>WNGR01009550.1_pt1 | contig 10182 bp, 5 predicted proteins | sample 5407581 | NCBI WGS metagenome assembly WNGR01 (sample SAMN13153383, study PRJNA577476) | soil metagenome | isolation source: 80 cm soil or saprolite under Garry oak tree replicate 2 | place: USA:California | collected 2016-06-15
ATCCATCGGGCTTCATCACCTGCGTGAGGGCGTGCTGGCAGCGGCGGGTCAATTTCATCAAATCGGTCAGCTCTTCGTCAGTCAGCCCGTCGAGGTCCGGGGTTTCCTTGTAGGGCACGACCATCAAGTGGCCGCCATTATAGGGGAAGGCGTTCAACACGGCGTAGCAGCGCCGCTCGCGCACCAGGACGTAATTGGCCACGTCGTCGTTGGATTGCGCAATAAGCGTGAAGAGCGACGCCTCGGAAGGCGCCGGCTTGGGGGCCAGAATGTATTGGATTCGCCACGGCGCGTGGAGACTTTCCATGCTGGGAGGGTAAAGGGGGCGGCTGAAAATGTCAAAGGCTCAGCGTTTTGGTCCTGTGGGAGCCAAATGCCCAAAGGGAGTTCGGGCGCTTACTTCTTATTTTTCGTGAGGCGGCTGCGCAAGAGGTAGGTCAAGGCTTTGACGCTCAGTTCGATGAACATGAAGGGCTTGGCGATCAAGTCGGTGCCCCCGCTGAGACTGGAGCGGGCGCGACTCTTGAAATCGGTCAAACTGGTGACAAAGATAACCGGCGTCGTTTTATTGAGCGGCAGGGTGCGGACCTTGGTGCAGACCTCGAAGCCATCCATGCCGGGCATCTGCACGTCGAGGAAGACCAGGTCGTACGATTTTTCGCTCAGCAGATTCAGCGCGACTTGAGGCTCTTCGACGCTGGTGGATTTGAGGTTGGCTTTTTCCAGCGCGTAGGTGATGGCGCGGCGGGAAAGAATCTCGTCGTCCACCACCAGAATATTGATCGGGTCGGCGCCCAAAAACTCGTCGTCCGCGCCCTTGTGGCACAGCTCACCGATGAAGTCGATGGCGTGGGCGACGGTCCGCAAAGTGGAGGCGTTGATATTTTTGGGTTTCTCGTGCAGCTCCTTGAGGAGAACTTCCAACGCCGCGGCCATTTGGGAAATCTTGTGCAGCGCCGCCAGGCCGGCGCTGCCGGTCAGCGCGTGGACCCTGCGGTACAACTCGAACAAGTGCGGGAGGCGCCGGGTTTCGTCCTGGGCCTTGCTGAAATCCTGCATGGTGCGGCGCAGGCTCGCCACGGTCTCGGTCGAGGCCTCCACGAAGGTCTTGAGAAGTTCGGTTTGAAACTCCGTGTCGCTGGCGGTTTCGGCCGCCGTCGCATTCAGCACGGCGGTGCCGGCCTGGGCTGCTAACGCGGGGGCGCCGGCCAAATTGGCGGTCGAAGAAGCAAACCGCTCGTCCGTCGAAGCGGCGGACGCGCCGGCTTGGCCGCCGGAGGAATCGGAGCCGTCCGGACCGGGAGCCGTGGGCGAGGCGGGAGGCGTGTCGGTGGTTCCGGGACTACCCGAGAGATAGAGGGCATGGTGGATGGCCTCGATGATTTGCCGCGGGGTGAGCGTGGCCTTGTTGAAGACCTGGGTGGCGCCGGCCTGAAAGGATTCGTTGATCATGTTCGGCACATAAGCGTTGGTGAACACGATAATGGGAACCTTCAGGAATTGGGGTTGGGCGCGGATTTTTTTCAAGATCTCCACGCCGTTCATCTTGGGCAACATCAAATCCAGCAGGACGACGTCCGGGCGGAATTCTTGAATCCGGTAGAACCCGCTCTGCCCGTCGGGCGCGATCTCGACCTCGTAATTCTCCTTTTCGAGTCGGGTCCTGTAGATGTGGGCAACGATGGGATCGTCCTCGACGATGAGTAGTTTCTTCATAAGGTGGATGGGCTGGCCGCGGCGGCGCCGACTGACGCTTGCTGGTTCTGGAAAAAGGCTTTAATACGGTCGAATTCGGAGCGTACCGAGTTCAACAATTGCTCGGCCGCCGGCGCGTTGCCCTCGTCGGCGACCAGCTCGAGCTGGCGCAAGAGCGGGACGATGACGTTCATGCCGCAGGTGGCGCTGGCCCCGGCGGAACTGTGCGCGACGCGGGCCGCTTTGTCGGGGCGGTCATGGCGGAGCGCGGTGGTCATTTGCTCGATCTGATCGGCGGTCTGCTTGAGATACAATCCCGCCAATTCGGCAAGGTTTTCGGCACTACCGCCGCAGAATTCCATCAACCGCTCCATGTCCACGACCTCTTTCTGGGCGCCGGCGGACGGGAGAACGAAGGGGGCGGAAATTTCCTGCGTGGCTGGCGGGGAGGAAATATTTGCCCCGGAAGCCGGTGCGTTTGCGCCGCTTGAGGCTCCGCCGGCGGCCAGCCGTTCGATCATCGCTTGCAGGGCTTCGGGACGGATCGGTTTGGGGAGGTAATCATCCATGCCGGCGGCGACGCACTTTTCCCGATCGCCCTGCATGACATTGGCGGTCATGGCGACGATGAGGATCGGTTGCTTGAAATGGGGAGGCGCCGACGGCTCCTGCTGTCGCTGGCGGATCCGGCGGGTGGCTTCCAGGCCATCCATTTCCGGCATCTGCACATCCATGAGGATAAGGTCATACGGCTGTCGTTCCAAAGCCCGAATTGCTTCCAGGCCATTCTTCGCGATAGCGGCCTGATAGCCCATCTGTTGAAGCAGTCGTGAGGCCACTTTTTGGTTGATGAGGTTGTCATCCGTCAGCAACACGCGCAGCGGCAGGCGCTGTGCGAGGGCGGCATCGATGCGGTAGGGCGCCGCGGTCTTTTGAGCGGCGCCCGCTTTGGCGCCGGAAAGGGCCTCGAGCAGGGCCGCGCGCAACAGCCCGGGTTTGGCCGGCTTGTTTAGGAAGGCGGTGTGCGCCAGGCATCCACTATTGGCGGCATCGGGGCGGGCGTTCATGCCGGTCAGCATGACGGTGGGCAACGATGGGGTTCGGGAGAGCGAGCGGATTTCGCGAACCAGCGCCGCGCTGTGGATGCCGGGCATTTGCATGTCCACCAAAGCGAGGTCAAAGAGGTCCCCCTTGCGCAACCACTCAACCGCTTGCGCCGCGCTCTCCGCTGCCCGCGGCGCCAGGCCCCATTTCCGGGTCTGCCGGACGAGCGCGGCGCGCACGGCGGCATTGTCATCCACGATCAAGAGCCGCAAACCGGACAATTGCGGGTGCTTTCGTTGGAAGGTGGTCTGGCTGTTGGCCGGCGCGCAATCGAAGGGCAGAACGAAAACGAACGTGGAGCCGCGCCCTTCCAGGCTTTCGACCCAGATTTTTCCGCCCATCAGCTCGGCTAGTCCTTTGCTGATCGCCAGGCCCAGGCCGGTGCCGCCGTATTGCCGGGTGATCGAACTGTCCATTTGGCTAAACGAACGGAAGAGCCGGTGCAGCCGGTCCGCCGGAATGCCGACGCCGGTGTCTTGCACGGAAAAATGGATTTCCCATCGTTGCGCGGCGGGGCTTGCGCTCGCGCTCGCCGTCGCCGCCCGGGTGGAGATCGGGGGCGGGGCGTGCATGAGCTTGGACCTGACCCCGACAGTGATTTCACCGGTCTCAGTGAACTTGATAGCGTTGCCGACGAGGTTGACCAGAATCTGCCGCAGGCGAGTGGCGTCACCCATGACCAGCGCGGGGGTTTCGTCGTCCATCTCGCAGAGGAGGTCCAGGTTCTTTTCCGCCGCTTTAGAGGCCAGCAAGTCCAGCGAATCCTCGATGCACAAGCGCAAATTCATGGGCAGGCGCTCCAGCTCCAATTTGCCGGATTCGATTTTCGAGAAATTCAGGATGTCGTTGATGATCGTCAGCAAGGATTCGCCGCTGGTACGGATCGTCTCCACGAAGTCGCGCTGGTCGGGATGCAGTTCGGTTTGCAGGAGCAGACTGGTCATGGCGATCACCCCGTTCATCGGGGTGCGGATTTCGTGGCTCATGTTCGCCAGGAATTCCGATTTGGCGCGGGCGCCTTCTTCGGCGGCGGCGCGGGCGCGTTGCAGTTCGCGGTTGGCATGGGTCAATTCGTCCTGCATTCGCTTGGTTCGGAGGGTCGCCCGGACCCGTGCCCGCAGCTCGAGCAGGTCGAACGGTTTGGTGACATAATCCACCGCGCCCAGCTCGAAGCATCGCACCTTGTCCTTGGTGCGGTGCCAGGCCGTCACCACGATCACCGGAACCTGGCGCACGGAGGGAGCTTTGGCTAATTCCGCGAGCAACGCGAAACCGTCCTGGTCGGGCAACCCCAAATCGAGCACGATCAAGTCGAATTTGGCTTCCAGGATCGATTGCAAGGCTTGCGCCCCGCTACGGACAGGCGTCAGCGCAAGATCGTCATCCTCCAAGCCCGCGGCGAGGACTTCTTGGAGCTTGGGGTCATCCTCGACCAGCAGGATTTGGAACGGGGGCAGGGCCGGCATGGAAGAGCTAAGGCTTTCCATACCTTTGCCAGGGCCTATTTTTGCATTTCCGCCAGCAGCGTTTGCTCCACCGTGTGAAATTCACTCCTCACCGTCAGCAAAATAGTTGCCGCTTCTTCCAATTCGCCCAATTTCGCCTGTTTCTCGAGGTTGGCGCAGAGTGCGGCCAGGCGGCGCGCGCCCAGGTTGCTGGCGCTGCCTTTGAGGGTATGAGCGGCATAAGTCAGGCCGGGCACATCTTTTGCCGCCAAGGCGGCCTGCATTTTTTGCAGCCTGGAATTGGCATCCTTGAAGAACAACGCGCCCAATTCCGTCAACGGGTCCGGCTGGTTGGGCTGGCGCAGCTCGCGCAGGCCGGCGATGACGGTCGGGTCGAGAACGGCGTGCGTGGAGCCGGCGATTGCCGGCGGCGGCGACTGCGCTTCGGGCAAGGCGCGCTGCAAGACAGCCGCCAAGTCCGCGAGGTGCAATGGTTTGGTCACATAATCATTCATGCCGACCGCCAGGCATTTTTCGCGGTCGCCACCCAGGACGTTGGCCGTCAGCGCGATGATATAGGGAGCGGGTTTGAGCGGGTCGGCCGCCTCCTTCTGCCGCTGGCGAATCCTTCGGGTGGCTTCATAGCCGTCCATTTCCGGCATTTGGCAGTCCATCAAAATGACGTCGTAAGGCACTTGCTCCAGAGCGGCCAAGACTTCCAGTCCATTGGCAACCGCTTCGGCGGCGAAACCCAGTTTTCTCAACTGTTTAAGCACCAGGCGTTGATTAACCAGGTTATCTTCGGCCAAAAGGATGCGGGCCGGGCTGGCGGTGGATCGGATCGGTACCGGAGACGGCCAGCCGGCCGAGTCGCTGCTGAGAGGCTGCGAAGCGCCCGCGCCACTGGCGCTCATGACCTTGGCCAGGCAATCCAAAAACCGCGCTTGGCGAACCGGCTTGACCAGGCAGGCCGAAATGCCCGTCTCCCGCATCAGGGTCGTGCTCAGGCGGTGGCCCACAGTCGTGAGCACCAGGAGCCGGGCCGGGGCGATCGCGGCTTCGGATTTGATCGATTGCACCAGCGCCAGGCCGTCCATCTCCGGTAAGTCCAGGTCCAGGATGACGACGGCAAATGGACTACCGGCCGCGGCTTCGCGGCGCAAGAGCGCGAGGGCTTCCGGGCCGCTCTCCACACTCGCGTCGGCCACGCCTGCACTTTCCAGGTGGTCATGCAAAATCTGCCGATGGGTTGGGTTCGGATCGACCACCAGCGCCCTTAGCCCCGGAAGGGCGCTTTGGGCGAGCTCCTCCTCCGGCCGGCGTGTCGGTTCTGATTGGGTCTCAAAGGGCACCTCGAACCAGAAGCTCGAACCTTTGTCCAGCGTGCTTTCCACGCCTAGCTCGCCTTGCATTAGGTCAACCAATTGTTTGCAGATGGTCAGTCCCAGTCCCGTCCCGCCATACTTGCGCGTGGTCGAACCGTCGGCTTGGGTGAAGGCTTGGAAGATTTTCGGTATCGCCTTCGGATCGATGCCCACGCCCGTGTCGCTCACCGCAAAGCGCAACCTCACTCCGGCGTTCGCTTCTTTGGCCCGGCTGACGCGGACCAGGACTTCCCCGTGGCCGGTGAATTTCACCGCGTTGCACAAGAGGTTTACCAGGATTTGCCGCAAACGCCCCGGATCGCCCCGCAGAAAATCCGGCACGTCGCGGTTCACCCAGCAGTTCAAGGCGATCCCCTTTCGGTGGGCGTTTTCGGCCAGCATTTCGACGGTGGACTCGACGGTGTCGCGCAGTTCAAAATCAATCACTTCCAGGCTCAGCTTGCCCGCGCCGATTTTGGAAAAATCCAGGATGTCGTTGACGATCGAGAGCAGACTGTCGGTGCTGTTGCGAATCGTTTCGACGTATTCGCGCTGCTCCGGGGTGAGCCGGGTGTCGCTCAGCAGACCGGTCATGCCGGTGATGGCGTTCATCGGCGTGCGAATTTCGTGACTCATGTTGGCGAGAAATTCGGTCTTCACGCGCGCGGACTCCAGCGCGGCTTCGCGCGCCTGTTCCCGTTCCTGCTCGGCGAGTTTGCGGCCGGTGATGTCCTCCACGGCGCCCTCGTAATAGAGGAGGTTGCCGTTCGCATCGCGGACGGCGCGGGCCGCCTCGGAGATCCAGATGATCCGCCGGTCCTTGCGATAGACCTGCGACTCAAAGCCGGTCACCGCGTCCTGCTCGCGCATCAAGCGGCTGAATTCGGCGCGGCGGGTGCGTTCGACGTAGAGTTGATGTTCGATGTCGGTCAGCGCGCCAATGAGTTCTTCGGGTGAATGGAAGCCGTAAATGCGCGCCAAGGACGGGTTGGCGCTGAGGAAACGGCCTTCGGCGCTGGTCTGGAAGATGCCCTCGACGGAATTTTCGTAGATGGCGCGGTATTTCTCCTCGGCCTGCCGCAAGGCGACTTCGGTTTCCTTCAACTGCGTCACGTCACGCGAGATGCCGACAATGCCGGTGACGTGGCCGTTACGGTTGTAAATCGGAATTTTGGTGACCGACGCCCAGATTTCCCGCCCGTCGGAGTCGGTGAGTTTTTCCAACTTGTTGATCAGGGGCTGGCCGGTGCGGATGATCCGCTGCTCGTCATCATAAAATTCCCGCGCCAGTTCCCGGGGATGAAAATCAAAATCCGTCTTGCTCACGATCTTCTTCGGATCCTCCAGACCCAGCCGAAGCGCCATCGAATTGCTGCAGCGCAGGAAGCGCGATTCCACGTCCTTGAAATAGATTCGGTCGGGAATGTTGTCCAGCAGCGCGCGCAACAGATCGCGTTCGTAGGCCAGGGCCTCTTCAATTTCCTTGCGTTGCGTCACGTCCCAGAAAATCCCCTGGACGCCCACCACCCGGCCCATCGCATCGTAGAGCGGAGTCTTAATGACGTGGACGAACCTTTTCTCGCCGCTGTGCGTGGGATGGGCCTCCACGGCCTCGAAAGTCTCCATGGCGGTCATCACGCGCACGTCGTCGCGATGGTATTTGTCGGCCAGTTCCTTCGGGAAAAAATCATGGTCGGTTCGGCCCAGGATTTCCGTCAACGGTTTGCGAAGGGACTGGCAGAATTTCCGGTTGGCGAAGGTGAAGCGCCCCTGCACGTCCTTGCGCAAGATGTTTTGCGGGAGGGTTTCCACCAGCGTTTGGTAGAACGCCTCGGAGTTGCGGAGCCGGTCCTCCGTGCGTTTGTGGTCCTCGATCCGATCGGCCAGTTCGAGCGAATGGCGGCGCAACTCCAGGTTGGTGGCGGCCTGCCGGCTTAAAGCGCCCAGTCCCTCGATCTGCGCTGGCGGGAGCCGGCGACGCCGCGTATCCATCACGCACAGCGTGCCCAGGTTGTAGCCGTCCGGCGACGCCACCGGTACGCCGGCATAAAAGCGAATGCGCGGGACCGCGGCCACTAACGGACTGGCGGCGAACCGCTCGTCGCGCCGGGCGTCCTCCACGACAAGCGGCCGGTCCTGCAAAATCGCGTGGGCGCCGAAGGAATGGGCCCGCGCCACACCGGGGATCTCCAGCCCGACGCGGGACTTGAACCACTCGCGGTTTTCGTCGAGGAAGCTGATTAGCGCCATGGGCGTGGCGCAGATTTGCGCGGCGAGGCGGGCCAATTCGTCAAGCGCGGTTTCCGGCCGCGCGTCGAGAATGTCGTAGCGGCGCAAGGCCGCCAGCCGTGCGGACTCGTTGTGAGGTATCGCGGCCGTGCTCACTAGATTATCTTGGGTTCGTCAACTGCCCCAAAGGCGGTTTTCAGATGTTACCGTAGCAAATCCGCCGGCCGGTTCAAAGTCTGTTTTCGTGCGACCCTGCCCTCGCTTGACTCCCGGGTCTACTCGCTGAAATCTCAGCCTCTGATGAGATTCGGCGCGCACATGTCCACCGGCGGCGGCGTTTGGAAGGCTTTGCAACGAGGCGCCGGTATCGGCTGCGAGGTGGTGCAGCTCTTCGTCAAAAACAACATGCAATGGTTGGGCAAGCCCTACTCGCAGGAAGACCTGGCGATGTACGCCAAGGAGCTGGCCGCCCAAAAACTCGCCGCTGTTTTCGGGCACACCGGCTATCTGATCAACCTGGGAGCGCCGCCGTGCGCCAAGCGCGACCGGTCGCTGCAATCGCTCATTCAGGAAATCAACCTCGCCACCGAGCTCGGCCTCCCGTTTCTGGTGATGCATCCCGGCGCGCACCTGGGCTCGGGCGAAGCGGCGGCGCTCGCCCGGATTGTCTCCGGCCTGGACGAAGTTTTCAAGGCCACGAAATCCTCAACGGTGCGCATCGCTTTGGAAAACACCGCCGGGCAGGGGAGTTGCCTCGGGCATAGCATCAGCCATCTGGCTTCGATTTATGAACAGGTGAAGCAGCCGAAGCGACTGGGGGTTTGCCTGGACACCGCGCACCTGTTCGCCGCCGGCTACGACATCCGCACGCCCAAAGGGTGGAACGCCGCCATCGCCGAAGCCGATTCCCTGATTGGCCTGGACCGCATCCTCGCCTTTCACCTCAACGATTCCAAAACCGACCTTGGCTCGCGCGTGGATCGTCACGCCGGGATCGGCCAGGGAAAAATCGGCCGCCAGGCTTTTGTTCACATCGTCAACGATGCTCGCTTTCGAGACCTGCCCGGCTGTCTGGAGACGCCCAAGTCGGCGGATTTGCACGAGGACATGGAGAACCTGGCGACGCTCCGATCGCTCTTACTTGCTTAGCCGGCGGAGGCTTTGATATCGCGGCCGCGTGCGGAGCTGCCCTGCGCGCGAGCGCACATGGGTCGGAGCAATCCAAAGAAACGTTTGCACGGGACGGATAGAAGCGGCATAAATCCGTGGCATGGTTGAAACCCGCGAACCATTCGTGCGGGCGTTCCGGGGCATGCTGCTGGCCCGCACGCTCGACGACAAATTTGCCAGCCTCTACCGCGCCGGCAAAATTCACGGCGGCGTCTTCCTGGGCCGGGGCCAGGAAGCATTGAGTGTGGCGGTCGGTCAGTCCCTGCGGCCCGGGGACGTGTTCGCGCCGCTCATCCGCGATGCCGCCGGCCGTTTGGCGTTCGGCGAAACCGTCCTTGACGCCGTCCGTACCTACCTGGGTTCCTCACTCGGTCCTATGCGCGGTCGCGACGGCAACGTTCACCGCGGCAAACCCCGGGAGGGTTACCTGGCGATGATCAGCCATCTGGGCGCGATGATTTCGGTGGTCAATGGCGTATTGCTGGCGCGCCGGTTCAAAGGCAGCACGGGCGCCGTGGGGGCGGCTTGCGTTGGCGAGGGCGGCACCTCGACCGGCTCGTTTCATGAAGCCCTGAATCAGGCCGCCGTGGAAAAGCTTCCCCTAGTTCTGATAGTGGCCGATAATCAATACGCCTACTCCACCCCCAACTACCGCCAGTTCGCCTGCCGCGCGCTCGTCGATAAGGCGGCTGGCTACGGCGTCGAAGGCCGCAGCGTGGATGGAACGGACCTGGCCGCCTGTCTGGCAACGGTGGCCGAAGCCGTCCAGAAAGCGCGCCAGGACCGCGGTCCGCAATTGGTCGTCGCCCACCTCTTGCGCCTCTGCGGCCACGGCGAGCACGATGACGCCAGTTACGTGGATCCAAAACTCAAAGCCTCGCCGCTGGGCCGCGATTGCCTGGTGGTCGCCGAAGATTATCTGCTGGGCCACAAATGGGCCGACCGAAAAGCGATCGACGCCTGGCGCGCGGAAGCCGTCCGCCAGGTCGAGGAAGCCGTGGCGACGGTGCAACGCGAGCCGGGTCCGGATCCTTACAGGAAAACTGGTGCGCGCTCGCCTCGAAACATCTCAGTGAAGCCCACACTGAAATTTAGGATTCCCCCGCGCCGCGCCACCCCGCCGCATCGGCCATGAGCATCACCTACCTCGAAGCGATTCGCGAAGCCCAGGCCCG
>WNGR01018953.1_pt1 | contig 10182 bp, 6 predicted proteins | sample 5407581 | NCBI WGS metagenome assembly WNGR01 (sample SAMN13153383, study PRJNA577476) | soil metagenome | isolation source: 80 cm soil or saprolite under Garry oak tree replicate 2 | place: USA:California | collected 2016-06-15
CACGAGCAGGTGAACAAGGAGCTCAAGGCTACGATCACCAAGGCCTACACGGCGGTGCGCGACCTGGCGAAGCAGAAGGCGGTGACGTTCCGGACGGCGGCCTACGCGATCGCCCTGCAGCTGGTGGCGGAGGCGGAGCGGCTCAGGGGAAACTAGTCGTCGGCGGGTAAACCGGGCCGCGAGTACAGCGCCCGGTAGGGATCGTGGTCCGGCTGGGTGAAGACGCGGATCTGAATGGCGCGGATCGTCTCGGCGAGGTCCGCGTTGTTCTGCAGATAGATCTCGTCGAACAGGTTCAAATCCATCCGGTACAAGCGCTGCGCGATGACGACGGCGTTGTTGAGCGTGCCCTGCGCGAGCCAGCGCCAGTCGTACGTCTCGAGCGACTGCCCCACCGGCCCCTTCAGCTGGTCGCGCGCCCAGCCGAAGAGCACTGTCCGCGCGCGCCCCAGATCCGCCGCCCCTAGGGGCTCCGCGTACGCCGAGTCCAGTCGGCGCGCCAGCTCGGCATAGAACTGGTCGAGCGTGCGCTCGTCCCGCCAGCGCGCCACCGCGCGGCGCGCGTCCAGCGTATCCCCCTGTGCGCGGAAGAAGCGCTCGGCACCCCGGTACCCCACGAAACTCGCGAAACTCTCGTTGAACGGCGTCTGGCTCGCGATGTACAGGGTATTGTGCGCCAGCTCGTGCAGCACCGTCGCCACCAGCTCCATCGTGTCGCGCTCGACCGCCGTCGAAAACAACGGGTCGCTGAAGTATCCGAGGGTCGAGAACGCCGCCGAGGGCCGCAGGTACGTATCGTAGCCCTCGTCGCCGAGCGCCGCGGCATCGCGGCGGGCTCGCGCGAAATCGAAGAACCCCTTGTAGGGCACGACGCCGACGATGGGAAACCGCCAGGTGTATTGCCGCAGCTTGTCCTTGCGACTCGCCGAGAGGACCAGCAGAAGGGTATCGCGCCCCACGTTCACGTAGGTCGTGTAGGTCTGCCCTGCCGCGAGGTGGAGCGAGTCGATGGCGAACGTGCGCGCGGCGAGCACCAGGCGCAGGCGCTGTTTCAGCGCGTCGGGCACGGCCGAGTCGGCCAGCAGCTTCGCGATCGGCCGGCGGCGCCACAGGATGCGCGCCTCCTCCACTCCCGCCCGCGCCACGTACCGCGCGTCGGCGCTGAAGGCCAGCGCCAGCCCCACCACCACGACCACGCCGAGCGCGGCCCCGGCCAACACGCGCCGGAGGATCCGGCCCCACGCCGGGCGGCGCCGCTCGGTCAGGTTGTCCATCGCAACCCGACGCGGTGCGTCGCGCCTCCCAGCAGGTCGAACGCCTGATACGCGTAGTCGAGGTGCACGTGGCCGAGCTCCAGACCGCCCCCCACCGAGAACCGCGAGGCGTCGCTCGTCGGCGAGCGCGTCACGTACCCCACCCGCCCCACCAGCCCGACGCTGCCGGTCACGATTCCCCCCTCCACGCCTTGCACGAGCAGCGCCTTCTCGCCGGCCGGCCACTGGTAATTCATCGTCACGCCGACGCGTGTGCGGCGCGGCATGCGCGCGCCCCCCCCGTCGCCGTAGTCGCCTCCCAGGTTCTGCACGCTGGCGCCCAGGGCGAAGATATCGAATATCGCCACGGCCACGCCGACGTCCCCGGCCCAGGCGTCCACCGCGTAGCCGCCGATCTGCTGGCGCGCGTACTTCGCCGACACCCCGCCGGCGATCAACCCGTGGCGGTATACGATCGCCGCGACGCCGAGGAGATCCGCCGCCGTGAAGGTAGCGCCGGTGGCGATGCCGCGGCGGCCGCCGCTCGCCGAATCGGGGACGATGACGGGCTCGCTGCCGTAGTCCAGCATCTGCGCGCCGACGCCCCACGTGAAGCGGCCGAGGCGCATGCCGAGGGCGGCGGTGGTGACGCTCGTGCCGGCGAGATACGGCTCGTACGAGCCTTCGACGGCGAGGTGGCGGATCGGGGCGAGGCCCGCGGGGTTCGCGAACACGGCGCCCGCATCGCCGACGAGCGCGACGCCGGCGCCGCCCAACCCCGCCGAGCGCGTCGAGCCCGGAAGGGCGGCGAGGGCGCTGCCCTGGGAGGCGAGTGGAAATACCAATACAGCGTCGAGCAACAGCGTCGAGCAGAATCGTCGAGCGAAAGCGTCAAGCAACTGCGTCACCCACGTTGTCGCTCGACGCCTGGGCTCGACGCTGCTGCTCGACGTCTTTGCTCGACGCCTCATCGTATTCTGATGATCGTCAGGCGCGGCACGATGTTGGCGGGCAGGTAGTTGCCCGCACCGTCCCCGAATTGCAGCTGGAAGCCGGCGGCGAGGGGCGCCTGCAAGGCCCGATGATACACCCCGGACCCGGCGAGCAGCGTGCCGGCCACGTTCGTCAGGTCGCCGGCGCTCGCCGTTGGAACGAGCGGGAACGGCTTCGGGAAACTCGCTGGCCTGGAGGTGTTGAGGCTCGCGTACGTCGTTCGGAAGTTCCACGACGTATACGTGAGCTCGGGGGGGGGGGTAAAGCCCGGAAGGTCCGAGACCCAATTGGCCAGGGCCCAGCGCGCGACCAGGGTGTCGAACCCCACGCCGGTCTGGTACATCACGTTATCCGCCCCGGTGCGCGTCGAGTCCTCGAGCTTGCGGGTGAACGCCGCCGTGGCGGCGAACGACGTGTCGGCCCGGAACCCATCGGTGATGTACCGCACGAACAGCCACATCGCGCCCCGCTCGGCGAGGGTGCCGATGCCGGCGTTCGCCAAGAGATAGTGACTCCCCGTCGCGTCCAGATACTGGTAAGCGTTGTACAAGTCGCCGATGACGAAGCGCGTGAACGTCGCCGAATCGGCGGCGGTGCCGGGCAGGTAGCTGCGCCCCCCCAGCTCCTCGGCGAAGTGCGACATCCCTTCGTTCAGCCACAACACCTCCGCCTGCCCTCCCGCCCCCGCGACCAGCACGTGCCGGTTGAAGCTGATCATGTGCTGGAACTCGTGCACGAACGTGACGGGCGCGAGGCGCGTCACCTCGAGGCGTGTGTGCGGACAGCTCAGTGTCCCCGCCGAATCGGCGACGAGCGAGTAGAAGATCTCCCCGTGGTTCACGCGGTTGTCGCGGGCGAACTGCGGATCGATGTCCGCCGCGAAAAAGAACCCGGCCACGAACCCAGAGCTATTGCACTGCGCGGCCGAAACGAGCTGGTTCACCGCGTTCGTCATCAGCACGATCACGACAGTGTTGTTGTCGATGTCCGACTCGCGGCCGAACGCTGTCGTGTCCAGCGGAAAGAGCCGATTATTGAACGTCGCGGCCAGCGTGTCGAAGTCCGCCTGGACCAGGCCGTTCGCCGTCGGGGCCAGGTTGTCCACGTACAGGGCGATGTGCCCCTGCACCACCTTCGCCGTCGCGGTGACCGTCTTGAAGGACGAGCAGTCGAGCTTGGCGCACAGACTGAAGGTGCGCGAGCTGCCCACCGTGGGCGGCCCGGCCAGGAGCAGTGCCGAGGGCACGGCAGGGCCGGCGCCTGCCTGCGGGGCGAACCCGTACCATCGCAACCGCTCCCCCTGCCGCAGAAAGTCGTGGAACTGCTGGGCGGGAGACTGGGTGGCGAGCGAGGCCATCAGCGCCGCGACCGGCGTGTGGACGGTATCGCCCACCAGCAGGAAACTCGACGATACGCCGGGCGAGCCGGCCGCGGTTTGCGGGATGAGCAGATACTCGGCGGAGTCGATCGCGGAGGCGTTGGCGGGGAAGATCACGCACCCGGAGTCCCGGATGGGATCTACGGAAACGAACGAGTCGACGGCCAACGACACCGCGAAGCCGCGACCCCCCGTGCACGCGGGCAAGGGCACCGGCTTGGGCGGCGACGTCCCGTCGCTACACGCCACCGCCGCGGCGACCAGCAGCGACGATCTCCCCACCCATCTCAGGCTTGCTCGCAACATGTAGTCCCTCCGTCACTTCGCCCGCCCGCACCAACGCCCGCCGGAGGCAGATGGGGCCAACCAGTTCATGTACACCAATCATCGCGACAAGCAGCGCTTCCAGCGAGACCCCCCATTCGGGGAAGGCCCGGCGCGCGGCGGCGGCCAAGCCCAAGGCGACGCCTCCCTGAGAGATAAGCCCCAACCACCCGTCGCGGGCTATGGCGGGCGTCACATTCCCCCCTCGCCCTGCCTCCGTCCACCGCAGGCCGTAGCGCAGGCCCCACACGCGCAGCCCCACCAGCAGCACGACCCACCACAACCCCACCTCCTGCAGCGCTGCAACCTGCAACCCGGCGCCCGTGAGACCGAACAGAATGACATACACGGGCAGCGAGTGCTGGCGCAGTGAGCGCACGAGCTCGTCCCCTTCACTCCGGAACACGTTCGCCACTACTACGCCGGCCGTGACGGCGATGAGCACCGTCTCGAGATCGAGGGCCCGGGCGGTCTCGGCGGCGAGGAACGCCAGGGCGACGAGGAAGATCACCGTCCCACGGCCAACGAGGCGCAGGTACCGTGCCACACCGAGCCCCAGCAGCGCGCCCGCGCCCACCGAGCCGCCCAGCCGCAGCACCAGCGTCCCCGCGACACGGGCGTTCACGGTGCCCGGGGATCCGACCGCGTGTCCAACCGCGAAGACCAGGCTGAGGAGCGCGATCACCACGACGTCCTTGGTGACCGTGACCGCCAGCAGCGTGCGCGCGAGGGGGCCGCGCGCGCCGACCTCCTCCACGACGGCCATGGTGAGCGCGGGCGACGAGGCCGCGGCCACCGCACCGAGGACCAGCGCCACGGCGATCGCGTCGCGGAACGGCTGATGCACCGTGATGGGGAACCACGGGCTGACGCTGAGGGTGACGAGGGCGACAAAGAGGAACGGGACGACGACCGTGCCGGCGATCGCCCGGAGCAGCGGCGCCCGAACGGACGCGGGGCGCAGCGTCTCGAGGCGCAGCTCGGTGCCGACCGCGAACGCGATCAGCGCGACCGCCGCGCCGGCGAGAAAGTCGAGGGCCCGCACCTCGTCCGCGCGCACCAGCCCGAGCCACGCCGGCCCCACGCAGAATCCCACCAGCAGGTACGCCGTGACGCGCGGCAGCCGCGCCCGCGCGGCGAGGCCGCCGCCCAGGTACGCGGCGAGCAGGAGGAAGCCCAGCGCCAGCGTCGCGCGCGCCTCGACCGGACCGGCCGCGGTGAGCCGGTGGAACAGAGCCATCATCAGCCCGAGCGCGGCGAAACTCGTGACCCAGCGCATTGGGGGGCAGGAAATCTCGATGGCCGAAGCGGTTTTGACAACGCGCGGGCGCGCCGGTAATCTTGCTCCGATGGCGTTCGCGCATCTCCATACCCACAGCGAGTTCTCCCTCCTCGACGGCGCCAACCGGATCCCCGACCTGGTCGACCGGGTCCAGTCGTTGGGCATGGACTCGCTCGCCATCACGGACCACGGCAACCTGCACTGTGCCTGGACCTTCTACGAGGAAGCCAAGGCCCGGAAGATCCGGCCGATCCTCGGTTTCGAGGCCTACCTCGCGTTCGGCAGCCGCCACGCCCGGGAGAAGCCCGTCGACGCGCCGGGCGTGTACTCGCACCTCGTCCTCCTCGCCACCAACCGCACCGGCTACCAGAACCTGATCAAGCTGTCCTCGATCGGGTTCCTCGAAGGGTTCTACCGGCGCCCGCGCATCGACCGCGAGGTCCTGGAGCGCCACCGCGAGGGTCTCGCCTGTCTCGCCGCCTGCCTCTCGGGCGAGATCGCGCTGTACCTGCGGCAGGGGAGCTACGAGGCGGCGGCGGCGAGCGCCCGCTGGTTCGCCACGACCTTCCCCGGGGCGTTCTGGCTGGAGGTGCAGGACCACGGCATCGCCGAGGAGCAGGTCGTCCAGGAGGGGATGTTCCGGCTCGCCCAAGACCTGGGACTCCCCGTGGTGGCGACCAACGACGCCCACTACCTGCTGCGCGAGGACGCCGAAGCCCACGACGTGCTGCTCGCCATCGGCACCGGCAAGGACCTCGACGACCCCAAGCGGTTCCGCTTCTACGGCCAGGAGAGCTACGTCAAGTCGGAGAAGGAGATGCGGGCGCTGTTCAAGGACCACCCCGAGGTCCTGGCGGAGACCGCGCGCGTCGCCGAGCGCTGCGAATTCGACTTCGAAAAGCGCTACTTCCTTCCTCAGTATCCTCGGCCGCCGGAGTTCGCGAGCGACAGCGACCTGCTCGTCCACCTGGCCCGCCAGGGCTCCCGCGAGCGGTTCGGCGATCCCCTGCCCCCCGAGGTCGCGCAGCGCCTCGACTACGAGCTGGACGTCATCAACCGCACCGGGTACGCCGGCTACTTCCTTATTGTGTACGACCTGGTGAAGGCGGCCCGGGACCGCGGCATCCCCGTGGGACCGGGACGCGGCTCCGCCGCCGGCTCCCTCGTCGCCTATGCCCTCGGCATCACGAAGATCGACCCGCTGCGCTTCGACCTGCTGTTCGAGCGGTTCCTGAATCCCGAGCGCATCTCGATGCCGGACATCGATCTCGATTTCTGCTTCGAGCGGCGCGGCGAGATCATCGAGTACGCGCGGCAGCGCTACGGCCGGGAATCGGTGGGGCAGATCATCACCTTCGGGACGCTCAAGGCGCGCGCCGCGTTCCGCGACGTGGCCCGCACGCTGCGCGTGGAAATGGGGGAAGTCGACCGGCTGACGAAGCTCATCCCCTCGGGCCCCGCGGTCGCCTGGAGCCTCGCCGAGGCGCGCGAGAAGGTGCCCGAGCTCAAGGCCGCCGCGCACCAGGACGAGCGGGTCCGCAAGGTGCTCGACCTGGGCAGCCGCATCGAGGGGCTGGCCCGGCACGCCTCGGTGCACGCGGCCGGCGTGGTGATCGCCCCGGGCCCGCTCGCCGACTACATCCCCGTCTGTCTCGACGCCAAGGACCCGAACGCGATCATCACCCAGTACGATATGGTGGCCCTCGAGAAGGTCGGGATGCTGAAGATCGACCTGCTGGGGCTGAAGACGCTCACCGTGCTCCACGACGCGACGCAGATGGTCGAGCAGCGCCACGGCACGCGCGTGGACATCGACCGGCTCGATCTCGAGGACCCCGAGGTGTACGCGCTGCTGCGCTCGGGCCGGACGGCGGGCGTGTTCCAGTTCGAGTCGCCGCTCGCCACCGACTGCCTGCGCAACATGCGCTGCGACCGGTTCGACGATCTGGTGGCGGCCAACGCCCTCCTGCGCCCCGGGCCGCTCGACACGGGGATGCACCTCGTCTTCATCAACCGCAAGCTCGGCCGCGACCGCGTGACCTACCCGCACCCCGCACTCGAGGAGGTGCTGAAGCCCACCTACGGGGTCATCACCTATCAGGAGCAGGTGATGCGGATCGCCAACCTGCTGGCGGGCTACTCGCTCGCTGAAGCGGACGTGCTCCGCAAGGCCGTCGGCAAGAAGATCAAGGAGCTGATTCAGGAGGAGCTGCAGCGGTTCGTGGAGCGCGCGGTCGCGCTTGGCCACGATCGCCGCACCGTCGAGGACATCGCCGCGCAGATCGAGACGTTCGGGCGCTACGGCTTCAACAAGTCACACGCCGTCGCCTACTCCGTGCTGTCCTACCAGACCGCGTGGTTCAAGACGCACTACCCCGCCGAATTCATGGCGGCGCTGCTGTCGTCGGAAATCGGCAACACGGACAAAGTCGTCGAGTACATCAACGAGGCGCGCGAGCTGGGACTCGACGTGCTGCCCCCCGACGTGAACGAGTCGGGATTCAAGTTTACCGTGGTGGCCGACACCCGCATCCGCTTCGGCCTGGGCGGGATCAAGAACGTGGGCGAGGGGGCGATCGCGTCGATCCTGGCCGGGCGCGCGGCGGCGGGCCCGTACCGGTCGCTCGTGGACCTGTGCGACCGAGTGGACCTGCGCCTCTGCAACAAGCGCGTGTTCGAGTCGCTGATCGACGCCGGCGCGTGCGACTCGCTCGGCGGCCACCGGGCGCAGCTCATCGCCGCGCTCGACGCCGCGTTCGCCGAAGCCCAGGCCCGGCAGAGCGAGCGCGACGCCGGCCAGGTGGGGTTGTTCGGCGAGGACACCCCCATCCCCCATCCCGCCTCCCCCATCCCCGAAGGGGCGCCCTGGCCGGAGCACGAGCGGCTGCAGCGCGAGAAAGCGGTACTCGGCTTCTTCATTTCCGGGCACCCCCTCGCCAAGTACCGCACGGAAGTGGAGCTTTTCGGGACCCGCACGACGGCGACGCTGGGGCGGTGGAGCGATCAGACGGTCACGATCGCCGCCGTCGTCACCGTGGTGAAGCGCCAGATCTCGAAAAAGACGGGATCGGAGTACGCCCGCCTCGTGCTGGAGGACTTTCACGGCACCGCGGAGGCGCTGGTGTTCCCGGAGGCGTGGGCGCGGCTCAACGCCCGGAGGCGTGGGCGCGGCTCAACGCCGTGATCCGGTCGGACCAGGCGTTGCTGCTCACGGGCAGCTACAGTGCCCGCGACCGTGGCGAGGAGCAGGCGCCGTTCATCGTGGAGGCGGTGCGCGCACTCGACGACCTACGCGAGAGCGGGGCGATCGCGGTGGAGCTGCGCTGGTCGGCCACGGACCCGCCCGACCCGGAGGCGGCCCGCGCCGTCGTCGCCCTGTGCGCCGCCCACCCCGGGCCCGCGCCGGTGCAGGTGCGTTGGGCCGACGACGGGGGCAACGGAGGCGGGGGGGGCGGGGGCAGCCACAACGGCGGGACCGTGCGGCTGCGCAGCCGGTCGGTCCGCGTGGATCCGTGCGAGGAGCTGTTGGCCGCGCTGCGCGGCGTGCTGGGTGAAGGTCGCGTGACGCTGGAACGCGCCGAGAAAGCGAGCTGAGATGCCGACCTACACGCTGGATTTCGAGCGCCCCCTGCTCGAGATCGAGCGCCAGATCGAGGAGCTCAAGAAGCTCGGCGACGACCACGGCGACGAGCTGGCCGCCCTCGAGCGCCAGCTCGCCGCGCTCCGCGCGGAGGTCTACAAGACCCTGACGCCGATGCAGCGGGTCCAGGTGGCGCGGCACCCCAAGCGCCCGTACACCCTCGACTACCTGCGCACGGTGTTCACCGACTTCGTGGAGCTGCACGGCGATCGGTTGTTCCGGGACGATCCCGCCCTCGTCGCGGGCTGGGCGCGACTCGACGGCCAGACGGTGATGGTGATCGGGCACCAGAAGGGCCGCGATACGAAGGAAAACCTGCGGCGCAACTTCGGGATGGCGCACCCCGAGGGCTACCGCAAGGCGCTGCGGCTGATGCAGCTCGCCGAGAAGTTCCACGCGCCGGTGATCACGCTCGTGGACACCCCCGGGGCCTACCCGGGCCTCGGCGCCGAAGAGCGCGGCCAGGCCGAGGCGATCGCCCGCAACCTCATCGCGATGTCCTCGCTGCGCACCCCGATCATCACGGCGGTCATCGGCGAAGGCGGGTCGGGCGGCGCGCTCGCCATCGGCGTGGCGGACCGCGTCGTGATGTTCGAGAATTCCGTGTACTCGGTGATCTCCCCCGAAGGGTGCGCGGCGATCCTGTGGAAGGACGCCAGCCAGAAGGAGCGCGCCGCCGAGGCGCTGAAGCTCACCGCCACCGACCTCCTGGACCTGGGCGTGATCGACGAGATCATCCCCGAGCCCCCGGGCGGGGCCCACTCCGACCCCGACGCCGCCGCCCAGGCCTTGGGCGAGTCCCTGCGCCGCCACCTGCGCCTGCTCTCCCGGGTGCGCATCGAGAAGCTCCTCAAGCGCCGCGAGGAGAAGTACCTTTCGATGGGCGCGTTCATCGAGAAGTAAGTTGACTTCCGTAATCGAGGTCCGGTTCAAGGGGAACCGGCTGGAGTATTGCACGTGGCAGGCCCCCCCCCCGGAGCCGCTCGCCCCTCGCGATCCCGTGATCGTCGAGGTCGAGCGGGGCCAGGACTTGGGTCACGTGTCCGCCTTGGGCGAGGCGGCCCTCAAGAAGTGCGGGCGCGGCTGCCATGGCTGCACCCTCCAGGAGGCCGCCGACACCCGGGCCACCCGCCGCATCGTGCGTCGCGCCTCGCCGGGCGACGTGGCTATCGCCGACCAGCTGCGCCAGCAGGAAGAGGACGTCCGCCGCAAGGTCCGCGAGCGGGTGCAGGCGCACGGACTCCCGATGAAGGTGTCGGACGCCGAGTGGCAATGGGACCGGCACAAACTCACGATCTATTTCACGGCCGAG
>WNGR01013882.1_pt1 | contig 10181 bp, 11 predicted proteins | sample 5407581 | NCBI WGS metagenome assembly WNGR01 (sample SAMN13153383, study PRJNA577476) | soil metagenome | isolation source: 80 cm soil or saprolite under Garry oak tree replicate 2 | place: USA:California | collected 2016-06-15
ATGTCATGTCTCTTGCTAAGTTACAGTTGGTTGGCATTAGGTGTGTGTTTCTTGGATCATGGCACCACCTGTAGTCAACTTCCTCTCTGAGATCCTTCAGGCAGATATGAGCCTCTGCCTCCAGACCCTACCTTGCTGTTACGTTGCCACTGAACGTTAGCCTTGACTTAGGCTCGAGGACGGTGTGCGATATGACTTAGCGTAGACAAGTATACACGGGCCCTTGATGGTCACGTGATACTGTGGTCACAAGGTCCGGTGACACTTGGACACAAGATGATGAGTACTTGCTGATGAAGAAAGGGAGAGAGCCCTTTAGATCTCGCAGAGTGAAGAGGAATGCTAGTGGCGATTCAAGAAGACCAAGCTGGTGTGCTTGGTCTTCAACTACTCCTATAAGTACTACATTGAGAGGGCTTTAAAGCGCCTCTTGAACCTTCAAACCCTACTACTACTCTCCTAGGATCGAGTCATACTATCTTACATGTGATATCCAGGCTGACTGATGCTCCGGTCCATGACTAATTACCGCTTACCCTTGTAGTCATAACCATAAGGTAAGTGTCTTGGTGCAAACGTAACACTTGCTGTGAACATCATCAACTGCTTTCTCTCTGCACGTGTCATGTCTTTTGCTAACTTACAGTCTGTTGGCATTAGGTGGGTGTTTCTTGGATCATGGTGCCATCTGCAGTCAACTCCCTCTACTGCACTGACTCATTGTATTCAGAGGAAATCCTTCAGGCAGACATGCATTTCTGCCTCCTCCCTGAGATGCCCTACCTTGCCATGAACAATACCAACTGCTTTCTCTCTGTGCGTGTCGTGTCTCTTGCCTAGTTACAGTTGGTTGGCATTAGGTGTGTGTTTCTCAGATCATGGCACCATCTGCAGTCAACTTCCTCATCATATACAGAGATACAGAGGCCAAGATCCTTTGGTAGAGAAGTATATCCTCAAAACACTAGAGTGGAACATGAGTTACCCAAACCCTATCCATTTTCTTCACCAAATCAGCAAAGTGGATGAGTGCAGTGTTCAGGTGTGCACTGTTGCGAAGTACACTCTGTGCTGGGGAGAGGACTGGGTATGTCGGCCAGTGACAGATCTTCTGTGTGGCCGCTGAGTTGATAATGACTCCCTCTAGACACTGAACTTGGCGCACTACTTGTCATATGCCAAGATTTCACTGATCCCAACAGCCAATTTGATGCTTAACTACATCCTGAGGCCAGTCCACACCTTCCATTCTTTAAGAAATATGCAGTGTCATCTGACTCACCTGAGAATCGTGACCTCAAGGTTGTCAAGGTGAGTTCTCTCCTCCTGTGGTGATAATCACCTAATGAAGCACCAAGTCTGAACCCCAAAGCACTCTCTTTAACTCTAAATGGATAGTGAAGGTGTGTAGGATCCTTACTGACTGGTTATATCACTGAAGGTGTTTATATGAGTGAAACACTGTCCTCTGTGGCTCCATGGCTAGGCTGCACTTGTGCAAAGCAATTACAGCAAGAACTGAAGAAGGTGTAGACATGGATGCCTCAGCTGCTAGTGCTGATGTGGTGCTGACAGTGCACCTCCACCACCTGCCCTCCTACTCCCCATGTCTGTTACGTTCTCACCAAGACACTTACTCATGGGTTATGACTACTGGAGTAAGCGGTAATTAGTCATGGACTCATCATCAGTCAGCGTATCAGTCAGCGTATCAGTCAGCCTGGATATCACATGTACGATAGTATGACTCAATCCTAGGATAGTAGTACTAGGGTTTCAGATTCATGAGGCGCTTCAAAGCCCTCTTTCTGTAGTACTTAAGATGTAGTCGTAGAAGACCTAGCTCTCCAGCTTGGTCTTCTTGAATCGCCACAAGTCTTCCTCTTCTATCCTGTGAGAACTTGAAGATCTCTCTCTCTCTCTCTCTCTCTCTCTCTCTCTCTCTCTCTCTCTCTTTTTATTTGTGCCAAGGAGCGACCGGACTAAGAAGAGTCCATGTATACACGCCATCGCTAAGTTGTACTATGCCCCATGCATTTAGGTCTAAGTCAAGGCTGACGTTCAGTGGCAACATAACATTAAGACCAAGCTCCTGCAAAAGTGGCGCGTATTACTACTAGAGAACGCTGGGTCTTCACACCCTACTCAATCGAAGAATGAGGAGGATGAGACGTACCTCTTATATATCTCAAAACAGCCAGGTGGAGGACAGTCAGAGGAAGCACGGGGTATTTCATTAACATCCCCACAAGACCATCGCAGTATTATCTGGTTGAGTTCAATCACAACTTCGTGTGTTGGACTGAAATCACTTGGAATGCCCCTCAAAACAGGTGGAATGTTGAAAGACCAGCAGGACTGGACTATCGGTGCGATATATTTGAAGACAAGGTACGAACCGCAGGGCAAGTAGGACAAATAGACGGACAACCCCATCCCAATCCAAGAACTCCAGCACCCTCCACAGAAGACGAAGAAGAAGGGAGTGAACACTCTGATAACATGGTTGAATCTGGAGCCCTGGGAAACACCACTGAAGAAGAATGACTAGCTGATCTAGCTGAGTCCATTCACATTAATCCACCAGCCATGGCCACAATGACGGAGCCAGTCGACATAATAGTGGAAGAACCAACCTACCTTAGGCAAGAAGTTGTAGGCAAAATAAATCCACATACTGGACACCAAATGTTGCATGGAATCAATACAGTAGAAGACGAAATGGCCTTGCAACGAGCTCAAGAACCCGATAGACCTGACCCACCCAGCAATAGATCAGAATGGCTCCCAGAATTACCACCAATCCGTCTCCCTCAAGACGACAGGCCAGCACGAGGATTTCCCAGAGGAGGATTCCCAGGAGGTGGAGTACCAGGAGGAGGAGGAGGATACCCCGGAGGAGGCCCGCCCAGAGAAGGCCTGCCTGGAGGAGGGTGGGGACCACCGCCAATTGGAGTACTGCAACCGCAACACAGCAAATTGGTAGGAGAAACACCCACCATATACGATGGCGATAGGAAGAACACACAACTTTTCATCAATCAATGGGAACTGTATTGGGGAGTAAACAATGACAACCCCCTTATGGTCAATCCATATTGACGAGCTATGTTCTTCCTCACATACATCAAAGGATCCCATGTTAATGAATGGGTAGTGGCCGTAAATTGATGGCTGACACAACAACTCCAAGGAGGAATAGCAAACATGGACGAAAGGCTGTGGAATGAAGTGGCAGCCTCCTTCCAACGATGATTTGCAGACAACGTTGCGAAAGAAAAAGCACAAAGCAGTTTGCAAGAAGGCATCAGAATGAAAGGGGAAGACATCGACTCCTATATAGCTGAGTTCGAAGAAGCTGTTCAGATGGTGGAATATTGATTCAATGTACCTCAAACCATCGAAACGTTCACAGAAGGACTGCCTATGGGGCTGTACCAAAAGGTACTCAAATACAACAGGCCCCGTTCCTATGAACAATGGAAACAAGCAGCCATCGACCGACAACAAATGTACATGCATATGAAGGCAAGACTAAGGACACATCGAGGAGGAAGTACTCAGAAACCACAATTGAGGGGATGGGCACCACTCCATCAACTATCCAATCCAAACGCTATGGATATGTCTGCAGGAAGGACACGTGGAAGAATTGCTGGAAGTGAAGAAATGAACCCAGCAATGATGCCCCAAGGGGGATACATTCCTTGAGGAGGATTCCTCCAAAGAGGATGAGGAGGTGGAAGACAGAGAGATTTATGTGAAGTTGAGTGCTACACATGTCACAAAAAGGGACATCTGAGTCGCAACTGCCCCCAGCATACTTGGAATCAAACCAACAACCAGCAAAACTGGACGCCACGTCCAAGTCAAGGACGAGATGTGGTAGTTGATGATCGAAGTATCGACGATGAAGAACAAACCATTGTCGCGTGATCCTCTACTCAAACTCCACAACAGCAAGCCGATACATGGCTTCAAGGAATGGCAATGGCAGGAGAAGATGTACAAGAACTGGTCATGCGAGACCTAGTAGGAAGAGAGGGTTTTCAGAATGCCTGAACCCATCAGCCTGGGTGAGGGCAGTCCATAAGTTCAATTCTGTAATAGTGACTATGCAATTCCAATCTATGCATATCCCTGTCTCTATCAGAACTAGCAATGCAATGGCTGACATCAAAGCACTTGTAGACTCTGGAGCAACCAATTGCTTCATGAGCGAACCATTCATAAAAAGAATGAAATTGGGAAAAAGACCCCTACAAAGACCACGGAAGATATGGAATATCAACAACACGGCCAATCAAGCTGGACACATCACACATTACATGGACCTCAATGTACAAACCAATGGAACACGGAAGAATATGCGATTCCTCATTATGAATATAGGACATGAAGATATCATTATGGGATACCCCTGGATGGCTGCATTCGAGCCCCAATTTATGTGGGGATGAGGCGCAATCAACGAACAAGCACTACCTATTATCATCCGGTCAGTCAACCCTTCAATTTCCAATAAAGAGCCAATAATCGCTCGAATGTGTGAAGCACTGGAGGAATGTCATTTACAGGCTACAACCTCCACCGAACTAGCCATCAAAGTGCAACAGTACACAAAGAAGGTGGAAGTCCCTGCTGAATACCAACAATTTGCCAAAGTATTCAGCAAGGAAGAATCCAAGCGATACCCACCAAAATGCGCATGGGATCATGCTATCAAATTCAAAAAGGACACACTGGATGCGATAGATTGCAAGGTATACCCCATGAATCGAATTGAGGACAAAGCTGTACAAAAATTCCTAAATGATGAGTTAGAGAAGGGGTACATCCGTGAGTCCAAATCGCCATATGCGTCATCATTCTTCTTTGTTTGCAAAAAGGACGGAAAGATGCGACTGGTACAAGACTACAGAAGGATCAACGCCATCACAATATGCAACCAATACCCCCTTCCATTAATTGCTGACCTCATATGTGATCTCAGCAACGCACATATATACACAAAGCTTGACATTCGATGGGGATACAACAACGTGCACATCCATGAAGGTGACGAAAAGAAAGCCGCATTTAAAACAAGATACAGACTCTTCGAGCCTACAGTAATGTACTTTGGACTCACAAACTCACCAGCGACGTTCCAGACAATGATGAACTACATTTACCGTGATGTCATCCTCAAACATGAACCTCTAGGAACAACAATCCGTGTCTATATGGACGATATCGGGATAGCAACTCAAACCAACCTTGATGATCACAAACGAGCCATTCATGACATCCTCAAAATCGCACAACTCCATGACCTCTACTTCAAACCTGAAAAGTGTCTCTTCCATGCACCTTCCATGGATTACCTGGGGGTAATCCTTGAAAAGGGGGTGACACGAATGGACCCAGCAAAAATTGCAGGTGTAGACACGTGGCCGGTACCATAAAATGCAACGGACGTATGAAAGGCACTCGGATTTTTCAACTTTTACTGCCCCTTCATCAAAGACTTCGCGTTCATTGCAAGACCACTGCACAAACTTACGTGAAAAGACCAAGAATGGCAATGGGGAACAGAAGAACAAAATGCCTTTGACAAATTAAAAAGACGGGTAACGACAGAGCCGGTATTGGTGCATGCCAAATTGGATGACCAATTCAAGCTGGAAGTAGATGCCTTGGGATACGCAGTAGGTGCAGTACTCCTACAGCGAAAAGAGGACAGTAAAAAGCACCCCATAGGGTACTATTCAGCTATGCTCAATGAAGCACAACAGAACTACGACATCTACAACCTTGAACTCCTGGCCATCGTAATGGCACTCAAGAACTGGAGGCCCCTACTGGCAGGATCCCCTCACAAGATCATTATATACTCCGACCATCTCAACCTGCAATATTGGAGATTACCACAAAGGATATCGCAAAGAGTAGCCAGGGAAGTACTGGAATTATCAGAATATGACTTCGAGATACGTCATCTCCCTGGCAGACTAAACGGACGGGCTGACACACTGTCAAGACAACCAGGATACGATCAAGGTGAAGACGACAACAAGGACGTAGTTGTACTACCTGATTGTGTCTTCGTGTGAGCAAGCAAAATGGAGCATGCCCCGCCGATGTGGAGAATCCTAGCTCAAGAAGAGATGGAACCTACAAATCCAGTATACAAGCAAAATGAAAATCTGCTGAAGCTGTGGATCAACGCTCACCGACTGAAGAAGATAGAAGGGGTATGGTATAAGGATGGATGACGTGTGGTAACAGGCAAAATGGAGCACAAACGACTCTTCATACAAGCCCACCATGACGCGCCAGTATACAGACACCCTGGCATCAACAAAACGTACCAACTAGCAAGCTGAAGATATTGGTGGCTAAACATGCGACAAGAAGTGATGGACTATGTCCGAGGATGTGCCGAATGTCAAAGGAACAAAATTAACATGCGGCCCACCAAGGCACCACTATCACCAATCTTTCCCACACACGAAGCTATGCCATTCGAGACTGTTGCACTAGACTTCATCACTAAATTGCCAATCTCACAGGGATATGATTCGATACTTACTGTAACTGACCACGACTGTACAAAGGCTGCAGTATTCATCCCATGCAAGGAAAGTATGACGGCCAAAGAAACTGCGGGGTTGATCATCCAACACATATTCCCATGATTTGGGCTCCCACTCAAGTTCATTAGTGACCAGGATCCAAAGTTCGCCTCGAGATTTGTCAGGGGATTGTGCAAGGGCACAGGAACGACGCAAAACATATCAACAGCATACCACCCCCGAATGGATGGACAATCCGAACGCACCAATCAATAGTTAGAACAGTATCTAAGGTTCTGGGTCAATGAGTGCCAAGATAACTGGCATGCATATCTGCCTCTTGCAGAATTCGTGCACAATAACTGGCCGAATGAGACCATGGGAGAGTCCCCTTTCTTCGTACTGTACGGATTTAATCTGCGCGCTGATTGGACAGATAAGCCATCCCCGATACCGCAAGTGGCACTAAGGCTGGACCAGTTCAAAAGGGCCAGACAACACGCCCAAGAACTGATGATCAAAGTGCAGCAGTCATGGGTCAAGCACAGAGATACGCCCAAGTACCAAGAAGGAGACCTCATATGGTTAGAAGGGCATCACCTGTGTACAAATCAACCAACTGCCAAGCTCGCGCCCAAGAGACATGGCCCCTTTCCCATTGTTCAGGTGATGTCCCCTATCAACTATCGATTAAAACTTCCCACACAGTGGAGCATCCATGACGTATTTCACATCGATCTTCTCACACCCTACCGAGAAACCAATCTCCACGGATCAAACTACCCAAGACCAGCTTCAGATCTGATCGATAATGAGGAAGAATACGAAATCGAGAAAATTCTAGATTCTCGGCAATTCAGCAGGGGACGCAAGAAGCAATATCTCATCAAATGGAAGGGTTACCCTGACTCAGATAACAAGTGGATAGACAAAAGGGACATGCATGCACCACAAGTGATAAGGGAGTTCGGAAATCAAAACTCCACCTGAGCGACACATATAAGCAGGGGGCACACAAGCAAGTACCACATTCCCTCCTTGACTCCCTCTACATCCCTCACATGCAAACTCATCTCTTACATGACAGATGTCAACAACTACTACCTTGGGTCACCTGAACGTATTTTTGGGGTTGAGCTCAAGTCAGGGCTCATCACACTCCACAAGGTGCGAGAACTCTGCGCCAAGAAATACATACAACCTCACATCACCGATGAAAACCTCCTTGCTGCTCCCCTCACCAAAGAAGAGTTGGGAACAGTCCTACTCAAGTTTCCAGACATCGGCAAGAAACCAATGCCTGCGCGTTCACTATCACCCATGGTGCGACGACTGTCAGACCCTGATGGAATGGGAGCAACCCCCACCCATTAGGCAGACGTGCACGCCATCGATACCAACATTTGGGGACCTAAAGATGGCCATCCGGGAGAGATCCTGCTACCAGTCCCTTTTTGGGAACCCAAGCAGGACGCAATGAGCCGTAATGAAGGTATGCTTGATGTGGAGGGATGAGCAATTTGCAAGAGCTGTCACAAAGAGAAGTGCAAGGATGGCAGCACAGGAAGCACTGCACTGGTCAGTACACTGGCAATGCGTGGCCTGTGGAGCCGAACCACTAGTCACATGAGCGAAGGGGAACTTTACCCAGCTGAGCACCCATTCATATGCGTCCTGAAAGACTCTGACAACCCGGAGGAGACTCCATATGCAGCCACGACTACAGGCTTCCCTTTGTATAAGGGGAGCTACCGAACCGCTTGCGACATGATCCCACCAGGGTTCAAGCGAAACGATGGAGACAATTTCATCGCATTCCCCATCACAGGACTGGACGGTGACGTTAAGCAAGCGGAGTACATACAAGTCATACTCCACCCGAACCCTATTGTTGTTGGGCTGCGTGACGACAGCGACAAGGTGTACACCCAACCCTTGTATGCTGTGCCCATCTTCCATTACGACAGGAAGCCCATCTATAGGGCGCAGGAACTGGAGATGCTCAAAATGAAGGCCAAAGGAAGGGAGCAAACAGACCGTATGATTCACCACCTCCACAACCCCTCACTAACTGTGGAAGTTCATCACTTCCGCATGATGTCTCAAGAGCTGGAATGCCTTGAGGAAGCCATAGCTGAGGGGGAAGATAGGTGGGGAGAAATTGTGGCCATGCAGTGCAAGACAATTTGGAGGCTGGAGATGGCCGATGCACTCGCACACATCGAGGATACGGATAGCGGACTGGTGGACGACGTGTTATGATCGGCTGGAGAGAGCATCCAATGAGGGCATTGTGCCTGAAAAGGGGGTGATGTTACGTTCTCACCAAGACACTTACTCATGGGTTATGACTACTGGAGTAAGCGGTAATTAGTCATGGACTCATCATCAGTCAGCATATCAGTCAGCGTATCAGTCAGCCTGGATATCACATGTACGATAGTATGACTCAATCCTAGGATAGTAGTACTAGGGTTTCAGATTCATGAGGCGCTTCAAAGCCCTCTTTCTGTAGTACTTAAGATGTAGTCATAGAAGACCTAGCTCTCCAGCTTGGTCTTCTTGAATCGCCACAAGTCTTCCTCTTCTATCCTGTGAGAACTCAAAGATCTCTCTCTCTCTCTCTCTCTCTCTCTCTTGCTTTCTACTTGTGCCAAGGAGTGACCATTGTTTGGTGTCCAAGTGTCATCGGACCTTGTGACCAGATGTATCACGTGACTAAGAAGAGTCCGTGTATACATGCCATCGCTAAGTCGTACTACACTCCACGCATTTAGGTCTAAGTCAAGGCCGACGTTCAGTGGCAACATAACAATGTTGCTCACCCTTGCTTGGGGTGCCTTCACATGCATGTGGGCCTGAGCAGGCGTCACCACAGTAGTAATAGCTGCGCCAGACTCATTTCACAGACCTCACAGTATGGCATTAGACTTGACTTCCTTCTGTCCTCCACCTCCTCTGCTTATGCATCAACATTGACCAATGAAACCTGCAGGTGCCCCCCTTTGTTACCACAGATAAGATAAGGATGCTTGTGAAACCTTGTGTGTAGGTGCAAATGCAGATACTCAGGCACCAGCATGGGGTGCATGCAGCCCCTGGCCTGGCCACCCTGGCCACCCCTCCTCCCACTCTGCACCTGCTATGACTGCTGCGTCAACGCTCATCACAGAAGTTGGGTAGGTCACATTCTGACATTATATGAATGTGGGATTGGAGGAGCTGGGAATAATGGTGTGTATTCCTTAACAGCCAGCAGATACCTGCTATTTGTTTACACTAGTACCATCATTGTATTCTGTTGTATAAAATAAAAAGCATATGTGAAGTTGTACCACTATTTCATACTGGCCTGGCCATCATGATTATTGACTGGTTTCCAGGTTCTCGAAACTGGGAAACCTGGAAAAACCCAAAAGCTCTCACAGATTATGTTGCAAAATCCCAGAAGGGGGTTATAATATCTTATAATGGTCTAATGTAATATAATATTTCCAAGTCTGATAAAGGTTATAAGCAAGTCAAAAATCTGTATAAGGCCTTTATACAAATAAACAATGCTTGTAATTACCTTAAAATGGTTATTATAAATCAAAATAGTTATTATAAACTATTATAAGCTGG
>WNGR01009551.1_pt1 | contig 10180 bp, 7 predicted proteins | sample 5407581 | NCBI WGS metagenome assembly WNGR01 (sample SAMN13153383, study PRJNA577476) | soil metagenome | isolation source: 80 cm soil or saprolite under Garry oak tree replicate 2 | place: USA:California | collected 2016-06-15
CACCCATAACAACGGCCCAGACCACACGCTTACCACGAAGACTGGGTCTACGGATTATAATGCAGCACACTATAAGCGAATTACTTAACTAGAAGTTGTCATAGTTCCGCTTCCACACCCCGCTCGCCAATATCGGCACGCACCTGACCCGCCCATGAAAATCTCTACCTGCCGAAGCTGAGTTCTTCTCGTAGTCCAAATGGATGCGGAGCAGGAGGAAAATCCTGTGGACTTCCTTCGCGAGATCCCTGGCGGCGATCCCAACGCAGTTCCCGAACATCAATTTGTGCGACCTTCCAATGGTTCCTGGGTGAAGCCAGACAAACTGCCAAAAGGCCGTCTCGTAATCCATTCAATCTATGTAAGTTATGGTGGTGGCTCCATCTGTCCCAAAGCAGGTCACGCAGTTTGTGGGAAGTTGTTGAATTCGAAGGAAAATAAGTGTTTTCAATTGAATAACATGCCGCGTACCCTTCGATTCCTATTGATCCTTGGGGCTCTTGGGTGCTTGACCGTTACAAATTCGACTACAGCCAGAGACTGTCCATCACGCCAAGCCTGGGAACCTGCTGGTACAACTCGTGGTGCGCTCAGTAGACTTCATTATTTGACACCTTGGGTTTGTCAGAACTCTATCACGGAGTTCTGCGCCGCGGAGAAGTACTCGCTATATATTTCTGCACCTTCTCCGAGTTCACTATTAAGAATTTGCTTCACGTCTATTAGTGAGTCAAAAACCCATGTCACAGTGGCACCATATTGGTTTTTATACGAATGCTCTCTCTGCTTGGCAATGAGCCGAGCTTTTTCCCTCGCGACTTCTTCGTCCTCAGCCTTGAGCAAGAAAAAACGAAACTCACCGAGCATCTCATGAGGTGGTTCTTCACCTGAATGGAGGGATAGAAATCTGCATTTTGCGGTATACCAGAGCATAGTTCGCACCTATTTATTGAATCTGCTGTCCGTTAGTAGTTTTCGTGCCGTTTGAGCTGCATCTACACCTTGTTTTGCCTCCCTATCAATCTCGTTGAACGTCTTCGGTAAGTACTCCGAGGGAAACTCAGACGTGATGCTTCCTTTCTTGAATTGGCTGATTATCTCTTGAGCGGTCATCTTTTGATGTGCCGCGTCTCTCGGGTCAAATTTACTTTTCGCACCAGTTTTGCTACCACCCTTTTTTCCTTCCCCCCCGCCGCCCCCTCCGGCACAAGAGCTCGTAGCGCTCATACCTGCCCCGCCTGCGCCAATGACAGAACCTATCAGCGCCCCTCCAGGGACCGTCACTACTTCTCCGGGGCCAGTGATGGCCCCCCCAACTGCCCCACCTACGGCCCCCGTTGCCGCGCCGGCTCCCCCTCCCGCCAACATTCGGTTGCCGACACAGCCAACCTTTTGCCAATCCACTTGACTAAGCAGGTCTGACGCTTGTTGAGCTGCATTCGAAGCTGCATTTGATGCCTTGTAGATAGCTAGCGCGGCCCTCGTCAGCAGGCCTATTGATGCAGTCATAATCTCATGCACAACTGTGTCGCATTGACCCGCAGTGACGGTCACGTTAGTAGTTTTGCTGTCCGGATTGTTTGTCGTAACAACCGCGTCTTTATCGCATGTATGGCCGTCGAGGTCCATATTCGATATCGGATTATTACGGGCATACGAGTAAAGATTGAGCGACTGTGGATCATTGAGCGATGCATATGGTACTGAAACCGGATCATCACTCCAATCCGGTGACATAAAGCGGCCTGTCGTAGATGCGTAGTACCTTGCCCCCAAATAATCGTTGCCCGATTCGGTATCGCGTTCTTTGCCAGTGAACTTATGTGTATTGTCGGTAGCGGGCGTTGCCGGGTACCACGAACTAGGCTGAGCGGTGAGTTCCTGCCCGTATGGGGCAAAGTAACCCTGCCACAGAGGCCATCCACCTGGCGCAAATTGGGTTTGGGCGCTGCCGAGGTGGTCACTTGTGATGTAAGTCGTGGCCATCTGGCTGGTGCTGGCATTCGCAGGAACATTGACCGTATCATTCGTGGCCGAGTAGTTTGTCATGTTCGACGCCGTGTACAGGTAGGCCGGATTCTGTGTTTGACGCGTATAGATCGGAATCACCGCTCCGTCGGCCCGGTACAAGACCATATCCGTAATCCATATATCCCAATCCCCCGGTGCCGAAAACTCTGAGGTGCCCACGGAATAGGTTTGTATTGTAGAACCTACGTAAGCTGTCAGGTCGAACGTTCGTTGTTGCCAGACATTATGCGCACTACCCTGCTGCACCTGCTGTCCATCGGTATCAAATTCCACCCCGTGGAAGCCGCCATAGCCGTAAAACCAAATATTACTCAAGCCACCAGTAACCGTAGTGGTCTGGTATTGTCGCCAGCTTATCTTGTCTCCTGGCTGAACGGTATATCCATAGGCTCCGGTTAAGAACCACACAGCGTAAACTTGGCAGTTGGTACAGCCCGCAGTCCCGTGCAAGTGGAGTGCTTCATCAGTGCTGTGGGTTTCCGCGATCTGCTGCCCATTCGCGTAGACGCGGTCCGTCCAGTTGCCGTCCTGGTCCTTCTCTGCGATTGGCAGTCCATCAAAATGGACGTACTCGGTGTATGTCCCGTCCGCATTATTCTTCGCAACCCGAGTACCATTTGCATCGTAAACATAGCTTACGAAGGGGCTACTGCCTCCCAAGACCGTGATTTGATTAATATTGTCTTCGGAGTCGAAACCGTATTGTCGAACAGCACCACTGCTATTCGTATCGCAGGTCTGATTCCCGGTGGCATCATATGCGGTCGCAACTCCAGCGCAAGGAAGATTGTTAATCCGATTCGTCGCTGGGTCAAAGGTTGAAACAGGTTGTCCTCCCGACAGGGGACTCATATTCCCAAAAGAGTCGATACTGAATTGTTGGTTTAGCGTCCCTCCAAGCGAGAAGCCGGCCAGACGATTGAGAGAGTCATAGGTGAAATCCTGAGTGCGCGTTGAGCTCAGCGTGTCGGCGACCTGCCAGATATTGCCATTGTTCGCCGTTCCACCGCTTGGGCAATTCACATAACAGTAGGCACGTGAAAGGAACGTCTGCCCGTTGAAAGGCGCGAGGGGAGATGAAGTCACAACAGTTTGCGTCTGCAGGCGCTGGTTCTTGCCGATTGTCTGTTGCACTCCATTGCCAAGAGTAAGGACTTTCGGGGTGCCATCGGGGTGATACACGACGGACTGCAAATAGCTTTGGCTGTTTGCGACACCTCCAATGTCAACCAAACTTGAGCTTGAAATTTGTCCCGCGCCATCCCATGCTTGGTGAATGTGGCGGCCGTCTGGATAAGTCAGGTCCGTCATATTCCCAGCCAAATCGTAGGCGGCTGTTGTGATGATCCCAGAATGGTTTGGACTCGACGGTGTCCACGAGGCTTGCCAGTTCAACCTTCCTAGCGGATCGTAGGAAAACACTTCGTCCGCGTTTACGGTGTTTGAAGCCCACACTAGCTGCCCTATACCATTATTGGTCGCTGCTCCACTCCAAGAGTCGTAACCGTAGAGATGGTATATTCCTGGAGCCTGTTCTAAAGTAATTCTGTTCAGAGCATCAAATGTGTAGTCTGTTTGAACATCGCGTGCGTCCGTCTTGTGTCGCAGATTGCCGTCGGAATCGTAACCTGATGTGCAATTACTAGCGTTTGGTGGAGTTCCGTTGGGACTGGTTCCGTAACAGATATATCCAGTCTCCGGATTATAAGAGGTGATCAATTGCGATATTGAGTCATATATAGACGAACGAGTGCGAGCAGTTTCGCCTGATTTCCCGATCTGGATGGCAGAGGTAAGATTGTTTAACAAATCGTAGCTGTAATCGGTCTCAAGTGCGAGCACTCCAGATAGCGGATCAGGCTCGATAACGGATCTCAGGCGGCCGAAGCCATCTGATGCACTTTGGGTATGCATCCCGACCTCATCAGACGCGTCTATCCAAGTTGCAGCGGTAACGCTACTTGCATTTGATGCGCAATTAGTCTGTCCCGCGGTGGCAATTCCGTCATAGCACCATTGAAGGACACTGAAATCTGGTTGGGTTTGAATTACTTCGCGACCCAAGGCATCGTACCAATGCCGTGTCACGCCGTACGTTGCATCACTTGTCGACCGATATGGGTTTGACACGCTAAACACACGTCCCAAGGCATCGTATATGGTGTCTACATAAACAGTCCCCGAGGGATCAGAGGTAGTTTTCTCACGAATAGTCCGGCCATAGCCATCCGCAATCGCTGCCTTCACAATCGAGGGGTTGGGAGTTGCTAAGGTTGTCTTCGTTATGGTGAGGGGTAGAGCATAGCCACCATAACTCGTCGCGGTATTTCCTCCATCTGCGGTCTGAATTAGCGTCTGTTTTCCCATTAAGTCGTAGGTTAACAACGTCCCTATGCGGTTCGCGGCCAAGTCATTTGGACTTTGCTCTTGGCGCCGCAAACCGGTGCAGGAGTCATATGCGAATTTGGTAACATGTCCCAGCGGGTCCGTTACCTGAGTCAAGAATGCGTTCGCATTCGAAACGTTGCACGAGGAGGTACCGCTGTACCAGGAGTCGGTGTAGGCATATCGCGTGGACGGATTTCCCAATGCATCTGTAGATGTGATGCGATTACCAGTATCGTCATTCGTGAAGCTGGACCTGAGCCATGCGTCGTCCGTATTCCTCCAGACTGAGTCGCTTGTTAGATTGCCACGTTGCCCGGCGGCTATGGCCGCATGTTGGGGAACCCCGGAGGTGGGGGCAACCGAAGTCTCATCGTAGCCATACTGTGATTGTTTTTTGACATTATCGTTCTGATCTTTGACAATTACGCTCTGTAGCTTATCAGTCAGAATCCCATTCAAAGTCAGATACTGCGTTAATGTCTTTCGGGTTGGGGAAGCCGCGCCATAGTCGTACTCGTCTATCTCCGTAGAGAGATAGGCATTGGTATTCCCATATGTTACGGAAGTTCGCGACGTTTGACCGCTTCTCGTTGTGTAGTTGTCCGTAGACGTGAAGGAGGAGTCGTTATTAGGCATTCCCGCCTCAGTCTCATTTGCACAAGGACGAACAAAGCCGTTGTAGCAAGTTTCACTCAAGAGAAGCGGCGTTCCGGTGGCATTACCCTGATATGCGGTCGTGGACGTATGGAGGTAGTGAAAGTCCAGCGGACCAAGTGAATAGCCCATAAATGTATGGGCTGTTGTATTGCCTTGAGGATCAATAACCGTGGTCGTCACTGTCCTGCTTAGGGTGGGGTAAGTGCTTGTGTCTTGCCCCGCGAGGGATCTAGTGTAGGTCCACGTTCCGTCTGAGGTCGTGCGAGTCATGGACGCAATGCTGTTAACGATGGCACCGAAATCGCATAGATATCCACCATTGCCGCCGCTGTACGTATAGGTAATTGTCCCGCCTGTTGGTAGAGTCAATTGTGAGAGTCTTCCGGTGGTGGTCCCTGAGGGACCCGGTTCATAGGCAAAACCATAGGAAGTACCATTGGCGAGTACTATTGAAGTGATTAGATTAAAACTACCCTGTGGGTAAGGAAGGTACCCGGGATCACAGACCGCTAGTCCCGGATTGTTCACATTGAAGACGCCATAATTGATCGTGATCGTCTGTAGGATTCCATTGGAATCATAGTAGGAAAGGCTTCCGGATGGAGGAGGAGCACCGCCATCAGTGTTGTATCCAGCCGACCCATCGCCCACGATGGAATAGACTTGTCCTAACGTATCTGTGATTGAATTTGAAGTTACCGTAATGGTGTTCCCGTTACTGTCTTGGCGTGCGCCATTGGGTAAGTAGGGATCACCAATGAGTGCGACGGGAACCGTCCACGTGGCCCCATTGGCGGCCGTTAGTGTTGCTTGGTCGCTTCCATAGGAAACCGTCATTGTGAGACCGCTGCCGTCACCCGCTAGGCCTGTGGCTGTACTGGTCCCACCGCAATTGCCGAGCCCTACCCCAACGCTCAAACCAAAGCCATGTTTTATTCCATATGTGTCCGTGTAGGTCCAGTGGGTGTGTCCAACACAGTGGATCCCTACGTTCTCGTAGGTTGCCATGCCTGTGATGTTTTGAGAAACCCGTAGCCAACCTGCAGTTATGCCACCCAGCTGACTTTCGTCGAGAGACATAAAGGGTTGAAAGGCAAGTCCTCTGCCCGGCTTGTCGAGTAGCGGTATCGTGATCTTGACGTATAGTGTGGATAAATCTATATCTTCAATGCCATTCTTGCTATGAGCTCCGAATTGAGAAATACCCATAGCCGTTTGGGCGTCGGAGCGAGGTAGGGTCACATTGAAACCGACAAAAATCAGTGATGACCAAATCACTGCCAGCGTGGATCGACTCAGCCGAAGGGCTATCGATTCTGAGCGATGGGTCAAATTGTGAGATAACTGAGCCGAAGTTGGGTGAGCGAGAGCGGGCAGAAAACGAGTGCGACGCATAGAAACACACTCCGGAGATTTGAGATTAGCAAAGAATGACACGAGGGCAGATAATTCCGTTCTTTTTGACGAAAAACTGGGAACTAAAAAGATGGTCGTTTCAGATCAAGTAACAAATTTATCTCACGGAATGTCCGATCGAGCAAATTAAAGTTTTAAGGAGTTCGCGCCCGCTCAGGCCTGTGCTTGTGGGCGGTTCTCAGGCCGCACACCTTGTAGCGACGAAAATCTGACTGTCTCCTATCCGGTCGCCTCGTCCGATTTTCCATCCTCATCGTCGAACAGGGAGTTCTAAATTATTCACTTCTTTTGTGTTTGTGGTTGCGGTTTCCATAATCGCCAAGCAACGACACCAATCCATTGCCAGACGGACATGGCCGCCCACGTGTTCAGAAGCATAGCGGGGATCAGTATCAACACAATTGCGAAACCCAGAATGATCCCAATGTGCTTCAATACTTCGCTGCGCTCTACTAACCCCGCCATGAGGCACAATGCCGTCACGATGATTCCAATTGTCGCAAGCGATTCCACTAACAGCGCCCATACTTGTATGAAAGTCCCCTCAAACACAGTGATGTCCTCTTCTCTCCCGGCCCTCGACTGGCACTATCGGATTCCCCTAGCGCAGCCGCGCTCCGGATTGGCCAGAAGTCCCATGCCGTCGACCTGGATTTCTGTCGGTCTAACCCCTGCGGCAAAGTACGCCGTCCAGAACGCGTCAACCGCTTGCTTGCGCTCGGGCTTGAGAGATGCGAAGTCGCTGCTTTCGAGGCGCCCAAGGCACAGTGTTATGCCCTGCAATGCAAGTCCATCTTGGGCACGAAGACGATTGGCAAGCGGGCGGGCGCGCCCAGGATTAGCGAGTTGACCAGCAGACACGAACCGATAGGTGCCATCGTCTTCGAGGAAGTCGCTAACGACGATGAGCCCACGACTGATCCTTGGGGGCAGTAACGCAAGCTCTTGACGGGCAACATCGAGCGAACCGAGGATATCGGTGCGGGGCTCGTGTGGATCGAGCGATGACGCCCAAGCGGTTAATTGTTTCCGAGCCTGCTCGTGAAAGCGACGCAGGTCGGCATCGTAGGTCTCCCGCTGAGTTGGAGCGGAGAGGCGCAGTATGCGTCCCCCGGCATCGTTGGCGGCGTCCCCAGTGATGGGGATGAGAACCAAAATATCTCCGCGTTGCATGTGGGCGATCTGGTTCTGGATTGCATCGAGGGCGGCCTTCTCCGCTCGCTGCGTAATGCTGCGGCTGGTATCAACAACCTCAACTGTTGCTTGGGGCATGCGGTGAGAGCAAGCCACAAGCAGAAGGAGAGAAACGGTCGTTGTGGCGTACAGTGCGCAGCGGAATGGGTTCGTTGCGTTCATCTCTCATCCTCCGGGGGCGGAAGCAGTTTGGGGGTTGCTGGGAACACAATCTTTATCCGATCGGTGCTGACTGCGAAGCGAGTGTTTTCCTGTTGTTTGAACTGGTCGTAGGTCGGATGAAAGCGCCGATGCCTGTAATGGAGAAATGCAACGATCCACGCTCCAGCCGGCAACGCAAAGTAAAGCGGCGAGAGAAATGGCCCGAGCAGGGAACCAATCACAAGACCGGCGAGCGACCATGCCGTTGACTTGAGCAGGACGAGCCAGTGCGGAGCTTGCCGCGCGCCGTGTGCGCGCCCGCGCTTGTGATATTGCTCGGCGGTCGCGTGCCAGTTCTCTTGGCGAGCCTGCAGCTGGCGAAGTTGGTGATTGAGGGTGGCGCGCTCGGCCTCCAACTTCTTCTGTGCATCGGCGAGGGTGGCGTGTAGGTCCTCGTGTGCCTGCTTTGCACGGCTCCAGGTCAACCATTCGTATATACGAGGCGCGGCATAGTGGATGGCAGCGGCTCCCACGAGCGGCGCGGCAAGCGTCACAAAGCAGAAGAAGACTGCTGCGAGCATGGGGTGGTCTCCGAGGAATCTACCCAGTGGATTCTGATTAACGTCGGCACTGAACTTCACTTGGAGACCCCGGAGGACGCCCCAACCGAGAAGCGCAACCACGGCAAACACGCCCAGACCGCGCCAAATGGTTCTCGTTTCGAGGGTAAGGCGGTTCTGCTCGAACGTCTCGTGCGCAAGGTGGAAGATCAAACTCGAGAGTGCTGCCAGGCCGAAGGCTGCGACGAGCTGCACCGCCGGGTCGCTGATGCTTATCGCATCGAGTCCCGGCCCCAACAAGATAGCGTCGACGATCAATGCACCGATGCCGAGGAATACGATTAGCAATGCCGTGGCGACCGGTGGTGCATGGTATCCGATCTGACGCAGGAGTTCACTCCATGCCGCATCGATTCGCGGCTGGATACGCTCCAGCTTGTGGACAGCGGCTTCAAGTGGTTTCTCCCGGCGGACTGACTCTTCTTCGAGTTTTGCTCGATCCTGTTCGTGCGACGTGGCGATCTCGCATAGTGTTTCGCCGAGTGGCATCCCATGCGCCCCCTGATAGAAGGCAAAGGCGGCGAGGTCTCTGGCTTGCGGTGTGCTGGCGATCTTCATGGCATCCTCCGTATAAAAAAGAGGAGCACCTATATATAGAGTGCTCCTCGGGTTGTGATTGCTGGGCTAGACAGCCTCCAGGACCGACTTCGCCTTTTGCAGTTTTGCGAGTTCGCGTTCCTCGCGGGTGAGTTCCGCGCGCATCCCGGCGACCTTCTCTTCCTGCTTGCCGATCTGCTCGAGAACGACCTCGACGGGCGTTTTTTTGATCCAGGGCCTTCGAGCGGTGGCGGGTGCTGCGGTAGTGGTTGCGGTCTTTGCGGGTACTGCTTTCTGCGGTTTCATATTGCCTCCTGTTGGGTGTGTGGGTTGAGGGTTAGTCTCCGAGGTATTCCCGGAGAACGACCAAGATATTGCGCATCGCCTGAATCCGGGTGTCCACGTAAATGAGGATTCCGAGACTTGAGTTGTGGTTTTGCTTCTCGATCTCGAACGTCAGTTCGGCAAGCGATCGTTTGAGCTGATGATTCATCTCCGCCAACCGGTCGAAGAAGAGCGTTCGGATGGCGGCAACGGTTTCAGGGGGTGGCAGGGGGTGTTGGTCGGACATCGGTCGGTTCTCCTTCGGTGCTAGAGTCTGTCAAAGAGCTGAGTTTGGCCGAGTGCCAGGCTTCAAGACGCGCTATGGCGTCTCGCAGGACGGGCAGCTCGACGTGGGTATAAATGGAGTGAACGTCACCACCCCGGCTATGCCCCATGAGTTCCTTGCGTATGTCCGCGATCACCCCGACCTCGACGAGTCGCGAGTTGAAGGTATGGCGGAGATCATGGAAGCGGTAGTGAGGAATACCTGCGCGGCGAATGGCAGACGCCCAGCCGGTCTTCAGATTGCGGAGGGGTGCTCCCTTATAGGTGAAGAGCAGTCCCGATGGTTTCCGAAGCTTGGTCAGGAGTTCAAAGGCCCGATTCGTGAGCGGAATCTCCCGCATCTCGCCCTCGGGTGTTTTCGAGTGCGTGACGAAGAGAAGGCGCCTGTCAAAGTCCACGTCATCCCAACGTTGGTGAAGGAGCTCATCCCGCCGCATCCCGGTATCGAGCGCCAGGATGATGATGGCCACCAGATGGGCTGCGCACGAGAGGAGCAATTTGATCTCGTCTGCTACCGGCATCACTGGTCTGCGTTGCCGTCGCTCGCGTGCCATACGGATGCGTGCCAACGGGTTGTGGGTGATGTA
>WNGR01012461.1_pt1 | contig 10180 bp, 14 predicted proteins | sample 5407581 | NCBI WGS metagenome assembly WNGR01 (sample SAMN13153383, study PRJNA577476) | soil metagenome | isolation source: 80 cm soil or saprolite under Garry oak tree replicate 2 | place: USA:California | collected 2016-06-15
TGACGGAGGAGGAGGATGAGGGCTTAGAGCGGGATATGGAGCGGAGGGCGCTGGGAGGGAGGGAAGTCGCGGGGACGGGACGGCGGACGGTGATGGTCGGGAGATTGGAGGCATCGGTAGAGGTAGAAGGGGAATAGCCGGGGAAGTTCCCGGGTACGCTTGGCCTGCGTGGGGCTGGCGCGGATGGCGCTGAGGCAGAGGCGGAGGAGGTGGTGGGAAGGCCGAAGGATGGAATGTCGTAGAAGCGTACGCGGGAGATGGCGCTGGAGGACAATGGGATCTTGAGGGTGTTCCAATCGAAGTGGCGGATGAAGCGACTGGTGCGACGGTAAAACCTGTGGAGATTCTTATCATACCAAAATGCGGGGGTAACGTCGGAGATGATGAATCCGAGGCCGGTCCAGAGGAGAACGATGGCGAGACGATGGATGCTCTCGGTAAGGAGGAAGTCGACTAATAGACGGAAGCCTAAGCCGACATAGGGATCGAATGAAGTGGGCCATTTTTCGAGAAAATGATAGAGGACGGCGCCCTCCCAAAGGCCAACTAAGGAACCGCCAATGCGAGTGTTATTGTGAGAAGTAGCATCTACGACGAGACGCAAAGCAACACCTAGAGTAATGGCGAAAATGCTGTCCATTTCATGTTCGTGGCGACAAGGGCGAGAGTACAGCGAGCGAATTGTACACAACACGTGGGATATAATTACATAATATTCCATGGCAATTAAGCGAAATCCAAAACCTGAACCCTGCCATCTCGGCCGCCGATCACAATCCGCCCGACCGTATCTTCAATCGAGGAGGTTAGTATCCTATATTTCCGTTCATGAACTTCTCCAGCTCCAACTCGCGCTTTGTAAATTCCGTTCTCCCGTACCACCAAGTTGTTCTGCCACCGAGCTGGCTGCTGGTCCTGAGCAGGAACGAGTCGACTTGTCGTATCGAAGCCAACAAAGCAGCGGGCGGGGAAAGTGCTGTGACCACACGTCAAGTTCTGAGTCTCCATCCAAAATCCTTTCCCGTTCCGGCCGACCACGAGATTGCCGCATGACGGTGGAACCTGTATCGTCTGGGTAGGCCGCGCCGGAAGGGTACAAGGACTGTCCGTCGGCCTCAGACGTCCATTTCGTGTGGTGTTCTGCTCTTCAACGATTTCGTTCTCCGCCGCCAGCTCAGCCGAGGTAACCGGTCTGGGAAGAAGATCATATTTCCGGATGGTGTGGCTCTCGTCGGTCGTGACTCGCATGAGAATGGTGACTGGATTGAATTGCCAAGCCTCCCGTTCCTCATCTGTCATTTCGTGAACTATGACGACCGCCTCCCTTGCCGGATCTTGAACATGTAGAAAGGCTCCAAAGGTACTCTCGCCCTGGACCGGACGACCAAACTGATCGAATTGTGGGGTCGGTAATAGTTGGATGTGTGACTGACGGACGACAAGTAAGTGATTCCGAACAAGCCGAACCGCCAGAACACTGTCGGGCTAGAATAATTAGAATGGTTTCAGTAAAGGTAACGGTTTCGGCACAAATCCAAATGGAGGTATTCACCGTGGGAGACTGGTGGATGTTTCCCGAGCTCATGGTGAAGAATGGTCCCTTCCGCTTCCAGTTCCAAAGCACAACTGGGTCCCCAAGGAGGGCCAAGTTACCACATAAACGTGCTACGGGAGACATGCGGCGCTGCACGTTCCGTGCCAAGACCTGAGAGCGGAGCGTTGTAAAGGAACCGTGGAATTTGTCCAATGACCATACTTCGGCCTTAATCTCATAGAGGGGAAGTCTTGAAAAAGCGAGGATGGTTACGGGGGAAACTCGAATACGCGAGAAAAAGGAAACTCACGTTCCGACGATCCGGGAGTACATGACGATGAGCATGCCCTCATTGTCAGAGTCGTCATTGGTGACTAGCCCGTCGATGACACAGTCGGGGAGGTAGCGCTCTGCGATAAGGAAAGCTTCTGAGCCTTCAAAGGGAATCTCCCAACAGGCGACGCGACATTGTTCGACCGTAATAAGGAGCTCCCCATTATAACCCGCCGGAAAGAGGACCTGGGAGATGGGGTGGGGATGGGCATCAGCGAGCTGGAGGGAAGAAGCCTCCTCGACTGTCGGTTCCCTTGCACGAAACTCTACACTTCGTCTCGAGGAGGGATGGGAAGAGGACCAGTTTCTGTGGAACCTGGAGGCATGTATTGCGCGAGCTTCCAGCTCCTTGGCGGACAGAGACTTGAGATCCGCGATGAAAGCCGGTACAGGTAATCTCCTGTCGATGACATGATGCTTAAGCACATCCGACCAGACCCAGCGTTGCTTGGTGACTGATGAAAACCGTTTTGATGTCTACGAACGAGTCAGAGATCTGGGGCCGATTGAGCCGAGTCAAGACCGTGGGCGCATACCATTCTAAGTGCGAGGATATCTTCCACACCAACAAGGCTAATTACCAGTAGCAAGACGTCATCCGGAAGCGACGTCAATCCGGGACTAGGACGGCACGATATGATCGAGGAGGTGGAAATGGAGTCAGGGACGAGGCCCTTCATGTTTGAAAGGGTTGGAAAGGGAACGCCGAACTCGAAGTAGCAAAAATCCGACAAAAGTCTAGACATAGAGAGAGTGAGGGGTGTGGTAGAACGGAGAGATCAAGAAAGGCTGGGAGAAAAGAAATATAACGAAAGGCGCGCCCCCAGGAGCCCCGAGAGTGCACAAGGAGACAAGCACTCGGCCAAAAACGGATATATCAAGTCTTCCCACAACATCGCACGTGGTCGCCAAATCAAATCAACCAACCGCCGCAATTTGAATTTGCAACTGCAACACTACAACTACGACCACAACTACTACAACACAATCACTCTATAATGTATACCCACCTAGTCGCTCTCTCTACCTTCCTTATCCTCAGCTCAGGCTTAGTTGCTGCCCGCCCCCTTCAACCTTCTCCCGTCTACCAGTACCGCCGTGAGGCTGTCATGACACCCGCCCCCGCCCACATTCAGCCCTATCACCCGGGCCTTGCCGTTGTTGGGCGCTCGCCTTCCCTGGTCAAGTTTCCTGTTGCTCCAGGCTCACAAGCCAAACGGCTCCGTGCCGTCTCGAGACGGTTCATCAAAGACGCTGACTACGCTTCTGGTTCCGGCCCTCCTGCATTCTTTTATAAATCAGTCCACAAACGAGCAAAGGACCTCCCTGGCACTGGCAGCACCACCTTTCGGGTCAATCATTTCGCTGCAAAGGTCCCACCCAAGCTGCCTTCAGGTGTCACGCCTGCTCAACAGACTCGCTGAGGCCACCTCCGTCCCTCTCTCTGTGTATCCTCGACTTGTGTCCTTCGGTCTGTCTATGGTGGCGTTTGCCCCGTTCTGCGTCTTTTCTACCTTTGTATCCAGTATGACGACCCCATCATGAGATAAATTTGTTTCCCCTTATATGACTCCCGTTGTGTGTGAACATTCATGTGATATCGGTCTATGAATGGAAGCTGATTCATCTCAACGATGCCACCAATGCTATGTGTCAACATGTCAACAGTGGTGAATGCTTTGGGAATCTCTCAATCTCTCTCCCTCGTACAGTACGCATTCGATCGGTCGAAACCACTGTAACAGCATCAGCGCTCCGATTCGGAGACGTGGCAGCTTACTGAGGAAATTTGGCCTGCTCACGCGATTTTATAGAGATGAATAGGTGTGGCATTTAGTCGGACAAACACCAGCCGTCGTGCCCTGGTAGCATGATCGAACGCACAGGGTACATATCACCCATAGTGATATTGCGAAGGTCAATGATCACATTGGACTCAATAGTCTTGTCTGCGTACGCCTCTAGCCTCCGTGCAACATGCAATGCGGTAATACCCTCTTCTCATTCCTAGATAATTAGTACCGGGTTCTCGTGGGTGTTGTTTATCACCCCTCTGCTTCCAAAACTGAACTATCTACTACTCAGCGTCAGCGATGTCAAAGAGGGCCGGGCAGAAATTCGAAGTGTCGATGTCCTCATCACCAGTTATCTCACCAAGGCATTCAAGTGTGGGCAGGTATCCATAGTTGCTCCTGGTCACAACTTGCACCCCCGAGGCTGTCGTCGATGCCAGTCTGCCTTGTCCCATTCGATTGACGTCATGCGATCCTTTATGACGCCGTTGACGACACTCCCGACGCCACCGAGCAGGGTCACGCGGCGAAGTATTTTCGTGACGAGCAGCACGGTCTTGGCCGCAAATATTTTTAACACCAAGTCGGCGGAGCGAGCCAGTACAAACCGCCAGTGCTCGCCCGAAGTCCGCGCATCCGCCGTGGGGTAACAACACACATAGCTGTTACGTGCGCCCGCCGCCCACAACGAGCAAAGGCACAAGGCTGTCGCCCTCCGAGCCCCAAATGTACGTGCGTGTTTCTCTTCTCCGGGGCCTCGTTCTTCGCACACACATCGCACATCCCCCTCCGGGGAAGAGATCTGCGCAAAGTACTGACGCCTATGTCTACTACCTGCCAGTGATCCTGCTCGCATCCCCGCTTATCACACCGGGTCAAGCTGAAGCAGCACATCGCCGACCCTAAGGACGTGACGTTGCCGTCAACGGGCGGGATGACGTAGGTCGACGAGAGGGAAGGGTTTTCTTCTCGTGGGAGGAGACGTTACTTACTCCCGTCGATATTTGAATGGACGGGGTGCCATTGTTACACTTTTTGGTAAGATGCACACATCGTGGTTGGACATTATCACTGTGCTGACCGATCTGCATCAAGCACGCGGAATTTGCAAGAATATATTTGAGTCACTTTACAAAGATTCCAGGCGACCGGAAACACATAAAGAAAACAATAAAGACCAACTCAAGTCCAATCAATCCCGTTCAGCGATCCTGCATGTTGCTCAAGAGACGGAGGATATTAAGGAAGAGATTGATGAAATCGAGGTAGAGACTAATTGCCCCCATGATGTATTCGTCGGGGGAGAGGCGGCTGTTGATGAGGTACGTGTCGTAGACGATGTATCCGCTGAACAGAAGTGTTCCCACAAGGGCGTATATAAGATTCATAGTCGAGCTGAATGGGATAAAGACTCCGACGAAGCCGGTCATCACTGTGCACGATGAGATCGAGGGTCCAGGGTAGCATAGGACCAAAACTTACCCAAGGCGAGAAGGCCGCCGAATAGCCACGGACCCATGCCCGAGAAGTCATACTAAAACGCACATTATCGGACATGCATCGGAATGCACTGGATTGATAACCTACCTTGCTCTGCAATGTGAAAAGTGTGAGACCAAGAAATATACCAGTTGTAATGAGCAGAGCCTGAAGGACGATCACGTTGTCGTAAAAAGCAGTGACCACGCCGAGGGTGAATGCCTCCATGAGGGTAAAGAGTGCCAGGAGACCGATGTTCAGAGGATGGCTGTGGCGCTTCCAGTACAGCAGTCCTAGAACGATGAGGGTCCCAAAGAGGGGGAGATAGAATGACCAAACACTGAACTGTTGTTAGTACATGTAGAGTGGGAATTGGGGGGCTCTCACTGAGTCTGAACCCAAAATATGGTCGACTGGGATTGAGACAAGAGACCGCCTACAATAGTGGTGGCCAACTGAAAAGGTGGGTTTAAGTCAAATCGAGACGGATGAACATTCGAGAAAACTCACGACTTGAGCAACTGCAACGGAGAACAGGAACATCAGCCCCGTCAAAGAGAGTGATGGAGAAACGCACAAAGGATAGTATACACTTTTCGGACAAATGCATTGCGGATCTCAACGGAGCTTTCCGTGACGGAGACGCCGTACTGAGAGAAAAGGTCAGAAAAGGAGAGAGGTAAGTGGATACAATGAGCCAACCTTGAAATCGTCAGGAAGATCTCCTGGGGCAGGTTGGTTATAGATCCCGGCACTAGGACCGGGCTCATCCTGATACCTAAGGCCAGCACGTAGTGGGGCATTAGGAGACTTAGGGGACGGGGAAGTAGAACCGTAAGAAGGTGGTGGGATTGGATATTGACTCATGATGATGGTTGCGGGTAAAGCAAGAGGAGAAGTTGAGTTGGTGAGCTAAGCTCACATAGCCGGCCCGCCGAGAGCGGTGTAATATTCCCACGGTGTTCCAGGCCACCTGTGTCGCCCGTGTCACGCATATGTCAGCCGTGTTCCCTGTGTCAAATGTCGATGTATCCTGCGTCGCGTAGCCTCGCTGCTCGCCTTGCCCGCTCTGACCGGTATTCCCTCATACACTCCTTCTTCACTCGACCTCGCCCACCACCGCCCCTTATTTGCTCCATATCTCCCCAGTCATCTACTCGCCCGGCTTCATTTACTCCACCAATATCTACCCTGCATCGTACTTTCTACTATTCATCATGCCCTTCGCACTACAAGCCGTTTTCCACCCGCGCTACCTCCAACACCCTAGAACCGCAGCAACCCCCACAGCACTCTACACCTAAACCCCACCAAACTAGTTCAAATCCAGATAGCACTCCCGATAATGTATACGACAACAACTATCCCCGCTTCTTTCGTAGACTCGCCCTGTCACTCCCGCACGTTTCTAGACCTTCTCGGGACGACTTCCTCAATGCTGCAAATGGTTTTGTCCAGCGCATGCGCGTTCGTGTTCGCTGGTTTTTCATTCGAAACTTCCGCAAGTTCAACGCGGACGATATCTCAGCCTTTGTTACTTGGTTCTTGGTTGGACACGGCCTCTGGATCCTGGTCGGAACGTTAGTATTAAGGATGTGACATCGTTCCACTCCAAATGCTTACCATTTTCAGAACGACGTTCTTTTCTGTCGTGTTCGCAGTAGCGAATAGCCTTCGCCTCCAAGGTATTTGTCCCCACTCTTCACATCATTGCGCACTGCTGAGAAAGGACATAGTCTACGTCGCCCGCGCAATTAGTGATTATCTCACTTCTGAGACAGGCGTTACTATTATTTTCGAATCCGCCATTGTGCCTAAATGGAAGGACTCTCGCATTTCTTTCAAGAATGTGTATATAATAAGGCGACCCAACGCTGACGCCAACAGGATAGACGAAAGTAACAGGGCTATTCACGCAGGCGCATTAGGCTATGACGTCAGCGACCATCCCGCCAACCACACGATAGACGATGAAGAGGATTCTAGCGATAAGCACCGCAATTCGGATGAAGACATCAAGTGGTCCATGTTTGACTTCAATGTTGATAGCATCGATGTCACGCTCAGTCTATGGCGGTGGCTTGACGGCAAGGGTCTCGTGAAGGACGCTGTTATCAAGGGTGTGCGTGGTGTCCTTGGTACGCCCGTTTCTTCTGGCGTTTCGAATCACTTTACTTAATCCCCCTTTAGATCGTCGCTCGGTTCGGTGGTCTCCTGACCTTGATCCTGCCTCGTTTCGTCACATAGCCCAACAAGGCGACTTTGAACTCGAATCACTCGCATTAGAAGATGTTCTCGTCACCGTATATCAACCGGGAGGATTCCGGCCCTATACCTTTTCAATATTCCGCGCAGATATTGGCACGCTGCGTAAGCAGTGGCTGTTCTATGACTTTTTGAAGGCGGAAGGTATCGTAGGACAGTTCGACAACTGTCTATTTAGTTTGCATCGTCCGCAGAGTATTGGGAGAACGAACGAACAGGACGCCAGAGATGGCGGTTGGTCTACGATGGTAAGTATCCCGCCTTTCTATTTATTCGCGTCCAGTGATTGCAACAGATTCAGTCTCGATTCCGAATCGACGGCGTCAACATAGACCATCTCCAAGCAATGACCACGGAGGAAGGCCCCATCTCCTGGATCACTTCCGGAAAATTAGATGCAGTACTCGACATCAAGTTTCCGCGGAACCCCGATGCCGACTCGCTGAACGTACTCATAGACGCGCTGGCCACCACAGCCGTCGCAGCTGTCAGAGAGCGTATTCCGGGACAACGCGAGCTTGCCAAGCCACCCTTGACTGTACCGCAAAAGCTCGGTGAAGGCGAGGGGCAAGGACAAGACAAAGTTGTGATCGATATTGATCTACGATTCCGCGACCTAAAGGCCGCAGTGCCCATTTGGACCAGCGAACTCAGTTACAGCTCGAATGCACTCATTCGGCCCATCGTAGCCTTCATGAAGTGATCTACCGTCATACTTTGCGATGCGTGTGCGCGATTGCTGACCCCCTGTAATAGTGCGAACCGTACGCTGATCCCAGTTCGCTGTCGGGTGGTCAAAGGCCTTGAGCACTTTGATGGCTCTTGGACGGTACGTCTCTGATTGTTATGGCCCGGACACTGCCTTACGACGATGCCATTTAGATGTGGGAAAGTGAGTTTCCTACACTACACAATCATACCCATGACTCGAGATTGACCGTAATTTTTTCGTACTAGCTGGCCTTATGGACGACATTGCCCTCAAGGTTTACGACACGTTTGCGTATCACGTCACCCAAGCCAACTTTAATCACCGTGTCAAGACGGTCAGCCTATGGAGCTTGCAGATGACCGCCAGTGCCGTACTCGCAGCGTTGCGGAACGTCATGGACCCAGTATCTGTACAAGTCCGTGATTTATATCAGGACACGGCGATCGCCCTCAGCGCAGGGGCTGGACAGGCTGTAAGCGCACCTGTTAGCGCTTAGAGAATGCCTACCTAGTCTTATGGACGAGAGAACGCTACCAAAAGTATCTTACAATCGACTATGGGTTCCTACTGTTGCCATTGCACAGCCTAATTACTACATTGCCCTTACGGACACATACAAGTTATATTGGTACTAGCCCTTGCCAACAATTCATAAAATCTTCAGACGCCATCCGTATCAAAAGGAAAAGAAAAAAAAAAAAGGGGCATCCACAGGCCTCCAATTCTAGAGAATTCTGTTCTGACTGATAGTATACAAACATTTTGAAGTGTAAGTAATATTGTGTACGTTGTGTAAAAAGAGAAAGAGACAATGGTCTATGCAGGCGCAGGCCAAAAAACCGAAATAAAAAAACGACGTCGATGTCCCCCAGGGAAGCTAAGTAGCGCCGCCCCGGAAGAGGTTCTTCAGGTATCTCATCTGCTCGACCTCACATCGACGTTCTTCAAAAGATGGCTCCCCGAAGATGTTCAAGCGTGCCACTCTGAGGAAGCTTTCTGGAATGGGTATGCGTTCTGTCGAAATTGTCGTATCCTTCTTGCGTTTTCGCTCGGGTTCTTCACGTTCAGCATCGGAATCAGGAGGGTTGACCAGAGCTTCACCGCCGCACAAAGGAGCGTCGTCGTCCTCACGCCTTCGTTTCTTCCCGGCTACCCTTTCGCTCGGCTGTGCTGTAGCAGATGGGTCCTCTTTTGTCTCGGAGCGGCGGTGACTCGGGGCTACCCCGTTTGTGTAGGCCGGTGGCGGGACATGTGGAGGCGGGGGCACGGGAGCAGGAACGGGTTCGGACAGGTCGATCTCGCGTGACGAGTTCCACATTGGATCTGGTGTCTCGTCATGAGCACGTTCGCGTCGTAAACCCCGCCTGGTGGTTGGCGCACTGCAGCCATCTGCAGTGACCTGCGGCGGAGTTGGCGATAAAGAGTTGCTTGCAGGGGGTTCAAAAACTGGCGTCGGCTGACGTGTTGGGGAATCCGGCGCGCTCATTACAGATGACGTGCCGCTAGGCGAATCCGTGCAATCTGGCGATGACACGTTTGAGGAGCTGTCGGCAGGTGAGCGCTTCGTGGGAGGGGAGGTGTTCTTCAGGGGGGAAGATTCGGTGCTCGCAGCGATGACTGCACTTTGGAGGGCAGAGGTGGGTTGCGGACCACGATAGGTCGGGCGTTTTCTATCCTCCGGGTCGATGTGGAATTGTAATTTATAACTACAACGAGGCTAAGAGCGTTGCTAGCCAAAAGTCCACAACCACCACTCACTTTACGTTGGTTTGAAGGTCGCGTAGATCATCGAGCTTCCCGACGTTATAACGGTTCATGATGGTACTGTGGTTCAGGAGAGCCGAATGCAAATCGAGGAGTCTCGAGTGCTCGCGAATAGTTTCCAGGATGGGCGCAAGTTGCTCCTGCAAGATGCAGGCCACCATAGCTGCTACCGAATCACTAATCTCGGCTAGATGCTCGGCGTTTACTGGCGCTTCGGAAGCAGACATAGTCGTCAATAAGAGCGGGGTCACAGAAGTGTTGGATATCGAATAGCGGCTGGGAGTGGGAGTGAGAAGTGGT
>WNGR01017683.1_pt1 | contig 10179 bp, 8 predicted proteins | sample 5407581 | NCBI WGS metagenome assembly WNGR01 (sample SAMN13153383, study PRJNA577476) | soil metagenome | isolation source: 80 cm soil or saprolite under Garry oak tree replicate 2 | place: USA:California | collected 2016-06-15
GGGCTGGGAGTCCTGGGACATCGCGAACCGGCCGCTCATCCCCGAGCGGATGCCGGTCCTGATCGATGACGACCTCCTGTTCGAGGACGGGCCGGGCGCTCCCCGCCCGTCGGTGGCGGTCAGCCAGTGGCTGCGGGAGCTGCCCGCCAGCGGCGCCCCGGCGCCGGCCACGTGGGAGGCGTACGCCCGTGCGGTCCGTGAATGGATCGAGTTCCTGGGGCTGCACGGCGTCGGGGTGTTCGGCTCGCGCGAGCAGCTGAAGGCAGCGCTGAGCCGGTATGCCGAGCACCGGGCGGCCGGCCCGGCCCGGCAGCGGTTCTCGGCCACGACGTGGGGCCGGCACATGAGCATCCTGTCGCTGTTCTACCGGTGGGCGATGGATGAGGGCCACGCGCAGGCCGAGCCGTTCACCTACCGGACGGCGCGGGCCCTGTTCGCCGGGACGGGCCGTGAGGTGAAAGTCAACCTGGCCGTGCGGCGGACCCCGAGGCCGCACGTGACGATCAGGTACCTGGAACCCGACTTCACCGCGATGTTCCTCGCCGGGCTGCGCGGCCTGACAGCCGACGGGACCGCCGATGCCGGCTATCACGGCCGGGAGCTGGCCCGCAACGCCGCGGTCGGCGGGCTGGCGCTGGCCACCGGGCTTCGCCTGCGGGAGTTCACCTACCTGCTGTCATACGAGATCCCGGCGATGCCGCCGCGGCCGACGGCGATGCCGGTCCCGTTCCCGGTCCCGGCCGCGATCGCCAAGGGCCGCAAGTTCCGCACCACCTGGATCTCCTACGAGGCGCTCGCGGGTGTCCGCCAGTACCTGGAGCTGGACCGCGCCGTCACCGCGGACGGCTCGCCGTGGCGGCCGCCGGAACGGTGGGGCGAGCCGCTGCTGGTGACCGGCCCGGACGAGCGCGGCGGACGCATCAACGGGATCCGCCGGCGGTGGGACACGCTCACCCCCGGCGAGCGGCGGCGGCTGGTCGCCCCGGACGGCGGGTCGTGCCTGCTGGCGGTGAAGAACGGCGGCGGCCCGTTCACGGCCTGGCCCGCGGTGTTCGAGCGGACCTCGGACCGGATCCGGGCCCGGTCTGAGCCGCGGTTCCCGCACGTTTTCCCGCACCGGCTGAGGCACACCTTCTCGATGCGGACGCTTGAGTACCTGGTGAGCGGGCACTACCGGCAGGCCGCGAAACTCGTCACGGACGCCGACGCCGACGCTGCCCTGGTGTTCTACCTGTCGAAGGCGGACCCGCTGCTGGTCCTGCGGGACCTCCTTGGCCACTCATCCGTGCTGACCACGGAAAAGTACATAAAACGGCTGGACACGACCCGGATCTACCGGGAGGCCTATGAGCACGCCGGCCTTGCCGGCGGGGCGGCGGCTGAACGGGAAGCCAGCGCCGAGTTCGGCCGGGACGCCGAAGGCGGCACGCGCTGATGCCCGCCACGGTGACCGACGGCCCGCTGGGCATCGCCTGCGTGTTCAGCGACGGCTCCGCCGCGACGTTCAGCCTGGACGGCCTGCCCTGCCCGGCGCTGGCCCGCGATCTCCTCGACGGCCTCGCCGACCTGATCCACCCGCACGGCACGGTGGACACGGCAGGATCCGTCACCCACTACGTCCAGTCGGTCCGGGACATGACCCGCAAGCTGGCGGCCCGGGGGTTCACCGGAGGGGCCCCGGACCTGCGCCGGCCGCTGGCGGCCGAGTACTGGCTTGCCGCCACCGGCCCGAGGGAAGCATGCACGCGCCGGATGCTGCAGGCGATCACCGCCCGGCTCGACCCGCAGGTGGCCGAACTGGCAGCCGGCCGCGCCTACAACCCCCAGCGCAATCACCGGGCGCTTCCCCCATATCCGGAGGATGACTGGGACAGGCTAGCCGGCGCGTGCCGGGCGATCGCGGACGAGTCCTTCGCCGCTCACAAGCGGGCACTCGACGCTGCCGCCGGCGGGCAGCACCCTGCCTCCGGCGGCTGGACGCCGGCGAACCTGCGCTGGCTGCTGGCCAGGACCGGGCCGGTCTCGTCCGCGCAGTTCGGCGAGATGCTGGGCTGCACCCGCAGCGCGGTCCAGCAGCGGGGCGGGTTCGCAAGCGCCATCAGGGACATGTTCCCGTCCCAGGACGTCCTGATCGCTTACCGGCTGCTGTTCGGCGTCTGCTCCGGCATCGTTCCCGACGGCATCGACGATCTCGTCACCAGCGATATCGACTGGGCCGGGGACTCCGTCATCCTGCTGTCCTATGTCAAGGGCCGCACGGCCGGGGAGAGCCTGAACCTGCCGCGGCAGGCGGTCCGGCTGCTGGAGCAGTGGCTGTCCCACTCCGCCCTGCTGCGCAGCTTCGCCGGCGAGGATAACCGGCGGCGCCTCTGGCTGGGGGTGAGCCATCCGGGGCAGCATGCCGTGGTCACGGGGAGCAGCGGGAGGGCCGCGATCCAGCGGTGGGTGGCCCGCCACCTGGTCACCGGCCAGGACGGGCGGCCGCTGAAGATCCACCGGGCACGGATCCGCACCACCTATCACGCCATGCGGGACAAGAGCGCATGGGCGGGACGGGGCCGGGCGACCATCGACCCCAACCACAGCCCGCAGGTGGAGGGCGACCATTACCTGAGCACCGCGACGCCGGGCCAGCGAGGGGCCATGGAGGCCATCGTCGAGGATGCCCAGCACGACCTGCTGCGCCGGGCCAGCCCGCCGGCTGTCCTTGACGGCGAGGACGCTGCCGCGCTCGCCCGCGGATACCCGGAGCTGGTCGCCTCGCTCGGCCTGGACGACACGGTGATCGCCGAGCTGGCCGGCGGGCAGCGGGACGTGTTCACCGCAGCCTGCGCTGACCAGCTGTCCGGGCTGCACGGCCCCGCGGGCAAGCCCTGCCCGGCACGGCCGTGGGTCTGCCTGCTCTGCCCGCTGGCGGTGTTCGCCCCGCGGCACGCCGCGAACCTGCTGCGGCTGAAGGCGTTCTTCTCCCGGCAGTGGCAGCAGATGCCTGCCGCCCAGTTCATGGCCGTCTTCGGCCCCTACTCCCAGCGGGTCAGCCAGGTCCTGGACCGCTTCGACCCCGCACTGGTGGCCAGGGCAGCCGCCAGTGTCCGCGACTGCGACGGCGAGCTTCCCCTTCGCCCGGAGGAATCCACGCAATGACAGCACCTGCCACGTTCCCTGATACCGCTGCCCGGCCGCCGGCGTTCGCCGACGCTGACATCTGCCGCGAGGCGGGATTCACCCTGTGCGGCGACGCGGCCCGGCCGATATTCGACGATGACGTCTGGGACTTCACCGGGGTTGCCGGCCTGCCGGTCCAGATGCGGCGCTCGGCCCGCCGGCTCGACTTCACCGTCATCGCCGGGCCGGGATGGCGGACGCTCGCCAAAGAGCTGATCTTCGCCTTGCTCTGCCCCCGTCACCCGTCGGTGGCGCCGCTGCCCCGCGCCTACCGCATGCCGCTGCACCTGAGCACGGCGAAGGGCAGGCTCGACGAGCTCGCGACGTGGTTCGGCTGGCTGGCCGGCAAGGGCATCGCAAGCCTGGCGGAGGTCGATGACGACCGCTGCCGGGAATACCTGGCGCACCGTCGCTACGTTCTCGACGGCAACGGCATCGTCGTCGGGGAGCGCAGCCCCGCCATCCGCCGCCGGGCCGCCCAGGTCGCGGTCGACCTGGTCAGCTACCGGGAACTGTTCTCCGCCGACCGCGTCAGCCCCGGGCTGCGACCCTGGTCCGGGGCCTCCGCGACGGCCGTCGCGGAGATGCCCTCCGGGAGGACGGGCAACAAGACCCCGCCAGTGCACGACAGCCTGCTCCGGCCGTTGCTGGCCGCCGCCCTTCATCTCGTCAGCGCTATCGGCCCGCACGTCTCCGGGCTTCTCCAGGAAGTGGCAGAAGCCGGCCGGCGCTGGTCCAGCAGCGCTCCCGGCCTCTCCCATGCCGGCCGGGTCCCCGAAAAGGAGTTCCCGGCACTGCTCGATGACTACGAGCGCAACGGCCGGGCGCTCCCGCTGCTGCCGGCCCACCATCTTCAGGACCGGCTGAAATCCGGCTGGCCTCCCGACGACCCGCTCGCCCCGCTCGCCCTCAGCCTCCTGGCACGGCAAGCCGGGTTCACCCAGTTCCCCCTCCGCTGGATCCCCGCCCTGCGGGACGGAATCGAGGCCACCCTGAGCGTCGTCGGGGCGGACAAGCCCTTCGCCCGCGGCGCCGCCCCCGTCGCCCGCGCCGACGCAGACGCCACGATTCCCTGGACGCTTCCGCTGGACCGGCTCGAAGCCACCGGACTGGCCGGCATCGTCCGCACCGCGGCGATCATCACCCTGGCCGCGGTCTCCGGCATGCGCTCATCGGAGAAACGGGCGGAATTGCAGCAGATGCAACATTCGGCTCGCTCGATCAACGGCGTATCCGCAGGTCGGATGGGAGTCCGCCGCAGCCGCCGGGACGTGATCGGCGGATCTGCCAGTACCGCTTGCGCCCGGCTGGCACCACCTCAACAATGTTGCATCTGATGTAACGGAGGTCGGAGTGGGCCGAGCGGCTGATCTAGAGGGTGCGGCGCACCTGGTGCTGGCGGACGGGGTCGTGCACCTGGACCCGGCGCCTGCGGTGTTCGAGGCGATGCTGGAGGGGTGGACGCGGCAGCAGCGGACCCGGTTCCTGAAGTGGGAGTCGACGATCAAGCCGCGGCTGTCACTGGTGCGCCGGTTCGCGGCGTTCACCGGCCAGTACCCGTGGGAGTGGGAGCCCGCAGAGGTGGAGGCGTTCTTCGATCACATCCGGGCGAAGAACCCGGCCTTCACGGTGTCGGCCGGGCGGCAGTACCAGAACTCGCTGCGGATGTTCTGCGGTTTTATCACCGACGCCCGTTACGGGTGGCTTTCCGCTTGCGTGGAGCGGTTCGGGCGGGCACCCGCGCAGATCCTGCACGAGTGGAACTCGGTCTCCCACGTCACCGAGTACGAGGGGCAGCCGGGACGGCGCCCGCTCACTTATGAGGAGGTCCAGGCCCTCTTCGACGCCGCCGACGGCCGGGTCGAGGAGATCCGGGCCCGGGGCCGCAAGGGCGCGCTTACCGCGATGCGGGACTCGGCGCTGCTAAAGACCTATTACGCCTACGGGCTTCGCCGCCGGGAAGGATGCGGTCTGGACCTGGCCGACCTGCGCCGCAACGCCAAGGCGCCGGACTACGGCCGTTACGGTGCGCTGTTCATCCGCTGGGGGAAGTCTTCCAACGGAAGCCCGCCCAAGCGCCGCACCGTGTTCACCGTCCCGGAGATGGACTGGATCGTCGGCGTGCTGGAGCACTACCTCACCGAGGTCCGGCCCCGGTTCGAGGCCGGCAACCATCCGGCGCTGTGGGTGACCGAGCGCTGCGGCCGGCTGTCCAAGCGGAGCGCGAACGAGGCGTTCGAGACCGCCCGGGAAGCCGCCGGCCTCCCTGCCGAGCTCGATCTGCACAGCCTGCGGCACTCCATGATCACCCATCTTGTGGAGTTCGACTACCCGGAGAGATTCGTCCAGGATCAGGCAGGCCATGCGGTGGCGGCCACGACGGCGATCTACACCGGCGTGTCGGATGAGTACCGCAACCGGCTGCTGCAGCGGAAGCTGACCGAACGCCACGCCGGGCTCTGGGAGGACGGCCAGCCGTGATCAAGAAGATGGGTTATCGCTGGAACCTGCGCAAGCTCATGGCGGCAGCCGATATGTTCCAGACCTCCGACCTGGTGCCGCTGCTGGCCGAACGCGGCATCAGCTTGTCCCGCGAGCAGGTGTTCCGGCTGGTCACCCAGCCGCCGCAGCGCCTGTCGATGGACACCCTCGCGGCGCTGTGCGACATCTTGGGCTGCGCCCCGAACGACCTCATCGAGATCGAGGCCGCCAGCGCCGGGGTCCGCAAGACCGCCGGGGACACCACCGGCCCCGCTCCAGCGGTGCGCCGCACCTCGATCCGGAAACCCGAAGGGCTGTGACGGCGCCGTCGACGGCCGCCCGGCTCGCCCGCCAGGCGGAGCGGCTGGAGGCCGCGATGGCCGCGGCGATCGCCCAGCTGACCACGGTGCTGCCAGCGCTGAACACCGGCGAGACCCAGGCGGTGCTGGAGGCCGCGGTGCCGATCCCGGTGAGGGGCCCAGCGCGGATTCTGGAGGAGCTGGCCGCCCACCTGGCCTCCCATCCTGACGCGCTCACCTCGGGCGATACCTGCTGCCCGCCGGTGGTGCTGCGCCTGGCCCATGTTCTGCACGACGCCGGGCACCCCGTGGTCCGGCCCGGGTGCGCGAGCTGCGGCAAGGTGATGATCGTGCTCCGGCAGATCAGGCCCGAGGGCCGGATCTGCGGCCCCTGCGACGCACGTTCACGCCGGGCAAGGTGCGCACGCTGCGGCCGGGACCAGACGCGCATCGTGGCGAGACGGCCCGAGGGCGGCATCTGCCATCCCTGTTACCGGGTGGATCCGCAGGTCGTCGAGGAGTGCAGCGAATGCGGACGCGTCCGGTGTCCCGCAGTACGCCTGCCCGGCGGCGGCGCGCTCTGCATCGGCTGCTGGAAACGCCCCGAGCACACGTGCGTGTCGTGCGGGAAGGTCGCCGCGGCCGCCCTCATCGACGCCGGCGGAGCGTTCTGCCATCTGTGCTACAACCAGCAGCGGCGGCCTCGCCGGCCCTGCGGGCGCTGCGGCAAGGCCGGAAGGATCGCCCGCAACGCCAACGGCGATCAGCCCGACCTTTGCGACAGCTGCTACCGGGGACCGGAGGCGGCCTGCTCGGTCTGCGGCCGGACCCGGCCCTGCCTCCGGGTGAAGGCGGGCGCCCCGATCTGCCAGGCGTGCTACTGCCGTCAGCGTCCCGGGGAGACCTGCTGCCGTTGCCAGCGGGTCCTGCCGGTCCTCGCGCGCTGGCCGGCCGGGCCGGTCTGCCAGACCTGCTACACCGCGATCCTGCGCTCCCCGGCCGAATGCGCCCGCTGCGGCACCTCCGCGCCGCTCATCGGCCGCGACAGCGACAGCGCCGGAGTCTGTGGCCCATGCGCGGGCGTGGACGCCGACTACACCTGCCGCCAGTGCGGGCGGCCCGGGAATCCGTACGGCCGCGGGCGCTGCGCTCACTGCGTTCTCGCTGAGCGGGTCCGTGACCTGCTGGCCGGGCCCGGCGATGTGATCTCGCCGCAGCTGCAGCCGCTGGCCAGGGCGCTCGCCCAGGCCGAAACACCCTTCAAGACGATCCAATGGCTCAAACAGAGCCCCACCGCCCAGATGCTCGCCCGGCTCCCGGTGTGCTGCCCGAACGGCACGAGGACCTGGAACGGCTCCCGTCCTGGCTGGAGCACCACCTGGCCGGCAAGCCGGCCGGGCACGCCAGCCTCATCCGCCCGTTCCTGCACTGGTTCCTGCTGCGCCGGGCCCGCAGCCGCGCCGCCGTCCGCCGCTTCCCGGCCTCGGCTGGCCGGGACCTGCGCCGCCGGATCCTGGTCGCCCTGGACCTGCTGGCCTGGCTCGATGAGCAGGAACTGACACTGGGCGAACTGCGCCAAGACGACGTCGACCGGTGGCTGGAGGCCGGCGGCTCGCAAACCCGCAACCTCATCCGCTACTTCCTGAAATGGACCGCCGAACGCGGCCTCACCCGCAAGCTCACCGTCCCGCTCATCCCGCGCCAGGAACCCGCCGGCCTGCTCGGCGACGACGAACGCTGGCAGCTCCTGCAACGGTGCCTGACCGACGAGGCCATGCCCGTCGACGTCCGGGCCGCCGGCGCGCTCACCCTGCTATTCGGCCTGCCCAGCGAACGCATCCGGAACCTCACCGCTGACCAGCTCACACAAAACGAACAGCACACCTGCCTCGCCGCCGGACGGCACCCGATCCTGCTGCCGCCCCGCCTCGCCGGCCTGCTGCAACGCCTGGCCACCCGGCCGCAAGAACGCCTGATGATCTCCCACGACCAGCGAGGACCCCGCCGGCTGTTCCCCGGCCGGGTCCCCGGGCAGCCGATCGCCAACCACGCCCTGACCACCAGGCTCAACCGGCACGGCATCAGCGTCCGGCCCGCCCGCAACGGAGCACTCGCCGCCCTTGCAGCCGACCTGCCCGCCGCCATCCTCGCCGACCTCCTCGGCATGCACGTCACCACTGCGGTCCGCTGGGTCACCTACGCACGCCGCGACTGGGCCGACTACCTCGCCGCCCGGGCCGAAGACCAGAAAGACGAAAAGAAGGGGAATAGTGCACGGTCCGAATAACACCCTTCCACCAGTACTGATGGAACTGCGGGTCGGCTGCTGCCGCCCGCCCGAGAGCCACGGCCCCGGCCTGGTCCGCTACCGGCTGGCCGGCACGATCATCAAAGGCCAGCCGCTCGGCGGGCTCGCCGACGAGTGGGTGGTCATCGAACCTGCCTACCAGGCCGCCCGGCTTCTCGAGCAGCTTCACGGCAATCCTGAAGACGGCGTCCCGCTACTGGGCCGGTTCGCTTTCGACGTCCGGTACGCATGGTTCCGGAACTGGGTCAACAGCCCGGCCGGGCAGCGTCACGGGCTCGCCCCGATACCCGATGGCCCTGTCACGCTCAGGGCGCTGCGCCGGACGCTATCGCTTGAGCTCGCCTACCGTCCCGGCGGCCTGCTCGCCGCGAAACTGCACCTCAAGCACATCGCCGTCGCGACTACGGAGGGGTACGCTTCCCGTCCGGGCGGCGCGCAGGCCGAACTGCTCGCCGAGGTGAACAAGCACGAGGCCGAACGCAACCTGGAACTGGTCTGGGCCGAGTTCCGCAACTACCAGCAGGGCATCATGCCCGCCGGGCCCGGCGCCCGCGAGCTGGCCGAGTTCTTCGCCCACATCGACGGCAAGATCGCCGCCGGCGATCCCGGGGCACCGAAGACACAGGCCAGCGACCGCGACGTGCTCAACCTCATGACCAAGCGAGCCCAGACGCTGCACCTCGGCACCTCGAACTACTGCTGGTTCACCGACCCGTCCCGGGCGCTCTGCCTCAAGCTCGCCGGCGACCCGGCCGCTGCCACCCATCATCCCTGCCACCGGCCCGTCTGGGCCGAGCACGCCGAGAACACCAAGACGTTCCTCGGACAGCTCGGCCCGACACGGAAAACCGAAAGGAAGCGCCTGCAAGCCGAGTACGACCGCGCTGCCCGGGTCCTGGCGCGAATCGACGAAGCCGCGGGAGAAGCGGAATGAGGCTCAGCAGGCAGCAGCTCGCGGACAACGAGGCGAAGATCAGGGCCGCCATGACCCGGCTCCTGGACGGCGGCATCCCGCCCGGCGGGAAATGCGACATCAAGACCCTCGCCGGCGAGGCCGGCGTCGACCGCACCGCCTTCTACGGCAGCCGCCCCTACGCCCACCTGCGCACCGAGTTCGAACAGCGGCTCAAAGAACTCCTCGATGCCGGCGGCCGGCCCGACCCCCGCGACGCCCAGGTCGCCCGCCTCAAGAACGAGATCGCCCGGCTGAAAGAACGCCTCGCCCATGCAGACACCACGATCAGCGAACTCACCGGATTCCGCAGCCAGGCCCTGGCCCGGCTCGCCACCCAGCATCACGAGATCACCCGGCTGCGCCAGGAAGCCCATCTGGCCGCCGGCGTCCGCCGCCTGCCGGCCCCCGCCGCTAAGGAGCAGAACCCGTCATGACCAGCGCCCATCCCGCGGAATCCGGGCTGGCTGACGCCGTCCGCGCCGGCGCCGCCGGACTCTACTCCCTCGAAGCAGCCTGCGAACTGGTCATCGGCACCGGCTGGCTGCACCGCGATGACTTCGCCCGCTTCGCCACCACCGGCCCCTCAATCACCGACGGCGTCACCGAACTCGCCCATATCGACTGGCAGGCCGTCATCAGCAGCCGCGATGGCGGGCTCCTTCCCTGCAGCAGCGGGGAGAACCGGATCCTGCGGCTAGCAGCCAGCATCGCTGACGGCATCCCCGTCGACCTCAACGATGCGCTCTGCGGACTCGACCAGTCCGGCATCAGCCTCGTCGTCCGCGCCGTCCGCCACGCGAATGGGCAGCGTCCCACTGATCATGCCGGCTCATGACGATATGACGTGCGTCACACGCAAGAGCAGAAATCGCCACACGACGCGTCATCATCAGCGCGAAAGTCCCGCACTCGGATCGGCCAGGCAGAATCGCTACACGAATCCTCTGCACACGGCGAGTGCGGGAAGAAGG
>WNGR01046855.1_pt1 | contig 10178 bp, 10 predicted proteins | sample 5407581 | NCBI WGS metagenome assembly WNGR01 (sample SAMN13153383, study PRJNA577476) | soil metagenome | isolation source: 80 cm soil or saprolite under Garry oak tree replicate 2 | place: USA:California | collected 2016-06-15
AGAATCGCGTCCTAGCAGGTTGTCGCCGAGATGGTTCTATGCGATCCTGGTGGGAAAAGATCCGGTGCAAGAGTATCTAGCTGGAGCAAAGGTCTGGTGTAGCATTCTCCAGTAGCCAGAAGATGAGGTAGGAGAGTACAATAGATTCCCCACGCTGAGAGGTGAACATATCTCTCTCAAGAGTAAGGAAGATCAAATAGTATAGAATAATCAGGATGTGCTTCAGCCCCCACGCGCTGTTATCCCCCTTTCCTGCAATGCCTGTTTGTGCCGCTTTACGTCCATGTTATGATGCTGTTATGCCGATATTATGTCGCTTTATGGCGGGGATGAGGAGTCACTCGGCTGTCTTCAGTGTGCAAAAGCGATGGGACGTGACCTGTGGCTTGTCAAGAGGCGACGATCCGGGCTGAACAGGCACTCCACCGTTTGCTCGGGTCGTCGTGCAAAGAGGAGAGAGACAATGAGCCGCAAGAGACGAGCTGGTGCGCAGCGGAAACGCCGCTCGGATTATGGGACCTGGAAAAAAAGCGGGCGCGACCAGGATGGTATGCTCTTCGTTGCACAGCAGAAATTCGTCCGCCTCGATACGTTGGCGGAGTTCTTTGCCCCCGGATATGAGCGGGCGGTCGATCCACCGAAGCAGCACCAGCACGATCAGGCCCCGTCGGTGGGGGATGCCGATGGCGGCTCGCCGCAACCGGCGGCGAAAAAGCAGCGCGGGGGGAAACGGACTGGCCTGCCTTGGCCGAAGGACACCAGACACCGCATGATGGCGGTCCAGCGCATCGCGTCGCACTGGGCAGACCCGATGGGCTTTGCAGAACTCTGGCAGCCCTGGGCCAATCAACCGCCCTGGGTCCGCATCACCCAGCCGGGCCTTGTGGAGCTGCACCTGGATGTTGACACAGAGGGTGAACCCTACTGGACGGAAATCCCCTGGCCCGAGGATAAGAAGCTCCGTGACGATGGACACGAATTTCTCTCGCACACGCACCGCATCAATATGGTGCGCATGGCGCTGGCGCGGGGCGACGTGCCGGATATTCCCCAAAAGCATACCTGGCACAGCGAGCGGGAGATCGAGGCCACGCTTCCCAAAAAGGTCCGAGGGGTGAGGCTGCCGCATAAAACCGATGGCTATGTTGAGCTGGAGGTAGATTGGACGTGGCAATTCGAGCGCAAAGACGGGGATATCGACATCATCCAGCTCCCGCGCGGAAGCCGCATTGCCATAGAAGTTGAACTCTCGCGGAAGCGCTTTGCCGCGTATGAACGCTTCATCCTCCCCGATCTCTTGAAGTTCTATGATTTTGCGCTGTACTTTGCGACTAAAGACGCCTACCAGGCCGTGGTTGATGCGCGTCGGAACTCCCTGCCCACCAACGATCTGCGCCGGCGCATTCGCATTCTCCTGCTCGAATAAGGCACAGCGTTACAAAAGCGACTCCATCGGGGAGCCGTGTCCTCCCCATGGGCACAGATCGCCCCGTGCTTCGCTAGAGCGGATGGGGACATGCCTTACACTCCTGGAAGCCGGCGCGTTCGTGGAAGAGGGTATAGAACTCGTGTTGCCCCTGCCGATCGAGTGCGCTGGCCACATAGCGGCTGTTATAGAGCCATCGCCCGCGTGTCACGGAGAGTTTTCCGGTTTCCGCCGCGTGATCGGTGGCCTTTTCTGAGATGCTGTGTGCATGGCCGAAGGCGTGGAGCGGAACGAGCGTGCGCGGCAGCCTTTTGCCCTTCGTCTTGTTCGCCTGCTTCCTGGCCGAGTTCCTGAGCGGAGAGGATGCAACCGTGGTCTTTGCTGCCGAGGCTGGAGATGATGCATGTTTCACCGGTGCTGCCGGCGTGTGCTCACGCTGTGGGGGTACCGTTCGCTCCTGGTTCGCCAGAAGCCGCTGGAGGTCAGCTTGAAGGTCGGCAAGGACCTGACGCGTCTCGTGGTGCTGCGTCTCGAGCGAGTCGAAACGCAGCGTTATTCGCTGTTCGAGCGCGGCCAGGCGCTCGTCCACCGTGGCGATGGTTGCTGCTGCCGGCGTTTCGGGCGCGCTTTCCAAATCAAGTGGCGGTAACTCCCTTCCATGCTCGGCGGCGAGCTGCCGAACCTGGTCTTCTGTCAAATAGCGTTGGCGCGGGTCGGCCTTGTCGATTTGCTTGCGCGGGTCAATATTGGCTTGCTTTAACCACCTGCCAAACGTCTTCGGATCGACGTGCAGCAGCTCCTGACAGCTGCGGAAATTAAATCGGCGCATCTCTCAATACTCCTGGGGAGATTATAGCACCCATAGGAAGCCCTGGGTATCCAACTATCACCATCGTATCTAGCAGGAATACGCTGGATATCGCTGGTGGTTCCCACCCTCACTCTTTGACCTGGGAAATCATGGGAATCCTGCGTCCAACAGGGGAGTCTCAGGGGAGTCGTAGAGACTCTTTATGTTGCCAGGGAAGAACAGGATTCACGCGGAATCACGTGGGTCTCCGGTGGATGCCAGGGAACATTGAGAATCGTGGCGGAACGCGGTATAGTTAGGGGAGAGGGACGTCAATGGACGTGCTCTTCGGACCACTACGTAAGAAAGGAGAGTGAGCATGGCGGCTCCCGCCCCAGCTCCACCAACATCACCAAACCAGCCTGCGGCGCTCCAACAGCAGGAGTTGCTGCCCTCTTCGCCGTCCCAGCCCCCTCGCGGTCGCGCGGCCCACTGGGGGACGATCTACAAGCGCATCGGACAACTCGCGCTGTGGTACCTGCTCGGCCCCGCCCCGTTCCTGGCGCAGGCGATCAAGGACGAGACTACAGCGCCCACCTGGGACGCCAGGGAGCGGCAAAAGAGCCTGGACGGCTCCGCGTTTCTCTATATCCTGTTATATGTTCCACTGATCTTGTTCCGCGGCCAGGTCGCCTGGCTCTGGACCGGCCTCTTCTTCGTTTTCTCACAGTGGACGCACCTGCCGCTGCTGGTCTGGCTCGGACAGGCTGCTCTCTGGCCCCCGACGCCCTCGACCATGTTGTATCGCTGGGCGCTGGCGCTACCACTGACCCAGTTCATCGCGTGGATCCTCTACCGCGTCCAAAGGAAAAAGGGAAGCGCGCCCACGCCCAGGCGTGTCCTGCTCCCGGAAGAACTGGCGCGCCTCCCACGCCCGCGCACTCCTGCCGCACAGAAGCCCAAGCGCGCCCCTGGCAGCAGCGTCCAGCTCATCGCGTCTTCATCGACGGCCCCACCTCGACGGCGCACATCCACCAGCACGAGAAAAGCGTGCAAGACAGGAGATGCCGAAGGCGCGCCCACTCCCATCGTGCCATCGGCAAACTCGCTCTGGGGACAGGTCAAGTGGGACCAGGTCCCGGACACTGATCCGCTCAAACAGGCCGCGCTCCAGGAGGCCGAGCGGCTCCGGGTCCCACCAAGCGCAAGCGAGCGAAACGGCCAGCGCACGAAGAGGCTGGCGCCCCCGCTCGTCATCGCGCAGCCGAAAGGAACAACATCGCCCGCGTCGCCAAAGCAGCCCGACTCGTTGGTCGAAGACGAGGACGGCTACGACTGGCATCATGGCGAGGGGAGTCTGAAGCTGTAAGCAAGTATGAGTAGAAGGAGCAACGTCCAATGGGTCGTGTGCAGATTCGCCGGTTGTGGATCGCGAGCCTCTTCGGTGCGCTGTTCAGCTACTGGTTCGGGGGCAGTATCATCCCCTACGTGTTCACCCAGGTGATCCCCTGGCTCTGGATCGGCTTTGTCCGGCTCCTCAGCCATATCGCCTCGATCATCCCCATGCCTGTGCTCGGGTCGTTTCCCGCGCCCTGGTCCGATCTCATCGCGCCCAACCTAGTGCTCGGACTGATCTGGCTAGCCTACTATATCATCGTCTATATCCTGGCGAGCCGGTACTCCACTAAGCGCACGCCGCGGGCTGTGCGCGTCGAATATGACTATCAATATAACATGTATACCGGCTCCTATTCCTCTATCCCGAAGCAGTCTGTGCTCTCCCCGGCCTTTGCGGGAGAGCTGAAACACCAGCTGGTCGAGCGTTGCTACGAAGAGTACCGCAAGGCTATCAAGCGCTACGAGCCGGCGCGCGTTGCTGAACTGAAAACGCCGCAGGAACTGCTGACGCCTGAGAGCATCCATCTCTTACTCCCGCTCCTGGCGCATCTGCTGGCCTGGTACAACAGCGACGACTACGACCTGCGCCTGAGTTACGACCATTACGCGGATGCTGGCGGCTCCCCATCGATCTGGTTCCTGTTCCTCACAGGGAACTTCTTGTGGCTTCCCGTCCTCTGCAAGAACCAGCACGCCTGGGAAGCGTGGCTTATCCAGCGGGTCTATGACGCCGACGAGTTCGCGGTGCATCTCGGTCAGGGTCCGGCCTTGGAGCATATGCTCCGCTACTTCGATGCGGAACTGCGGCGCCGCGGCCAGATTGACCGGAGTGTGCCCACCCTGATCTCCCGCATTGGACACCTGGAGGCGCTCAACAACAAGGAACGAGAGGAAGTGCGCAAGCTCGGCATCACGCCTGAGGAGCCGCCACTGGTGAAGGGAAGCCTGCCACCCCAGCTGAATCCTGGAGCAGGCAGAGAGAGCAAGTAGATGGAGTGACTCCGGGTCTGCGGTCACATACCAGCTCGCGAGCGGCAACGGGGACAGAAATACCGCATCACGTTTTGCGCTGCGGTGCCGAGTCGTGACCCCGGATGCGCTAGCACATCTCCTGGCCAGATCTGGAAACGTGATGACGATCTTGTGTCACAGTCCATCAGGTCTCGCTTACGCGGGATGGCAGGGCTGGGGTCACAGAACGCAGGGTCACTGACGGCGACAAGTGGGAGAGACGGGCCGTTGATGAGGAGGCGCAACACACCATCTTCGCAAGCAAACCATCCCCAATGATAAAAACCACCTAAGCCCCTCCGCCCCGCACCAGTACCGTCACACCTCCCAACTCGCGAGCAGTTTGTGACGCCGCTGACACTGTCGCATAGGCGGGCCAGGCCGAAATGTGTGACCTGTCGCGTGTACCATCTTGATCTCGCGCGACCTGTTCTTGCTCTAATTCTTCTTCAGGGAGAGATCAGCACTCAATGGTTTTCCCAATGTTTCGACGACGGTGAGAAGGCCTTGTTCGCTGTCGTACTTGAGTGTGCCATATGCAACTTGGGACTCCTTATATGAACCATGCTGCAAATCGACAGGGATACGCTCTTTTACACGGACTGTCACCAGGGTCCGCAATTTCTCCACTTCGTGCCTGAGACCCACCGCATCAATGATGTAGCAACCCGCTGGGAACTGGTATTCGTTGGGGGTAATATAATTCCCTGGATTGCTGTAAGTCTTCATGATCTCTTCGATCGCTGTAGGGTTTTGCAGGATATCGAGGGCGACCTTCCACAGAGTTCCTTGCAACTCTTCCTCGTGGTTATAGAATTGTAGCAAATTTGCGTCAAGGTTGGATGCATCTAGTGGAGGAAATACGGAAAGTCCCATTACCTGTATCTCCGCCAATGCAACCTGCACCTGAGTGAGTTTGCCTGCGACCCGCGTCCAATCAACTTCTTTCGCTTCTTCAAAGGTGAGTGTTTCGATGCAAAGTGCTACAGCCTTGTGTTTCGCGCTAGCAGTGAAGCCAGATTTAGAAACGAGCACGAGTTTATGAGCCATCTGCCCGTGCTTGCCATACATCTGGTCAATCCACTCAATAGTTTGTGGTCGTGCGTGATCCCGACACTCTATAATCCTCATACAATAAGAACCCGTGCCAGTTTCGATCACGATATCAGCCTCGCGCTCATCGCCTGTTGCCCAGTCAGGAAGGAGCTTCGATTCGGTCACGAGTGAGTTGTCATTCAGTTGCATTTCGATTGCATGGATCAATTGTTGAAATCCGTTCGTCCGCTTTGGCATGATCTTTACTTGGTCGCCTCCCTCTATTCCCTTTCTTGACTCTGCCATAGACTCCATATTACGTCGGCTGACACCGGACGCAAGGTAACAGGGCTCCAAAGAGTCGTTTTACTAGAGCGCTGACGAAAGGCGGTGATCGTCTAGGTGTAAGCCATCCGAGTTTTCTCGCTCTTGGTGTGGCCGAACTTTTCATAGATCCACGCGCCGACGCCAAATTCGATAGCCTGTGCAGGGCTGGCCGGGGTGGGAATCGTGAGCGCTTGTGTCATACCGTCTCCTCGCGCTGCCCGACAATGGGATCAGGATGCGCCTGAAGCACCTGCCCGGCGAACTGCAAAAGATCAGTACAGAGGCTTAGGGCAAAGGCGACCTTCTCTCGCAGTGGGATATCTGTGCCATAGTGCGGAGCTGGGGCTGACCAGCGCCAGGCTCCGGTAATCATGGTTCGGAGCATTCCCGGCGTCAAGCGGTCGTCGGGCCATGCAGTACTGAGCCGATTCTCGACCTCCTGGAGCCAGGAATCGAGATATCGTCCTCTCGCTGTGGCGGCAATCCCCAAACAGCACAGAGCATGTGAGGAATCCCCTCGACGACTTGCCGACAATTGACTAACGCCTGCTCGTACTCACCGCTCCGGTAGCACTGTATCACTCTGTCCAACAGGCGCATGCATTCGGCCCAGTGTTGCGCGTCTTGCGGCAAGCGTGGTTCAGGCAGCTCTACCAGCCGACGCGCGCCAGCATCTAAGTCGCGTAAGACGGTCAACCAGTGTTCGCGCTCAATGCCGAGGTAGCCCGAAGTGGTACTCTGTACCGGCACCACCGCCCGGCCCATATAAGCCAGGCCCCCAAGCCAAACCGTCAAGTTCACTCGCTCCCCTTTACGCTCCTCCTCGATGGCCTCGATCTGCATATCGGTAAGAGGCACCTGGAGCCGATATTGGGGAGTAGGCCAAATGATCTGTGAGGGAATGAGCAGTCTGGCGGTAGAATCAGCGACATTGCCGTAGCCAACCCAGGCTTTGAGCGAGAGCAGGCGCAGCGAGGCGGAGGCTTCATCCGGCGTAGGAAGTGTGTAGGGCCGGAAGAGCATTGGGCCAAAGATGCCCCGGCCTCCTGCAACCTTTGCAGGATCGACCTCGACCTTGATTGCAGGGCCCTGCAAATGGTGATAAGTATCCCACGGTTTCAGGTACCACTCAGTGAACGGCATACGTAGTCAACTCCTTCAGCCACCCATACGAGAGCCTGTGTGTCAGGGAACAGAGATTCGACGCGCTGAGAAGCCCCAGAATGCCCCTGAAATCAAAAAGACGTATGATATGATCCCCCGGCCGATTTGAACTTTCTCGCCCATCTGCGTCTATCAGTATACATGTAAATTTGGGAATTCCATGGGCGCAAATTTGATAAATCTGTGGGTGGCTCTGGCCTCGAAAAGAGAGCAAGCCACTCGTTGAACTATCCTGCTTCCGCTCATGGAATTCCCAAATTTATAATTGTGTTGCAGCCCTGTGTCCGAATTATCAAATTTACCCGTGTAGCTCCTGATTCTACGGTGAACTACTCTCTAGTAAAATTTCTCGGTGAAGTACCTGTTAAAGTGCTTCTGTAAGAAGTGATAATTGATTCTTGTAGTCCATGGAAGCTCCCAGAATTCATAGCATGCCAAGTAAATCTTAGTGAGGTGCGAGTTGCCAGTGCTCGGCATAATACAAAGCATGTCACATGCTTCTCTTGGCGTCATGCCTTGCGCGATTGCTCGCAACATTGCTTGCTGACGCTTAGTCAGGTAATCCATAACTTTCCGACATCGTTCCTGCTCCAGGGCATCTAGCAGATAATGAGAGCCTTGCGATTGAAGCGCATTCTGCACTTGTTGTTTGCTCTTTTCTCTGGCAGCCTCAAGAGCCTTTTTCACGTTTTCAAGGGTAGGGAGTAGATTTCCTTGTGTGTTTGTCTCATCAACCGAGAGATAATGTAACAAGAGTTCATCAATCGCATACGTTCGAGTATTTGCATCGCACTGAGCGTCAAGTATGCTAATCATCTTGTTCGTGGTTTCGATGATATATTCTGTGGTCTTTTTCTGAAGCTCCAGGCGTTTCTCCTGAAGCTCCAGGCGATGTATCTCTGTACTATTTTCGGTCACATCTGCACTTGTATCAGAGAGGAACTCTTCAGGAAAAAACTCTTCAGTTTCTTTATTAAAGAGTTTACAGATTCGCTCTCTCCAGTAGGGAATGGGTCTATGTTCGCCTGTTTCCCATCTGCTGACTGTTACTCTCGACACTTTTAATGCGTTTGCCAGATCTTGTTGTGACCATCTGCGGCGATTTCGTTCTTGCTTTAAAAGATAGGGAAATGGATGTGTTACCATAATCCAAATCTCCTTTTGGAGGTAACACCCTTTTTCCCAAAGCATTGCCCATCTATTTCCGCAACGTGTCCTGCCCGGATGGTTACATCTATTTTTTGCTCTTTACCCCAGACCGAGACAGTGTAATTTCCAGGTTCCAACGCACTAAAAACAGCAACATGGATAAAAGATTTGCCAATCTTGCGCTGGATGACATTCGACGCTACAATTGGCTTCTCCGCGTTATCAAAGCCTTGATAGAGATGAATAGTTGAGCCCCTTAGCCCTTTATTGACCGTGACAATGAGCGCTCCTTTGCGCTTACTTACACCCAGGTTAATTTGCGTGCTTGGCTCGCGTTGTTGTGGTAGAGGTGTTGCTGGGTTTAACACAATAGGAGGTGTCGAATACCATTGGAGCAGCGGAATGATAACCCCGAGGGCAGCAAAGATAACCAGGAGTATGTTTAGCAAAGATCCTGGAAGCGGACCAGGTATGCTAAACATTCTGATAATAGCTCCGCTGATCAAAATGAGTAAAGAGATACTCAGAAGCAAAGAACTTTTCTGGTCGGGCCGCTTGTAGCGTTGCGGCTCCTGTTGTTGTGTCACTGTCGTGTCTCCTCATACTGTTCATGTGTTCTTTTTTCAAACAGAGCAGTATGAAGCGGCACAACTTGAGAGTGCACGCGATAATAAGACTGAACTAAACTGCTCTGTCACACCCGATAATCATCGTGGCCGCACCTGCAAGGGATCACAATGATTAATCTCTGAAAAGTATAGCGGAATAATCGGATTTAGAGCAATCTTTTTTATATCGAGTATGTAACAACACTGTATCAAATTTTGTTGCTACATTAGGGGATCGCATCCTATTTTGTAAGGAGAAAAATGGGTATTAATTTGGATGTCTTTGCTGGATGACCGCGCTATACTCTTTATGACAAGAAAGCGCTGGCTACTCTCTCTGTCACACCTGGCTTTTCTATTGCCGCACCTGCAAGTAAGGATAATAGGATAGTTATGTAAAGGTAAAAGGGTAGCCAGTATCTCTCGCTTCTAAGAGGTTATGTGGGTAACTGCTCTTTTTATTCTGCCCCTCCCATCCTCATTGTAAATTTGGGAATTCCATGAGCGGAAGCAGGATAGTTCAACGAGTGGCTTGCTCTCTTTTCGAGGCCAGAGCCGCCCACAGATTTATCAAATTTGCGCCCATGGAATTCCCAAATTTACAATACAGGCCTCCGACATCTTCACCTCCCAAAATCTCCGCTCAACCTGGAAAAGCTTACTATGGGTCGCTCCTCTGTATCGGTGGAGCTGAAAGCTTGCCCGGGTGAATGGGAAGCATTGATACTCTCATGACTTCTTGCTGATCGGGTCCATGAATAAGACGGATAAATGACACATAGACGAATGCAACGAGTGCGACTACCCCAAAAACACTGAGAGATATTCCTGCCAATTGAATATCCAACGTGATGCTTGGGAATACACTTAACACTGCCCCCAGCAAACCAAGCAGGATTGCCACCCAGTCGAGGCGACCCCTCCAATTTAGCCACGAGAAGTACCGGGCATTTTTAGTGAGAATGCCATCCACCCGTCTGGCTTCTAACGTGCTTTCTGGATAAGAGCAACAAGCCCTCTCGTATAGAGCACGAGCCTCTTGTTCTGTCTCAACATGAAAGCCATAACTAAGCACTTGTTTGCCCTGATAGATCTCCTTGACCTCCCAAAGCGGTGGTATTTTCTTTTCCATTTGTTTCCTCTAAACCTCTACTTAAAACCAGCAACGCGCCAGAGCGCGATTCTGACAGCGCTTTGGGCCAAGATGGTAGCAGACACCCGGGGGAGATAAAACCAGCTAGCCCCCACAGGATTGCTCACTCCGCCCCAA
>WNGR01009557.1_pt1 | contig 10176 bp, 8 predicted proteins | sample 5407581 | NCBI WGS metagenome assembly WNGR01 (sample SAMN13153383, study PRJNA577476) | soil metagenome | isolation source: 80 cm soil or saprolite under Garry oak tree replicate 2 | place: USA:California | collected 2016-06-15
TGACCGCCGCGGAGCAGGCGGGCTGAGGCGCGCGCATGGCCCGCCGCACGCCGCTCTTCGATGCCCATCGCGCGCTCGGCGCCCGGCTGGTCGAGTTCGCGGGCTGGGAGATGCCGCTCTGCTACCGCGGAGCCGCGGAGGAGCACCGCGCGGTGCGCGAGCGCTGCGGGCTCTTCGACGTGAGCCACATGGGCGAGATCGAGCTGCGCGGCCCCGCGGCCGCCGCGGTCTCCCAGGAGCTCACCGTGAACGACGTCCGCCGCCTGCGCATCGGCGACGGGCAGTACACGGTCCTCTGCAACCAGCGCGGCGGCGTGCTCGACGACCTGATCGTCTTCCGCCTCGGCCCCGAGAGCTACCTCCTGGTGGTGAACGCCGCCAACGCGGCCGCGGACTACGCTTGGATCTGCGACCGCGCGGGGCAACGCGCGGTGGTGATCGACCGGAGCGCGGAGCTGGGCCTCCTCGCGCTGCAGGGGCCGGAAGCCGAGCTCGCGCTGAGAACGCTCACGGCGCTCGATCTGGGCGGGCTGCGGCCATTCACCGCGCTCGAGGGCACCGTCGCGGGCGTGAAGACGCTCGTGTCGCGCACGGGATACACCGGCGAGGACGGCTTCGAGCTGCTCCTAGCCGCGCCGGACGCGCCGCCGCTGTGGGAGGCCTTGCTGGAGGCCACGCGACGGCGCGACGGGCTCCCGGCGGGGCTCGGCGCCCGCGACACGCTCCGGCTGGAGGCCGGCCTGCCGCTCTGCGGGACCGACATGGACGAGACGACCACGCCGCTCGAGGCGGGCCTTGGCTGGGTGGTGAAGCTCGACAAGGGAGACTTCGTCGGCCGCGCGGTGCTGGCCGAGCAGGCCGCCCGCGGCGTCACGCGCCGCCTGGTCGGCCTCGAGCTCGCGGAGCCCGGCGTCCCGCGCCACGGCTACCCCGTCTGGCGCGACGGTGCCGCCGTGGGCACCGTCACCAGCGGCACCCGGTCGCCCACCCTCGGCACCTACATCGGCCTCGCCTACGTCACCGCCGGCGCGGCGGCACCCGGCACGCCGGTCGCGGTCGAGATCCGCGGGCGCCGCGTCCCGGCGCGGGTGGTCGCGCGTCCCTTCTATCGCCGGGTACGGCGGGAGGAGTGAGCATGGAGTTCCCGGACGACCTCCGCTACACGAAGGAGCACGAGTGGCTGCGCCTGGAGGGCAACGACGGCGTGGTCGGCATCACGGACTTCGCGCAGGACGCGCTCGGCGACGTCGTCTTCGTCGAGCTGCCGGCGGTGGGCGCCACGCTCGCGCCGGGGCAGGTGTTCGGCGTGGTGGAGTCCAACAAAACGGTCTCCGATCTGTTCGCCCCGGTGGGCGGACGGGTGATCGCCGTGAACCAGGTCCTGCGCGACGAGCCCGAGCACGTGAACGCCGATCCCTACGGCACGGGCTGGATGATCCGCCTCGCGGTTGCCCGGCGGGACGAGGTCGACGCGCTCCTCGACGCCGCGGGCTACCGCGCCCACATCGCGCGCGAGCAGTCGAAGTGAGCGGCTACAACCCCCACACCGCGCAGGACATCGCCGCCATGCTGGCGGCGATCGGCGTCGGCTCGATCGACGACCTGTTCGCGCACGTTCCGGCGAATCTGCGCGCGCGCGCGGCCATTGCGCTGCCCGCGGGCCTGAGCGAGCCGGAGCTGCTCCGCGACGTGGGCGCGCTCGCCGCCCGCAACGCCGGCGCGAGCGGCCCGGCGGTGTTTCTCGGCGCGGGCGCCTACCCCCACTGGATTCCGGCGGTGGTGGACCAGATCCTTCTGCGCAGCGAGTTCGCGACCGCCTACACGCCCTACCAGCCGGAGGTGAGCCAGGGCACCTTGCAGGCGATCTTCGAGTTCCAGACCTTCGCCGCGCTCCTCCTCGGGCTCGAGGTGGCGAACGCCAGCATGTACGACGGCGCGTCGGCGACCGCCGAGGCGGTGCTCATGGCCCGCCGCCTCCTGCCGGGCCGCCGGGTGATCTGGCTGGCGCGCGCACTCCATCCGCACTACCGGGCTACGGTGGCGACCTACCTGCGCGGGCTCGGCGGCCTCGAGGTGCGCGAGGTGCCCTTCGCGGCCGACGGCCGCACCGACCTGTCGGCGCTGCGCGCGGGCCTCGGCCCCGACACGCTCTGTCTGGTGCTCGGCTACCCGAACGTCTTCGGGGTGGTGGAGGATGTTGCGCCCTTCGCCGATGCCGTGCGGGCGGTGGGTGCGCTCACCATCACGGCCACGGCCGAGCCGCTCGCCCTGGCGCTCGTGCGCTCGCCCGGCGCGTCGGGCGCCGACATCGCGGTGGCGGAGGGGCAGAGCTTCGGGCTCCCCGTGTCCTACGGCGGCCCGGGGGTCGGGCTCTTCGCCACCCGCGAACGCTTCGTGCGCAGCATGCCGGGCCGCCTGGTCGGCGAGACGACCGACGCGCACGGCCGCCGGGGCTACGTGCTGACGCTCGCCACGCGCGAGCAGCACATCCGCCGCGAGCGCGCCACCTCCAACATCTGCACCAATCAGGCGCTATGCGCCCTCGCCGTGACCGTCTACCTCTCGCTCCTCGGGCGGCACGGGCTCGCGAGCCTGGCGCTGGCGAACTATCGCGCCGCGCACCTGGCTGCCGCCCGCCTCGAGGCCGCGGCGGTCGCCCTGCGCTTCCCGGCGCCGTTCTTCAACGAGTTCGTGGTGCGGGCGCCCGCCGCGGCGAGCGCGTGGGAGGCGCTCGCCCGGGACGGCGTCGTAGCCGGGTTCCCGCTCGGGCGCTGGTACCCGGAGCTGGAGGGCAACCTGCTCCTCTGCGTGACCGAGACCCACCCCGCCGAGCAGGTCGATCGGCTGGTCGACGCGCTCGCGACGCCGGTGCCGGCGGCGCGCGCGGCGGGCGGATGAGCTGATGCTCGACGAGCCGCTCATCTTCGAGCGCGGGTCGCCGGGGCGGGTCGGCTGGCCGCTGCCGGCCGCGGCGGGGGAGGGGGTCGCCGAGCTGCCCGCGGAGCTCCGGCGCGAGGACGACCTGGCGGGCATGCCCGAGGTGAGCGAGCTCGAGGCGCTGCGCCACTTCCTCCGCCTCTCGCAGTGGAACTACAGCGCCGCGACCACGCTCTACCCCCTCGGCTCCTGCACCATGAAGTACAACCCGGTGGTGAACGAGGAGCTGGCGCGGCTGCCGGGCTTCGCGGCCCTGCACCCGCTCGTGCCCGAGACGCTCGCGCAGGGGGCCCTCGAGCTGCTCGCGGCGCTGGAAGCGGCGCTCGCCGCGGTGAGCGGCCTCGATGCCGTCTGCCTCCAGCCCGCCGCCGGGGCCCACGGCGAGCTGCTCGGCATGCTGCTGGTGCGCGCCTACCACGTCGACCGCGGCGACGCGCGGCGGCGCGTCCTCATCCCCTCGAGCGCGCACGGCACCAACCCGGCGAGCGCCACGCTGTGCGGTTACGCGGTGACCGAGGTCCCGGTGGACGCGCGCGGCCTCCTCACCGCCCGGGCGGTGGCGGCTGCCATGGACGAGTCGGTCGCCGCGCTCATGATCACCAACCCGAACACGCTCGGGCTCTTCGAGCGCGAGATCGAGGGCATCACGGCCGCCGTGCACGCGCGCGGCGGCCTCGTCTACCTGGACGGCGCGAACCTGAACGCGATCATGGGGATCGCGAAACCCGCCCACATGGGCGTGGACGTGATGCAGTTCAACCTGCACAAGACGTTCTCGACGCCGCACGGCGGGGGCGGCCCAGGCGCGGGGCCGGTCGCGGTGCGCGCGCCGTTCGCCGACTACCTGCCGGTGCCACGGCTCGTGCGCCGCGACGGCGCCCTCGCGTGGACGGAGGACGCGCCCAAGAGCGTGGGACGCCTGCGGGCGTTCTACGGCAACTTCGGCATCCTGGTGCGCGCCCATGCCTACCTCGCCCGCCTCGGCGGCCCCGGCCTGGCGGAGGCGACGCGGCTCGCCGTCTTGAACGCCAACTACCTGCGCGCGCGTCTGCGCGGGACCTACCACCTCCCGTACGAGACGCCCTCGCTGCACGAATGCGTCTTCTCCGACCGCAACCTCCAGGACTACGACGTCCACACGCTCGACGTCGCCAAGCGCCTGCTCGACTACGGCTTCTACGCGCCCACCATTTACTTCCCGCTGGTGGTGAAGGGCGCCCTCATGATCGAGCCGACCGAGACCGAGACCAAGGAGACGCTCGACCAGTTCGCCGACGCCATGCTCGCGATCGCAGAGGAGGCACGCCGCGACCCCGCGCGCGTGCGCGAGGCGCCGCACTCGACGCGGCTCGCCCGGCTCGACGAGACGCGCGCGGCGCGCCGCCCGGTGCTACGCTGGCGGCCCGGAAGCCCCTCGAATCCAGGGGAATCCGCCTGAGTTTCGTTGACTTCGCCGGGGTCCGCCGGTACGCTGCGCGGAACGTGTCGGTCCTGAACACCAAGGTCCTCGTCCTCAACCGGTCGTACCTGCCGATCCACATCACGGTCGTGCGGCGGGCGCTTTCGCTCCTCTACCAGGGCGTCGCGCGCGCCGTGGACGAGCAGTACCGGACGTTCGACTTCGCGAGCTGGGCCGACCTGGCGGCCGAGGAGGACACCATCGGTCTCGTCGACCGGGCGATCCGCGTCCCCCGCGTCATCCTGCTGCAGGGCTACGATCGCATCCCGCGCCGCTACGTGCGCTTCAGCCGCTTCAACATCTACGCGCGCGACGGGAACCGCTGCCAGTACTGCGGCCGGCAGTTCCCGCGCGCCGAGCTGAACCTCGACCACGTCGTGCCGCGCTCGCGGGGCGGCACGTCGGTGTGGGAGAACGTCGTGTGCTCCTGCCACCGCTGCAACCGCCTGAAGGGCGGGCGCACGCCGACGGAGGCGGGGATGCGGCTGGTCCGGCTGCCGCGGCGGCCGCAGTGGACGCCGTTCATGACGGAGACCTACAGCCTGCGTCGCTACAAGGAGTGGATGCCCTTTCTGAGCGCGGTGGATGCGGCCTACTGGAACACGGAGCTGGTGGCGGATTAGCGCTCGGGGGCGCCAACCCCGGGGGTGACGGCCGCGCGGCGGCCGGCGAGGGACCCGGATGCGGATCAAGCAGATCGAGCTGAACGGCTTCAAGTCGTTCATGGAGCGGACCGTCCTCGAGCTGCCGGCGGGCGTGACCGCCATCGTCGGGCCGAACGGCTGCGGCAAGTCGAACATCGTCGACGCCATCCGCTGGGTGCTGGGCGAGCAGAGCCCACGCCATCTGCGCGGCGAGGCGATGGAGGACGTCATCTTCACCGGCAACACCGAGAACGGGCCGCTCGGCATGGCCGAGGTGGCGCTCCTGCTCGAGCGGGAGGAGGCGGACTTCACGCGCGGCGGCGAGCCCGACGGGGAGGGCGAGGCTTCCGCCGACGGGCTCCCGCCGGAGCTCGCCACGGCGAGTGAGATCCTGGTGAGCCGGCGCTACTTCCGCTCGGGCGAGTCCGAGTACGCGATCAATCGCGCGCCCTGCCGCCTGAAGGACATCACCGAGCTCTTCCTCGGCACCGGGGTCGGCACGAAGGCCTATGCCATCATCGAGCAGGGACGCGTGGATCAGCTGATCAACGCCAAGCCGGAGGAGCTGCGCCTGTTCATCGAGGAGGCGGCCGGCACGACGCGCTTTCGCAGCCGCAAGGTGGCCGCGGAGCGGAAGATGGAGCGCACGCGCGAGAACCTGCTCCGCGTGCAGGACATCCTGCGCGAGCTCGAGCGGCAGATGGCCTCGCTCGAGCGCCAGGCGCGGCGCGCCGAGGAGTACCACCGCATCAAGCAGGAGCTGCGCGAGCTCGACCTGCGCGTGATGGCGGTCCGCCAGCGGAGCTGGTCGGCCGAGGTCGGGACCCTGGGCGAGCGCCTGGCGGCCCTGCAGGCGGAGGAGGCCGCGGCGGCGGAGGCCATCCGGCGTAGCCGCGGCGCCAGCGACGAGGCCCACGCCGCCCGCGCGGCCAACGAGGAGCGGCTGCGCGCCGTGGAGGGGGAGCTGGCGGCCGAGCGCCTCGCGGCCGCGGCGGCCCAGGCGCGGTCGGAGGGGCTCGCCGAGCGCGGCCGGGAGCTCGCGGCGCGCGCGGCCGAGAGCCGCAGCGAGGCCGAGCGGATCGCGGTGCGTCTCGCGGAGCTCGCGCGGGAGAGCGCGGCGCTCCGGGCGGAAGTCGATCGACTGGGCGCGGAGCTGCCCGAGGCCGAGGCGGCGTGTGCCGAGGCCGAGGGGGACCTCGAGGCGCTCGCGCGCGCCGGCGCGCCGCTCGAGCGGGCCGTCGAGGAGGGCAAGGACGTGCTCCTCGACGCCCTCGCCGAGGAGGCCAGGCTGCGCAACCTGGCGGAGGCGCTCCGCCAGCGGCGCGACGACCTCGACGGACGCCGGCGGCGCCTGGAGGACGAGCAGCGCGCTCTGGGCGAGCGGCTGCACGCCAACGCGCGCGCGAGCGAGGCGGCGCGCGCAGCGATCGGGCGCCTTGCGGGAGAGCGGGCGCGTCTGGTGGCCGAGCGGCAGACCCTCGGCGAGTTGCAGCGCACGCTCGGCGCCGAAGAGACGGCGCAGCTCGCCGTGCTCGAGCAGGCGCGGGCGGAGGCGACGCAGCTTCGCTCGCGCGCCGACTCCCTGCGCGAGCTTCAGGCGCGCTACGAGGGCTGCACGCGCGGCGTGGCGAGCCTGGTCGGTCGCGCACCGGGGGCGGCGGCGCTCCTCGCGAGCGTGCTGCGCGTGCCGAAGGACCTCGAGCGGGCGGTGGCCGCCGCGCTCGGGACACGCCTCGCGCAGGTGGTCGTACCGGACACGGCGGCGGCGATCGACGCCGTCGACTGGCTCACCAGGACCAGCGGCGGCAGCGCCACCGTGCTGCCCCGCGAGGCCGAGCGGCGCGCCGCCGTCATCGTCCCGCCCGGGCCGCGCCTGGTCGACCGTATCGAGATCGAGCCGCAGCACTGGGCGCTGGTGGAGGCGCTGCTCGGCAGCGTGCTCCTCGCGACCGACCTGGACGAGGCGCTCAGGCTCTGGCGCGGCGCCGATCATGGGGTGACGGTCGTGACCCCGCGCGGCGAGGCGATCGATCCGCTGGGCGCGGTCACCGGCGGCAGCGAGCCGCCGCTCGAGGAGACGCTGCTCGCGCGCGCCCGCGAGCTGCGCGAGCTGGAGGGCGCGCACGCGGCGAGCCGCGAGCGCCTGGCGGCCGAGGAGCGCGTCCTCGCGGAGCGGCGGGCGCGCGCCGCCGAGGCGGCGCGTGCGATCGCCGCGGCGGACGAGCGGCTGCACGCCCTCGACGTCGATCGGGTGGCGGCGGAGAAGGACCGGGAGCGGCTCGAGGCCGAGCGCGAGCAGATCGCGGCCGAGCTCGAGGCGGGTGCGCTCGAGGCGGGTGGGCTCGCGGGGGAGGACGGCGCGGTGGCCGGGGAGCTGGCCGCGCTCGACGAGCGCCGAACGGGTGCGGCGGCGGCGGTCGCCGAGCAGCGCGCGCGCCTGGGGGAGCGGCAGGGGGCCCTCACCGAATGGCGCGCCCGACATGCCGATGCGGAGCGCCGGCGGACCGAGGCCGCGGTGCGAGCGGCGGCGGCCTCGGAGCGCCTGCGCGCGGTGCAGGCGGACGTGAGCCATGCCGCCGCCACCGCTGCCGACATGAGCGAGCGGCTCGCCACCGCCGAGCGGCACGTCGCCGAGGCGATGGCCGGGGCCACGGCCGCCGAGCGGGACGCCGCGGCCGCCGCGGAAGCCCGCGCGCGTGCCGCGGCGCGCGCGGCCACGCTGGGCGCCGAGCGGGAGCGCCTGCTGGCGGCGATCGCGAACGCCGCGGCGACGGCGTCCGCGGATGACGTCGCCGAGCGGGCGGCGCGCGAACGGCTGGAAGCGGCGCGCGAGGAGCGCGCTCGCCTGGACGTCACCATGACCGAGCGCCGTCTTGCGCTCGAGCACTTGGCCACGCAGCTCGCCGAGCGCTACGGCCTCGGCCCGGAGGCGCTCGCGGAGGTACCACCGGCCGACGATGGGCGGGACGAGGAACGCGCGGCGCGCGTGGAGGCGCTGCGCGTGCGCCTCGCGCGCCTGGGCGACGTGAACCCGGCCGCGCTGACCGAGCTCGAGGAGCTGCGCGGCCGGCACGAGTTCCTGGTTGGCCAGCGCACCGACCTGGAGCGCTCGCTCGACGACCTCCGGCGCACGATCGCGAAGCTCATCCGGACCTCGCGGCGGCGCTTCGAGGAGACCTTCGCGGCCGCCAACGAGAAGCTCGCCGAGGTGTTCCCGAAGCTCTTCCCGGGCGGCAGGGCCCGCCTGGAGCAGACCGAGCTGGAGGAGGGCGGCGAGCCCGGGGTCGAGATCGTGGTCCAGCCGGCGGGAAAGAAGCTGCAGTCGCTCGGCCTGCTCTCCGGGGGCGAGAAGGCGCTCACGGCCGTCGCCCTTATCCTCTCGCTGTTCCTGATCCGGCCGACGCCGTTCTGCCTGCTCGACGAGGTGGACGCTCCCCTCGACGAGGCCAACATCGGGCGCTTCAACCAGCTGATCCAGGACATGGCGATGGGCTCGCAGTTCGTCCTGATCACGCACAACCGGCGCACCATGGAGGCCGCCGATACGCTCTACGGCATCACGATGGAGCAGGCCGGCGTGTCGAAGGTGGTGTCGGTTCGCCTGCGCGCCGCGGCGTAGTCGTCGGCGGTCGCATGGAGCCGTCGTGGATCGTCGTCGCCGGGGCGGCGCTCGTGCCGCTGGGCTTCGTGGCCGCCTACCTGAGGGTGCGCCGGCGGCGTGGTGCACAGGTCGCGCCGCGGACGGTGGCGCCGCCGGTCGACCGGCTCCGCCAGGGTCTCCTCGCGACGCGACGCCGGCTGGCGGCGGAGCTGGACGCTGTCCTCCGACGCGGCGCCACCGAGCCCGAGGGTGCGCTCAAGGAGCTGGAGGAGGCGCTGGTCGCTGCCGACGTCGGGGTCCGGACCTCGGCCGAGCTGGTGTCGCGCGTGCGGACCCGCGTCGGCGGAGCGGAGATCCGCCAGGCGCTCCAGGAAGAGATGGAGGCGATCCTGGGCGTAGTGGCGGAGCCGACGCCGAGTACGCGCCCGTGGGTGGTGCTCGTGACGGGCGTGAACGGTGTCGGCAAGACGACTACCATCGGGAAGCTGGCCGCGCGCCACGGGGCCGCGGGGCGGAGCGTGCTCGTGGTGGCCGGGGACACGTTCCGGGCGGCCGCCATCGACCAGCTGGCGGTGTGGGCGGCGCGCACGGGGGCCGAGCTGGTGCGCCAGGCGCCGGGCGCCAACCCCTCGGCGGTCGTCTTCGACGGCATGAAGGCCGCGCTTGCCCGCGCGATCGACGTCGTCCTGATCGACACGGCCGGGCGGCTGCACACGCGCACCAATCTGATGGACGAGCTCCGCAAGGTGCAGCGCGTGATCGCGCGCGAGGTTCCCGGGGCGCCACACGAGACGTTGCTCGTTCTCGATGCAACCACTGGCCAGAACGCCATTGCGCAGGCGCGGACGTTCTCGGAGGCCCTGGGGGTCACCGGGATCATCCTCACCAAGCTCGACGGGACGGCGCGGGGAGGGGTCGCGATCGCGATCCGCGAGCAGACCGGGATCCCGATCCGCTACCTGGGAGTGGGGGAAAGCACGGAGGATATGCGGCCGTTCGATGCGCACCAGTTCGTCCTGGCGCTGCTCGAGCCGGACGTCCCCGCCGCCGCGCGGGCGCAATTCGCTTGACTCCGAGTTCCGTGGCGAACTAGTACCCGTTCGCGCCGTGGATGCCATGAGCCGAGAGAGCGCAGAGACCTTCCTCGCACGCCACCAAGGGGTGGACGACGAGCGCGAGGCGCTCGCCGTCCGGCTGGCACAGGTCGAGCGCGCCTACCGGGAGCTTGCCGAGCGCCTGAGCGGGTACGAGCGTGAGCGGGCGGAGATCAAAGCCAGGCTGGAAGGCATTCTTGCCCGGCTCGGACCCGCTCGCTGAGCCGGGAAGCCCCCATCCGATAGGCGGGCGGGAGGGGGGGCGCCGCGTTGCAGATCGGGCGGGACTTGCATAAAGTGCGCCACGCTCATGCCAATCTGGCTGAATGACCGAGCCGCACTTGCGGCCTCGGCTGCTGAAGGAGTCCGACGGACAAGACAAGCAAACTTGACTGAGCTCTCTAGGGGGCTCGCCGACGCGCGGAGAGACGGGGCGGGGGT
>WNGR01009559.1_pt1 | contig 10175 bp, 8 predicted proteins | sample 5407581 | NCBI WGS metagenome assembly WNGR01 (sample SAMN13153383, study PRJNA577476) | soil metagenome | isolation source: 80 cm soil or saprolite under Garry oak tree replicate 2 | place: USA:California | collected 2016-06-15
GCACTTCGGCTCAAGACGCTAGCACCACGCAAGAAAGCTGCCAGCACGCAAGACGTATTGACGGTGCCACGCTCGCGCGGACTCCCCCAAACCGCAGCTCTGACAGCGGCAACTGAAGGAGTGCGCGAGGCTCGCGATAGTTGCCCGCAGCGGCCAGGCATATGATGTAATACAATAATTATAATGAAATTGAAACTTGAGCCCGTTGCGATTGTAAGCGTTTACCATCGCTTGTGAGGACTTGCACCCAAGACACCACAATAATGAAATTATTTTAAGTGCTTACAACTCAGTATCATAATTATCCAGGAATTGTAAGTGCTTACAACCAGGCCGTGAGACTTATGCAGAAATTGCAAGTGCCTACAATGGGGCTGTGAGACTTATGCAGAAATTATAAGTGCTTACAAATTAACGGCGTTTGGCTTTGGGAATTGTAAGTACATATATCTCACCCTGACAGGTCCATCAATGATTACGGCCCAATCACAAGCAATCATTATTCCATCATAATAATAATATAAGCTTAAATTGTGTTAAAATCTGTGTAAGCGATTTCGACTTTGGTAAGTGAATAAAATTTTTAGGTTTTTTTGCTGATGCAGTCAATTACATAACTCAATCTCAGGCTTATCCCAATCCAAGCTTTGGTTAAGAGACATAATATGGCGCGCTTCTTCTTTCCACACACACTCTAGACGTGTTGCAGCGATACAAAACATCCGGCGTGTGCAATATCTCCCGATTCCTCCAACAGCGGCAGTCACCCGGACTCACCCTTGCCGATTGGGCTCCAGGATCAGTTCCCACGCACGCGGCATATAGCCATGGATACCCGGGCCCTTTGCAAGGCCGGCGCAGGTGTCGTGGTGGCACTCCTGGAGGTCCTACTAGTAAGTGTCACTTCTGATAGAGATGTGCCGTCTCTTTGCGACGGGTGGGACGATCTTGAGATACGGTAGTGAATTCGGTGGGAGAGGTATTGCGGGGCGGGCTGAGCCCTCTTGTGCAGCGGGCGCACTGACGAGTTGAGCGGCACTACCGTCAACTCGCTATCCGACAAGCCCTGGCGGAACCAATGGAATCTGTCGCGACTTGGACAATACTACTCAGCCGTAGCTGTCCAAAGTATATACAGACGTACAGACGGGGCATGGTGCCATATGCCATTGTAAATGCTGATATCCGTGAGGTTCAAGCGCCTCGGCGTTATAGGAGCGACTCAGGCATTGCGCGGTGTACGGACAGAACAAGTTGGGAAACTTGTAGGTCAAGCAGATCTACTCAGAAGGTCCCCTAAAGAGATATTATTTCGCGGAATGCCCCTTGGGAATGTGACACGGGAACTCGTCTTCTGGCCTTGTCCTAAGATGATGGAAGTACAGCAGTTGGCTTGAGTGCCGGGCACAGGCGGCGGTTGTTGTCGTGTCGTGAGGGGGCCACTGGGCTTGTGCCAAGCGCGGCCTTGGCATGGCTGTACCTTTGGTGTCACGCCGTGAATCTGGCTCATATAACTTATACGCCTAACACTCGAAGCCTCTTACAGTAATGACTGGTTCGCCAACAAGCTCGTAGAGGCCCTTGAGCACAGAAGATAGAGAATCCTAGTATTTGCCGGAATCGATGCCATGCTTCCGTGCCTCGACTAGCTCTCGTAGTTTGTTTGTGCGGTCGCAGGCCAAGGAAGAGAATCGTGGAAGAGGACCATAATATCGGATCACTATCTGCAATGATTGATAAGAATGACAGGGCCGCACGAGGTGGCAGGGCGGAGATAGTGGTAAATGATGACGTCTTCAAGAACCCTTCCAAGCCTGGTCGGCCTTATATCTGTGAAACCGGCACATCCCGCTCCTCCACCAGTTTCTGCTGCCTTACCACAAGCCGACCAAATGGGTCAGTCAGTGGTCAGTCAGTCTTCCATTTCTAGCCTCCTACTTGATGTGAAGAATATGGTCCGGTCAGCCCCTCAAGTTCTTGATTGGTCTCAGGAAGTCTCTATGTCAACGGTGAGTCTTCCTCAATAAATTGGGCCATGAGAGTACTAAGGCCATGCATCTCTGACCAAGGTAATGCTCGCCCTTGCTCCAGTGTTTCGATGCCCCCCTCCCAAAAAAAAAAAAAAAATTCGACCTAAATCAATTTGATGGGGTGATTAGTCGAGTGGCATGCTCTGACAATGCCCACCCATCGCGACAAGACGAGTGTGCTGAATCGATACCGTTGGAGCGAAGGACATGGACTTTTGCATTAATGACATTGCGCAGTGCAATGTCACTAATTCAAAAGTGCACCCTTGTATGCAATCAGGACAGAGGGGTGCCACATACTTCTCACAAGGTATGCCCAGTCGCATGGATGTCGGGATCTGTCAGGCGCAGGCGCATGTTGACATACTAGCCAACGGGATCAGTCGTGAGACTGAGTCAGTCACTGTCAGGAAAATGAAACATGACTAGCGGTTGCTAGGGGGACGACTAGAGCACTCGAGATCTAGTGCCACTAGTTCTGGCTAGTGGAGAACTTGGCTTCATACCAATTTGCAAGTTCGCTGAGGCAGTTTTTGTGGTGTTCGGTCCCCGGAGGAGTATTTAGAGATCAGTTCTTCAACACACTGAAGATACTGTATTACCAGGCTTCGATGGCGGATATCAAGTTGTTCCGCCAGAGGCGTAAGTGGCGGTTCGTACGTTGCGTGCGCGCGTAACCTTGGGCGTAACAAAAAATTGTTGGGCGCCCCTTAGGGGTGTGTATGTTTTTGGTTCCGACCACGTTACTGTACTCATACAGGATGTTCGTCGAATCTTCGTGCATACTGCTATTTTCGTCTGAAGGACGAATTGTAGCCTCGAATCCGGTGAGTCAGAGGCAGGAGCGACTTACAGTAGTCAGGCTAACGCCTGATCGGCGCACGCTTTGTGGCGTGCAGCATCAGAGCATGCGGCTGCAGGGCAATCAGTCCTCACTCCCATCCTCTTTCCAGTCATCACGATCTCCAACTGCTCACTAGCGCTCAATGGTGCCCGCTTTAGTCGCCGACAATGCCAGTGAAGGCCCGACACTCTCAAAAAGACAAGCATCGTAGCTGCGCATGTCTATCCCGAATCCCTTCTCACAACAAAGCTTCTTCCCGACACATGGAATCGTGCGCGTCATAAAACATGTACTCGTGGTTGCGCTCACTGGCTGGCTGCATTGTTTGCTTTTCAGGACCACGCGTTCTCCAGAATCGGCACAGACACACTCGCCGTGCTTTGCATGAACCCGCTCGATCTGCTCAAGATCAAGTTCCAGGTGTCGACGTGCGGGCCTGAGGGTGGCATCGGGTTCGGTATATAGTGCGCCCTGCGCGACCTACACGCCAGTGAGGGCTGGCGCGGGCTGGGCCCGAATGTCGCGGGTAACGCGAGCAGCTGGGGGCTCTACTTTCTCTTGTGCGTATCTCCGTGTCCTCTTCCCTGCTAGATTGGATCCGAAACAGCAAATCCGCAACTACGACCTAGCTCGGGCGTCGTGCGAGCGTCGATGCACCAGGACGGCCCCCGTCGGTTTCCTGCTGTTTTCCGCCGAAGCGAGCTCGCATACTCTGTTAAAGTGACTTCCTTCTCACACGACCCCACTCACTAATCACCGTTTCCGTCTAGGTGCCGTGACGGCCATCCTGACAAACCCGATATGGGTGGTGAAAATCCGGACGTTCAACGCGCCGTCCAACTCGTCCGCGGCGCACCGTGGACTCTGGAGTCGCGTTCGCCTTCCTTTCTTGGTTTCGTTTTTACTTACTGGTGGGGCGGTTGCGGCATGGTATGTGCCCTGCAGGCGGGATCCGCGCGATATTCCGCGACGAGGGCTGGGGCGGGCTCTACCCTGACCCGTCGCTCGTGCTGGTCGGCGTAAGAAATGGCGCGCTGCATTTCATAGTATGAACGGATGAAAAGCTGGGCGTTCGAGCGCAAGTGGCGGCGCGTCGCGAATCTCGGGCGTGCGTGGACGACGGACGACAAGCTGGTGCGTCCGCGTCCTGCATCCGCGTCTGCGGCGCGAGCCAGTACTAAGTCCTCGTGCGAGTCCGGCACGCTCGGAGACGCAAACAGTGGGCTGCACTGAGCCCTACTGAGATGTGGAGTGCAGGGAGAAGTTCTTCTCTGTTGAAAGCTGTAAATACATGAAATATATCTATGAAGAATGGATCTAGGGATCTACGGTGTCCACACTAGGCTAGATACCAGGGAAGAGCTGAGCCCAGGTCGAAAACCACGGCAATGTAGTGCAAGAGAGCTCCGGGTCGGCCGAAAGTGGTGTGACTGCAGTGCGGGAAAACGCGAGCCGCCCGAGCGGTGCGGAAAAGTAATGAAGCGCGCAGATTGGACGTTTTACCTGGCTAGCCGAGGGCTGGGCACATCAGTGAGACGATGACGTTTCGCTGCACTGACAACCGTGATCATGGCAATACAATGGCTTCGTGGTTCCGGTAAAATACAGGCCCCGAGCCAAATTACAAAACACGATACTGTACGACGTGGGTCCCGATACTCCCTCAAACATGACTTAAGATGATGAAAGCAGGGAACCACGGGTCTTCGTCAACGAGTTGGCAAACCCTTGGAATGTCGCTGTCAGTTGGACCTGATAAAGAAGTCGATGTCAATTTCCGAGAGCTGAAAGCATTCAGCACTTACCGTGTCGAGGGCTCTTGTAAAAGAAGAGGTGATACCGTTGGTCAGGGAACTACGTGGTGCGCTGTTCTCTACTTCTTGCGCGATTTGCACCATCCTACGCAACACGGCCGAACGATTTTCAGGCCCAAAGGAAACGGCGTGGAAAGAAAGCGGCATCCTAGCGTTTATGCTGTAAGTCACCTGTGAATGCAACGGAAGAGCCACCGACCCTCGGCCCACGGCAGCGCGACAGATGTTGTAGACCGGCTGATCCCCAATGTGGCTCTCACCGTCGGACAAGAAAATAAGGACAGGTGCTCTATGATGCCAGTCAGTTTCTCATGTGGCCGGCGTCAAAATTCCAGGCAGCGGAGGTCCACACCTTTCCGTACTCCAATGTGACGTCATGATGGTCTGTGCTTTCTCGATCGCAATGATGTAATTCTCGTTTTCATAGGGCTTATATCGCAGGCAAGAAGTCAAGAGCGCATCGGGAGAGCTCGTGAAGTCGTTTTCGACACAGGTCAATGTGTCTTTATTGAAGAATATGATGCTGTATGCATCTCTTCTATGTCCCCCGGTTAAGGGCCCTAACTGTGCGTTCTGGCTAACGGCAGCCTGGCGGGCGGTCCAGAAGCTGTAGAGAGACGAAAGTACAGCCCCAAGTCTGTTATTTGCAGTGGGGATAATGCGTGGGGTCCCAGCAGCATTAGGAAGTGGCTTTCGATCAGGACGCGCCATGGATCTGGACCTATAGTACATGCGTTAGCGAATTATCCAGGGAATCGTGGAAGACAGACAGGTCAATAGCGAAGATTCTGTGACACGTTCTGAGTAAGTGAATTAGAAACTCTGGGGAGGATAACTCACACATGGAAGGATGCTTGCAGACGTCCGGGATTCTTGCAAGCGAAGTGGTGGCCATCATCCGACACATATCCGTGACCGGGAGGCGCGCTTCCGGTGCTCATTGGCGTATGAAATAATGCTAGCGTGTAGCCTGACGGCTGTGCATCGGCTCCAACCGTTTCCGTAGTATGTTCAGTACCTTCGGAAGCTATAGTTAATGCGGGGGGAAAGGGCGCGACAGAAAAGACTTTATTACCTGGGCACATTGCATCGCTTTCGTGTGAACATTAGACAGCATTTTATTCCAAACGAGTCCACTGTCCACATACCACTTTGCGAACTTCGTCTGGTCTTCGAGAGAATACGGATCTGCGGAGATATAAATAAGAAATATATTGTGTGGAGCCGTGTTCCGTAGTTACCCTTGAAACCTGGTAATAACATAAGCGAGGTCAGACAGGACGTTCACATGACGAGCATACCAATTCGGCGCCAGTGAAGAGCATGCGTGATCCAGTCTTTGGCTTCATCTGGGTCTGGAGATATTCTCTTGTCGATGTGTTGTGTTTCGGAATTATGGGAATCGGAACCGCGACAAAAGTCAACATGGACGTGTCTTCCCATCGACTTGCACACCATATTGCACAGCATAGGGCCACCCTCGTCATTCGAGGAGAATTTGCGTCCCTCTAACTCGAATCCAGTATCGTCGGGACCATCAATCACCCACCTTTTTTGCGACATGGGTCCGTGGCTCGTCTCGTGTTCCTGCTGAGGATGGCCTGCGCAGATAATCAGTTGAGTACGACTAAACCAGGGGTTCGAAACTGAACCAAAACGAAGCGTGCACAGATTCCCGCAGTCCCCACACCTAGAGCTAGTAAGTGCCTGCGAGAAGCGGAGTTCGTCCCAACTCACCTCCTGTTGCAATAATGGAAGGGCTTCTCGTCGTTGCTATGAATGTGAGGACCTGGATGCTCGACTTCTCCGGGCTTGATTACCTTGGCGCAAGGGAGGTGCTTGGCAACTAAAACGACGTGCTGTTAGGGAGTATTGGCAGGGTTTCGGATAACATACCTTGCGTATACTGGACGCGTCTCTCAATGATCAGTACAGTCCTTCTGTGAACGCGGACTCACCTCCATATACTGGAAGCTTCCATGCCTGCCAGTAAATGTAGCTTCGATGGCCTGAGGTTTTGTTTCAATTTCGCATATACCCGCGGAGCACACGGAGCCACAAGGATGCTGTTTTCTAGAGAGCTTGTGTAGTATGTCACAGGAGACAACGATAGACGCACCCGCAAAGGTGATTTTGGCCAGGTTTCAACCCATGTAAATGGCCGCCGGTACACATTCGGTTGCATAATTGACAAGAAGCAGGGCACTCTTTGTCCTCACATTCGTGATGTCCATGTTTCTTGTGTCTGAACGGCGTGACGCTTCCTAAGACATTACCTCGCGAGGGGTTGCGTGACTCACATTGGGATACGACACGTCCCAGGACATGTGAACATTTTTCCGTTCGGCAGCCTCAAACTAGCCAAACGGCACGGCTAATATAACGTATGATTCAATCAAATAGCCACCTGAAATTAAAAGACATACTTGGCCGCACATATGGACTCCTCGAGCTGAGCATAGGTGATTACCTTTGTGCTCAGGTGGCTAAGGGGGAGTGGCGCGTAAGAGAGTGTGTGGGTAGCAGTTAAAAGTCAGTGTGATCACCTTAACACACTTCTCCGTACAGCCTCGCCGTTCGGAGTGCTCGCATGGCTCTCCGCATAGATGGGCGCCTACTTGGCATCTATTGGGAAGTGCGTGAGAATGCTTGTAGGTATGAGGAATTATCGGCTCACATGTGATCTCCGGGGTGGCCAGCACTGGGAAATTTGTGGCGTGTCAGGAATGCTGATAATGAATGCGGACGAACATACGTTTGACCGCAAAGTTGTATAGGGAGAGCGTCCAGTTGACAGAAGGTACAGTTATAGATACATTTATGGTTCGTCATGCAGTCGTGGCCGTCTCTATGCAAACGACTACTCCGTACACAAACCAAGTTGCAGGAAGCACACTGCGACCGACAGAGTTCGACGCTGGCCCGTAGATCTATGACAGCATTGCCGAACGTTCGGCGTAACTCTTCGATACTTGCGTGCCTGCCTTTGAATCGCTGTACGTTCGACTCGAGCCAGATCTCGACGTGAGCTACCCGCAGGTCGATGAGACGAGTTAAGTACTGCGCAAGATCGGAGTGCCACGTAGAGTCGTCGACGTGTTGCCTTTGATTGATCCCGTCCCAGGATTCACGTAGAGTCGCGAGTTGACATTCATGGTAGGCAATTGGGGTATCTGGCCCTACGAGAATGAATCGCGCTTCGGTGTCCTCAACTTCGATTACGGCGTCCGCATCGAAGTTCTAAACTCCTTAGTCGATGCAAGGTCTCTTTGATTCTAAGCGTACCTTCAACGGGATTAGCTCGGGGTCGACCTCAGAAAATCCGGTCTCGAAGGCATTAGACAAAATCGCACGAAGGGAATTTGCGCGGTGCATGGCCATAGTTTCTTAAATGGAGACATGAGGGGCGGAGATTCTGTTAAAGCCAGGCGAACATACGTGACATGGCTCCCCAATCGTTTACCTATCGGGAATATCGCGGATCAGTGATCCACATTGGCGTATAGTTGCCTCAATCGAACCTTCAACTTAGCCATCAACGTCTTCAGCGTTAACAAGAATTCCCCCGCAGTATGATGCGACGTTGGCTGCTGGTCTAGAGTCTTTTTCACCTTTCTAAAAAGGTTATAGAATTCTTGTGACGCGATCACTGGCCACGGTATAATCCTCAATTTCCCTGCGTGAAGACGAGTGACGAAATTAGAGTCTTGTTCGTCCTCAACTATCTTCTGGAACTCATGTAAAAATCTAGGCCTTCATTAGTGGAAGGAGGACTACGATTTTCTTTGAGACTTACTCCCCCGTCACTTCGGCCTCGTCCGAATCAATGACATCCTAGAGAGGCAGGCAAGATAAGAGTAGTGACATCTCTTATGACACAATTCACCTACTTTGATGATGACTAAAAGCGTGGACTGGAAGAGTGACGGATTCGACACCGGATCCAAAATGGAGGAGCTTGACTGGAAGGACTGAAAGAGGCCAGTAATATCTCTATTCAGGGCGAAGTTATTTCGGAATAGAACCTACCCGCAGCGTACTCTCAGCACGATAACGAGGATCACGGGTCAAGGTATTCACTTACAAGATTCGATATAGCAGTGTTGAAAAGAACAAGAAGGGTATCCTCTTGTGCCGAATGCTCCAAACTGTGTACACCTGTCATTCGCCGTAATTTAGATTGAGCCGAGCACCGAACAATGGGCGATAGATAGCATCGAGCTCACGTTCGAAATCCAGCGCTACTATAAGTGCGTCGTCAGTAGGAGAAACGGACAACCAGACTCCTTCTAAGCAAGGTCAATTATTGTCTTAAATCACAAACACCACAAACACCAACCTGTTGTACGCATCGCACTCCCCGCAAAGGAAGTGTCTATGAGATGATTCAGGCTAAAGCTTTTCCCCACGGATTGTTCGCCCATTGAGGATACAACTTTCACTGGCTAGGATTGCCGTAAAGACGGTCAGGATCATTCCTAGAACTGCGATATGGAGAACTCACTTTCGAGGCCCAATATGACTGAAATATTGACTCATACCATCCAATCGACAAGCTGTCTATGATTCTGTTGACTTCGGCTCCAAGCAACGAGACCTCGAGTTGTGCCGACAGAACGCCATCCTTGAGCGGGACAAATCTGTTATTGAATGTGATCGCAATGTGGATGGGAATAAGACAGAGTAAGTCTGCCAGCCATTCGCCAGCCCGGAAACGAGAGACTGGCCATTCCGGATTGGACAGGAACGCGCCTGAAAATGAGGTGAAGGTCCGTGCGGAGACAGCGATACCTTTGAGTACATCGCCAGTCGGTTTACGTGACGTCTTTGTGAAATCGCGAACCATATCCGAAAAGTAAAAAGAAAATGGGCGCTGATCATCGTCAGTAACGAACGTCAGTGTGCTCTGCTGCCGCTCGCTCGAAGACGTTATCGTGCGCCGTTTCACTGCTGCTACCACCGGGAAACGTGTCCAGACGTCAGAGTGGCAGTCAATCAAGCAGCTATGAGCTGTCTCTTCGCCATGGCTCGTTGATGCCTTCGAACGCTCCTCTTGGAATGTGAACTCGGTCGCTTTGCACGTGATATCAAGGACAACAGATCGACAAGTCTGTGTAGCTACATCGAGACCAATGAGATGGATGTTGTTCCGATTTACGATAGACGTGAGAAGCGTCGCGTCGAGGTCGACAGGAAAATCAGGAAGTGTGATAGAAATTCCGTCTGTGGACGCGAATGTCGTCCAATGGTACGCCGTCACGGTGGACACTCCGTCTTTTTCTTGAATAACTAGTGCGCATGATCCATCAGGGGAAGAGTAGACCGCGCGTGGCACCTGTGGTAGCTGTAGAGAGGCAGGTCTACGATCACGCGTCAGAAAAATCATAGAGGAAAAGTGAAGAGTCGCATATACTTAGGCTGTTGCATCGTCAAGGAGAAAATTCTGGCTTGAGCACTGGAATCCACGAATAGTATCTCTTCGCGACC
>WNGR01013793.1_pt1 | contig 10175 bp, 13 predicted proteins | sample 5407581 | NCBI WGS metagenome assembly WNGR01 (sample SAMN13153383, study PRJNA577476) | soil metagenome | isolation source: 80 cm soil or saprolite under Garry oak tree replicate 2 | place: USA:California | collected 2016-06-15
CCACTCCGTGGTTCGCCCTTGGCAACAACGGCTACAACGCCAAGGGCAGGGTTTCGGACGTTACAACTTCACGCCGGATTTCAGTCGAGGCATAGGTATGTGGTCCTCGGGAGCGCTGAGCACCGCCTTGTCGTCTTTGATGGCGAACCAACTCGCGCTGTCTGTAGCGTCGAACAATATTGCGAATGCAGGCGATCCCAACTACACGCGACGGAGACTCCTGACGGCTCCCGCCGGTTCCGATGGTGGAGCGCTAGGCCGACGCCGATCTGGCCAAAGCCATCAGCGAGCTGACGATGAGCCAACAACAGCTGCAAGCGACGCTCGCCGTCGGCGCGAGAGCCTCGCAGCTAACAATCTTGGATTATTTGAAGTAACTCCCAAGGAGGGGACGTGAAAGCAATGCAAGCTTATGAGTACAGGGCACAGCTCAACCTGAAGAGCCAGGACGCGATCATTCACTTCGATGAAGGTTTGATCGGATTTTCCGAATTCAAGGATTACGTTTTGATGGAGAGCGAGAGTCTGGCGCCTTTCCGGCTTTTGCAATCGCTGGATTCACCGAAGGTCGGCTTCCTTGTGCTTGAAGCTGCCAGTGTGATCCGCAACTATTACGAGCTCGTACCCCCTAGAGAATGGGAATCGCTTGGCATTAAAGACAAAGCGAAACCTTTGGCCTTCGTGATTGTTGTAATCGGTTCCTCGCCACAGGCCAGCACAGGCAATTTTCAGGCTCCGCTACTCATTAATTATGAAAGAATGATCGGAAAACAGATGATCCTGACCGACTCGGGTTTACCCGTCCGTCAACCTCTGACATAGCTTACGCAAGAGTCCCCCAGGGCAACAACGCTTACAGCTCTTTCATAGTATTGCTTGACCTTAACCTTTCCGATATGCTTCCAACAAAGGAAACTTATGCTTGTTGTGACGCGGAAAAAAGACGAGAAGCTGATTATCGGGAACGAGATCGAAATCCAAGTGCTTCGTATTGGCCGAGATAACGTTCGTCTCGGAATCAAAGCCCCAGCTCATATTTCCATTTACCGGTACGAAATCTACGAGGCGATCAAAAATGAGAACGTCTCCGCGGTTACCTCTCAGATACCCGATAAAGAAACCTTAGAAAAGATTTCTAAGGGCATAAAGGCCGAATAGTCTAGGTCTTTGGGTCTGTTTTTCCACAGAATCTCAAGCAAACCGTAAGCTTTCTTTACAAGCTTCGTGTATTCTCCCAAGCATCAATATATGAGTGAATTAGCTGGCGGGCAGGCCTTGAATCCGTTTCTCCGTAAAGATTCTTTACGCTTTCAACTCTCTCACATGTGCCTGGCACGTTCTGCCGGCGGTTCAAACGCTGGTGTAAGAATCGAGAATTGTGGAAGTTGCAAAGATAATGTCGGCTCTATTCCTACGACCTGTCCGTGGCGCTCGACTTGCGTAGCCCGCATAGGTGTTGAACGCACGTGGGGGCTGACGTGTAGTCAAAGCCGGTTATACCAGTCCGCCCAAATTAGCCGATCGCGCGTACCTGTCCGAGGAGCCTTATGCTTGTAGTCACGCGGAAAATCGGAGAGAAAGTGATTATCGGAAACGAAATCGAAATCCAATTGCTTCACATTGGCCGGAATCATATTCGTATCGGCATCACAGCGCCAAAACATATTTCGGTCCACCGCTACGAAATCTACGAGGCGATCAAGAATGAGGACGAGTCGGCAGTAATTTCGCAACTACCCGATAAAGAGACTTTGGAAAAACTTTCCAAGTAATCACGGCTGGAGAGTTCCTTCAGCCCTGCTGGTTTTTTCCCGCATCGAGCTTGATTGCGCATTCCTGCGCTTGCAGCCATAATGGGCGCTGACCAGACTGGATTTCCGTTCGTTGTTTTTGAGGAGAGATGTATGCGTAGGTCGAAGGTGGCGAAAAAAGCGATGAAAGTTTTAACATTCGTGGCTCTTGCCGGCTTTGCAAAATGCCGCTGCCGAATTCATGGACTTTTGAGGGCATCACCGGCCTCACCGTCGATAAGGACGATCTGGTCTGGGTGCTCGAGCGGCCGGGCGATTTCGAGTTCGATCCGATCTTCCGGCGTCCCGAAGTCACTGAGAACTACGCATCGCTGAACCCGCCTACCGCCATGTGCTGCAAAAGGCCGCCGGCCGTGCTTGCATTCGATCAGGTGGGCAACCTGGTGCATAGTTGGAATCCGGAATCGCAGAACGGCCTTCATCTGATTCTCGCGGATAAGGCGGGCAACATCTGGATTGGCACCGATACCATGCGCAAGTACACGAAAGAAGGCAAACCGCTGGCGACTATTCAACGCGTGCCCGAACCTCCCGGGCAGATCAAAGCGGGCCAGTATGCTGGAGATATGCCGATGGTCGTCGGCGGCATCGAGGGCGGCGAGTTCTTGGAGCGCGAACGGGAGCTATTCATCACCGACAACTACCTACGCGGACGCGTTCTCGTGTTCGACATGGATACACTGAAGTTCAAGCGCGGTTGGGGAGCGTATGGAAAGCCTCTCAAGGACATCGCAGTCACACAGAATTTCAAATACTACCCCGGCGTCACGCCGCCCAAAGATTTCGTTGCACACCTGACGCTCTCGGTCGCAAATGACGGTTTCGTTTATGCTGCTGATCGCGGCGCGGATCGCGTACAGGTATTCACCAAAGATGGCATGTTCGTGCGGGAATTCACTGTGGCGCCCGAGACACTGGATCGTGGCTCAACAGGCGGCATGACATTCTCGCGTCCGGAACAAACGCTCATCTATATCTCCGACATCATGAACAACGTCGTGTGGATCGTGAACCGGGCTGACGGGAAAACGCTCGGCCACTTCGGTTTCTTCAGCCACGCCGGCGGGGGATTCCACTGGCTGCATATGGTCGCGACCGATTCGAAGGGCAACGTTTACACAGGTGAAGTCGATACAGGCAAACGTGTTCAGCGATTCCTGATTCAGCGGTGATGGGCCTTTATCCCGGTTGGCTAATTTTGCCGATAACGATTACTTCGAGGGCCTCGCAGCATCCTCCACCATTTGATTCAGCAGCGGTATGTTTTTCACATCCGGCTGAGCATTCTTGAACGTCCGGATGTAGGCATAGATGTCCTTTGCCTGCTTGTCGGATAGCGTGTTTTCAGCGAAATTCGGCATGCTGGTCGATGGCGCCAGCGGCGCCACGTTCGCCCGGCCGCGCAGGAACTTGATGAAGTTTTCTTCGGTTGCCAGATTCGAACTCCAGTTCCCAACAAAAGCGCGCCCCGTCTCACCGTTATAGCCGTGGCAGGCATAGCAGCTGTACGAGTAATAGAACGCCTTTCCATTAGCAGCGTTGCCGGTCACGGGACTCGTCAGTGCTTGCGAGTTGCCGCGCTGAGCGTAAGCAAGGGTTGCAAAAAACAGAGCAACAGCGGCCAACAACATTCCCGGCCTTCTAGAGGGGGCGAATGTCTTACTCACTGGTCCACTCACAATTCCTCCTCACCGCGGCTGCGTGATCACGTCGATCAGATACGGTTCGCCACGTTTTGCTGAATCAAGGCCGCGCTTGAAGGCTCCCGCCAATTTGGCCGGATCGGAGATCGGCCCCTCGGATGCCATTCCATAACCCGCCGCCATCTTTGCATAATCGATGAATGGGTCGCGCAGGCTTGTGCCGATATGCCCGCGATCGGTTCCGCGGCCGCGAACGCCGCACATATACTCGACGAACATCAGTTCCTGATGCCACGCGCGATTGTTGTGCATGATCGTCAGCAGGGGAAGCTTGTGATGAACTGCTGTCCACAGGACACCGGGAGCGTAATTCAGGTCACCATCGCATTGGATATTGATGACGATGCGATTGCGGCTCTTTGCCGCCAGCGCAGCGCCAACAGAAGCAGGAGCACCATAGCCCATGCCGCCTGCGCCTTGTCCGCCCAGATAGCTGTACGGCTTATTGTGATCCCAAAGCTGCACGTGGTGTGCGCCGGAGAAACCGCTTGGCGAAGCCAGGCACCAGTCTTCGTTCTTGATCCACGGCCAAAGTTCGGCGTAAATGCGCGCAGTCGCGACGGGACTCGAGTCCCATCCATTTCTTTTCGTTTGCACCGCCTGCGTGAGCGCTTCGATGCGGGCTTTTTGATTTGCCTCGGCATGCTTCGCTTTGCGCTCCTCGACGATTCTTCGCTTGTCCGGCGTGAGCTGCCGTTTCACTTCCTCGATGAGGAGCGGCAGGCTCGCTTCCGCATCGGCCTGAATTGCGGTGGCGTTGGTGGCGCCGGCGCCACCGCGGGCGCCGCGCCCGCCGGCAGCGGGTGCGATACCGCCGAATCCGATGTTGGCGCTATCGCGCTCCAGCAGCGTCGCAAGTCCGGGACCGATGATGGATGCCTGGGCAGCGGGAATCTCCAAACCCAGCGTGTAATCGTAGGCGGTGCTGGGACCGGGTCCACATAGCGGATGACGTTGTGGAAAGCTCATCGGTCCCGTCGTTGCCCCTGTCCCTGCCGACGCTCCCACCAGTTCGGCGAGCTCGACCGATAACTTCACGCCCTGGGCCGTTCGCAGCCGTCGAACCTCGATTCTAGGATTTTGTGCATCCAGCAAGCCTTTCGCGATTTCCCTTGCCTTGGCCAAGTCGATTCCGGCGATTTGCGGCGGCCGGTAAGCTGGTATTTTCAGCTCGCGTGCCTCTTCTTTCTGAAGCTCGGTATCCAAGACCACCAACGTGGGACCCATCGGCGGCGTGATGGCTTCGTTGTATGCGCGCTGTAATGCCGCAAGCGATTGCTCGAGCGTTTTGGGTTGAGCGTCCCATTTCGTGAAGCTGCGGACCATGGCAGCCATGTCGTGTGCTGTGTGGGCCTGGATGAATCCTTCGTCCCGGCCTGCAATCATGAGAACGGGAGTCCGATCATAGTAGGCCTGATAAATCGACATTGCCGCATGCTGGACACCGATCGTGCCATGCAAGAGAGCAATCATCGGTTTACCTTCGGCTTTGCCGTAACCGTGAGCCATTGTCACTGCGGATTCTTCGTGGAGAGCAGTAATGAATTCCGGCATCTTGTTCGGCGGATTTCCGTAATTGATGAAAGACTCCTGCAGGCCTTCGAAACTCGAACCGGGATTTCCGGCGGCGTATTCCAGCTCCATATCTTTTAGTACCTGGACCATGAGATCGGACCCAGGCCGCTGGACCGCGCGCACGCTTACAGGGGGCCGGACGGCTGCAGCATCTCTTGCGACTTGCTCTTGGGTCGGCGCTGGTACAGCGGCCGCCGTGCTTGCGCCGCCCTGCGCCGCCGCTTGCGGCGTATCCGTGACCAGAGATGCCGCGCTCGCAGCCGCGCCGGCTGCCGCGCCTTTCAGAAAACCACGCCGGTTCAACGATCCGTCTTTCTTAGCCACAGTGCACTCTCCTGTATAGTTTCAATCACTCGAGGACTGATGTTAGCTGCGCGACCGGTATTCTTGACGAAAATTTCGATGAACGTGACCGGAGTCGAACCCGCATTTTTGAATCCATGCGGCGTGTTCGATTTAAAAAGATGTACCTGTCCGGGGGCGACGGTTTCTCTCTCTTCTTTTCCCTCGGGTCCGAAGAAGATCTCCACAGGACTCGTGATAGGAATAAACATGTGGAATGGACCTTCATTATGCACATGCGAGGGCCTCACGGCGCCTCCTTCGAGCTGGACGCGCGTGACCCGAACCTCCGCGGTGTCCATGATTGTCTGCGGACTCACGCCGGGATTGGCGCGCCCTTGCCCACGCTGTTGACCAAAAACCGGTGCGGAGCAGAGCGCGAAGATGACAATCGAATGCAGAGACTTGATCATCCTCTCAACCTCCAGAAGCGACTAAAAGGCCGCCATCAATTCTATAATGGCGGCCTTTTAGGTCTGTTTGTCCCTTGGGTTTCTAATCCGCTTTCGGCTTTGCGGGAGCGGGGCGGGCGAATTTCGCGGCGTCGATGTTAACGTTGGGTTGCACGTCGGTCAATTCGACGGTCGCCTGGCCGTCGGTCCAGGTCGAGGTAATTTTGAAGGGAAACTTCACCCCTGCAATTTCACGATAATCGGCGTAGTCGATCTGTGTCGGAATTCGGCCGATGGCCGTATCGACAAAGCGGACCAGGCGCACCAGGAGACCGGAGTTATCGAAATACAAATTCACGGGCGGCTGGCGCGGGTTCGTTCCCTGCAGCACGGTGACATCTTTGTCATCGATGCTTGTCGATGTCACTCGCCATTGGGCGAAGTTTGCTTTCAAGCCCGTCGGGAACGACACCAGGGCTTCGACCTTCAGACCTTCCAGATTTCCCGCATTCAGTTGCATCAATGGCTGCGGCTTGTCCACCGACGCAACCCACGCCTGACCGCCATCGAAGACCCAGGTCTTGTCGCCAAACGCGCCGTGGATGACGAAGTGTTTTTGATTCGGCGCTTTGGCAAAGATCTCGACCGGAACCTTGGAGTGGTGCGTATCAAAGCCGACATACGTACCTTTCGCGGTGTAGCTGGTGAACCTGCTAAGCCGCTGCGTTCCGCCAAGCGCGTTCAGATATTTATTGAATATCTCGTCGGGCGAGCCCTTCGCATTTGGAGGAATTTCTACTTCGTTGGGATCCTCCATGGGCGCGCTGTATTGAACAATGAGGCTGGGCACCACCTTGGGTTTCAAATCGCCGCGATGACAGGTGAAGCAGGTCACAGAGCGCACACCCTTGAAGTTCTCCTTATTAATAGTGTTCACCATCTGGATCATCCGGCGCGCCGTATTTTTCATCGTGGTGTCGGCGCCGAACCGTTCCCAGCTTTTGTCGGCATCCGACGTATGACAGTCCAGGCAGTTCAGGCCCAGTGCCGCCGAGATCATACCCATTGTGTCCATGAACTCGTCGATAGGAATTCCTCTCAGAACCGAAATATTTTTGAAGATCTCTTCGGCCATTTGTGGTTTGGGTGCTTGCGCGGCCTGAGCCGCCTGCCCGCGCGTGGTCGTCGATACGCCCAGCAGGCACACCATTCCTGTTGCGATAACACCAAGAATCGTTCGCCTCGATCCAAACTTCATGTGATCTCCCTTCAATGTTATGAGTTCGTTCCGGAGGCCTGTCAGTATACGCCCGGACGAGTCGGCAGGCAATTCGTCGTAACGCTTGACTTATTTCGTCAGTGCTTTGATAATCGAAATGCAATTTCTAACTGCAACCGATCTCCCGGAGGAAAAACATGAAGTATCTGTTAGCCGTCAGTGGTCTCTGCGTTGTTTTGGTATTGGCCGCAACAGTTCCGCTCTTCGCGCATCACTCGTTCGCTGCCGAATACGACAACAACAAACCGATCAAGTTCACCGGCAAGGTCACAAAAGTAGAGTGGATGAATCCCCATATCTACGTCTACATTGATGCCCCCGACGCCAGTGGCAAGACCGTGAATTATGCTGTCGAAGGCGGCGCGCCCAACGGCCTGTACCGGCAAGGCTGGAGAAAAGACACTTTGAAGACTGGCGACCAGATGTCGATCGAAGGCTTCCTGGCAAAGGATGGATCGAACACTGTCAACGCCAGAGTCTGGTTGTTGCCGGATGGCAAGAAGGTCTTCGCTGGAAATAACGAAGACGGTGGGCCGGCCGCAAGACCGTAATCCCTTAAAACACAGATTTATCAACGGCGGGGTCGTTCATCATGAATTATCCCGCCGTAAGTGTGTCTACTGGCTTTGCACCAAAAATCCTCGGCGGTCATTCTTTGAGGCTGCGCGCTATCGCGCTTGCGCTTCGCGGACCGCCCCCTACAGCTTCGCGGTTCCCGACTGTAGGGGCGCTCTATGAGCGCTCGCGGTGCATTCTTGTGCAGTTACTTCGTTTGGCGCGCCGCAGGCTCACGGATTCTTTTGGCAAATTCTTCCTCTTCCGACGCAACGCAGAAGGATTCCGGAATTTCTACCCCCGGCTTCAACTTAATAGCGCGCGGCTCGGCCTCCCAGGTTTTCGTGTAGGTCTTGGGATCATCGATTGTGAGGTTGAACTGAATCGTTGTGTGATCGACGCGGCGGTAACGCTCGATGGTGCGCATCTCCTCACTGTGTGGCTGGCCTTGCGCGCCCAGCCAGGTCTTATCATTAAACCCGGCGGTTTCCACGACCAACGTATCTCCTTCCCACCGGCCGACGGAATACCCATACCATCTCGGGTCGGGATCATCCGGAAGCTTGCGGCCATCCATCCAGATCTCCCGGATCGTGTGTTGTCCTTCAAAGAACATCAGGATCCTTCCGGGAATATGGATAATCTCGAAAGGCCAGATGACGAAAAGAATCCTCGGGACACCTATGGGCGAACATTTCAGGATCGGATCGTTGCCACCCGGCGCGGCTCTCGGACCGTATCCCGGTTTGTTGGCGTCGTACCTGGCCTGACCCCATGCAGTAAGAGGAGGAAAATTGTCTCCCGGGCCTTGACCGCCGCCACCAGGTGAAAACTGCCAGACGCCCGACAGGTCGTGCGCGTCAAAAGAAGCTTGCCCCATCAGGAAGGGCGTGAGCATCAAAGACGCTGCCAACGCTGCAATTGAATAGCAATCGACGATCCGGTTCATGTCCACCTGCCATAGAACAGAACTAAAATATTTCGTGATCATATAACACCGCGGAGGTTCAGTTGAAACGCAACGTCCTATTCCAATGCTCGTGCCAGGGTTGCAACGCGCGGTTGAAAATCGAATTTATCAGTGAACCTGTACGGACCGGCGCCATGTGGACCGTCGACTGTCCCGTCTGCGGCACCAGCAAAATGATTCCCGATGATCCCGTCAAAATTTATTACCAAAAAGATGGAAATTGAGGCGCGGCCCAAGAGCCAACATTTCGGTTAAGACAGGGCTTTCACTGACAAATGACTATTGAACATTGAACAATGAACATTTCCCCAAAATTGTTCAATCTTCACTGTTCAATTGTCACATGTCATCTCGCAGAGCAGGGAATCGGATCCCAGCCGCTGGCGTCGGATTGTTTCTTGAATTGAGCGCTCCTGACGAATGACTGGGTGAGGTATTTGGGATCTTCGAGTATTAACGTATCGACGAGATAAGTAACGCCGCGGTCGCTGACGATCGTGAAATATTCCGTGAGAACAGCGTTCTCGCTATAGGGCACCCCGTTCTTGTGGATGTAGCCCGGTCGCATTTGATTGGTGGTGACCTTCAAGGAACCGGTTCCGGGACGCGGAGCTTCGCTTCCACGACCGCGGCCGTTACCTGATAACTGCCACTCGGCGACGGAATAGCCTTGCCAAGTACGAGGCCCGGTTGGCGGCTCGGGCGGGCCGAAATAGAGGAGCCGTGTCTGCGTGCCGGTATCGGCTTCAAGCTTTAGCGTCTTCTCGTCCTGCCAGGTGATGTGCAGACGCGTCGGCATCCGCATGACACCCACCGGACCGTAGCCTTTGCACTGTTCGCCGGCGGCTTCGTCTTTGGCCGGATCCCACGCATTCGCAACTCGCCGCGCTTCGGCATTGAGTGGAAGATACAAATAATCGCCTTTGGGCGGAGTCAGGACGCGGTAAGTCCAGTTGTCAGTGACCAGCGAAACCCAGTAACCCGTGAGATCGATCGGAGCGGCAGTTTGTGGAGAAGCGGCAGGCGGCGCTACACGTTCACCTCGAACTTGACGTAAGGCACTGAGCGGCGGCGCGAACAAAAGCATCGCTGACACCGCAAACCCGAACACGATTGGAATTCGATATTTCATTATGTCCGATTTGTTCCCGAACTGTAGCGGCGGCTCTCACCGGCGCGGTGCGGACTCGCTGGAACTGTAGGGGCGGTCTGTGACCGCCCGCGATCCGTCGCTTCGAGACATTGCCGGCGGTCATAGACCGCCGCTACAGTCGCCCTTTGAGGCTCATTTCTTCTGAATAAGGCTCTGGTATACCGCCTCTACGAACATGTCGGTTGTCCAGGGGCCTGTGTTCTTTCCGTACCTCGGATCGTAATCCTTTGTCGGCTTGGCGGCCTTGATTTGCTGGAGCGTCATTCCTTTCTTGATCATGTCTTGAATGCGATCGCGAATGATCGTCACCATATCACGGTAATAGGCAACGTCGGCGGAATCGCAAAGCCGGCCGTGTCCGGGAATCACCATGGTTCCGCCCTCGGTTCTGAACT
>WNGR01009567.1_pt1 | contig 10170 bp, 7 predicted proteins | sample 5407581 | NCBI WGS metagenome assembly WNGR01 (sample SAMN13153383, study PRJNA577476) | soil metagenome | isolation source: 80 cm soil or saprolite under Garry oak tree replicate 2 | place: USA:California | collected 2016-06-15
AGGAGGAAACGTCAGTCACGGGGAGTCCCTAAGGGGTGTTGTGGCTGGTTGCCGTGTGTGGATGGTGTCGTGGTGGCGCATCATGGCTTGCGGCCGACGCCGCCGAATTGGTCGATCTCTTCGAGCTCGCCGGAAGACGCGGTCTTCCTTGCCGCCCAGCCAGTAATCCCAGATTCGCGCCGAGTGGGACACCGTCGTGTCGATCCCGGTGCCGGCGGCGGCGTCCGGTTCGCCCGGGGTTGAAGGAACGTCAGTCACGGGAATCCCTCAGGGGTTGAGTAGCGGGCGGGAATCACATGTCCCGGATCATGTCGGTGATGAAGCGCGTGCTCTGGGCAGGGGTGAAGGCCTCGGTGGACAGGTGGTTCATGACCTCCATGTAGTGATCGACGTCTTCGTGCCTGTCCAGGTACAGGGCGCTCGTCAGCTGCTCGATGTAGACGACGTCCGGGACCTCGGGCTCGCTGAAGCGCAGCACGGTGAACGATCCTCCCGCCGCGGCGTGCCCGCCCCGGCTGAACGGCACGACCTGGATGGTGACGTGGCGCAGCCTGGCCACCTCGACAAGGCGGTCCAGTTGAGCCCGCATCACCGCGGCCCCGCCGACCGGCCGGCGCAGCGCCCCCTCGTCGATCACCGACCAGACCTGCGGCGGCGTGTGCCCGTTCAGCAGGTCCTGCCGCTTGAGCCGCAGGCTCACCCGCCGGTCGACCTCCTCGGCGGATGCGCTGGTGTGGCCGAGCATGGTGACGGCGCGCGCGTAGTCCTCGGTCTGGAACAGGCCATGCACGAACTGCAGCTCGAAGGTCCGGATGACCGACGCGGCCATCTCCAGGCCTAGGTAGGCCTCGAACCAGTCGGCCATGATGTCGCCGTACTTGGACCACCAGCCCGGCGTGTTCGCCTGCCGGGTCAGCGTCACCAGGCCGGACCGGGTCTTCTCGTCGGTGACGCCATACAGGGTGAGCAGGTCGGTGACGTCCCGCTCCTTGAACCGCACCAGGCCGTTTTCCATCCGGCTGATCTTGGACCGGGAGGCCCGGATCTCGTAGGCCGCCTGGTCCGGCGTGATGCCGGCCGCCTCACGGAACCGGTGCAGCTGGATGCCCACCAGCATGCGGGGTACGGTCGGGCCCTGAACGTCTCCCGCGCGCCCGCCGTCCCGCTGATCCGTGCTCATCCTCAACTCCGAGGGCCGATGAAGCAGCCGCCAGATTGGTAACGGCGGTGCGCAGGGCACATTACCACCGTGCCGTGACACCGCCGGACATCATCTTACGCATGTTCCCGGTAATAGCGGGACACCACACGTGACGCGCGAGTTCAGGCGATCAAGCCCGATAGTCCCAGGTCGTCGAACTCGCCATTCTTGACCCCGATCAGGAACGCGTCGATCTCGGCCCGGGTATAGACCAGGGCGGGCCCGGAGGGGTGCCGGGAGTTGCGGACGGCGATGGCGCCGCCGTCCAGCTCAGCCACCTCGACGCAGCTCCCGGTGGGGTTGCTGGCCTGGCTCTTGCGCCACCGCGCGGAGACAAGCTGGTCGGCAGGAACGCCGTTGTTGACCTGCATCTTTCTCCTTTTTCTCAAGTACTGGGAAAAGGAACGGAATGCGATCGGGTGCGCCAGGCCACCAAGCACCGTCTGCACCGTGCAGCCTAACAGAGCAAATGCACTTGCATAAGTACGTGCAAAGAATACTTGCAGACGCAACAGGTAAACGCAAAGTGCATGCAGATGATGATTTCGCGAGTGAATACGAAAGGCCGCCGTCAGCAGCGCGTACGCCGGACCAGCAGGAGGTACGCCAAAAGCCACGCGGCGGGGCGCTACGCTCCCTGCTTGCCGCCGAGCGCCCGCTCCCCGCCCTGCACGATGACCCCGTCTTCGGACCTGACCAGCACGAACCCGGTGAAGCCCGCCGCCTCGAGCCGCTTCAGCTGCGCGCCGAACTTCCCGCTCCGCCGCACCGTCTCCACCACGCGCCCGGGCCCGGCCTGCTCGCGCGTCTCCCGCGCCACCGCGACCGCGTCCGCCACCGGCACGTCGGCCTCGACCAGGACCGCGATCGCGTCCCGGGACCGCTCCGCCGACAGCAGGTCCACGATCCGCTCGAACCCGATGGAGAACCCGCAGGCCGGCACGTCGTGCCCGAGCGAGCGCCCGATCAGCTTGTCGTACCGGCCCCCGCCGGCCACCGACCCGGACATGTCCGGGTGGATGATCTCGAAGACGTGGCCGGTGTAGTAGCCCATGCCGCGGACCAGCGTCGGGTCGAACTCCCAGTCCAGCGGCCGGTCCTTGGCCAGCCGCTCGAGCGAGGCGGCCGTCGCCGACAGGTCCAGGACCACGTCGTCCGCCAGCCCGGGCACGCTCCGGGCCAGCGCCTCCGCCAGCATGTCGGCGGGCACGCCGATCAGCCCCTGGATCTTCTCCTGCGCCGCCGTGACCTGCTCCGGGTCGAACCCGAGCGCGAGCAGCTCGGCCCGCACCCCGTCCCAGCCGATCTTGTCCAGCTTGTCCACGGTAATAAAGAAGGCATCCTGCGCCTCGGCTGGCACCCCGCAGTCCGCGGCCAGCGCGGCCAGGAACCGCCGGTCGGACAGCCGCACCGTCGTCCCGGTCAGCCCGATCGCGGCCAGCGCCTCGGCCGTCGCCTCGATCAGCTCCGCCTCGGCCAGCACGGTCGGCTCGCCGATCATGTCGATGTCGCACTGGTAGAACTGCCGGTACCGGCCCCGCTGCGGCCGGTCCGCCCGCCACACCGGGCCCACCTGCAGCGACCGGAACGGCATCGGCAGCGACGCGTGGTTGTTCCCGTAGAACCGGGTCAGCGGCACGGTCAGGTCGTACCGCAGTCCCAGGTCGACGAGCTCGCGCAGCGGCGTGCCCGCGGCCACCTCCGGCGGCAGCCCGCGCCGCAGCACCTCGAAGATGAGCTTCTCGTTGTCGCCGCCCTCGCCGCTGCTCAGCCGCGCGATGTTCTCCAGCGCCGGGGTCTCGATGCGCTGGTAGCCGTACCGCCGGTACACCGCGGAGATCGACTCGAGCACATGGTCACGGACAGCGACGTCAGCGGGCAGCAGATCCCGCATTCCCCTGGCCGGACTGTTGTCGATCTTCATGAGGCCTTCCCGTCGGTGCGCGGTGCCCGTTCGGCACATGCAAATGGTAAAGGCCGTTCAGCTGACGGTCACAACCATTAGCCCGAACGGGCCGAGGTTTCCCGCTCCCGCGCCAGCAGCGCGCCCACCTCGAAGGCGAGCAGCACCCCGGTGGCTGCGGGCGCCAGCACGTAGCGCACCCCCGGCACCCAGCCCGCGGCCAGGCTGCTCGCGGCGATCCCGCCGAGCGCCCCGGCCACCGCCAGGCCCGCCGCCGGCCAGATGACCAGCCCGGCCCGCTTCGGCACCTCCCAGCTGCGCTCGACCGAGCCGGCGTGCAGCGGAATCCGCGCCCCCGCGGGCAGCACGACCGCGGCCCGCGCTGCCGCGACGACCATCGCCAGCACGAGCATCCCGGTCACGACCAGGGATGCCATCACCGTGCCCAGGCTAGCCGGGATACGGTGGAGCCTCACCGTATTTTTCCGCTTTCCCTCCAAGACGTTCACGCCTCCCGTCGCCGGACAAATCAGACTATCTGGCCTGTTGGTGGGTGCCTTCTCCTGGCCCGCTCGATGAACGATGCCGGTCGCATGCACACCCACAGGGCGAAGCGTCTCAAACGATCGCAGTAACGAGCCTGTAACGAATTTCCCCACAAGCCTCCACATAGACGTTCATTTCGGCTCAGATATGGAGCATACGCACAGCTTGTATACCGCACGGGGCCAAACCACAAGGGAGGCTTAGTGGGCGTGATCTCTCGCCCGGTCCGCGCAGGTGCCGTCGCCGCCATGGGACTGGCCATCACCGCGTTCACCGGAACGCTCGCATCCGCGGGTGCCGCTACTCCGGCACCGGGCGCCAGCCTGGGCTACGTGGCGCTCGCCAACAGCGTGTCGCCGACGACCGACACCATCACCGGCCGCTACTCCAGCTCGAAGATGCAGGTCGAGGTGGCCGTCCCCCCGCGTGACGAGGCCGGTCTGAACAGCATGCTCGCCGCGCTCTACGACAAGAACAGCCCGTCCTACCGCCACTTCCTGACGACCGGGCAGTTCGACGCGCGCTATGCGCCCACCCCGGCGGACCGGGATGCGGTGGCCAAGTTCCTGAGCAGCAGCGGCCTGACCGTGGTGCCGTCGGGTTCGCCGTTCCTGGTGCGCGCCACCGGCTCGAGCGCCAAGGTGCAGAGCACCTTCCACACCACGCTGAACACCTTCAAGGACCCGCAGGGCACCCAGTACTTCGCCAACTCCACGCCGGTCTACCTGCCGGGCTCGATCGCCGGCACCTCCCTGGGCGTGATCGGGCTGACGAACACGGTGCGCGACGCCCAGCACGTCTTCCGCTTCAACAACACGATGCCCACGTCCGCCGACGGGGGCTCGGCGACCAACTGCGAGACGACCTATCCCACCGCCCAGCAGTTGTTCGACCACATCGTCGGCGGCCAGCCGCTGCCCCACGGTTACGGCGCCGGACCCGGCTGCAGCGGCCTGACGCCGTCGCAGGACAACTCGATCTACGGCGCGCCCAACCTCGGCCCGCGGGCCAAGGGCAAGGGCGCTGACATCGCGGTGTTCGAGCTCTCCGCCTACCAGCAGTCGGACATCGCCACCTGGGCCCACCATTTCTACGGGCCCGGCTACAACCCGCCCCTGGTCGACGTGACCATCGACGGCGGCCCGCTGAACCCGCAGTGCCCGACCGGCGACCAGTGCCCGTTGCAGTTCAACCAGTACACCGGCGACATCGAGGTCGACGCGGACATCGAAATGCAGCTGGCCATCGCGCCCGACGTCAACCACCTCATCGTCTACAACGCGCCGAACGACTTCACCGGGCAGACCGCGCTTGACGAGTGGTCTGCGATCGCCAAGGCCAACGTGGCCGACTCGGTCAGCTCGAGCTGGGCCGTCTGCGAGAACGACATCACCGCCGGCTACGCCCAGGCCGAGAACACGATCTTCCGGCAGATGGCCGCACAGGGGCAGAGCGTGTTCGGTGGCTCTGGCGACACCGGCGCCTTCGGCTGCATCCGCTCCGACGGCACCACCAACGTCAACGTCATCGACCCGCCGTCCCAGCCCTGGGTGACCAGCGTGGGCGGCACCTCGTTCGAGAACTTCAACCCAGGCACCAACCCGCACCCGCGCTACCCGCGGGCTGGCGAGGCCGTGTGGAACCCGGACAACCTGTGCAGTGACGCCGGGCCGGGCCCGGCCAACGACGGCCAAGGCGGCTTCTTCTGGTGCACGAACACCGGAGCCACCGGCGGCGGGTCCAGCCAGTTCTGGGGCATGCCGTCGTATCAGAAGGGCCGAGGGATCATCAACCCCAACACCACCTTCGGCAACGGCACGACCCATTGCTCACTGGCCGCGACCGGCACGCCGTGCCGCGAAGTGCCCGACATCTCCGCCAACGCCGACCAGTACACGGCGTACGCCGAGTACTGCACCGGCAATGCGAACACCCCGGGAAGTTTCTGCGCTCAGATTAGCGGCAGCCGGCCGGTACCCGGCTGGTTCGGGATCGGCGGCACCAGCCTGTCCTCGCCGCTGGTTTCGGCCATCATCGCCGACCGGGACAGCCTCCACGGGAACCGCACCGGCAACATCAACCCGACGCTGTACCGGGAGTACCAGATCGCCCCGTCGCTCTTCTTCCACGACGTCACCGGGGCAGGCCACATCGCCAAGAACAACGGCCTGTACCCGACGGTGCCCGGATATGACCTGGCGACCGGGATCGGCACGATCAAGATGGCCCCGTTCATCGTCGGTTCCTTCTAGAAACAACCCGCCGACGGCGGGGACGGGAACCCCGTCCCCGCCGTCCGCATGTGCGGCCCGGGTTCCGCCTCGCGATCCCTGGGGCCCGGGGCCTGTTCGCGATCGAGGTGAAGAACCTCAACGCGTCCGCCGCGACCACGCGTTCCACGGCCAGCGCAGGCGCACCGGCACGCGCCGGCCCCGGTAGTCTGGGTCACCGTGTCGACGAACCATGAGCTGCGGCTGTACAACTCGCTGGGCCGGCGGATGGAGGACTTCGCCCCGGCCGCCGAGGTGGCCGGCCTGTACAGCTGCGGGCCGACCGTCTACGCCTATCCGCACCTGGGCAACATGCGCCCCTACGTGTTCGCGGACACGTTGCGCCGCGCGCTGCGCTGGAAGGAAATCCCGGTTCGGCACATCGTCAACATCACCGACGTGGGACACGCGGTCGCCGACACCGAAACCGGCGAGGACAAGCTCGAGGTCGCGGCGGCCCGTGAGCGGCGGTCGGTCCTGGACATCGCCGCCTACTACACCGACGTCTTCCTCGTCGACACCGCCGCGCTGAACATCCTGCCCGCCGACGAGTACCCGCGGGCCAGCGCCTACGTCGAGCAGATGATCGAGTTCGCGAAGAAGCTGGACTCCGACGGCTTCACCTACCAGCTGCCGTCCGGCCTGTACTTCGACACCGCCAGGGACCCCCACTACGGCGAGCTGGCCCAGATGAGCACCGAAGGGCAGCTGGAGGCGGCCCGCCTGGAGCACGTGGAAGGCCGCCGCCGCAAGACCGACTTCGCGCTGTGGCGCGCGGAGGAGTCGGGCAAGCGCCGGGTGCTGCGCTGGGAATCCCCGTGGGGCTGGGGCGCCCCGGGCTGGCACCTGGAGTGCTCGGTGATGAGCATGGCGCTGCTCGGCCAGCACTTCGACATGCACACCGGCGGGGTCGACCACCGCGAGTTGCACCACGTGAACGAGATCGCGCAGAGCCAGGCGTTCCTCGGCGACGGCAGGCCGTGGGTGCGGTACTGGCTGCACAACGAGTTCCTGCAGCTCGGCGCCGAGAAGATGGCCAAGTCGGCGGGCGGCGCGCCCCGGCTGGCCGACCTGACCGAGGCCGGCTACCACCCGATGGCCTACCGGCTGTTCCTGCTCGGCGGCCACTACCGCAGCCAGCTCGACTTCACCACCGCGGCCATCGACGCCGCCCAGGCCACCCTGCGCCGTCTGGTCGCCCGGGTGCAGCCGCTGCGCCCGCTGCCCCCGGTCGAGACCCTGGCCCAGGCGGCCGCGGCCACCAAGCACGACCCGGCCGCGCAGCGCCTGCTGGACACCATCGACGCGGCCATCGCGGCCGACCTGAGCACGCCGAAGATCCTCGCCGCCCTGCAGGACGCGCTGCGCGAGCCCGCGCTGACCCCGGACGGCCAGCGCGCCGTGGTCGCCGCCGCCGACGCCCTGCTCGGCCTGGGCCTGGCCAGCCTCGACCCCGCCGACCTGGAGCACCGCCGCGCACTCAGCGATCTATCCGAGGCGGAGAAGCAGGCCATCGAGGAGCTCGTCGGCGACCGGACCCAGGCCCGCAAGGAGCGCGACTGGGCCCGCGCCGACCAGATCCGCGCCCAGCTCGACGAGCTCGGCGTCGAGCTCACCGACACCCCCGAAGGCCCCGTCTGGCAGCTCCGCTAGCCTGGCCGATGTCCCCACAGAAAGGACTGGCGATGGCACAGCGGGTTTGCGTGACGGGAGCGAGCGGCCAGGCGGGTCGCGCGGTCGTGGCCGACCTTCGTGAGCATGGCTACGAGGTCACGGCCACCGACGCCGTGGTGAGCCGGGATGACCGGGGCGAGATACTGCAGGCCGACCTGACCGACTACGGCCAGGCGGTCGAGGCGCTCACCGGAGCTGACGCGGTGGTGCACCTGGCCAACATCCCGGCCCCCGGCCTGAGCACCCCGGCGGTCACGTTCAACAGCAACATCACCATGAACTTCAACGTCTTCCAGGCCGCCGCGGCTCTCAAGCTCAGCCGCGTGGTGTGGGCGTCCAGCGAGACCACGCTCGGCCTGCCGTTCGACACCCCGCCCCGCTACGCGCCGGTCGACGAGGACCACTACCCGGTGCCGACCACCACCTACGCGCTGTCCAAGGTGGCCAGCGAGACGATCGCCGGCCACATCGCGGAATGGTCCGGCATCCCCTTCGTGGCACTGCGCTTCTCCAACATCATGGCGCCCGAGGACTACGAGTGGCTGGCCGGTTTCCAGGGCGACCCGCAGGCGCGCAGGTGGAACCTGTGGGGCTACATCGACCAGCGGGACGTGGCCCAGTCCTGCCGCCTGGCCCTGGAAGCCGATCCGGCCGCAATCACCGGCAGCCCCGCCTTCATCATCGCGGCCGCCGACACGATGATGAACCGCCCGTCGGCCGAACTCCTGGCCGAGGTCTTCCCCGGCGTCAAGCTGACCCGCGACGTCGGCGAGTTCGGCACCCTGCTGGCCATCGACCGCGCCCGCGAGGTCCTCGGCTTCGACCCGGAGCATTCCTGGCGTAACCACGTAACGCTGTAATTATGTAAGCCATGAGCCAAAAAGCTGGCCCCTCGAGCCCCTTTCCCGGAGGATGGGACCGGTGTGATGCCCATCTGCCGCGGGAGGCTGACAGCTGATGACGGAAAGCACGGGGGCGCGGGGGCGCCTGGCCCAGATGATCGCAACTCGAGGCGGCCTGGCGCCGCCGGAAGAGCCGTTCGTCATCGAGCACCGCGAGGCGCTGATCTACATGCTCTGCGAGGCGGCGGAGCTCGAGCACGGGATTATGTGCCAGTACCTGTACGCCGCGTTCAGCCTGAAGCAGTCCGAGGCCGAAGGGCTGACCAAACAGGAAGCCGAAGCCGTCCAGCGGTGGCGCAAGCACATCTCGCACATCGCCACGCAGGAGATGCTGCACATGTCGCTGGTGCAGAACCTGCTGTCCGCCATCGGCGCCGCCCCGCACCTGTCCCGGCCGAACTACCCGCAGCCCGCCAGCCACTACCCGGCCGGGGTGCACCTGGCCCTGCTGCCGTTCGGCGAGGAGGCGCTGCGCCACTTCATGTTCCTCGAGCGCCCCGAGGGCATGGACATCGCCGACGCAGCCGGCATGGCTGCCTTCGAGAAGGCCGCGCCCGCGAGCGTGCCCACCGTGCAGATCGGCGACATCGTCCCGCGAGGCCAGGACTTCGCCACGGTCGGGCACCTGTACCGGTCCATCGAGGCCGGGATCGCGCACCTGGCGGAGAAGCTCGGCGAGCAGGCGCTCTTCGTCGGCCCGCCGCGGGCGCAGGCGACGCAAGACTACTTCGGCTGGCCCGAACTGGTCGCGGTCACCGACGTGGCCTCGGCCCAGCGGGCCATCGACGAGATCCTGGAGCAGGGCGAGGGCCCGCGCGGGCACTGGCAGCAGGCGCACTTCGGCCAGTTCGTCGCGATCCTTGACGAGTACACCCAGCTCCGCGAGGCCAACCCGGCCTTCGACCCGGTGCGGCCGGTGATCCCGCTCAACGTCAGGCCAGCCGAGCGCGCTACCGGCATCCCGCTGGTCGGCGACCCGGTGACCAAGCAGGTGATGGACCTGTTCAACGTGTGCTACGAGATCCTGCTGCTCACGCTGCAGCGGTTCTTCGCGCACACCGAGGAGACCGACCCGCAGCTCAAGGCGCTGGCCGACGCGACCATCGGACTGATGTTCGGTGCCATCAAGCCGCTCGGCGACCTGATCACCACGCTCCCGGCGGGCCCGGAGCATCCGGGCCAGACGACCGGGCCCAGCTTCGAGCTGTTCTACGAGTCCGACTACGTGCTGCCGCACCGCGAGGCGGCCTGGATCCTGCTGGTCGAGCGCATCCGCCAGGCCGCCGAATACTGCGAGCCCGGCGCCCCCTGCGCCCCGGAGATAGCCGACGGCCTGCGTGAGGTCCGGGCCAACCTGGCCGGGATCGCCGACGCCCTCGGGGTGCACCTGCCGGCCCGTTACGCCCCTGAGCCTCCGGCCGGGGACCCGGGCCCCCTGCTGGCCGGCGCCGCCGATTACTACCGAACGGGCCTGGCCTTCGCCGCCAGCGACGACCCCGCGCGGTCCGGGCTCGCCGCCCTCCTTACCTCCGCCTACCAGCTAGCGCAGCACAGCGACCCCCGCACGGTGGCCCGCCTCGTCACCAGCGTCCTGCGCCCCCTCGCCGAAGCCCTCCCCCCCCCCCCCCCCCCCCCCCCCCCCCCCCCCCCCCCCCCCCCCCCCCCCCCCCCCCC
>WNGR01009569.1_pt1 | contig 10168 bp, 6 predicted proteins | sample 5407581 | NCBI WGS metagenome assembly WNGR01 (sample SAMN13153383, study PRJNA577476) | soil metagenome | isolation source: 80 cm soil or saprolite under Garry oak tree replicate 2 | place: USA:California | collected 2016-06-15
TGATCGAGAGATTATCCACAAAGTGGTTTTCATTGAGACCACCGGTCCGAGCGCCGATGCCAAAACGCACCGGCAGGCCCGCATTCGCCAAGTCCTGGTACTGGGGAATGAAAAAGTTGGTAAAGAGCGTCTGGCCCCGGAAATCGAAGTTCACACTGCCGTCCGGATTCAGGCGGATGTGGACGTGGACGAAGCCATTCGTGGTGATGGAAGCAATGGTTTGTTTTTTCGTGATGTCTTTGGCGCCGCCGACGCCGACGTCAATGGAAGGAGGCGGCGGGGGCCCGGCAGCGTTTGCGTAGGTCTCGAACACGAACCGCAAGCCGCTGCCGGTGCCTTGTTCACCCCAGGCTGCGTTCGGCAGGTCCGGAGCAACGCACAAGCTCATGCCGTCAGCCGGAGTTGCCGTGCCGCCACCTATGAGCACATCATAGGAGACATCAAAGCCGTAAATCGGCTGGCCGCTGTCCAAGTCATCCAGAACAATGCTGCCGGATTGGCTATTGATCGCCTTGGTCAATTTCAGGCAGCCGGAGTCGCCGACACCGCCGGTGGGCTCAACGACTGCTGTCCCATAAAGCGTGGCGCCGGCGGGCAGGCCGCTGTTGAAGTCGCTGCTGAAACTCCCTGCTTGTGCCGAGAGGGTCGCCGCTGAGACGAGCAGGCCGGTTTGCAAACACTGCCTGATGGTTTTCATAATATCTGGTTTTTAGTGGTTTTGTTGTTCCGGAGGAATCGAGCAAAGCGCCAACGCAGGCAACTTTCCGAGCGCGAAAGCGAACGCCCTCTTCCAGCCGTGGTCGTATGCCTTTAATTCTGACAGAACCAACGCCTGCGGCAACAGAAATGTGCTAAAGAATTAAAAACATACCGGCCTAATTCAGGTCCCAACCGGTATGCACGTCGTAGCCGACATTGGGATTATCAGTGTTGAACGAACCGCTGGGTGGTCCGTAGGTGAACCAATTGGGGTCGTAATAATTGCCGGGCTTGTTCTGCCGGAAGCGCACTTTCCACAGAGAGGCGTGAAAATCGCCATAGATGACGTTGAGCGTGGGTTGGGTGGACATGTAAGAACTGGGCAGCCGCTTGTAGTGCAGGTCCTGGTTCTCATGATAGACGATTTGCGCGACGGGTTTGAAGAAGTCAGTAGTTTTCAATCCTGGAAAACGGACTGTATTATCCCAAATCACAAAGCGGTAGCGGTACGAACTGTAACTCCTGGTGGGGTCTAAGTTGCCATCGGGCTTATAGACCGGAGCATTGAACTTGTCGCTGGGACACCAGAAGAGGTGCCAATTGCCTACGTTGAGGTCCTTGGGCACGCCGCCGTACAGATCGGTGTATTGGACGGTCGCGGGCGCATCGGTTCCCGGTTGATTGGGCTTAGCGCCATAATTGAGGGCGGTGGGCATTTTGTTTTCTTGGGTGTCGGTGTATAAGATGAGTCCCAGGCCGATTTGTTTCAGGTTGCTGAGGCAGGCTATGCGTTTGCCCTTCTCTTTGGCCGAACTGAGCGCGGGAAGCAGCATGGCGGCAAGAATAGCAATGATAGCGATGACCACCAGCAGTTCGATCAGTGTAAAGGCCCGGCCCAGTTGTGGCGGGGAGCGCGGCTTGGTGGGGGCGCTGGGAAGGAAACGAATCGTTATGCCAAAGCCGCTCACATCATGGAAATTAGCCTGGGACTCTACTCGATGCAATTGCTTCTGTGACAGTTTTATAAATGCTTTGGTCATGGCGGGAGCCGGAGTTTGGGAGTGCGCCCGTCCTCGGGCGCAGCAGTATCGAAAAATCCGGGCTCGTCCGTGAAATCGCATGCGTTCGTACATTTGGACGTTGCTGCGCCCGAGCGCGGGCAATGCCACTAGTTTTTCGAGCTTGGCGCCTTTCACGCTTGCCAGCGGATCGAGGCCTGCTCCAACGGAAAGGCTCGTGCAGCCAGGCAGCGGAGCCGCCGACCTAAACCCCGTCAGGGGTGCCATGCTTATAGTAACCGACGGCACGACCAGGGGTTTCTTGTTTTTCAGCGGCGCGGCTGATGGGCCTAAGGCGGCCGTGAGGGGTGGACGGTGGGCGCGTTTGGACGTCCAATCCAGTGCTGCCCGCCGCGCCGCTGAAAAACAAGAAAGGTGTGGTTAGGGTATTTCAGGCTATAAACATGGCACCCCTGACGGGGTTTGCGGAACTCAAAAGCTAGTGGCATTGCCCGAGGACGAGCACTCCGGCACCGGAGCGCAAAGCTCCAGCAAGCTCCAGCACTGCGCGAACACAAGAGTTACCGGTTCGCGTAGAGCAGGAGCTCTGCGATGCGTCGCGTCCGGTCACGGGCTGCGCAGACGGTAGTATTTAGCCCCAGGACCAACAGTGATAGCGACGGTCGTCTGCTGGCCGGAGACGACGTTAGTCTCAGGCGCCGGAGTCCAGACGACCGGTGGAGCGAGATCCGCTGTGACTTCCAGCACGTAGTTCAGTGGTGAGGGGGGCCAGGCAATAACGACCCGATTGCTTGAGAGAGTGGCGGTCAAGGCTGGAGGTGTTTCGACAGTGATATGAACGACGCTCGATTTGTTAGTAGCGCCCATGTCATCGGTGGCCGTCGCGCTCAAGCTGTAGGCCCCGGCCACGACGTTCGACCAGGTCAGTTGATACGGGGCAGCGTCGGCCTGGCTCAACTTGGTGGCGCCTTGGAAAAATTCGACTTTGGAGACGCTGGTCTCATAGTCCCAAGCGGCGGCACTGATCGGGATGTCGGTCGGAGCAGCGAAGGCTGCGCCATCGGCTGGGCTGAGCAACCTGATCGCCGGCGGGGTGTTGAGGGCCAGGATGAAGCTGTTGATAGTTTGCTGAGAACCCAATCCGCCGGTGGCCCCGGTGAGACCCACGTACGCAGTGTTTGCGCCAGCCGTTATAGGCAGGTTGACGGTATAAACAGCGTTGAACGCTTGGCCGGTGATCAGATCAAGCAGACGGTCGTCCAGAACCGAGCCGTTGTAAGTGATGGTGACCAGCACAGGATCGCCACTGGCCAGGTCCAGAGGAAGTGTGGAGATATAATTTCCGGTAAGCCCGCTTGGGGCATAGCGGGTGCCGCTGCCGCCCTGGCCGCTGTAAATGTTCAACTCAATCGCGGCGCTGGGAGTGATGCCGCAATACCCCAGGCACCCGCCCAAGCCGCCAACGGCGCTGGCTCCACTGGAGGAATTCTGCATCACAAAAGCAACGCCATCGGCCGCGCCGAGGCCTTGATAAATGAAGCGAACAACGAAATTGGTGATGGGCTGGCGGACATTGTAAAAGGCGCTACGCGCTTCGCCAAGCAAACCGTCGGTCAACGTCAGCACCTCGTTGGTCACCGTCGCGCCGCCGTTGAGCGTCCAGCCGGCGCCGTTGCCGCCGAACCCGGCAATTTCCAGCGCTGGCGGAGAGCGCAGAAACAGGGCGCTGGCTACCGGGCTGTCCGGTGAATTGGTCCTGAACGCCACCGCCTTGACGATGGCCGAATTGGTCAGCGTGAAAGGCGAACTAAACAGAGTCGAGTTGGTCGTCGGTGTAGTGCCATCCAGAGTATAGTGAATCTCGACGCCCGGTGTCGTGCCAGTCAGTGTCACCGTCACTGAACTTGTGAAAATACCGCCGTTTGGGGCGATGACCGGCGCGGCGATCCAGTTTGCGTTGCCATAGACCGACAAGCGCCCAGCCGCGCCGACATAGACCTTGCCATTGGCGATGGTCGGAACGATAAATTCGACTGCGGTCCCGGGATTGTCGCGTGTGCCCGCCTGCAAGCTGTTGTAGAGTTCCACCGCCACATTGGTGGCAGCGTAGGCGTGGAGCACCTCACCGGAGCCGGTCTGCAGGACCCAGACAATGGCGTCGTTGGTGCCGTTGGCGGAAATGCTCGGCGTTGCGCCCGGAAATCCGAAGGTGGTAACGCTTTGTGCCGCAGGCGGCGTTACGATGAGGCCTCCTGAAAAGCGAAACGCTTTGAGCGCGTCCCCCGTGCCCACGTAATAGAGGGTGTTATTGAAATAGGCCGGCGTCGCGAAACAACTGCCAATGCCCTGTGGAATGGTCTGGACCACTTGACTGTTGTTGGCCGCGTTGAAGTGCCCGAGATTATCGCGGTCCAACAGATAAATGGTGCCTTCCTTGCCCGCTCCGACCACCAAATGCCGATGAGTCACGTTGCCGGCCTCGTCGGGCAACACCATTGCCGCTCCGGAACCCAGATCCGCGTCGGTGTCGGCCAGGTTCTGTTGATTGTAGGGGGCAAAGAAATCTATCAGGTTCAAATTTGTCCCATTGGCGGCGAGCCTGATGAAACTGTCACCATAATCGTTGTTAGCGTCAAAGACACCGTTGCCGCTGATGAAGAAGATATTGGTCGAGAGATCGGCGGCTGGAGCGCCTCCGCCTTGCCAGATGCCGCCCAGGCCGCCATTGGGAGTGGTGTTGAAAATCCCCTGCCGTTTCAAAGTTTGGGCCTGGTAGCCGATGACCCAACCGTGATAAGGGGTGGTGTCTCCGTGCGACCCGTAAGCCAGATAGACTACCGAGTTGAGCAGCAGCAGACCTGGACGATTCATGTGGCGCAGCCCATTAAAACTGACGTTTCCCGCTCCGTCATTGCCGTCGCCCGTCCCACGGACGGTCGCTTCAATTACGACGGGTCCGCCGAATTTCTCCGCCCCCGAACCCAGGTCCAGCGCGTGCAACCGATGAACATAATTCGTGTTGAGGCCAACAATTTCTTTGGTCTTGGCCTCGACATAAATGGTGGCCGTAACGGGATCAATCACGGGCGCGCTGGTGATTCCGATCTCCGGCGAGACGTTTCCTGAGCTGACGTCGGCGCTGGGCACAGTGGTCACCCGGGCAGCCGGGTTGAGGAAACTGATTTGCCAAAGGGGGGCCGCGTTGCTCCCGGTATTGTCGTCCGCGTCGAGCGCATAAACGCTGTCATGAGCGGTGGCGACGAACACCACGTTGTGAATGCCTTTGTTGGTGATGGCCACATTGGCCACGTAGAGCGGTTGCGGATAGACCTGCCCATCAACGGCGTAGGAAAAGAGTTTGCCGAAGGTATTGGTGTTGACATTCGCATGGGTGAGGATGGTCTCGCTGAGGTTCTGCCCGCTGCGCGCATTGTCGTTGTGGTAGGTGAGCACACTGACTTGAGCCAGCGAGTGAAAAGGCATCGCGCTGTACAACGCACAGGGGATCAAGCAGAAGCGGATAAAAGTTGACGCGGCGCTCCAACGCCGGGGCCACTGGCGCTTGGCCTGTTTGGCGGAATGGTTCGGACCTGGGGAGGTTGCAAGGTCGCAATGTTGGAATGGCATAGTCTTACAAATGACGTAGGTAACACAAGGCCGTTGAAAAGCAAGGCACAGAAAATGTTTAACCGGAGATTGATAAGGGAGCGGTTGGCCCGGATGGGATGGAATTGGGAGTTGCCGTCGTATAATCCCGTCAACAAAAAACCTTAACAAGATTCGGGGTTCCCAAGAGCGGGGAAGGTCTTCCTATTACTTCTTCGTTCCCTTCGTTTGCTTCTGTGAGGAGGCTCACAGGAAACGACGGAAACGAAGCATGGCCGCGCCAATCTCCGCGGTAACGCTCTCCGGCTCGGCCCATTCAAGGTCTTGAGGCTGCGCTTGGTCGCTTGTAAATGCTGCTTATTGACACGCCGTATCCACCTATGCCTTCGGCTGCCGCCAAGGGGCGATAGGCGGCGATGAAAGGTGTCAACCCACTTCACAGCGTAGCAGCAGGCAGGTAGGCACACCTCTGATCAGTTACATACTGACATCGTTACCGAAGTTAAAGAAGCGCGCTCCGCGGCGGGCCATTGTAACGCAGTAGCTCATGTGACTTGTTTAACGTGCTTCGTAGGGCGCACTAAGGCGTTCCGGTGTTGGCGCCTGGCACTCGGAAGGAAACGTAATAAAAGCCCTTGACCGCTTTCTCCGTCAGATAAAACTCTACCCATAGGAGACTTTCTTTCGTGCCATTTTTTCTTCTCAGATCTCCGGCGTGACGCCCAGCACGATGTCGAAGCGCGCCGCCAGTTCGCCGACGCGCGAGCCTTTAAGCGGGGCAAAGTCCACTGTGACCGAGGCGCGGGCCGTCTCATCGCCGATGCCCCGCCAGACGCCATCCCGTTCATTGCTGGGGTTTCCTTTGACGTAGCACTGGGTGGTCAGCAGCTCCTTGCTGTTCCGTTTGACCTTGTAATGAATATGCGGCGTGCGGCCCGGGTACGGCACGGGCTTGATGGTGCGGAACACATATTCGCCGGTGGACCCGGTGAGGAAACGTCCGAAACCCTGGAAGTTTTTGTCCTTCTTGCTTTGTCCGCCAAAGTTGCCGGTATGAATGTAAACACCATTGGCGTCGCACTGCCAAATCTCGACCAGCGCATTGCGGATAGGGTCGCCGCGCGCGTCGAGCACGCGCCCGCTGACCCAGGTCACTTCGCCCAACGCGGGCGTAAGGTTGTCATTGACGATGATGAGGTCGTTGTCGGTGTCGAGCGGGAGCTTGTCCGGATAGAACGGCCCTTCGGTCTGGCGCGGTGTCCGGCTGAGTTCCTCAGCAAAAGCGCCGGGCACGGCCAAAACGGCGGCGCTGAGGCCGATTTGGCGCAGAAATCCTCGGCGCGAAGCCGCTGCCGCGGAGGGGAGAAGCAGGTTTGTTTTCATGTCTGTGATAACTGGTTCTTTATTTTAGGTCTTAGCCATTTGAGGCAGCGGAACTGGTCACGGAGGACGTTGAATCCGGCGCTCATCTGGGTCAGCGATGACTCCAGGCTACTTGGCGCCCTGATCAATCCACGCGCGCACCAGCGCGACTTGTTCTGTGGTCAACGGTTTCGGGGGAGGCCCGCCGCCAAAGCCGCCCGGGCCACGCGGGCCACCAGGTCCGCCCGGACCGCCTGGGCCACCTGGAGGACCGCCGGGAGGCGGATTGCCACCGCCGGGACCTCCAGGAGGACGATTGCCCGGACCGCCAGGGCCGCCGCGTCCACCGGGGCCGCGCTTGGGCGGCATGGCCAGATCTTCGTTGACCTGCGCGACTGCAAACACCAACGGGCTCTTTTTGCTACTGCCGGGAATGACGACCTTTCCGTCTTTACCGCCCTTGAGCACCGCCTCGAGGCTGTCCAGGCGCAAGTCGCCCTTTGGCCGTTCCTCGCCGTGGCAACGCAAGCATGAGGCCTGAAAGATAGATCGGATGTCCTTTGCGTAAGTGAGGCCCTTCTTGTCGGCAGCCGGGGGTAGTTTGCTGACATCCAGCTTGCTGATGTCCCAGTCGGTGTCGGCCTTGGCCGGCCACGGGGCGAGCGCGAGGCCGAGGAGAATCAATGCAGGTTTCATATTCATATATTCCTATTTTTGTTTCCTTGTGCCAATTTACGCGAAGGCGGATTAAGGCAACATTAAGGCGCGAAAAAAAACTCTCGTCCATTTGGAATTCCTCGCGGTCAACATGCCAGGCGATCAAAGACCGACAGAATCATGGCAGGACAGAATCATAAATCCGATGCGATCGACGATCAGGCCTGTAGTGCCCGGGATATAAAGTCTTCCGCAGACCCATGTAATTGATTCTGTCCCGCCATGATTCTGTCATTTAGCCGTTCTTGCCTGTCGCCCATTCGTTGAGAATCAAGCCAACGCTTATAGGGCACCGGCCTACAAGGGCTGCAATCCAATGCCTGTAGGCCGGGTGCCACGACCGCGCGTCCTGGGTGTGAAATTTGGGCGCTAACCCCAGGGGACTCGGAGCAATTTAATGGTTCCTTAATCTGTCTTCGGCTATGCTTCGCGTCTTAGGGGTGTCGAACGACGTGCCGCAACCGGCCATGCGTGCCGCCAGTTCGAGCACCATACGGCGATGCGAATCCTGGTCGTTGAAGATGAACCGCGCTTGCTCCGCAACCTTGCCAAGGCTTTGCGGGAGGAAGGCTACGCGGTGGATACTGCAGAGGCGGGCGACGAGGGCCTCTATAAGGCCGAGAGTTACAATTATGACGCCATCGTGCTCGACGTGATGCTCCCGGCCCTGGATGGGTGGGGAGTCCTGGACAACCTGCGCAAACAAAAGCAAACACCGGTGCTCATGCTCACCGCCCGCGACGCTCATAATGACCGCGTACGTGGGCTGGACACCGGGGCGGATGATTACCTGGTCAAACCATTCGACCTGGCCGAACTCCTGGCGCGGCTTCGGGCGCTTATCCGCCGGTCTGCCGGCCAGGCGCGGCCCGCACTCGAACTGGGTGATGTGGTCATGGACACCCGCGCACGCTCGGTTACGCGCGCGGGAGAGCCGGTCACGCTGACCGCCCGTGAGTACGCCATCCTCGAATACCTCGCCCTTCATCGTGGAGAGGTCGTCACGCGCACCACACTCTACGAACATCTCTTCGACGAGAACGATGATACTCTCTCCAACCTGGTGGACGTGCACGTCTTCAGCATCCGCAAAAAGCTGGGGCACAATCTCATTACTACCCGCCGCGGCCAGGGTTATTGCATCGAACGCTGATCCCACCCCGTGTTCACTCATTCTCTTCGCTGGCGCCTTCAATTGTGGCTGGCCTTCCTGCTGGTCAGCGTTCTGACTGGTTTCACTGTCGCCGTCTTCCAATTTCATCGCCTTACGCAATTCAACCAAATAGACGAACAGTTGGAGCGGCGCGTGGCCGCCCTCAGTCGAGATGTCAGGAGCGGACCGCCCCCGGGCGAGCGTTCAGGTCATCCGCCGCCGGAAGGTGATTTCGCAGGCCCGCCTTTTCCGGGCCCGCGTTCGGATTCGACCAGGAACGGCCCGCCGGAGATGTTCCGTGGCAGGCGCGAAATCCGGCTTTCAGCTCCGACCCTGGGCCTGTTTAACGAAGCTGAACAAAACACCTTTTACTTCGCCATTTGGTCGCGCGGGGGCGCCCCGCTCAAGCGCTCCGCCAATGCCCCCGCTGAGGTGCCGCTGCCCGAACGCCTGGCTGGCGACACGCGAACGCACATCCGGATGCGCCAAACCTTCCGGGAAGCGTTCCACTTCACGGAACTGGGCGAGTGCATATTGGCAGGCCGCTCCATTAACGCCGACTTGAAGGGGATGCGTGGTTTCACCTGGTGGCTTCTGGCTGCCGGCGGTGCGGTGCTGGCCTTGGGCCTGGGGGGCGGCTGGTGGCTTACCACACGGGCCATTCGACCGGTGGAACAAATCAGCGCCGCCGCTAGCCGCATCTCCGCAGGAAATCTCTCTGAACGCATCAGCGGCGCCAACACCGGCAGCGAGTTGGGCCGCCTTGCCGGCGTCCTCAATTCAACCTTCGCCCGGCTCGAAGCGGCCTTTGCGCAGCAAAAGCAGTTCACCGTCGACGCCTCCCACGAACTGCGCACGCCTTTGGCCGTCATCATTTCCGAAGCGCAGACCGCTCTGGCGCACCAGCGCAGCGGCCCAGAATATCGCGAAACCGTCGAAGCCTGCCTTGACACCGCCCAACAAATGCGGCGGCTGACTGAATCTCTGCTCGAACTCGCCCGTTTTGACGCCGGTCAGGAGCGACTGCAACGCGACGCCTTCGATTTGGCGGAAATGGCCGGCGCCTGCGTCGAGCGCCTCCGCCCACTCGCCGCACGGAACGGCATCCACATCCTTTGCGACCTTGTGGCCGCCAAAATGCTCGGCGACACCGACCGCATGGGGCAGGTGATCACCAACCTGCTGGCTAACGCCATTGATTACAACAAGCCAAACGGCGAGATCCGTGTCAGCACCCGCGCCGAAAACGGCGCTGCCGTTCTCTCTGTATGCGACACCGGCCAGGGCATTGCCGCCGAAGATGTTCCTCACATTTTTGAGCGGTTTTACCGTGCCGACAGAGCGCGTTCCCGTGGCAGCAGCCACAGCGGCTTGGGCCTGGCTATCTGCAAAGCCATCGTCGAAGCCCACGGCGGCAGTATTAGCGTGTCCAGTCAACTCGGCGCTGGCGCCACTTTCACGGTGCGGATGTCTGCATCCTCTGGTCCCTGATCCAACACGTTAGCCTGGATATTTCCCAGCCGCCAGGTTCGGCGATTGGAGATCATGGTGCAAGCAACAGATGTAACATTCGTTGTGGATTGGAAAGAAAGTCGCGCGTGAGACGATAGTG
>WNGR01009573.1_pt1 | contig 10167 bp, 9 predicted proteins | sample 5407581 | NCBI WGS metagenome assembly WNGR01 (sample SAMN13153383, study PRJNA577476) | soil metagenome | isolation source: 80 cm soil or saprolite under Garry oak tree replicate 2 | place: USA:California | collected 2016-06-15
TGTCGAACGCCGGATGGATCACGGCACGGTAGCCCTGCGCACCGGGCAGGCGCTCGAAGAAATAGGGAAGTACGGTGGCACCGGTCATGCGGGCCAGCCGCGACGTGAAGGTGTTGGTTGCGGCAGGGATGCCAAACAACTCCACCATCTGCGCGCCTTTCTTGCGGTAACTCTGATCGGGCGCGTACCAGACGCATTCGTTGTGTTTGAGAGCCTTGATCAGCGCGCGGATGTCGTCCCGCGGAATCGGGTGGCCGCCGAAGCGGCAGCGGCAGCGCGCCAGGGACCAGGCGAGCACCTCGTTGCGGGTCGGCCGGTAGAGGAAGCTGGTTGGTTCGACCGAGGCCAGGATGCGGGCACCGATCTCGAGCGTCGTGAAGTGGGCCGTGAGCAGGATGACACCCTGGCCGCGCGCCAGTGCCGCCTCGAGATTCTCGCGGCCTTCGATCGTGACGATCCGCCGGAACCGTTCCGGGGATGCCCACCAGGTGAAGGCCGTCTCGAACAGGCCGATGCCGAGGCTCGCGAAATGCCGCGCGAGCAGCTCCTCGCGCTCCGCAGCGTTCAGGTGCGGCAGGCACAATTCGATGTTCCTGCGGGCCGTGCGGGTAAAGGGGAGCTGCAGCCGATACATCAGGGCGCCGAGGCCGGTTCCCATACGGATCAGCCACGCGAACGGGAGCGTCGCGAACGTGCGCAATAGGCCGAGCCCCAGCCACGTGGGCCAGTATCGAGGTGCGAACAGCCGAATGGGCATTACCGGCCTCCTTCGCGTGCGAGAATATCTTACTTCTTTGGCTTATTCTCTGGGCCCATCCACTGTTGGAACTGTGAATCAATGCGGCGATCCGGAACGTCGGACGCTCGCCATGTCGAAGTGCGCCTCAAACACCTGGCGCTCGTGCGGCAGGGGCGTGTCGTCCTCGATGATGTCAGTTGGACTGTCAAGCCCGGGCAGCGCTGGGTGCTGGCCGGCGGCAACGGGGCCGGCAAGACGCAGCTGCTGAAGATCATCGCCGGAGCCGTCTGGCCTACACCCGCCGATACCCGGTCGCCATCGGCCGTGGCCAACAGCTCGCGGCGCTACCGCTGGCGCGGTGAGACTTTTCCGTCGCCCTTCGAGGTGAAGGAAGAAATCGGTTATGTCGGCCCTGAGCGCCAGGACAAATACGAGCGTTACGGTTGGAACCATCCGGTGGAGCAGATCGTCGGCACTGGCCTGTATCGTACCGACATCCCGCTGAATCCTCTGAGTGTTGCCGATCGCCGGCGGATTGCCGCGCTGTTGGGGCGGCTGGCCATCGCGCCACTGGCCGAGCGCTCGTTCCTGTCGCTTTCTTACGGCGAGCGGCGTCTCACCCTGCTGGCCCGGGTGCTCGCCTCGCAGCCGAAGCTGTTGTTGCTGGACGAATTGTTGGCCGGACTCGATGAGACCAACCACGGGCGCGCGCTGCGTTGGCTTTGCGATACGAAGCACTCGCGCCTGCCCTGGGTCCTGGCTACTCACCGGGTCGAGGACGTGCCGTCGTCGGCGACCCATGCGCTCGTCCTGGAGAAAGGGCGCGTGGTGTATCGCGGGGTATTGCGCAATGCACCTCTGCGCAAATGGCTGAACAAGGAAGAGACTGGTTCCACGCGCCACGCTTCGCCGCCCGCGAAGCCTGCTTCACGCCGCAAGGCAGCCGCCCCGCTGATTCGGCTCACGCGGGCGTCGGTGTACCTCGACGAGCAGCGCGTGCTCGAGAACCTGTCATTTGAAATTCGTCCGGGAGACTGCTGGGTCGTCCACGGACGCAACGGTTCAGGTAAAACCACGCTTCTGCGGATGCTCTATGGCGATCACGGCGTGGCTAGCGGTGGCCGCATCGAGCGAGCGGGCATCGTGCCTGGTGTTCCGCTGCAAGAGTTCAAGCGAAGGGTGGGCATTGTCGCCCCCCACCTGCAATCGGATCACCCTCAGGAGCTCACGGTGACAGCCGTAGTGCAGTCGGGACGCCACGCGAGCATTGGGCTCAACGACGCACCGAATGCGGCGGACCGGGCCGCAGCGAACCGCTCGCTCGAATTCTTCGGGCTGTCCGATCTCGCATCCCGGACGCTCAGAGAGCTCTCGTATGGCCAGCTTCGGCGCGTTCTCTTTGCGCGTGCGTGGGCGTGTCGGCCAGGCCTGCTGCTTCTGGATGAGCCTTTCTCAGGCGTGGACAGTCCCACCCGATTAAGTTTAATGGCCCATATAGCGACGATGGTGGCCTCGGGAACCGCCGTTATCATGACGACGCACCACCGTTCGGAGTGGCCTGCGTGTGTCACTCACGAGCTCGAGCTCGCGGGCGGGCGCGCTATCTACTGCGGTCCGGTACGATCGTCAGCCGCCCATTCCAGCGGCTCAGCCGGAGGCTGAATTTGAAGACATTGCTGAAGTGGACCGCGCTGGCGGTGGTCGTTGCCGCGGTCTTGGTGATTGCGCGGGAGCCTTCGTATTGGTTGCGGCGTCTGACCGTCGCTGCGCATGGCGGCGGCGAGCTGCCGCTATCGTCCTATACGCCGCGGGCCTCGATGCGAGGCGGTAACCAGCCTCCCGCGCCCCGCGAGACCCCGGTCGCCGAACAGCTTGATCCCACAGCGCTGCAGGCCGCGGCGGATTACGCGCAGCAGCAGCAGAGCCGCGCGCTGATCGTCACTCGTCACGGCTATATCGTCTTTGAGAAATACTGGCAGGGATCGAATCTCGATACCCCGGTAGAATCGGAGGGGCTCGGCCGCGTTGTGGCAGCGCTCGCCACTGGCACGGGCATCTCCGACCGCAAGATCGGCTGGCCGGACGAACCGATCGGCTATCTCATCCCGGCCTGGAGCAAGGACAAACGAGGCGAGATCACAGTCCGCAACCTGCTGCAGATGTCGAGCGGGCTCGGATCGTCGCCATCGTCGTACAGCACGAACATCATCAGCCGGTATCTCGATCTTCCGGCGCAAGCACCGGCCGGTAAGCGCTGGCTCGATCAGAGTGTCGATCCCGATCTTCTCGCGTACGTAATTCAGAAGTCCACCGGTCAGCCGTACGCCGAATATGTGTCGCAAGCGATCTGGTCACGCATCGGCGCCGGGGATGCCTCGATATGGCTCGACGGCCCAGGTGGGAACGCGCACGTCGACTCAGGATTCTTCGCGCGTCAGGGTGATTGGCTCCGCGTTGCCGAGCTCATTCTGCGGAACGGCAACTATCAGGGTGACGAGGTCATCGTTCCGCGCTGGGTGCCGGAGTTGCTGAAGCCGGTGCCGGCCAACTCCAACTATGGTTCCTATCTGCGCCTGGGCGCTCACGCGGAACCGGGCATGTCGCCGTATGCAACGGACGATGTGTTGGTCGTGGAGGGCGGCAGCAACCGGTTGTGGCTGGTCCCCTCGCTGCAGATCGCCATCCTGCGTACCGGTGGACAAACTGCTTCGGACTGGGATGAAGGGCGGATTCCCAACCTCATCATCCGCGGGGCGCACGACTTTGTCCCGCCTGCCGCGCGGCCAGGTGCCGATATCCGGCAGCTGGTTCCGAATCACTGATGCGCCGCTCTTGATGAAAGCGCGACTCGGCTCCCTTTTCATTGTCAGTGTGATCGACATCCTCGGCTTCGGAATCCTGATTCCGTTGGTGCCGTATATGGGGGTGCGATTCAACGCGCCCCCTGAATGGATAACACCCATCATGGGCGCGTATTCGTTGTGCCAGTTCCTTGCGGCGCCGTTCTGGGGCCGCATGAGCGATCGCTACGGCCGCCGTCCCATCCTGATGAGCAGTCTCGCGGGCGCGTGCATTTCGTACCTGGTACTGGGATTCGCCAACAGCATCTGGTGGTTGCTCGTATCGCGCATGCTCGGCGGCTTCATGGCCGGAAACATCTCGGCTGCATTCGCCTACGCATCCGATGTCAGTGAGCCGCAGCACCGGGCAGCATCCCTCGGCCTCATAGGTGCGGCTATCGGAATCGGGTTCACAGTGGGTCCCGCAGTCGGCGGCGTGCTGGCAGGCAACGATCTGCAGACAGCGAGCTTCCTGCTGCCAGCGACGGTGTCGGCCGCCTTGAGTATCCTGGCCATATTGCTCGTAGCCTTCATGCTCCCGGAGAGCAACACGGCGCAGCTCAGAGCACAGCGGCGCGCCGGCCCGCGCATAGGCCCGATCAGGCTGCTGTTGGAACGGCCTACGCTGCGCCTGGTTGCGGCCGCGGCCCTTCTCGTGACCACGGCTCAGTCCATACTGGACTCGATTCTCGGGCTCTGGGCTCTCGACAAGTACGGTTTCGGTCCACGGACCGTCGGACTGCTGTTGTTCTGCGTCGCAGTTCTGGCCGTACTCACGCAAGGAGTGTTGGTGCGCTTGCTGGTCCCGCGTTTGGGTGAGCCAAAGCTGGCAACCATAGGCGTGCTGACATTCGTGACCGGGCTGTTGATCGTCTCCGAGACGCCCAGTGTTGGAGTGACGGTGATGGGCCTCGCCCTGTGCGGAATGGGAGTCGGCGCCTTCACGCCGAGCAACTCAGCGCTGGCTTCCAAACAGTCGGATGCTCATGACCGCGGCACGGTCATGGGCACCTACCAGTCGAGCAGCAGCCTGGCGAGAGTCATTGGCCCGTTTGCTTCCGGACCGATGTATGCGCTGCTGGGCTCAAAGGCGCCGTTTCTGGCCGGCGCCTGTGTCGCTCTGCCGGCGGCCTGGCTGATCTGGCGGCTCAGACAGCGACTTCGATTGTCCCATCCACAACCCGCACCTGAAAGGTAGGCAGGGGCATGACCGCGGGTGGGCCCAACACCTTGCCGTCGCGGATGTCGAACGAAGCGCCATGCAGCGGGCATACCAACCGCGTGGCCCGCAGCCGTCCCTCGCACATCCTCGCATGCGCGTGCGAGCAGATATTGTCGAGCGCATAGAGTCCTTCGCGAGTGTGGCAGATCACGATCTCCCGACCTGCGAGCGTGACGGGGCGCATGCTCCCCTGGGGGATGTCGGCGAGGGGCATGACGGGCTCGAAACGGGGTTCGCTCATTTTTGCGGTGTGTTCTTCGCAGGACGCAGCGCGCACTTTAACCGGGACCCGAGGCCCCCCGCATTGAATTTATCCGCCGGATTGCTGGAATGGGGCGCCCGGCGCGTCCGCGCCGGGGAGGGGCGCTAAATTTCGATTTCCGTCTCGAAGATCGATATGGCCTGGCCGATGATCCAGACCCCATCGATGGCGCCATCCTTGATTTCCAGCTCGACGTTCACACGTCCGGGCCGGTGCAGCTGATGCCCCTGTACGCCGCTGAACGATACACGCGGCTCGTTTCGCGGCAGGAACCCATGGTGCGCCAGGTAGACGCCGAGCAGGCCATGCGCATTGCCACTGACCGGGTCTTCCGAGATTCCCAGGGCAGGGCAGAACATTCGCGATTCGGTCAGGTGGCTGCCCCCGGTCGTCGCGAGTGTGAATACGAAGTAGCCGGCCGCTCCGAGCTGCGCCGACAACGTGGTCAGCCGGCCGAAATCAGGCTTCAGATGTTTGAGGGCTTCCTCGCTGCGCACGCCAATCAGCAGCCGCGTGCTGCTCGATCCGACGATACGTAGCGGACAGCGCGGGTCCAGGTCATCCGTTGCGAGCGCAAGTGAATCGAGCACTGCCAGGCGCTCGCGATCATTCAACTCGCGGCCTAGGGGAGGCGTGCTCTGGCGAATCGCAATACTGCGGTCCTCCTCAACACCTCGCACCTCGATATCTACAACGCCCGCCTTGGACTTTTGTCGGACGTACCGCGGCGCACTGTGGCGCCGCGAGAGCACATAGTGCGCCGCCACCGTCGCGTGCCCAACGAAACCGACTTCGGTCCTGGGCGTGAAGAAGCGCGCACGCATCCCATACTCGCTGTTGTCTGGAGCAAGTATGAATGCCGTATCGGCGTTGTTGAGCTCGCGCGCAATCGCGAGCATCTGTGCTTCCGAGAGGCCATCCGCGTTGAGTACGACACCGGCAGGGTTACCGGTGAAGCGATCACGCGTGAAGGCATCTACCTGGTGTACCTGGATCTTTCTTGTCATGAGTGAATTCTAAACCTTTTGCGTGAAGTAACGCACACAGCTGTAAGCCGTGTTAACATACGCGCACACAAACCTTGGGGTGGTCCCGCAGGACCTGAGACGTCGGTATTCCCGGCGAACCCGTTGAACCTGATCCGGTTAGTACCGGCGTAGGGAGCAGGTAATCTTGCGAAATCTCGCCCGCGTTCTTCTTCTATTCGTTTCATACCCGGTCCTCGCGACTTCCCCCGAGTCCCAGCCAGCGCTTGACGAAGTCGTCATCACCGGCACCTTCAGACCGGCATCCCCGATGGATGTTCCGGCCAGCGTGTCGGTGCTCGATGCCACGACTCTGAGGCAGGCAGGGCAGCAGCACCTCGAAGACGTGCTCGCGCTCATACCGAATCTCAACTGGGCCGGCGACACCTCACGGCCGCGGTATTTTCAGATCCGCGGCATCGGTGAGCTCGAACAATATCAGGGTGCGCCCAATCCGTCCGTAGGTCTGCTCATTGATGACATCGATTTCAGCGGCTTGGGAAGCGCCGCAACCCTGTTCGATGTGGATCACATCGAAGTACTCCGGGGCCCGCAGGGCGTGCGCTATGGAGCGAATGCGCTTGGCGGTCTCATTTATGCACAAAGCGCCGAGCCTGCAGATACAGTGGGCGGACACGTTGAGTTGGGCGCGGGCAACTACGGTGAGCGATCCTATGGCGCCGTCCTGACGGGTCCGGTTCCAGACCTGGATTCCTCGTTCCGGCTGGCCGCGCAGCACTACAGCAGCGATGGCTACTACCGCGATGTGTACCTGAACCGGAACGATACCGACCGGCGCGGCGAGTTAACATTACGCGGCCGCTGGCGCTACCAGCCCTCGGATCGGTTGCGGGTGGACCTGAGCGTGCTGCACGTTCAGATCGACAATGGCTACGACGCTTTCACGCTCGACAACTCGCGCAACACTCAGTCGGACAACCCCGGAGTCGATTCGCAGCATTCCACGGGCGCGTCACTGCGCCTGGCCCTTTCCGGAATAGAGCTGGGCGGGAGCGGGCCCGCCACGCTCACTGTCATCGGCAGCTACGCCGATACCCGCGTCAAATATGGCTTTGACGGTGATTGGGGCAATCCCATCCTCTGGGCCCCGTACGTCTACGACTACACCGATGTGCAGCACCGGGATCGAACCACCCAGAGCCTGGAAGCGCGCCTGGGGACGAGCACCGACCACGGATTGAACTGGCTGGTGGGTGTGTATGGGCTGCAGCTTCACGAGAGCCTCAACGAGGACAGCGCCGGTATCTTCTTTGACCCGGCGGAGGGCGGCGACGTTCCTCCACTGTCCTCTACGTTGACCAGCAGCCATTTCCAGTCGCGGACGGGGGCGGTCTTTGGCGAGCTCGACGGGGAGCTCGCGGCGCAGTGGCACTGGACGGTTGGTTTACGTGGCGAGCGTTGGACGGCCCGCTACGCGGATGTCATCCTGAACCCCGACTCTGCGCACGACTTCCATCCTTCCAACAATCTGTGGGGCGGCACTGCTTCACTGACTCGCAAGCTCTCTGCCAGCAGCAGCGCCTATGCCACCGTGAGCCGCGGCTACAAGGCGGGCGGCTTCAATCTCAGCGAGCCGCTGCTGCCCGGCCAGATCCAATTCAGTCCCGAGACCAACGTCAACTTCGAGGTAGGTTACAAGGCGGAGCTGCTCGAACACACTGTGCGCGTCAACGCTGACGTATTCTACATGCGGCGCAAGTCGCTGCAGGTCAAGACCAGCGAGCAGCTCGATCCCAGCGATCCGAACACCTTTGTCCTGTTCACGGGAAACGCCGACAGCGGATTCAACTATGGGCTGGAGAGCGACGTGCAGTGGCAGGCGACCCAGTCACTGACTCTCGCCGCCTCCCTTGGTCTTTTGCAGACGCGCTATCACGGGTTTGTCCAGGACGAAGCGGTTTTGCCGGACCGCGCGTTGCCCAACGCTCCGAGTTGGCAGGCTGCGGTCAGTGCGACTTACCGCGATCCACGCGGTCCGTTCGCGCGAGTGGATGTGACGGGAATGGGGTCTTACTACTTCGACCTGCCGCCCAACTCGACCACGTCCAAGCCCTATGGGCTGGTGAACGGCCGCATCGGCTGGGAGGCCCAAAGGTGGTCCGCCAGCGTGTGGGGCCGCAACCTGTTGGACAAGAAATATCCCGTCCGCGGGTTCTACTTCTCGGATGTGCCCCAGGACTTTCTCGCGGATCCGCCGGTCAACCGGCTCTATACCCAACTCGGTGATCCGCGCGCCTGGGGCGTGAACGTCAGTTATTTCTTTCGTTAGAGAGGCTCTATGGACATCGCAGTCGAGCTCAGTCTGTATCCGCTCAATGCGCAGTACATTCCCCCGATCAAGGATTTCATCGACCGCCTGAATGCCGATCAGAGGCTCAAGGTGGTGACGAACAGCCTGAGTACGCAGGTGTTCGGTCCCTACGAGGCCGTATTCGGCGCACTGACGCGCGAGTTGCGCGTCACGTTCGAGAGCAATGACAAGGCCGTGTTTGTCATGAAGGTCATAGGGCCCCTGGCGAGCACATGACCGATTGGGCTCAGGCGGTCGATGCGGCCTGGAGTGGGTTGCTTGCAACGTCGCCCCTCGAAGCGGCATCCGTGGCGTTGGGACTCGCTTATGCCGTGCTGGCCATCCAGCGAAGCCGCTGGTGTTGGGTGACTGGCGGACTGAGCTCGGCGATCCTGATCTACCTGTCGCTGCGGGCGCGGTTGCCGATGCAGGCGGCGCTCCAGGTCTATTACGTCGTGATCTCGGTTTATGGCTGGTGGCACTGGACACGCGAGGAGGAAGCGCAAGGCACGCTCATCGTGAGCACCTGGCCCATCCGCTGGCATGTAGCGGCCTGCGCCGCCGTCGTGCTCGTCAGTGCGCTCACGGCACGCTGGCTGGCCAGCCAGACCCAGGCTGCGTGGCCCCTCCTGGACTCGCTCACGACGTGGGGCAGCCTGTACGCGACGTGGTTGCAGGCTCGCGTCAAGCTCGAAAACTGGCTGTATTGGATCCTCATCGACTCGGTGCTGGCTTTTCTGTTCGGGACTCAGGGTCTGTATTTCGTTGCGCTATTGTCTGTGGTCTACCTGGGCGTTTCCGCCGTCGGATTCATGAGATGGTTGAAGACCTATCGGACCCCCGTGCCCGCGAGCTGATGCTCGCGGAAGCCCTGGCGCACGTGCCGGGCTATCGCCCTGGCGGCCCCAATGAGACATCCCCGCTGCCAGGCGGCAGCGTAAATCGCAGCTACGAGGTGTCTACGCCTGCCGGGCGGTTTGTGTTGCGGCTCAGTCGGGGGCCGGACGCATGGCTCACGTCGGACCGATCCGTCGAGCGGGAGTTGCATAGAATCGCGTCTGCGGCGGGTATCGCACCGCGGGTCATCCAGGCCAACGATCGCTGGGCAATAACGGAGTACGTTGCCGGGCGCCTGTGGACGGAGCCGGATTTCGCCAACCGCGAGCGGCTTGCGCATCTCGGGGATACGCTGCGCCGCCTACATGAGTTGCCAGCGCCGGGGTGTGGCCGGTTCGACTTACTGGCGGCGCTGCAAGGGTACGCTGAGCGAGTCGGAACCCAGGCCCGCGATCCGGCCGCGAATTGGGCCCGTTATTTGAGCTGCGCCGCAGCGGCGTGGCGCATTTCCGGCGCCGCCGAACGGCCATCCGCCATCCTCCATCACGATCTGCACGGCTCGAACATCATCGAAAGCCCACGAGGGCTGGTCCTGATCGACTGGGAGTGCGCAGCCGTCTCCGACCCCCTACTGGATATCGCCTGCATACTGTCGTACCACGAATCTTCCCGGCCGTACGCGTCTGTCCTCCTGCAGCACTCGGGACTCGAAGCGGTTACGTCCAGGCAGCTCGCCGCGTCCGTTTGGCTCTTCGACCTCCACACGTATCTCTGGTACCGAGAGCGGCGCTTGCGCTTGCCGTCAACCGACGCCGAGATCGAAGCCGAACACCGTTTATCGATGCGCCTGCCGCGCACCCTTGAAGACTGGAGCCGCGTCAGCGGTGACGTCCCCAGCGGGGACTGGCGTTCGGAAGCCAGTTAGAGGGGC
>WNGR01022541.1_pt1 | contig 10167 bp, 8 predicted proteins | sample 5407581 | NCBI WGS metagenome assembly WNGR01 (sample SAMN13153383, study PRJNA577476) | soil metagenome | isolation source: 80 cm soil or saprolite under Garry oak tree replicate 2 | place: USA:California | collected 2016-06-15
CTAAACTTGCATGAACCAAGCCCAGATAAGGTGGCTGGACATACATCTGCTTTCCGAGTTCGCGCAAATCTTCGAGAACCTGTTGAGCGTCGGCCTTCCGATCCAGCCGGCCCAGCAGGCACCCGAGGTCGGCCAATGGAACAGGCCCTCCTCCCAGCATCACCGCTTTGCGCAAGTCTGCGACGGCAGCGTCGTGCATTCCCTGAGCCCAATGGGCCAACCCCAACATCCAATATGTCCCAAAGAAGTTTGGCTCTAGATCAAACAATCTATGGGCTTGTTCGAGCATCAGATCGTAGCGGTGAATCAACCAATAGACTCCTTCTACGCTGAGAATGTTAAGTGGGGACAGGGGATCGAGCCGTAGCGCCCACCGCGTATGAGTTATCGCCTCGTCGGTCCGCCTCCTGCACGCCAAGAAAAGGCCGTACTGCTCGTGAGCAGTGACGTAGTTTGGGTTAAGCTTGATGGCTTGTTTAAAGCACTCTTCAGCCCTTGACCAGTCCCTCTCGTTCCAAAATCTTACCATCGCCAAGGCGGTCTGTGTTTCGGCGAGTTTCGGATCGAGTTCCACTGCCTTTTCTGCGAATAGATCGTGAACACCGATTGCGGCCAGTTTTTCTTCAAACGAGAGATGTCCGTAAAACCAGCCGAATTGAAAAGAGAGCGATAACGCAGCATAAGCTAGTGCGTAGGTAGGCTCTATTTCGAGGGCTTTTTTGCAACACTCGATGGATCGCTTGAAGCCATCACCAGTGAATTTGTTAAAGTGATACCTGGCCTGAAGATAAAGTTGATAGGCGTCGGGGTTGTAAGTGCCATGTTTCCCCAACGGTTGATCGCCTGCGCCAACCAGTTGCATCTCAAGGGCGTCCACGATTTCGCGCGTAATCTCATCCTGAATCGCGAAGACCTCTTGCATTTCGCGATCAAACGTCTGGGACCACAGATGATCGCCGTCAGCCACACTAATCAGTTCGGCCGTTATGCGTAGTCGGTTACCAACCTTGCGTACGCTGCCCTCCAAAATCGTGTTCACATTTAGTTGTTCGCCGATCCGGCGGATGTCCTCATTCTTCCCCTTAAACGCAAAGCTGGAAGTCCGGGCAGGCACGCGCAGCCCCTTCAATTGTGAAAACGCCATTATCAGGTCTTCTGTCAGACCGTCACTCAAGTACTCGTTCCCTGGGTCTGAGCTCATGCTCAGGAAAGGCAGGACGGCAAGTGATTTCCGAGTCGAAGAAAATTTGTCGGCCTGCACGAGATTCGGTGGACTGGACGGTGAGCCCTGGTAGCCGACCCAATAAACCTCAAGAGGCCGCATCATATTCTTGAGTTTCACCTGCCCCATTTTTTTCAGCGAATTGGCAACGCGATTCTCGACCTGGTCAAAAACCTGCTGGGAAATACAAATGCCGCCCCCACCGGCCAATGGTACGATGCGAGCAGCGATGTTGACGCCATCGCCAATCATGTCGTCAGCACGACGGACAACATCGCCAGCATGAATTCCGATACGAACCTGGAAATTCCCTTGGGATGGATTGGCTGAATTTCTCTTCGTGATCGCCTCCTGAATTTCAATCCCGCACTGCACTGCCGCCAAGGCGCTGGAAAACTCGACTAGGAAGCCGTCGCCGATTGTCTTGATTTCAAAACCTTCATGTTTTGGAAAAATTGCGCGCAGGAGCCGGCGGTGTTCCTCGAGCAACTCCAGTGCGAAAGCCTCGTTGCGCTGCGCGAGAGCGCTGTAGCCGACCATGTCCGTGAACATAATCGCGGCGAGTTTGCGATGTTCGGTGCCGTCTTGAGGCATATTGCAGCGACCTTGTGTACGAGCCTATCAGAACGGAGTTCGCATGGCAAAGTTTCTGCAGAGACTTTTGAACGCTGCACCCTTGATTTCCTGTAAGCCTGCAGTCATGATTCAGCGCCTCCGGCGGGACAGGTTACTGAAACCCTGCAAACACGGTTCCCATGGTCTCGGGCGACAGGGGTTCAGGGGTTTAGGCTTCAGGGTGCGAACAATTGGCTGCACATTGAATCGTGCAACCTTTAGAGCACCCAACCTACTTCAGCGCGACTGGTTTCTTCGCCTCCTCTACGAGTTTCTCGAAACGCGGATCGCCGCGCAGATGATCCCAGAACGGGTGCAAACGCAATTGGCCGTAAGAAATATGACTGGGAATCAGTACAACCTCCTCTAATTGTTTAATCGCGAGATCTTTTTCGTCTACCCAAGCATAGATGATTGCCAAATTTGTTAGCATCTCGGCACCCGACGCGGCGTCTTTTGTGATGGGCAAGAGTTCCACCGCACGACGACCCTCACGCAAAGCGTCTTCCTTGTGACCGAGCGCGGCATCGATCATCCCAAGAGTGCAGAGAGCCTGAGCGTAATCGGGCTGTTCCTGCACAATCTTTTCCATTTCAACACGCGCTCTAGTAAATGCTGCTTTAGCGGCGATCGCGTCGTTCCGGGCACGCGCCGCCAATCCCTCAAAGAAGCTGCGAGGCACCTTGCTCCAGGCAATAATTTCTGAAGGTAATGAAGCTAACGCGCTAGTTATCTCCACGGCGTCGCGCCGGCAAAGAGCAAAATTGAGCCACCGCTCTGCAATTGTGTCCACCACCCCTGGATCGGCGGCTATAATACTTTGAATAGCCTTATGTCCAGGTTCGGTGTCGCCGCGCGATTCCAAATCGACTTGCGCGCGCCACACGCGCGCTGTCGGATCGCCAGGTGCGATTACCAGGGCCCGGTCCCAAGCAGCAGCCGCTTCTGAGAAGCGCCGCAGTTCCTGATAGGTGCCAGCGGCTGCCTGAAGTAAGTTCATGCTCCGCGGATCTAGTTCGACGGCGCGTTGCAAATAGCTTATCGATTGCTGCCAATGTCCCTGCCGGCGAGCGATCAAAGCGGTTATCTCGAAAACGGCTACATCGTTAGGCAATTTACGCCGCGCAATGCCAACCTCGGTTAACGCGGTTTCGTAGTCGCGATAACAATGATAGGCGACCCACGCCGCAGCGAGATGCGGCTCACCGCGCTCGGGATCGATGCGTAAGGCTGTGTCGCGCGCCTGCTTCGCAAGCATCACACGGTCGGGAGTGTGATCGAATCCAACAAAGTAAAGATAGGCGTGGATTCGCGCCAGGAAACAATAGGCGACCATGAACGTTGGATCGAGGGCTACCGCCTGATCCAATAGCCGTATTGTCTGGCGGAGATTCTCAGAAGCGACCTCGTCAGGAGTTAGCAAAAATAGCTTCGCCGCTCGCAAATAACGATCGTAAGCGACAAGATTGGTCGTAGGCGGCTGTTCAATGGCGGCTTTCTCCGCCGGCGAGAGCTTCGCCTGAAGCTGGCCGGCGATTGCTTTGGCAATATCGGTTTGGATCGCAAACACGTCATCCAGTGGCCGGTCGTACCGCTCGACCCACAAATGCGTGTCCGTCCGTGCATCGATCAACTGCGCGCTAACACGGACGCGATTTGCGGTGCGTTGTACACTTCCCTCGACCACATGGGCGACGCCCAGTGCGCTTGCAATCTCGCGGACGTTTCGTTTCACGCCCGTCTTATATTGCATCACTGATGTCCGGCTGATGACCTTTAAGTCCGCGATCTTTGCCAAGTTATTAAGGATTTCGTCCTGCATACCGTCGGTGAAGAACGCGTTTTCGGGATCGGCGCTCAGATTTTCGAAGGGAAGAACGGCGATGCTCTTGTAAGGAACCGCCGCTGCCGCGTTCATCAACGTCGCTTGTGGGCGACGAAGCAGCCAAAATGCAACACCGAGCACCGCGATCAGGAGCAATGCCGTAACAGAGGTGGATTTAAGTCGAAAGGCGGCTCTCGCGCGCCGTAACTTTGCGGGGACAGCTGAATTTCCGACTTGATCCGTATAGAGATTAACAAGCGGAACCTTCAGGCCATGCTTGTCCGTGACTTCTCCGATGTCGTGCAAATGCGATCGCCAGTGAGCATATTGCTCCAAGTCTTCGGCGAAATGTTTGGAGAGAAGAATATGGCCGGCATCGCCACAATACATGACGCGCTGCGCCACGTTAATTCCCGCCCCGAGGAGATTGGACTGATCGTTGACATCCGCGACTGGATTGACCGGGCCACTGTGAATGCCCATGCGTACTTTAAGTTTCGGGTGGCTTTGTAGCGCCTTGCTGATTTCCAGCGCGCACTCCACGGGCGCTTCGGGATTGTTTGTAAAGACGAGCACCATCCCATCGCCCGTCGGTAAACGCGTCAGTTTTCTCTCAGCTTCCGCGGCACGGAACTGCTCGGTCTCTCGAACAATCTGATTGAGTTCCTGCACCAACTCTTTTTGTTCGTCGCTGAGCAGCTTTGAATATCCGACAATGTCGAGAAACAAGATATGCCCGACCTCAAGGTGGAGATGCGGTTCTTGAACGCTCGACATGTTGCCTCCCGCACACGCGGAGTCGGTGACCTGATCTTCTCAGGGCCGACTTTCACTGTCGAGCACGAACAGTCCGGCTTGAGTGCCCTTCTCCGGGGGAAGCTGTACTGATCGCCTGCAAAATTTTGCGTATCCGAATGCGTTCCTAATTGCGTTGTGATTCCCCTGCAACCCTTCAACGCTGCTTCCCTTTAATTTTGCAGCCGTGATTCAGACCACGGATAGCGTCAGTGATCTAACTTGCCACACGCGTCTCTCATCGGGTCCAAATGAGACCTTTTTCCAGCCAGTCCGGAATTTGGATGCGAGCGGCTTTGACATTCGGGTGTCTGGCAAACATTGAGCGAAGGACTCGAAGTGCCGAATATGCGCGCACCATTAACTCTCGTTGATCATGGACATACTTCTGATCGAAAACATTTTCATGTACTGCGTGTGCCGGCTTCTGCCGCAACTGGCGAATTTCCCTCAGACACTTGAGCGACTCATCCCAAAGTGTCCAGTCGGGGGTCTTGAAGTACTTGCGCAACCAATCGTCGAGAATTGTCAGAGTCCCCTTCGGATGAACCACTATATTGCCATCCGCCCGCTGTTCTTCCCGCTCTTGAGGCACGTCGTTTCGAAAAAAATCCTTGTTCAAATTGTCAGAGAGGATTTGATCTAAGAGCAACACGAATTGATTGAATTCCTCGAGCGTCGGTCTCACAAGAAACGTAAAGCGCCGCGGTTTGTTTTGACCGTGCTCACCAAAGTCCTGTCTAAATAGGTTAGGTCTACCCATCGCCTTTGCCATTTGGTTCACAAGATGCATCTCCACGGCGAAGGCGACGAAGATTGGGAAGCGCTCGCCCCAATCGCCTAAAATGCTGTATCTAAAGTAATCGGGGTGAAGTTTGTGCGGTTTCGAAAGCTCTTTGGCTTTCCAGATCTGCTGATGTTCGGGACTAAGATCGGCCAGATAACGCAAGAACACTGCAACAGCTCGGTCGCCATTCTCGTCGAAGGAAAAGCCGAACGATTGAAGCAGGATTTGGTCCTTCTCAGCCATATCAGCTGATCGGTAGAATTCATCGCGGACAGCGATGTACCCATCAATATCTCTATTCTCATATGTGTAGCGGGGGTCGTTTCGATAAAACTCTAAAACAGAAAGATCAAAGGAGCGGAATGACAGCTGCGGATGACCAAGTGCAAGGTCTAACGCATAGGGGCGGCGGCTGTATTTGCTTGAATCGACAACGGATTCGAGATGAGTCGGCCGCGGATAGACAAAAACGCAGCCCGGAGCGTGCTTGTCCAACTTCTTGAGCTGTTCTTCCTTCGCCTCGAATCCTACCCGAATGATCGCAGGATTCACGTCGGCACTCGTGTCCAAAATCGCAACCATTTCTGTCTCGATTAGGGCGGAAACGACGGCCTTCACGTCCTGCAGCGGCTTCTTTAAACGGTCAGCCAAGCGAAGAACGGTAATCCCATTGAAATCTCCGGAGTTGAGATAATGGCTCGTCACTTCCTGAAGAACAGCATTTGATTGCTGCTCGAAACGTTTTCGCCGGCGCGGCGGCTTCGATTGTTGGCAGGTTGAGTTCGTTATCCTTGGATTTTTCATCATGAATTGCGCCCTGGTATTCCTTTACACGGATAACGAGCATGTGTGATGAAAATTTATTTAAAAGAGCCGACTGTGCGGCTGATGGATGTGGTCGGTAGCGATCTCGCGCAAGGGGTCCGCCAAACCCAGAATGCAACCAGGATTCCGTTCATCCGTGCGGCGTGCGGGCCGGATGCATCCCTGCTCCCCCTGCTACCCTGCAACACGGTTCCAATTGTCTCCGGCAGCCGGGGTTTAGTGCTTTTGGGGCTGCTGAGCTTAGTGCTTCCGCCCCGCACTCGATCAGCAGCTTTGGTGGTTTCCGATCCGGTTGAAAAGAGGGCTTGCAATCGGCCGCTATTTTAATGCACAATGCTTCTATGCGGCCAAAAATAGATTCCCGAAAGCCGTCTAATTACAGTTAGGCATCATGTGGTTGGGTATCAATTACTTCAAGCCCAGTTCAAGGAAATGAGCATCGGACAAATAAGAATTACCTTTCTAGCGCTTGCTTTAGATACCGTGGGATTATTCACTAATCTCTTATCCTGGCAGTGTATTTTCCTATATCCATTCGTCTTTGCATATCTTTGCGTGATTAGGTTTCAATTTTGGTATATTCATACAGCCATACTTATTTGGTCACTGTTTTTTGGCTTGATATTGAGATGGTTTTCAAAAGGCATTATAACTCGACACAAGATACGAATTCTCTTTGCTGCACTTTTACTAATAATTTTGTCTTTAATATTTCTTCTTACAACACCTGGTATCGTATCCTTTAACGTATCCCGTCCTAAGTGGGTAACTTACTTGCAGCTAATCCCTCTAATACTTCTGCCTGCTATGTTTGGCATATTAATGATCATTGCAGTGCTAAAGAAGGTAGACTAGAAACTGACATGAATCTTAAGGAGTTGGACGACAACCTAAATTCTATCGTAGCTAGTTTTCTTATTTGGCTAAACTGCGTACGAGCGCCTTTCGCAACATGCAAGGCAATATTAGACAGCGATCTTTCTGACGACAAAAAACTGTCCCATGCGATGCGGCTGTGGCTAGTCTCCGCGGTCATAGCCCTAGTTATTGAGTTACCAGTCTATAGGTTAGTTGTAGCGTGGGAATTTTGCATCTTGGACTAAGAATATTTAAAATTCCATCTGAATTCACACAGACATTCGTTGTTTATACGGTAATCGTCGGCTGTTTCTCGCCGATTTTTACATTACTTTTTGCGCCGTCATTGATTGAAGAGTTATCGATTTTAAAATCGCTGAAACCTCTAGGACTTACGTTTGAAGATATTATAGCGCAATGGTTCGCTAGACTCTCTAATATGAATAATAAATCGTTATTTATGCAAGGTTATGACGCTATAATAAGTCCAATTACGTCAATTGTTTCTGTCATGTTGCTTGTAATTTTTCAACGCTATGTATCCGCAGTGTACAATGTGGAAAGATATCGTGCGATATCTGCTATCGGTTTTTCTGTCGGTATACTACTGCCAATTCCCGTAATTATACTGTCAACGTTTTACTACTTTGTTATATATACGTCGCTGTGATTTCAAGGATACAGCCACATGTTGCACTATGTCTGTTACACACGTGTAATTGTGGAACTTATCGGTGCTCCCCTGTAACCTTGCAGTCGTGATTCAGTGCGTTCAGGCGGAAGAGCGAACCGAGTTTTGCGTGAGCTGGACTGGCTGTGCGTTTCCAGTCTTCGACCGATCTGCGTTAAACTCCGCAGGATGTCCACGTCCAACGGCGTGAGTGGTAAGCTAAACGCAGACTCGCACAGGGCGTTGGGATGAAACTTCACCCTATTGCGCTGGTAGTCGATTTCGAGTTCACCATTAAGCTTTTCAGTCTCTCTGGGGGTTGTCATCGGATTTGGTCCTTTTAGTTGTGCATTTCTCACCTCGTTCTACGGAACCGACCGAACGAAGTTCCCGAGAATAGCTGAACGGTGATTGAGATATGAATCAAGGCGGTGCCCCGCTTCCCTTTAACTTTGCAGCCGAGGATTCAGTGCATTTGGATGCAAGACGAAGGATGCAGCCCTGTTACCCTGCAACACGATTTCGAGGGTCCAGAGGCAACAGGGGGTTGAAACGATTTACAACTGCGATGACAGAGCACTCGATCTCAGATCATGGGCAGGGAGGCACTTGTGCGCAACCTGGGTCGTCCACGTCGATCCGTCTCGGTGCACCGTGCGGAACAATCTGAACTGCGACATCTTTCGCCTCCGCGCCCGTCTCGTTAACCACGTTGTGTACGTCCCCGCAGCCAATGTCAGTGAAGCTCTCGCCCGCACTGTAGGTGGTGGACGTGCAGTCGGCCTTGTAAACCGTGAGCGTTCCCTCTATCACTGTACTTGCGTGACATAGACGTCCGAATCTCCCCTGATGTTCGTGTGGAGGTACCACGGGAGCCTCGTGCCCGGAAGCTCCCTGCACATCAAGTCGAGCAAGCCATCTGGAAAGAAGCCCGCTGGCACAGGGGATAAAAGGTTGGTGTTTGTAGTACCGCATCCGGGCGTTGCGCGGGCCGGCACGGCTGTCAAGGCGGCGATGCTAACCAACGTCGCTGCGATGAGAAGCAGAGCACGCCGCAAAGGCGAACGGTGAAATTGGTTTTGTTAGATATAGAGTTTTCATATTTCTTTTACATTTGTGCTGAGGTTTCACTGCTGTTGGGATCTCGGCGATCGCGCCAGGCGGTATCCCAGCGAAGACCCAACCCCACGAAGTATCTTCAGCGCGGCTGAAGATTCGTTGAGACGTCGGGTGACGCGGTCGAAACCGTTTTTACCTAATCCGGCCTCGCCGTGTCAAGCTTCTCTTCACGTTTTTTCCTGGCTTTGCGAGCAACGAGCTAATTTTTTGAATAAGAAATTTTTCTCGGACCCCCCATAACGGAGACCGCCTTTGCCCGAGGGCGTGTATGGGGGGTAGGCCGGGGGGTCAGTCGCGAAAAAGAATTCCTCAGCTTGCCTCCACCCGACATGACGACCGCCGACGCGCGCAATTGCAACCCTGCAACCCTGCACCCCTGACCCGCTAACACTTGCAGCCGTGATTGAGTGCATCTGAATGCGCTGCGAGGATGCAGCCCTGCCACACGAAACCGAAGGTCCTTTGACCCTTCGTGACCCGACTCCTGTGGCTACACGAAACAGGGAAAAAGATTGACAGAGATGTAGAGCAGCGAGTGGAGCGAGGGGCCGAAATCGATTAAGTTTATAAGATGACCGCACGTGTGCTGCCGCGTCCTCATTCCGATTGGCTGTCTCTTCGGCCTATTCGGGCCGTGCTGGCGAATGGCCGCAAAGTCCGAGCGAAGAGCGGACTTCTGAATCGGCTGTGCAACCGTGCGCGACGCATCGTGAGCGGCTTACGATCCAATCGGCAACAGCTCGCGACGCGTTTTCTCCGCAGGGAGAATGGTTGGATCGGCGAATGAGCAACCAGCGGTTCGAGAAACAGAGACAGTTTCTGCAGAACCGTCTTTCGCCGGAGGGTTATGCAGGGCTGCACCTGACCATCGGAGTTTTGGTCTTTCTGCTGGCCGGCTGGTGGTTTGGAGCTATTGCGGAGAATTTGTCGCCCGACAATCCGCTGGTGCTGTTCGATCAGCGCGTGGCGGTTTGGTTTCACCAGCACGCGACGACGACGCTTACCCACGTCGCGAAAGCGATCACGTTTTTCGGCTCAGTGTTGGGATTAACAATCCTCTCAGTGGCTGTCGCACTCGTTTTCATCGTCTCTCGAGCGTGGTTCAATTTGTTTGTGTTCGCGGTCATGATGACCGGCGAGAGCTTGCTCAATGTTCTGCTCAAGCATCTTTTCCATCGTCACCGCCCCGTGCTGGAAAATCCGCTTGTCACATTGACGAGCTACGGATTTCCGAGTGGCCATACCATGGGCGTAACCGTGCTTTTCGGCTTGCTGGCGTTATTCCTCGCGAAAACCGTGAGCACTGCCGGTGCAGCGTTCGCTTATTTCATCGCGGCGGGGCTCGTTATCCTGCTGATCGGTTTAACGCGAGTCTATCTTGGCGCACATTTTCTTAGCGACGTTCTCGGCGCTTTCGCAGCTAGTGTCGTCTGGCTAACCTTCTGCTGGAC
>WNGR01035587.1_pt1 | contig 10167 bp, 12 predicted proteins | sample 5407581 | NCBI WGS metagenome assembly WNGR01 (sample SAMN13153383, study PRJNA577476) | soil metagenome | isolation source: 80 cm soil or saprolite under Garry oak tree replicate 2 | place: USA:California | collected 2016-06-15
CAACCACCTCGGTGCGTCCTTCATGGACTACCTGCTGCCCACGTCGGTGGAGTGCCCGTCCTGGGAGTTGGGCGAGACGGTCACGCCGTCGCCGCACCACCCGATCGGCGCGAAGGGTGTCGGCGAGTCGGCCACGGTCGGCTCGCCCGCCGCCGTGGTGAACGCGGTGCTCGACGCGCTGCGGCCCTACGGGGTTCGGCACGCCGACATGCCGCTGACACCGGCGGCCGTGTGGCGGGCGATGCAGGGCCGGCCGTTGCGCACCGATCTGGCGATCAGCTGATGGAACTTGTCGACATCCCGTCCGTCCGCGCAGCGCTGGATTCCGTCGGCTACCTGGCCGACGAGCAGTTGGCCACGGCCTTGCTGCTGGCCGTTCGAATGGCGCAGCCGGTTCTGTTGGAAGGAGAACCGGGCGTCGGCAAGACCGAGGCGGCTCGGGCGTTGGCGACCGCGTTGGACACGCCGCTGATCCGGCTTCAGTGCTACGAGGGCCTGTCGTCGGCGGAGGCGCTGTACGAGTGGGACTATCCGCGTCAACTGCTGGCCATCCGGCTGGCCGAGTCGCGCGGGGAGTCGTTGCGGGACAACGACCTGTTCAGCGCCGACTACCTGCTCCCCCGGCCACTGCTGGCCGCGATCCGGCATACTGGTCCGCATCCGGCGGTTCTGCTGATCGACGAGGTGGACCGTGCCGACGACGAGTTCGAGGCGTTCCTGCTGGAACTGCTCGCGGACGCGGCCGTGACCATCCCGGAACTGGGCACGTTCCGCGCCACCGTGCCGCCGATCGTGGTGCTCACGTCCAACCGCACCAGGGACCTGCACGACGCGCTCAAACGCCGCTGCCTGTACCACTGGATCGCCTACCCGGACACCAACCGGGTCGCCGACATCATCCGACGACGGGTACCGGCCGCGTCGGACCCGCTGGCCGCCGCCGTGGCCGCCGCGGTGACCCGACTACGCGGCCTGGACCTGACCAAGCCACCCGGTGTGGCCGAGGCGATCAACTGGGCCACCGCATTGCAAGCACTAGGCATGTCCACACTGGACACACGAACGGCGGGCGCGACGCTGGGCGCGGTGCTGAAGTACGCCGAGGATACCGACCTGGTGCGGCGGGCCGGGCTGGCCGGGTTGATCGCGGATGCCTGATCTCGCGGCCGCCGTGGCCGGTTTCGGGACCGCGCTGCGGGCCGCGGGACTGCCGGTCGGTCCGGACCGTTGCGCCCGGTTCGCGCAGGCGATCACCGTGCTCGCCCCGACGACGACCCGCGAGCTGTACTGGTGCGCCCTGGCCACGCTGACCAGCGACCCGGCCCAACTGCCGACGTTCGACGCCGTGTTCGGCGCGGTCTTCGAGGGCCTGCTCGACCCGGCAACCCAACGCGGCCAGCAACCCGGCGTCGGGTCGTCCGGCGGCCTGCCGAGCGTGGACCGCCGGTCGTCGGGATCGCAACGTGAGGTCGAACTGCCGATCGCCAGTGCGGGTGAACGACTGTCCACACGCGACTTCGCCGACCTCACCAACGATGAACTGGCCACCGTGGCCACGCTGATGCGCGAGCTGACCCTGCGCACCCCACCGCGCCGCTCCCGCCGGCAGCGATCGTCCCGGGCCGGGCATCGGGTGGACCTGCGCGCCAGCCTGCGCCGCGCACGGCGGACCGGGGGTTACCCGGTGCGGCTCGAACGCACCACGGCGCGGGTCCGGCCGCGCCGGCTGGTCGTGCTGTGTGACATCTCCGGTTCGATGCAGCCCTACGCGCGGGCCATGCTGCAACTGTTGTACTGCGCCACCGGCGGCGCGCACGCCGAGGCGTTCGCCTTCGCCACCCGACTGACCAGACTCACGCCGGCGCTGGCCGGACATCGGCCGAGCGAGGCGCTGGCGGCGGCCGGCCGGTTGGCGCCGGACTGGTCCGGTGGCACCAGGATCGCGGCGGCGATCCGCGCTTTCCTGCGTGATCACGGCCGTCGTGGCATGGCGCGGGGTGCCGTCGTGTTGATCATCTCCGACGGCTGGGAAGGCGACGACCCGGCTTCGCTCGGACACGCGATGGCCGCTCTTTCTCGGTTGGCCTTTCGCGTCGTCTGGGCCAACCCGCGCACGGCCCGACCGGACTACCGGCCGCTGGCCGGCGGCATGGCGGCCGCGTGGCCCTACTGCGACGCCGTGGTCAGCGCTCACCACCTGGACGCCCTGCCCGATCTGCTGAATGCGCTGGCAGACCCGGTCCGCCGCCGTCGCCCATGAACCGGCCGCGGACCGGGCCAGGTTTCTAGTGCAGCGCCGGACTGGCGTCCTGCGCGAGTTGCAAGGCCTGCTGCGGGAACCACGCGCCGGCACGTGGATCGTTCATGCCCCACAACGGGTCGAACAATCGCTGTGCGGCGGCATCGGTCGGCCAGCTGGGCTGTGTGTAAAGGCTGTAGTCCCACGCGCGGACACCGCCGGCCGCGTCGCACTGGCCGTCGGACTGGCCGGGGGTCTTCACCCACAGGTACGCGTCCAGCAGCGGCGTGCCGGTCCTGGCCGTCGGACGCAGGCCAAGGCCGGAGTCCGGTGGGTTGCACCAGCTACCGGTGGCCAACGCCGAGATCACCGTGGCCGGCTGGTTGAACGGGGCAGCGGCGAACTTGGTCATCGGGTTGGGCCCGTTGCCGTTGCGGCTGGTGTCGATGACGAAGCGCTTCGTTGCCTTGGCATTGCCCATGTGCTGGGCGTACCACTGCGTGGTCAGGCCCCACGTGCTGAAGTCGCTCTGCGTCGCGGGAAAGTACTGGCTCCCGCACGCGGATGGGTTGTTGAACAAGGGATTCGTCGGGTCGGTCACGATCGCGACGCACTCGGAGATCCAGGTGCCGTAGTCGACGAGTTCCGGTGTCGGCTGGTAGTTCGACACGTTGACGAACACGCCCTGCGCCTGCTGCACGCCAGCGGTGATGAGGCGCTGCGAGATCGTGCCGACCGACTGCCACGCGCTGTGCGTGCCGTCGAGGTAGACGCTGACGTTCGGGTCCGTTTCCAGCGCGGTGACCGCGTGGCTGAGCTCCGAATAGCGCTGGGCGTCGGTGAACGGGTAGACGGTGGTCGACAGGCCGCAGCTGGACGGCAGCAGGCCCAGCGCGTCGGGTTCGAGGATCACGATCGCCCGACTGTTGCCGAGCCCGGCGGCGAACCCGTCGATCCACGCGTCGTAGGACGCCTCGTCCAGCGCGCCACCGGCGGAGAACTGCGCGCAGTCGCGGCCCGGGATGTCGTAGGCCACCAGCGTAGGGACGGCCCGCTGCTGTGCTGCGGCCGCCATCGTGGTCTGGACCTGGGTCTGCGCTTGGGCCGCTGTGCCGCTGGTCACCCAGACCGCCTGCGGGGTCGTGACCATCTGGGCGAGCAGTAGGGCGTCGTGCCAGTCGCCTGCCTTCGCCAGCTGCTCGATCTGGGTGATCGCGGCGGCGCTGGGCTGCGGCGTGAACAGCCGCGGTTCGCTCAGGCGCGCGGGGCTCGCGGTGGCGCTCAACGCGGTGGCGCACAGCATCGCGGTCACCATGGGCAGGACCAGTAATCGGCGCATTGCTCCTCCTCGGCCGCATCTCGGTCTAGGGGTGGCAAACTGGCATGTCAAGCGCCCGACATCGATGCGGGCATTACCTTGCGCTTATTGCTGAAACTTACTGAAACGCCGTGTCCGATTACCGCCAGCGTCCGGCCGGTCGCCGGACCAGACTGGCCACATGACCACCACCTTCCGCATCGAGGCCATCCCGCCGGTCACCCTGTCCCAGATCCGATCCGCCGGACGCGACGAAGCCGGCAACCCGCTTCGCGTGCGGATCGACGACGAGGGCGGCAGTCCGTTGCGTTGCTGCCTGCGGGACACCTTGCCCGGCGAGCGGGTGTTCCTGATCGCCTACACACCGCCCGGCGTTGCCGGGCCATATGCGGAGCGTGGGCCGGTCTTCGTGCACGATGCGGCTTGTGTTGGCTATTCGGACGTTCACCACTATCCCGCCGGGCTGGGGCATCGTCGGCAGATCGTCCGTGGTTATGACCACTCCGGCAACATGGCCACCGCGACCGTCGTCGCCGACGGGCAGGAGGCGGAGCAGGAACTCGCCTCGGTGCTGGGACGGCCGGACATCCACGTCGCGCACGTGCGGAACGTGGCCGCCGGCTGCTACAACTTCGCGGTCTGGCCCGCTCGATAGGGCGCTGATCTGCGGGGAAGTCGTTCGAGTGGCCGATTACCCCATGCGGACTAAAGTCCTAACACCGTGAGCGAGGAAGTTGCGGCCAAGCCGCGTAAGGAACGTTCGGATGCCGTGCGCAACCGGGCCAAGATCCTCGAAGTGACCGCCCGGCTGTTCGCCGAGCGTGGGGTCGACCGGGTGTCCATGGACCAGATCGCCACCGAGGCCGGGGTGGGCAAGGGCACCCTGTTCCGCCGGTTCGGTGACAAGGCCGGGCTGGGTGTCGCGCTGCTGGACGCCCGGGAACGGGCCCTGCAGCAGGCGCTCGGGTCGGGGGTGCCGCCGCTGGGGCCAGGGGCGCCGCCGGGGGATCGACTGCTTGCTTTCCTGGCCGCTTACACCGAATTTCTCGATGCCAATCTGGATCTGGTGCACATGTCCGAGACCGCGTCGCCCGGTGCGCGGTATCGGGTTGGTGGTTATGTGCAGTGGCAGCGGCACGTGCGGATGTTGCTCGCGCAGGCTCGGCCGGATCTGGACGCCGACTATCTCGCTCATCTGCTGCTCGCGGGCCTTGCCGCTGATCTGCGGCGGGCCACCCGTGGTCAGTATTCGACCGGTCGGGCGACGGCCGGTGTGCTTGGTGGCGAGCCAAGAAGGCAGGTAGCGACATGGTTGACCACGAGCACCGCACCGACACACCCGACACCGACCCCATTCCGGTGCAGTCGGCCGTCCCACCCCAGGCGAACGGGCCCCGGCCGACCACGGTCCAGCCGGGCGAACCGACCACGGCGGCCGTGCCGCCTGCCACGCGGCAGTACGCGCAGGTCCGCCGGACCCGGATCAGCGGACTGTGGGTCGGCGTGACGGCGGCCGCGGTGGTACTGCTGGTCCTGCTGGTGTTCATCATCCAGAACGGGCAGTCGGCCAAGATCACGTTCTTCGGCGGCAGCATGAACCTGCCGCTGGGCGTGGCGCTGCTGCTCGCCGCGATCTGCGGTGTGCTGGTGGTCGCGGTCCCCGGCTACGGCCGGATCATCCAGCTTCGGCGCGCGATGCGCCGGGCCGGGAATACCGAACGGGTCCGCTGACTTCCCCATGAGAGAGACAGCACTCACGTAGGGAGCGGACGACAATGACCTACCAGGCGGTGTGGCACGACACGGTTCTTGCCGAAACCGACGACGTCGTGACCGTCGAGGGCAACCTCTACTTCCCGGTCGCCACGCTGAAGCCCGAGTACATCTCCGACAGCTCGACGAACACCGTCTGCCCGTGGAAGGGCACCGCGAGCTACTACTCGGTGACCGTGGACGGCTCGACCAACGAGGACGCGGTCTGGTACTACCCAGCACCGAAGCCCGAGGCCGAGCAGATCCGCGACCGGGTGGCGTTCTGGCGTGGCGTCGAGGTCCGCGAGGTGCACTGACGCCCGGCTGGTGTCGGCGGCACACCGTTTTCTGGAGCGTGCCGCCGGTGCCGGTCAGGCGGCACGCCCCCGGAGTTGCTCGACGACGCCGCCCTGCCGGCCCAACTGCTCGATGACACCACTGATTATGGCGCCAGGGCCGCCGGACGCCAACTGCTTGAGCACCGGCCGCGAAGGCGGCGGCGGCCAACTGCCGTGTCTCGTCGGACTTCAGGATCGCCTCCAGCGCGTCGCGCGACTTGGCGAGGCCGGCTCGGCCTTGTTGTGTGCCGAAGTAGTAGCCGATCACGAAACCGATCATGGTTTTCATGGCGTCACATCTCGCGCAGTTCCAGATAGCGCTTGATGTCGGGCAGTGACTGGATCACCGCCGCCACCAAGGCAGCCAGCACTGCCGCTTTGATCAGTCGGGTCAACATGTGTCCTCTTTTCAGTCCGCTGAAGTGGTGACCGATTTCCGAAGCAATTGCTCGACCGCGTTGACCGCCAGGTCGACCGCCGCGCTGGATGTCGGCGTCGGGGTCGTCACTCAGGGTCACGGCTATGTGCACGTTGCCGTCCACGTCGTGGACCACGGCCTCCACCACGGCGAGCCGGTCGGCGAGCAGGAAGTCCTGGGCGTCGGCCCGTCGCGCCCCCGGCCGCAGCCGTACGGTGCTCCCCGCTTGACCGGGACGCCGGACACGACGACCTCGTCGGATTCCGGCGACACGGAACTGTCCGCGCCCGGATCCCACCAGGGCACATCGGGATCGGGCAGTGGCGCGGCCGGGCGCAGGTAGCGGATCGCGCCGTGCAGCTTGTTCATCATCTCCGGGCTCATCGTGTCGACGCGGTCGATCAGCGCGGCCGCTCTCGGATCGGTGGCCCGTGCCTCGGCCTTCTCGTCGTCGGTCAGCACCATCGTGCGCAGGGTGAGGATCTCGTCGATCTCGGTGCTGTCGTAGAGGTCGGCGGGGCTCTCCGGGGCGATCACCGGGTGGTCGTACAGGATGATCGGCGAGCAGAGCATGACGCGGTCGTCCGATCCGGCCAAGGCCGGCCAGACCCCGTCGTTCGTGCACTCGGCGACGAACGGCGCGGCCTATTCCGGTGGGTCGACCATGGACAGGAACTTGCCGGCACCCAGCGAAAGCACCCGCACATGTTCCGCACCGCCGACCTGATCGTGCTGAACAAGATCGATCTGCTGCCCTACGTCGACTTCGATCTCGACCGGTTCGCCGACGCCGTCGGGGTGATCAACCCGACCGCGACCGTCCGGCACACGTCCGCCACCCGCGGCGACGGCGTCGACGCGTGGCTGGACTGGTTGCGGGACCGGCACGCCGCCACCAGCCCCGCTCACTGACCGTCGCCGGTTGCCGGCAGAATGCACCGCGTGACGGATATCGCGGGTGCACCGGTGTCGATCAACCGCAAGATCGCCGAGGAACTCGGCGTGCGCGCCGGACAGGTCGACGCGGCGGTCGACCTGCTGGACGGCGGCGCGACCGTGCCGTTCATCGCCCGCTACCGCAAGGAGATCACCGGCACGCTGGACGACGCGCAGCTGCGCGAGCTGGAGGACCGGCTGCGGTACCTGCGCGAGCTGGAGGAGCGCCGCACGACGATCCTGGAGTCGATCCGGTCGCAGGGCAAGCTGGACGACGAGCTGGCCGCGCGGATCATGGCCGAAGCGGCGCACCAAGGCGCAGATCGCCCGCGAGGCCGGCCTGGAGCCACTGGCGGACCTGCTGCTCAACGAGCCCACGACCGACCCACAGGCCGCGGCGCTGGACTATGTCGACGCCGACAAGGGCATCGCGGACGCGGCCGCCGCGCTGGAGGGCGCCCGGTCGATCCTGGTGGAGCGGTTCGCGGAGGACGCGGACCTGATCGGCTTGCTGCGCGAACAGATGTGGACCGCCGGCCGGCTGGTGTCCGCGGTACGCGACGGCCAGCAGGAGGCCGGCGCGAAGTTCGCCGACTACTTCGACTTCAGCGAGCCGTACAAGAAACTGCCGTCGCACCGCATTCTCGCCATGTTCCGTGGCGAGAAGGAGGACGTGCTCGACCTGACGATGGCGCCCGGCAACGAGGTCGAAGAAGGCCCGACGACCTACGAGACGCACATCGCGGCCCGGTTCGGCGTCGCGGACCGCGGTCGCGCGGCGGATCGCTGGCTGGCGGACACGGTCCGGTGGGCGTGGCGCACCCGGATCCTGGTGCGGCTGGGCATCGACCTGCGGATGCGGCTGTGGCAGGCGGCCGAGGACGAGGCCGTGCGCGTGTTCGCCACGAACCTGCGCGACCTGCTGCTGGCCGCGCCCGCCGGCACCCGGCCGACGATGGGGCTGGACCCTGGTTTCCGCACCGGCGTGAAGGTCGCGGTGATCGACGCGACCGGCAAGGTAGTCGCCACCGACACGATCTACCCGCACCAGCCGCAACAACGCTGGGACGAGGCACTGGCCACACTGGCCCGGCTGGCCGCCGCGCACCAGGTGGAACTGGTCTCGATCGGCAACGGCACCGCGTCCCGGGAGACCGACAAGCTGGCCGCCGACCTGATCGCGCAACAGCCGCAGCTCGGCCTGACCAAGGTCATGGTGTCGGAGGCGGGCGCGTCGGTGTACTCGGCGTCGGCGTACGCGTCGCAGGAACTGCCCGACATGGACGTCTCGTTGCGCGGTGCGGTGTCCATCGCCCGCCGGCTGCAGGATCCGTTGGCGGAGCTGGTGAAGATCGACCCCAAGTCGATCGGAGTCGGCCAGTACCAACACGATCTGGCCGAGCTGAAGCTGTCCCGCTCACTGGACGCGGTCGTCGAGGACTGCGTGAACGCGGTCGGCGTCGACGTGAACACCGCGTCCGCTCCCCTGCTCACCCGGGTGTCCGGCATCGGCGACGGCTTGGCCGAGAACATCGTGACGCACCGGGACGCGAACGGTCCGTTCCGGTCGCGACGGTCGCTGAAGGACGTGCCACGGCTGGGCCCGAAGGCGTTCGAGCAGTGCGCCGGCTTCCTGCGCATCCCCGGCGGCGACGATCCGCTCGACGCGTCGTCTGTGCACCCGGAGGCGTATCCGGTGGTGCGCCGCATCATCACCGCCGCCGGCACGGACCTCCGTGGCCTGATCGGCAACGCGGTGCTGCGGACGCTGGCGCCTGCCACGTTCGTCGACGACAAGTTCGGCCTGCCCACGGTGACGGACATCCTGCGGGAACTGGAAAAGCCCGGCCGCGACCCGCGTCCGGCCTTCAAGACGGCCACGTTCACCGAAGGCGTGGACAAGCTGTCCGACCTGGCGCCGGGAATGACGTTGGAGGGTGTGGTCACCAACGTGGCCGCGTTCGGCGCGTTCGTCGACATCGGTGTGCACCAGGACGGTCTGGTGCACGTGTCGGCGATGTCCCACAATTTCGTCAAGGACCCGAGGGACGTGGTCAAGTCCGGCGACGTGGTCCGGGTCAAGGTGATGGATGTGGACATTCCACGCAAGCGCATTTCGTTGACCCTGCGCCTTGACGACGAGCCACAACGCGGCACATCCGGCGACCAACAACGCAACCAGAAGCAGCAGCGTGGCCAGAAGGGCGGCGGGCGACCGGACGCTCGCCCGGCGGCGGGCGGCTCGATGGCGGACGCGTTGCGCCGCGCCGGTTTCGACAAGGGGCGCGCCTGATCGGGATGGCAAGGAAATGACTCGGCCGGACGGGTGTACTGTCCATCCGGGAGTGTTTCACAATTCTCGGTGACCTGTTAATGGCCGGCGTCGTCGGTAGCCTGACCGCACGATGATCTATTTATTCGGTGTGCTGATCGCGATCGGCGCCGCGGCTGCGGTCGGCGGTGGCGCGTTCGCGCTGCGCGCTGTGCGGCTGGGCGAGAATCGCGACAAATGGCAGGACCAGGTCGCGAATTCGGCCGGCGCGATGGTCAACGCGTTGTTCCTCGCGTCGTTCGCGTTGTCCGTGGTGATCTCCTGGCAGGCCTACGACCACGCAAGGGCGGATGTCGCGGCCGAAGCAGCCGCGCTGACCGGCGTCTACACCGATGTCGGCGGACTGCCCGATGCCGCGCAGTTGCGCCACGAGATCGCCGACTACGCCACCGTCGTCGTCGACCAGGAATGGCCGTTGTTGGCCAATGGCAGCTCGTCCGGCACGGCCGAGCAGGACCTTCGGCAGCTGGCCGGGCAGATCCTGGCCGTGCCCGGTGGCCAGGATTCCGCGCTGGCCGTTCGCCAGGAGGCGATCAAGCAACTCGACGCCGTCAGCTCCGCTCGTGACCTGCGCCTGCAGGACGCGAACCGGACACTGCCGGCGGGGCTGCTGGTCAGCCTGCTGATCACGGCGGTCGCGGTGCTCGCCAACGGGCTGCTCATCGGGGCGCCGCACTCGCTGTCCTCGGCGATCACGCTCATCCTGGAGGGCGCGCTGATCGCGAGCGCGGTGTTCATCGTGTTCGTGATCCGCAGGCCGTACCACGGCGCGTTCGACATCGGACCGGACCTGATCCGCACGGCACTGGCCAGGTTCACCGCCAATAGCTAACG
>WNGR01009576.1_pt1 | contig 10166 bp, 10 predicted proteins | sample 5407581 | NCBI WGS metagenome assembly WNGR01 (sample SAMN13153383, study PRJNA577476) | soil metagenome | isolation source: 80 cm soil or saprolite under Garry oak tree replicate 2 | place: USA:California | collected 2016-06-15
CCATGATGCCCATCTCTTCGGTGTAGAGCGGGTTCTCGAAGCTGGTCGCGACGTAGGAGATTTCGGCGAGGAAGATCGTGAACAGGAAGACGTGGGCGACATAGATCTGCCAGACCCGGCGCAGGATGCGCGCGGTGGCAATGACGGCGCCGGACTCCAGCATCGCGCGGCCGTAGACGAAGGCGGCGGTGTAGCCCGAGATGAAGATGAAGATCTCGGTGGCGTCGCTGAAGCCGTAATTGCGGATCGTGAACCAGGTCAGAAGATTCGGCGGCAGATGGTCGATGAAGATCAGCCACAGCGCCAGCCCACGGAACAGATCGAGCCTTAGCTCGCGCTCGCCGATGACGGGCAGCGTGATGGCCGGCGCGGCGACGCGCGGCTTTGCTTCCACAGGCCTGGCATCCGCGGGCTTGGCACCCGCGGTTCCCGCGATCGTCGATCCCGTCACTTGATCGGCAATGGTCATCGGGGCCCAAAAACCCTTCCGCAAATCGCGACGTATGAGGAGTGTACCGGTCCGGCCGCCGGCTCGCAAAGCGGCCGGATCACATAGGAGTGTACTTCTTTGGGCGTGTACTTCCTTGTCAATTCTGGCGGCACGATGTCGCGAAAGCCGCCTGCGGCGTTTGGTTCCCGACGAGGATTTCGTTATGATGGCAACCATGTACCGTGCCGTGACCCGCCAGATCGAAGTAACCGTCGAGCCGAACTTTGTTCCGGAGCAGTCGTCGGCCGACCGCTCGCGCTATTTCTGGGCCTACACCATCGTCATCACCAATTCCGGCGACGAGACCGTGCAGCTCAAGACGCGGCACTGGATCATCACCGATGCCTCAGGCCGGCAGCAGGAGGTCAAGGGCGAAGGCGTGGTCGGCGAACAGCCGACCCTGGCCCCCGGCGAGCGCTTCGAATACACCTCCGGCGTCCCGCTCTCGACCGCCTCCGGCTTCATGACTGGCCGCTACCAGATGGTCAGCGAAAGCGGTGAACGCTTCGAGATCGACGTGCCGACGTTCTCGCTGGATAGCCCGGATAATAAGCGGGTGTTGAACTAGCGCCGTCGTAGGTGGGCACGCTTCGCGTAACCCACCACTCTATTCGTGTGGAAACCAAAGATGTGGGTTACGCCTTCGGCTAACCCACCCTGCGATCGCTTACGCGTCCTCCACGCCCGCTTCCTGCGGTGTGAATCCGTACACCGAGCTACAGAACTCGCAGGTCACCACGACCTTGTCGTCCTTGACCATCGCGGCGCGGTCGTCGGGTGAGAAGCTTTTCAACATCGCGCCGACCGCGTCGCGCGAGCAGGAGCATTGCGCTTTCAGGACCATCGGATTGAACACGCGGACGCCGCGCTCGTGGAAGAGGCGGTAGAGCAGCCGCTCGCCGGAGAGATCGGGATCGATCAGCTCGACGTCCTCGACGGTCTCGACCAGCGAGCGCGCCTCGACCCAGGCATCGTCCTCGGCGACGCTGTGCACTTCGACGCCTTCCGGCGCATCGCCGGGATGCAAATCGGCCTGCCGCGCGCGCTCCGGCGCCTTCGGCAGAAACTGCATCAGCATGCCGCCGGCGCGCCAGCGATGCTTGCCGCCGTCGCTCGAGCGCCACTCCTCACCAACCGCGAGGCGGACGCGCGTGGGGATCTGCTCGGAGCGCAGGAAATATTCATGCGCGGCGTCTTCCAGGCCGCCGCCGTCGAGCGCGACCAGGCCCTGGTAACGGCTCATGTCGGGGCCCTGATCGATGGTCATGGCGAGATGGCCGTGGCCGAGCAACGCGCCGGAATCCTTGGCCTCGGCGAGGCGCGACGCGTCGTAGCGAGCATAGGCGCGCAAGCGATCCGGCGCATTGTAGTCCACCACCAGGAACGACACCGGGCCGTCGGTCTGGGCCTGGAGGATGAAGCGGCCCTCGAATTTCAGCGCCGAGCCCAGCAGCGTCGTCAGCACGATGGCCTCGCCGAGCAGCTTGCCGACCGGCGCGGGATAATCGTGCCTGGTCAGGATCTCGTCGAGCGCCGGACCAAGCCGCACCAGCCGCCCGCGCACATCGAGCGCGTCGACCTCGTAGGCCAGCACGGCATCATCGATCGGAACCGCTGATGGTGCGCGAACCGGGCCTTCGGGCCCGGTTTTCATGTCAGGGGATTGGGAAACCATGGCGCATTATCTGGGGTCGGAGGGCGGAAATGGAAGGGGGCGCGGGTGGGGTGTTCCGGATGCAATTTAGGTTGCACAACGTTACCGCAAATTCGGTGTCGTCCCGGGGCGTGCGAAGCGCGAGCCCGGGACCCATAACCACAAGATTATGTTATAGCGCGAGATGACAACTCCGAGTCCTCGCCAAACGACTTCCTGTGGTTATGGGTCCCGGATCGGCGCTCCGCTTGTCCGGGACGACGATTGTGCGTGAGGTGGCCGCCGGGACGACAAACTCGTCTACTTCACCGCGTCGAAGCACCAGGCCAAAATGCCCTTCTGCGCGTGCAGGCGGTTTTCGGCCTCGTCGAACACGACCGATTGCGGGCCGTCGATCACCTCGTCGGTGACCTCCTCGCCGCGATGAGCAGGCAGGCAGTGCATGAACAGCGCATCGGGCTTGGCCAGCGACATCAGCTTTGCATTGACCTGGTAGGGCTTGAGCACGTTGTGGCGGTGCTCGCCTTCCTTGTCGCCCATCGACACCCAGGTGTCGGTGACGACGCAGTCGGCGCCGCGTACGGCGGCTTCCGCATCGGTACCGAGCATGATCGGGGCGCCGGTCGCCTTGATCCAGTCGCGCATCACCTTCTTCGGCGCAAGCTCGGGCGGCGTAGCGACATTGAGCTGGAATTTAAAGCGCTCGGCCGCGTGCGCCCAGGACGCCAGAACGTTGTTGTCGTCGCCGGTCCAGGCCACGGTCTTGCCCTCGATCGGGCCGCGATGCTCCTGATAGGTCATGAGGTCAGCCATCACCTGGCAGGGGTGCGAGCGCCGCGTCAGTCCGTTGATGACGGGCACGGTGGCGTTCGCCGCAAGCTCCAGCAGCGCCTCGTGGTTGAGGATGCGGATCATGATGGCGTCGACATAGCGCGACAGCACGCGCGCGGTGTCGGCAATGGTTTCGCCGCGGCCGAGCTGCATCTCCGCGCCGGTCAGCATGATGGGCTCACCGCCGAGCTGGCGCATGGCGACGTCGAACGACACCCGCGTGCGCGTCGACGGACGCTCGAAGATCATCGCCAGCGTCTTACCTTCTAGCGGCTTGACCGGCTGATGCGCCTTCTGCTTCGCCTTCATGGCGGAAGAGGCGGCGAGCATGCTCTTGAGCTCCGACAGCGGGAGCGCGTCGATATCGAGGAAGTGTTTTGGCGTCTTGCTCATCAGCTTGCCGCCCGCTTGGTCTGGCCTGCCGAAATCGCGGCGCAGGCACGCTCGAGCCGCGCGACGCCGTCCTCGATCTCCGCTTCGGTGACGATCAAGGGCGGCAGGAAGCGCACGACATTGTCGCCGGCCCCTACGGTAAGCAGCTTTTCATCGCGCAGTGCCGCGACCAGATCGCCGGAGGGAACCACAGCCTTGATGCCGATCAGGAGCCCCTCGCCGCGGACTTCGCAGACGACATCGGAATGACGATCGATCACGGAGGCGAGCTTCTGCTTGAGCAGCAGCGACATCCTCTGCACGTGGTCGAAGAAGCCGGGCTTGAGCATGACGTCGAGCACCGCGTTCGCAGCGGAGACCGCGAGCGGATTGCCGCCGAAGGTCGAGCCGTGCGAGCCGGGTGTCATGCCGGAGGCCGCTTCCGCGGTCGCAAGGCAGGCGCCGATCGGGAAGCCGCCGCCGAGCGCCTTGGCCAGCGACATCACGTCCGGCGTGATGCCGAAACGGCGATGCGCAAACAGATCGCCGGTGCGGCCCATCCCGGTCTGCACCTCGTCGAACGCCAGTAGCAGGCCGCGCTCGTCGCAGAGCTGGCGCAGCGCGCGATAGAACGCCGGCGGCGCCGAGCGCACGCCACCCTCACCCTGGAGCGGCTCGATCAGGATGCCGGCGGTCTGCGGGCCGATCGCCTTCTTCACGGCATCGAGGTCGCCATGCGGGACCTGGTCGAAACCATCCATCGGCGGACCGAACCCTTCGAGATATTTTGCAGATCCCGTAGCAGCCAGCGTGGCGAGCGTGCGGCCATGGAAGGCGCCCTCGAAGGTGATCATTCGATAGCGCTCGGGATGACCTTTGGCGGCATGATAGTGGCGGACGAGCTTGATCACGCATTCCAGCGCTTCGGCGCCGGAATTGCAGAAGAACACGAAGTCCGCAAAGCTCTCGTTGCAAAGGCGGGCAGCGAGCTTCTCGCCGTCCGGGCTCTGGAACAGGTTCGACATGTGCCAGAGCTTGGTCGCCTGCTCCTGAAGCGCCTTGACCAGCGCGGGATGAGCATGGCCGAGCGCATTCACCGCCACGCCCGAGGTGAAATCGAGATAGCGATCGCCATTGGTCGCAATCAGCCAGCAGCCTTCGCCGCGCTCAAAACCGAGGTTGGCCCTGGCGAAAACGGGGAGCAAATGCGGCGCGGCGCTGTTGGTCATGACGGTCTCTTGGATGTTTCAGACGGCCTGAACGCGCGTTGCGCAGCGCGTCATTTGGTCCGGAAAACGAAACGTGCCGCCTTTTAAGGGCGGCACGCGTGACTATCTTATGCCTGACACCACGGGTGTCAATGCCGCCCGGAAAGCCTCGCGAAACGCTGAATCCGTAGTCTTGCGGTGCCGAATTTGCGGGTTTTGGCCACGGAACATGTGGAAGCGAGTCGGCGGACTCTTGCGTGTGAGTCACGCCATATTGTAGCGTTTGGCTTGTCAGATACGACATCTCGTGCAGCGGTTCTGATCTCTAAGTCCTCATGTACCGGCGTAAACGTTCGGGCGTTCTAGGCGCGCCCGACGAGCCTTAAGGGATTCTGACGGCACGGGTTTTTCGAGACTTAGGCATTCGTTGTGCGCCCCAGGATGGTTGGCGCGCGGCGAAGGAAAGGGTGCAATGACGGTTTTGACTTGGTCCGACGATCGCGTCGAGCAGTTGAAAAAGCTCTGGGAGGCCGGACTTTCGGCCAGCCAGATCGCGGCCGAGCTCGGCAACGTGACCCGCAATGCCGTGATCGGCAAGGTGCACAGGCTCGGCCTGTCCGGCCGCGCCAAGAGCCCGTCGTCGGCAGCGCCGCGGCCGCGCAAGGCGCGTCCCGCGCAGCACATGATGCGGGTGAGCCGGCCGATTGCGCGCGGCAACACCGCGCTGGCGCAGGCCTTCGAGGTCGAGGTCGAGGCTGAACCGGTCACCTACGACAACGTGGTGCCGATGAGCCAGCGGCTGTCGCTGCTCGAATTGAACGAGGCGACCTGCCACTGGCCGGTCGGCGATCCCTCGAGCCCGGATTTCTTCTTCTGCGGCGGCAAAGCACTTTCCGGCCTGCCCTATTGCGCCCAGCACTCGCGGGTCGCCTACCAACCGGCGTCGGATCGCCGCCGTGCGCCGGTGAAGCCGGGTCCGCGCTGAGTCATTTCCAAGATCTACTGGTGATGTAGTTCACCTCTCCCCGCTTGCGGGGAGAGGTCGAAATTCAAGCGCAGCTTGAATTTCGGGTGAGGGGGACTCTCCACGAGCCCAGTTGTCACCGCCCCTGCGGAGACTCCTCCTCACCCCAACCCTCTCCCCGCAAGCGGGGCGAGGGAGCAGCAGCAGCTCGCCCAGCCTTACGCCTGCTCCGCCTTCGCAAATCGATCATCGAGCGCATAACCGGCGCCGCGCACGGTGCGGATCGGGTCCTGCTCGCGGCCGAGATTGAGCAGCTTGCGCAGGCGGCCGATATGCACGTCGACGGTGCGCTCGTCGATATAGATGTCGCGGCCCCAGACGCTGTCCAGCAGCTGCTCACGCGAGAACACGCGGCCGGGATGCTCCAGGAAAAACTCCAGCAGGCGATATTCGGTCGGGCCGAGATCGATCGGCCGGCCCGAGCGCGCCACGCGGCGTTTTTCACGGTCGAGCTCGATGTCGCCAAAAGCCAGCACGGTGGCAAGCCGCTCGGGACTTGCGCGCCGCAGCAGTCCCTTCACGCGCGCCAACAGCTCGGGCACCGAGAACGGCTTGACGATGTAATCGTCGGCACCGGTCGCCAGTCCCCGCACCCGTTCACTCTCCTCACCGCGCGCGGTGAGCATGATGATCGGGAGCTGCTTGGTGTCGGACCGCGCACGAAGCCGCCGGCACAGCTCGATGCCGGAGAGGCCCGGCAGCATCCAGTCGAGCACGATCAGATCGGGGATGTGCTCCTTGAGACGGGTGTCGGCGTCGTCGCCGCGCATCACCGTTTCGACGTCATAGCCGTCGCCTTCGAGGTTGTAGCGGAGAAGCTCGGTCAGAGCTTCCTCGTCCTCAACCACCATAATGCGTGCGCCCATCGGGTCGTCGCTCCTTAAGGATTCAAGTATTCGGAACCGTCGTGGCGAAGGTCGTCATGTCGCCCTTCGGGCGCTTGTCGGTCATCGCCTGACCTTCGATCATGTAGAACACGGTCTCGGCGATGTTGGTGGCGTGATCGCCGATCCGCTCGATGTTCTTGGCGCAGAACATCAAATGGATACAGAACGAGATGTTGCGCGGGTCCTCCATCATATAGGTGAGGAGCTCGCGGAACAGCGAGGTGCAGATGGCGTCGACCTCCTCGTCACCCTTCCACACCGCCATCGCCGCCGGCAAGTCGTGCGCGGCATAGGCGTCCAGCACCGATTTGACCTGCTGCTGCACCAGGTCAGTCATGTGCTCGAGGCCGCGGAACAGCTTGAGCGGATGAAAATCCGTCTCCAGCGCCGCGACGCGCTTGCCCATGTTCTTGGCGAGGTCGCCGATGCGCTCGAGATCGGTCGCAACGCGCATGGCGCCGACGATCTCGCGCAAATCGACCGCCATCGGCTGACGGCGGGCGATGGTGAGCACGGCGCGCTCCTCGATGCGCTTCTGGAGCGCGTCGAGCTCGACGTCGGTGGTGACGACGCGCTGGCCGAGCGCGACGTCGCGACGGATGAGCGCGTCGACGGAATCGACGATCATGCGCTCGGCAATCCCGCCCATCTCGGCGACCAGGCGCGTGAGTTCCTGGAGGTCGGTGTCGAAAGCCTTTGCGGTATGTTCAGAACCCATGTCCCGTCTCCTCAGCCGAACCGGCCGGTGATGTAATCCTGCGTGCGCCGATCGGTCGGCGAGGTGAAGATCTTGCTGGTGTCGTCGAACTCGATCAGCTCGCCGAGATACATGAAGGCGGTCTTGTCGGAGACGCGGGCCGCCTGCTGCATGTTGTGGGTGACGATTGCAATCGTGTAACTCTCGGACAATTCCTGGATCAGCTCCTCGACCTTGGCGGTGGAGATCGGGTCGAGCGCCGAGCAGGGCTCGTCGAACAGGATCACCTCGGGCCGCACCGCAACCGTGCGGGCGATGCAGAGGCGTTGCTGCTGGCCGCCGGAGAGCGAGAGGCCGGAGGCGTTGAGCTTGTCCTTGACCTCGTTCCACAGCGCGCCGCCGCGCAGCGCCTTCTCGACACGGTCGTCCATCTCGGACTTTGATATCTTCTCGTAAAGGCGGATGCCGAAAGCGATGTTCTCGTAGATCGTCATCGGGAACGGCGTCGGCTTCTGGAATACCATGCCGACGCGGGCGCGCAGCAGATTGAGGTCGAGCTTGCCGTCGAGGATGTTGGTCTGGTCGAGCATGAGCTGACCGGTGGCGCGCTGGCCCGGATAGAGGTCGTACATCCGGTTGAAGATGCGCAGCAGGGTCGACTTGCCGCAGCCCGACGGGCCGATGAACGCCGTGACGCGGTTGGCGCCGAGCGTCAGGTTGATGTTCTTCAGCGCGTGATGCTCGCCGTAATAGAAGTTCAGGTTGCGCACGATCACCTTGGGGGGCGCCTCGGGCAGCACCGGCGCCTGGGGCAAGCCGCCGGCCGCGCTCATCGATACGGAAAGATCACTCATTTTGCGGTCCTCTCGGCGCCAAGGATGCGCGCACCAATATTCAGGGCAAGAACGGTCAGGGTGATGAGCAGCGCCCCGCTCCAGGCCAGCTGCTTCCAGTAGGCATAAGGGCTCTGCACGAAATTGTTGATGGTGACCGGCAGGTTCGCCATCGTCTTGTTCAGGCTCAGGCTGAAGAACTGGTTCGACAGCGCGGTGAACAGCAGCGGCGCGGTTTCACCGGCGACACGGGCGGTGGCGAGCAGCACGCCGGTGATGAGACCGGAACGGGCAGAACGATAAGCGATCCGCTTGATCACCAGCGAGCGCGGCAGGCCGAGCGCGGAGGCCGCCTCGCGCAGCGCGTTCGGCACCAGCAGCAGCATGTCCTCGGTCGTGCGCAGCACCACCGGGATCACGATCACGGCGAGCGCCAGCGCGCCTGCGATCGCCGAGAAGCCGCGCATCGGCACCACCACCGCGCCATAGATGAAAAGGCCGATGATGATCGAGGGCGCCGAGAGCAGGATGTCGTTGATGAACCGGATCACCGAGGTCAGCCGGTCGTTGCGGCCGTATTCGGCGAGATAGGTGCCGGCGAACATGCCGAGCGGCGCGCCGATGCCGACGCCGATCACGGTCATGATCAGCGAGCCGACGATGGCGTTGAGCAGGCCGCCCTCGTTCGATCCGGGTGGCGGCGTGTTCTCGGTGAAGAGCTGGAAATTGAGTCCGGCCAGGCCATTGTAGAGCAGCGTGATCAGGATCAGCGCAAGCCAGGTGACACCGAAGGCGGTTGCGGCGATGCAGAGCCCGCGGATGACGATGTCCTTGCGGCGGCGGCGTGCATAGATCGGGTTCATGGCTTCAGTTCCCCGCCTTCTTTTCCAGCCGCATCAGCATCAGCCGCGCTCCCGCCAGCACGAAGAACGTCAGCACGAACAGAAGCAGGCCCAGCAGGATCAGGCCCGACTGATGCAGACCGTCGCTCTCGGCGAATTCGGATGCGATCGCCGCCGAGATCGTGGTGCCCGGCGCGAAGATCGAGGACGAGATGCGGAACGAATTGCCGATGATGAAGGTCACCGCCATGGTCTCGCCGAGCGCGCGGCCCAGCGCCAGCATGACGCCGCCGATGACGCCGACGCGGGTATAAGGGATCACCACACTGCGGACGACTTCCCAGGTGGTGCAGCCGACGCCGTAGGCGGCCTCTTTCAGCACCGGCGGCACCGTCTTGAACACGTCGACCGAGATCGAGGTGATGAAGGGCAGCACCATGATCGCAAGGATCAGCGCGGCATTGAACAGGCTGAGATAGGAGGGCGGGCCGGCGAAGATCGCGCCCAGCACGGGAACGCCGTCAAAGATCTTGATCATGAAGGGCTGGAAGGTATTGGCCAGGAACGGGCCCAGCACGAAGAAGCCCCACATGCCGTAGATGATCGAGGGAATGCCGGCGAGCAGCTCGATCGCCATGCCGATCGGGCGGCGCAGCCATTGCGGGCAGAGCTCGGTCAGGAAGATCGCAATGCCCAGACCAACCGGAATGGCGATCAGCATCGCAATGAAGGAGGTGACGAGCGTGCCGTACATCGGCCCGAGCGCGCCGAGCACGGGCGGATCGGCCGACGGCGCCCAGCGCTGCGTCCACAGGAACGCGAAGCCGTATTCCTTCATCGCCGGGAAGGCGCCGACGATCAGCGACAGGATGATGCCGCCGAGGATGAGAAGCACCGAGATCGCGCTGAGCCGCGTGATCCAGTAGAAGGTGACGTCGCCGAGCTTGAACGCGCTCAAGGCCTTGGCGCGGTCATACGGTCCGGCGTCGTCGACGATATCGCTCTGAACGGCCATCTCTGCCACGCCGATCCCCTGTACCAAATTATATACGCCTGTTGTCGGTCTTACGCCCCGGATGCAGCGCGACGCTGATCCGGGGCCTCGTTCTTGTGGGTCCCGGCTCAGCGGTGCAGCATTTCGTGCTGCGCCGCGTCCGGGACACGAGCGTCGTTGACTTAGCTCTTGATATCGGCAGCCCAGGTCTTCTCGATCAGCTGCACGACGCTGTCGGGCATCGGGATGTAGTCGAGCTCTTCAGCCGCCTTGCCGCCGTTCTTGAAGGCCCAGCGGAAGAACTTGATGGCTTCCTGCGAGGCTGCCTTGTCGG
>WNGR01028145.1_pt1 | contig 10165 bp, 7 predicted proteins | sample 5407581 | NCBI WGS metagenome assembly WNGR01 (sample SAMN13153383, study PRJNA577476) | soil metagenome | isolation source: 80 cm soil or saprolite under Garry oak tree replicate 2 | place: USA:California | collected 2016-06-15
GCATATCCAAGACGACTTCCGGCTGGATATTCCAACCGTCTTTGGGCCATTGAATCGGGGCCGGCGCATCCTTTGGATTACCTTCGGCGGCTCCGCTGTCCGCCCATTTCACGAGGGTGTCAATCTCACTCTGTTGCAGCGAACGATCGTTCGTGAAATGCCCATAACTCGGGTCAGCGGACCAAGGCGGCATTTTCCTCGTCGCCACAGCGGCTTTGATCGCTTTTGCCCAGGGACGCGCCTCCTGATAACTAAGGAGCGACATCGGGGCGATCTGGCCTGGTCGATGACAGCTCTGACAGTTTTTCTGCAGAATGGGAAGTACGTGCTTCGCAAAAGTAACGGGCGAGGGCTGTTCGGCTGCTATGGCGGCCACCGCCAACCCTGCAAGAACCAGAGACATCATAACCTTGCCTCCTTCCCAGCAAAACCGGCATTTCCATCTGGGCTTCTAAGTTAAGTTACGACCGATTATACATCCAATCGCCTTCGCGGAAAGTTTCATCCAATTTCACACTCCAACTTTGCGTTACGTTTTCCGTGCACCTTAAGATCGATCGCGGTTACTTGATGGATTTGCCCGGCAGATGTTCCACATCGAGGTTGTTTTCGTTGCAAATGAATTCCATCAGCTCGGTATTCGTGAGCAAATGCACTTCTTCCGTGACTGTCCAAGGCTTGGTATAGGCTTTGGGGTCATCGATCGTAATCTGAATATCCATGTGTCCAAAGTCTTTCCGCCGGAAACGTTCGATAACATGCAAGGCATCCGTGGATGGTTTGCCTGGCTGGTCCAGCCATGCCTTTCCATTGAAACCCGTGGTGTCGACCACCAGAGTGTCGCCGTCACACATACCGATTGAATAACCCATCCATGACGGAGTGAAGTCTTCTGCCAGCTCACGGCCATCGAGGAAGATCTGCCGCCAGAGATTCATGGCTTCGTAGATGATGACGACATATCCCGGCGTCTGGACGATCTTCCACGGTGGAGGGGCCGCGTCGATCCTGGGCACGCCTTGGGGTAGGCAGTTCGCATCCGGGTTCTCTCTCTCATGTGATCCGTCTGCGCGTTGATCGGCGAGCGCCTTGGCCCAAGGCTGGAACGGGACGTCCCCGGGTTTGAGGTCCGCCGCAAGATTCTGCACGTACCTGTTGCCATTGGGTTCCCAGATTCCGGACAGGTCCGGCTGGCCATTGGGCAATCGTGGCGCCGGCGCCGCGAGATTCGGCTTGCCATCGGGCATGCGCGGAATCGCAGCGGCAGGCACCTTCACCCACTGCGCACGAACAGGCACACAAAAGAGCAGCAGGATCGCCATCGAAGCGGCGACCCCGAACAAACTTCTCAGGCTCAACGGTCTTTTCATTTCGTCCTCGCAGTTTTACGGGATTGTATCCCTATTGTGCCAGCGGGAAAAGAGTATGGGTTTTCCTTTTTGTAGACGTAGGCAGAGGAGCCGCGAATTACGCCAACTACGCGAACGCATCAACAGTTGTCCTCAATATGAAATCTGTGATCGCCGATACGCAACCGCCACCATCGTTGTGCATTGAGCCAACGATAACTTAACAACGTCATTCCTGATTGGCGATGTGACTTCCTGTGCAAAGCCGTTCAGGACATAGGAAGCGAAGCAGAACAATCACCAGACCGACATGTTTCCGCCGGGCAGAATCGTGCGAAGCCAGTTGACGCTGACCTATGGCTGGAATTATTCTAGCGCCGCGGAGTGTAGCTGGTTGGAGTCAACGAGCAGCCATCTTTGTTGCAACAAAGAAAGGAGCTCGCACCCAAGTCGGTCAAGGAGGCAATATGACGCGTTTCCGAATCAGCAGTGCCCTCACTGCTTTGCTTTGCGCTTGGGCTTTGGCCGGATCTGTATCGGCGCACCATTCGGTCCAGTCGCAGTTTGACATTCACAAAACAGTGAGCATCAGCGGAACTGTAGCGAAGATCGAGTGGATTAATCCACATTCGTACCTCACTGTGAATGTAAAAGGCGCGGACGGCAAGGTACAAAAGTGGGCTTTCGAGTTGGGAGGGGCGGCCGCTCTCCGCAGGGCCGGGATGAGCCGGGCGGACCGGGGTGGCTTGAAGCCCGGGGATGAAGTCACAGTGGCGGCGCTGGCTGCCAAAGATGGCTCGAACAGCGGCTTTCTCCAGGAATTGAAGATCGCAGATGGCCGCGTGTATAAGTTCACCACGGATGCCAACGGTCAATGAGCGGAGCGAATGCGAGCCCGACAGGGCGACGCCAGTAATCAATGAGCGGAGCGAATGCGCCTGGGCGATAATTTGCTCGGAGTCCCAAACCAAATCGCCAACAACGGTCTGGCGATTGAAAGCGAAAGCTCGACGCGCGACCTTCACAGCGGCTTGCTAATCGCGACTTTCCCCCGGAATACCAATCGCCCGCTGAATAGCGAGGAGTCTGAACGTGCGGCCTCCCTCCTCCGCCGGGTCGGCTCCAACAGGCCTATTTACAAGCCTGAATACTGGGAAATGGTGAAGAACCTGGACGCGAATGCCAATGAAGAAGATCCCTCCAATAACTGCATGCCTGCCGGGATTCCTCGCGGCGCCATTCCCTCTTACATTGGTCAGACGCCTACCTATTTTATCTTCATCTATCCCGGCCAAGGCGGTTTGATTGCAACCCAGACAATGTACCGCATGGTCCCGATGGATGGTCGCAAGCACACGCCTTTGCAGGACCTGGACGGGACCTATACCGGGGAAGCCATCGCCCACTGGGAAGGGGACACTTTGGTGGTAGACACGTGGGGTTTCAATAGCAACACCTGGTTTGACCAAATCGGGGGCTATTTCCACAGTGAAAACATGCACGTGGTCGAGCGCTTCCATCGGGACGGAAACACTCTTACCTGGACGGCGATAGTAGATGATCCTGACGTGCTGCTGGAGCCCTGGACTACGACTCCGCGGGTAGCGTTGCTGAATCCCCGGCCCGACGCAATGCTGCCGGAATCGCTGCCTTGCAGCGAGAGGGATTTAGCTCACACCGTCACCAAAGAACACCACTAGTGTGGCGTCCCATGGTGTCCCATGTAATTTTTTGCATCAGATGAAACCCGAGAATTGATTAGTGAGTGATGATGAATACACTTGGCAAAATGGTCCGATCTTCCATCTGCCAAGCGCACTAATCATTACTCACTAATCAATTCACAGGTTTCATCCGAAGCTCTCGGGACGGCGCGGTGACCGTTAGCTTGCATCTGTGGAAGGAGGCGGTATGCCAACGAAAGCAACGATTCTAAAGACATTGATGATCGCGGCCGTTGCAGGGCTTGCAATCCAATCTGCCGGTGCCCAGAGCAATACACCGGACCGCGCCAGGGTGCTCAGGGCTGCGGCAGACGCTTTGGGCATGGTGCGGTGGTCGGACATAGGCGCCGGGGCCACCCGCCTCCCGGCAATTGATATAGTCAACACCATGGAATTTCAGGGCAGCGGGACGAGCTATAGCTCCGGCCAAACATTCAAAACCGAATATCACGTTGCCCTCGGCTACAATCCCGCAGCGATGCGCGTGGACATGACTCGCACAGGTCCGGGCGGCGCCGCCCCACAGCACAGTATTCAAACGGTGCGCGAAGACTATGCGTGGAATGAATCCGAGATAGGTGGCGGTCTACTGCCGGGAAAGGCTACGGCAACCCCAGCGATGACCGCGCTTAAGGATCGGCTTCTCCAGCTCTGGACGCTCCCCTACGGGGTTGTCAAGGCTGCTCTAGCCGCTGGCGAGAAGACTACAGTATCGACCGAGAAGGGGGCCACAGTCATTACCTTCCCTCTGAGCGGCCAGCTCGCTGGGATTACGGTAAAGGCAACGCTGGACTCGAAGAACTTCGTGACCAAAGTGGAGACGCGGCCCGACAATCCGGCCCTCGCCAACATGGCCACGGAGACGGAATATTCCGACTATGCAGATCATGGAGAAATCCTGACGGATATCAAGTCCCCGGGCCACATCGTTCAAAAACAGGGCGGCCGCCCGTTGCTGGATATCCAGGTGAAATTGTGGGAAGCCAACAATCCCTATCTAGTCTTTCCCGTGCCCCCCAACGTTAAGACGAATTCCCGTTGAGCGACGACCGTTACTGGACTGAGATGGTATCGGAAAACGGCTGGATGTAGCGACCCAGGGCAATCACTGCAAACCACAGGACCAACGACGTCGCCGCCATGACTTTGGCGAAGGGAGGCGCATCCTCACCAGGTCCGAGATGCTCCACGCTCGGGAAAGCGTCGGTTAAATAGAACGCCGCCGCGTTTAATCCGAGAAGCAGCAAGGCCAGCATCTTTAGCCAAAAAGCGACGTCGAACGTGTAATAGTTCGGCATGCCGATAAAAGCCAGAATGCCGGTCACTGTATTCATTCCGAATCCAGCCATCGCCCAAGGCATTAACCGGTGCAAGGGGGCAATCGGCAGTGGCTTTGCAAATCCCAACATGCGCAGGTTGAGGATACCAACTGTCCCGATGAGCAGAGCGAGCCCAATGAAATGCAAGTCCATCATGAATGCCCACCACCACTTACTCGTGAGCATAAGATCGGTCAACTTGCCGGGTGATGGTTCGAAAACATGCACGATTGCGGAAAGCCCTGACTCTTGCGCGCCTGACAGTCCCACCAAAGCGAGTGCGCCAGTGATCTCCATGAAGAAAAGCGCCAGTATCGCCGCGCCTTGGTGTCTCTCAATTAGCACTGTGGAGACGGCGGGATCCTTCCTAATCGCTGCCTGTGCGCCGATGCCACTGAAGAACGTGGGAAGCGCCAACAAAGCCATGGCAGCGAAAACCATAAGGCTGGCCCGCTTCAGGTCGTCGTTTTTCCCAACACAGGAACCAACGAAGAGACCAAGGCCAATGACGGTGCCGATGATCGGAAAGTGATTCAGTACCAGGTGGAGGTGCGAAAAATTCATAAAAGGACTCCGGAGGCCAGCAAACTTAACCCGGAAACGTCACATATTTGTATGTGTAGGCCAGCAGGCGGCCTGCCGTAATAGCTCCGATCCACAAGAAGAGCGACCACTTCGCCAGGGTCCTACCGCGCGCGATCATCGCTGCCTCGTTCAAGCTCGAGTCGTCAAATACGCGGCTCTGAAGTTTCGTCATGACCCATACAGCGAACCCGATGAGCGTCAATTTTATGTAAAAGACCGGGTTCGTGAGAGCCTTTGTGGGATAGGCGATCAAAAGCAACGCACCTGATGCAGCGTTTATCGCGAAGCCTAACCACATTATGCCGAATAGCCGTTTGAGCGGCGCGAGAGGAATATCGCGTTCGATACCAAGAAGACGCAAGTCGATCACCGCATTGGCGCCGACCAGCAACGCCAAACCGAAAGTGTGAAAGAGAAGAACGAAATAGAATGCAAACGGTGACTCCGACTCGCGCAGCCATGTACTGAAGCCGCTCTCCTCGATGGTCCGCAAGAGCAGAGGTGGTAGAGCCAAGTATCTCCTTTACCATTCGTTCAACTTCTAAAACGAATACTTGAGCGCTAACTGGATAATGCGCGGGCTCACCGAGGTGGCGGTAATTTGTCCGGGGCTCCCGCCACTCAGGGATTGATTTGGAAGCGCGAATTGCGGGTGATTGAAGGCATTGAAAAATTCCGCCCGGAACTGCACCGATTGACCCTCCCGGATACGAGTCGTTTTTGAGATCGACATGTCCCAATTATTCTGGCCGGGGCCTAGAAGAGTGCCCCCTGGCGAATTGCCGAACAGGGTACCGGAATTACCTGCTCCGGTCACTAAGGGTTGCGCACAAAATACACCCTGTGCCTTCCCATTAAAATAACCGGGCCCTCCGGTCAAACCGCTGGTCACTCGCTGCTGGATAGTGCCCTTCGTCGGTAGGTTTTGCACCCACATTCCCGGACAGAAATTGGCTGTGGCTGTCAAGCCGTTGCCGCCGCAACCGTTGCCGCCGCAGAAAACGGATCCGCCGGTGCCATCGGTGATGGTTAGAGGGTAGCCATCCTGGATGGTGACCACACCCGACCAAGTCCAACCCTCGGTCGCTTTGCCTACAAGCCCCGGCCGGTGTCCGAGCGGCAGATTCCAGAGATAGTTCAGGACGAAACGGTGCGGACGGTAATTGTTGTTCAGCTCATATTGATGGATCATATACGGATACGTATTGATTCCATACGGCGCTGTGATGAACGCGCGGCTCCACGTGTAGGAGCCCTGGAGTTGCAAGCCATGCGACAACTGCTTTCGAACCGACGACTGCAGGCTGTTAAATTTGTATAGATCGTCGTTGGCCAGACGCAAGGCCGTCGGAACCAGCCCCAGGTAAGGCACGCGAAGCGCTGCATTCGCGGGCGTACTGGTAGTCACTCCACTGATGGAGCAGCTCACACAGCCTGGGCCTGCCAGTGGCGCGATGTTGAAATTGACATTGGAGGCCTGTCCCATCTGGCCCGCGCGCGACTGAGCCGTTTGATGGATACCGTGCGATCCCACATAACCAATCTCGAGCATCCAACTCGGCAAAAATTCATATTGCGTGTTCAAGGTCCATTCATACGTGACCGGGACCGTTAAATTTTCCGCGACAGGCTGTTGCGCGATGCCGGAATTCGCTCCCGTGGTTAAGTTGATCCATCTTGGCGTGAAACCGTAGCTACCTGCAGGCCCCGGAATAACTGTCGCTGTCTGCCAGGGATTCGCCAGACTCGCCGTCGTCAGCCCCGTGGTGACAGGAGAGCCATTGAGAGGCGTGCCATTATTGCCGGTATTATTCCCAGGTATCATTTCATAAAAGAAACCTCCGCCTCCTCGCAAGACCCAGCGGCTGTTCGCTCTCGGCTGCCAGGCAAATCCGACTCGGGGAGCAAAGTCGGTCCAAGGCGCGTGGTGCCGAACGACGTTGTCTATGGTGTTCCGATAAATGCCGTCCGGGAGTGAGCCCTTGTAATTGGCCGGGACAACGAATCCCGCCAGACTGCATCCTGTTCCAGCCGCTCCTGCGCCAATCGGTACTCCATTGACGATGCATCCCGATCCGGGATTCGGCACAGTGTTGATGAGGCTTGGCCAGATGTTACTGAAGTATCCATTCTTCTCGGTGGCCCACCCGTCATATTCCCATCGGAGTCCCAGGTTCAACGTCAATCGTGAATTGAGCTTGAAATCGTCCTGAACAAAACCATCGAGATCGGTGATCCGCCATCCATAGGGTATCGACGTGCCCGTGGTGATGGTGCCGCCGACGCCGCCAGTAATGCTGCTCCCTGTCGCACCATTCGTGTTGCCAGGGTTGGTTGCACTACATGTGCCCGTTCCCGTGAACGCCAGGCAGCCCGCCCGGCCTATGAAGAGGTCCGCCCATCTCGAGAATGTCGGGTTACCTACGGGACTACCATAGTTATTGGGCGTGTCTTGCACACGTACAAGCTCGAAGCCACTCCGCAACGTGTGTTTGCCATGGGTCAAGGAAATCTGATCACCGAACTGGTATTGATTGGTGATCACGGTTCCGCCGTATTGATACTGCCCACCCATCGACATCCCGCCAGCAATCCCGGCGCCCGAGCTAGACCCGATCGTTATACCGGAGAGGTAATCGATCCCAGGCCGCAAATCGGTGATACCCACCTGCGAATTTCTGAATGGAGTGAGGATGTCGTTCTTGATGGGATAGCGCTGGTAGGCGCCGTGGGCTTCGTTCACAAAATTGGACGAGAGAATCGAGGTGAGTCTCAGGAGGGCCGAATGGTTCGATTTGATCGTGATGATCGGATTTCCAGGAACGAAATTGCCCTGCTGAAGGGCATTCTGAACCGGAAAAGGAGCCTGGAGTGGATCTCGTTCATACTGATAACGGCCGGCCAAAGTGTGTTTGCTGTTGATCAGATAATCGAAATTGCCCATGCCATTATGGTCCTTGAAAATGGCGGGTATCGAATAGTTCTGAAGCGCGTACCCTGCATTCGGACCTCCAGGATCCATTCCAGAACTGGGAACCAGATAACGGCCGTCAGAGAATTGGAGTTGAAGAAGACTGATTGCCACTGGATTGATGTTAAACAATGGATCACTCACCGTTCCGTTCGGACATTGAACTTGTATGCCACCGTTGGAAGTGGTGTTGTTCAGGTTTCCTGTTCGATTGCACGGTGCTTGCGGACTGATGGCTGCCGCTAACGCGGGCACGAAGGCTTGTCCGGCGGAATCACACTGGGACAGTGTCGTCCAGCCTGTGGGGCACTTGCCCCGATTTCCCGTTGGAATCGGAGGAGCAGTAGCGCTGGCGGCACCATAGCCCGTGAGACCGTTTTTTTGGCCGGTCTCCTGATATGACACGAAGAAGAACAGCTTGTCTTTTTTGATGGGTCCACCGAACGCGCCCCCATATTGGTTTGAGTTCAAGACCGGCTTTGGAAGACCCTGATAGTTCCGGAACCAGGCGTTCGCATTCAAGTCAGTGTTGCGGAAGAACTCGAACGCGGAACCGTGGAAGCTGTTCGTTCCGGACTTGGTGACCACATTTACGTTCGCGCCCGGATTGCGGCCGTATCCAGAGTCGTAGCTCGAGGTTTGAATTTTGAATTCGGCGATGGCATCGGGGTTGGGAATCGCAAAACCGCCAACCGATACTCCTTCCACACCGGTGTTAAAGCTAAACCAATTGTTGATGACGACCCCATCCTGAAGGAAAGTGTTTTGGGCCGTGCCCCCGCCATTCACCGCAATGAGAGTTGTACCTTTGCCGATCAGGCTGGCGTCCTGTACGGAAGCATTGGCCCCCGTAGACATTGCGAGAAGATTCGTGTAGTTCCGGGTACTGAGCGGGAGTTCCGTCACCGTCGCCGCTGTCGCCACAGTGCCGAGGGCCGAACTCGTTGTCTGAATCGTTTCTATTTCGGCCTCAACCCGAACGGCTTCGGTTTGGGCACCCACCTCCAGGCTGCGGTCCAGTACCGCCGTCTCGGTTACGTTCACCTTGACGGAAGGAACCTCCACCGCCTTGAACCCCACAATCTCAAACCTTACTCTGTAATTGCCAGGTGGCAGTAAGTTCAGCTTATAGCTTCCATCCTCGGTTGTCGTTACCGTTCGGCTCTGGCCAGTGTCCAAACTTGTGGCCGTGACCATCACGCCCGGCACAACTGCACCCGAGGAATCGGTAACACTACCTGTCAGTGCACCCGTACCCGCGGTTTGGGCCATGAGGGAAGGAACCGGGGTAATCCACAGAGCGACGCACACAGTCAACGCTGCGCCACCACTCCTTCCGCTGCAGAAGTTTCTCAGCATGCCGCCTCCTTTTCTGGATGTCCTGTCGGCACCATACGAGAGGGAACCTCTGAAGCTCGTACAATCAGTGACAGCAGCCTGTTGAACGCGGGCTAAAGCCCGCGACTACATGTGGCACCCGCGGTTGGTCCTTATGTAGTCGTGGGCTTTAGCCCGCGTTCTCCCTGGGGACGATCTTGTCACTGGATTATCCGAGACTCACTAGAGTCCTCAAGCGCCGGGCCGCACCGAATTCGCTGTTTTGAGGATTTTCTTGGTATCGACGTTCTTCCCCACAATCACCGCGAAAAACGGCGACATCATTTCTTCCCAGGCCTGATCGCCCCAGTAAACCGTCCTATTCGAGTCAGGATTCGCCCGGTTGTTGGCCGAATTGTCGTAATGGGCTGTGACGGTAATTCTTGTGCCCTTCGGTATGCGGATCGGTTTGAACTGATAACCGAGCTGCCAATTGTAATTATAGTTTTGGATGCTGAGAACGGTCTCGGTTCTTCCGTCCGGGTACGTCAGTTGACACGTCATGTCTTTCCCGCGGAAATGCATATGCGCCATCGCCCAAACCAAATCGACGTCTTCCTGGAACGTCGCCTCCGAGATCGGTGCTTGCCAGTTGGGATTGTTCGGCGGAATAGCGAAAACGGCCGGGTCCTGCGGCGAGTTAATGATGAAGTTCACGTATTGACGCTCTGGCGGCTCTTTGGCAACCGTAAATCCGAGCCGCGGGCGGTCCACAACTTCCCTGCCGTTTGGCGTGTAATGCAGACGAAATTGGATGTCGGTTCCAGCCGGCACCAGCTTCCCCGCACCGAAAGGACGGTAGTCCTCAAATTGTGTTCCAGGCACATAGCAAAATTGGAT
>WNGR01020387.1_pt1 | contig 10162 bp, 9 predicted proteins | sample 5407581 | NCBI WGS metagenome assembly WNGR01 (sample SAMN13153383, study PRJNA577476) | soil metagenome | isolation source: 80 cm soil or saprolite under Garry oak tree replicate 2 | place: USA:California | collected 2016-06-15
CGCAACGCCGGAGCCTGCCTGCACCAGCAGCATATCCGCGTGGCCGTGATAGCAGCCGCTAAACTTGAGTATCTTATGGCGTCCGGTGTAGGCTCGTGCCAGGCGTAACGCGCTCATCGTCGCCTCGGTGCCTGAATTGACGAAGCGCACCATTTCAATCGATGGCACGGTTTCGATCACCAGCTTTGCCAGCTCGCTCTCGGCCTGCGTGGGCGCACCGAAGCTGAAGCCGCGCATACTGGCCTGCACCACCGCCTGTACCACCGCCGGATGGGCGTGGCCCAGGATCACCGGCCCCCACGACTGTACATAATCGAGGTAGCGATTTCCATCCGCGTCATACAGATATGGGCCATGAGCATGATCGATAAAGACCGGCTCACCTCCCACGGCGCGAAAGGCCCGCACGGGACTGTTGACGCCCCCCGGCAGGAGTTTCTGCGCCTCCGCGTAGAGGGCACGCGACCGTGACAGCTTCAGGCTTCGATTGATATTACTTGGATTATCCATGACATGGTCCTCCAGGTCCAGTTCCACCACAAATCGTGGCTGCGCAACTTCGTATAGGGTAGGGGCGGGGCTTGCCCCCGCCCTGGGAGTGGCGTGTGGCTACGCCCCGATAGCTTCCAATATTTCAGGCAGCGGTTGTGCGACACAGGTAAACATGGGTGTGTCGCGCAGCGTATAGCGGCTGGCCTCGGTCTCACGCAGTTCCTGCACGAGGTCGAGGAAGTCGTTGACACTGTCCGACTCGAAGGCAACGACGAATTCCTGGTCATCCAGGCCGAAAGAGTAGGTCGTATTGAGCTTCACCGAGGGATAGGTGATGCCAATGCGAATATGCTCGTTCATCATGCGTTTGCGCTCATCCAGGGGCAGGGCATACCAGGCGCGGGTCTTCACGAACGGGTAGACAAAGAGATACTTTTTGTCTTCGAGCGTAATCACCAGGCGCGGGTCGGGCGCGCCCCTGGCATGCTTCCCGACGTAGACGGAACGTTTCGTCATCGAAAGGAATGCATGTGTCTCGCGCACGTACGGTCCCATCGTGCTGCGCCGGATGCGGCTGCTGAGTCCTTGCAGGTCATCCATGTCGTAGGTGGCCTGCCACAGCATCAAGTCGCAGTCCGAACGCAGTCCATACAGGCCGTAGCTGCGTATCAACGAATGCTGCTCGAATTCGGCAAAGATGTCGAGAAGTTCTTGCTTCCCCTGCTGGCGCGTCTCGCCAGGGAGCAGATACCACTGCGCATCAAGTTTGTAGAAGGTGAAACGTACCAACTGGCGGGGCTGCTGTGGTTTAGCCGGCGCTTCTGCCTGCTCCGCCTGTGTCACTACCGTTTGTTCTGCCATGTTTTCTCCTCGTGTTGAACAATTGCCTCGACAAGACCGTCGATGGTAAACTCGCTCGCCTCGATGTGCACATCCAGGCCAAGTTCCCGCGCGGTCTGCGAGGTGATGGGACCAATAGAAGCAATTTTGCATTGCGGATTGCGCGTTACCAGGTCTGTATATGAACCCGTACCGCCCGCTTTGCAATCATTAAGCCATTGCATAAAGTTGCGCACCGTAGAGGAACTGGTGAAGGTTAACACATCAAGCTGATGAGCTTCCAACAATCGCAGCACCTCGCGCCCCTGCTCATCATCTCTTGCGACAGCGACGGTGCGGTAAGCGGCTACTTCGTCCACCAGGGCGCCTGCCCGTTCTAAGTCAGTAATCAAGACCTTACGAGCTTCGGCAGCGCGCGCCAGCAATATGCGCTTCCCCTCCAACGTCTCTCCACGCTGCCGGGCATCTTCAATCAGCGCGCCGGCAACTCCCTCCGCTATATATTCATCCGGCACCATGTCAGCGCTTAAGCCATAGCGCGCCAGGGCAGCCGCCGTAGCAGGACCAATCGCCGCCACGCGCATCCTTCTTATAGCCATGACATCAAATCCCAGACTGCTGAGGCGCTCAAAGCAAAAATTCACGCCGTTGACGCTGGTAAATACCAGCCAGGTGTAGAAAGGCTCTGGCGACGGTGTACAAAGCCGTCTCAAGGCGCTGTCGAGCGGAGCCAAATCCAGTGGGGGAGCGATGGAAATTGTGGGAAATTCTACTGGTATCGCCCCTGACGCCCTTAAGCGTTCGCTCAGCGCGCTGGCCTGTTGGCGCGTGCGCGTCACCAGGATGCGCTTGCCCTGCAGGGGTAACACTCTCACTCTCGCTTCAGACATGTGAACGCTCCTGCATCTTACTTGCATCTATAGCGTGAATGATTTCATCGGCCCCCTGCGACAAAGCCTGCTCAGCCAGTTGTATACCCAGTTGTTCAGCCAGCTCGATGTTAGCGGCTCGTGTCCATGAGATGCTTTGCCGCGCCCGTACCTGGCGTCGTCCATCCAGGCTAATCACAAGCCCCTGCACAGTCAGCATTTCATCCACAATCTCTCCATACGCGGCAACGGGCAGGTAGCAACCGGCTCCCAGCCGCAGCATGAAGGCGCGCTCAGTGCTCGTTGCCGCCGTCGCTGCCAGATCCTTCAGTGGGGCAACGAGCGTATGCATCTCGGACTGATCTCGTATCTCCAGGCCCAGCGCGGCTTGTCCCGGCGCGGGCATCATCACATCGATTGGGAGATAAGTGATACGACCTGCGAGTCGTTCCTGCATCTCCAGCCTATGCAGTCCGGCAGCTGCCAGCACGATTCCATCGTACTCACCGGCATCTAGCTTACGTAACCGCGTATCAACATTTCCCCGCAGCGGCAAAATCTGTGCATCGGGCCTGCGCGCCAGTATTTGTGCCGTGCGCCGCAGGCTACACGTGCCGATGCGCAGGGGATGACCTTGAGATGGACTGGCAGTTTCCTGATTACCTGTTCCCCTGGCGATGCCATTAAGCCGGAGCGATGAATGCACCTCATCATTCCACACAATCACATCTCGTACATCCTCGCGCGGACCAATCACCACGACACGTAAATCATCGGGCTGGGTAGTAGGCAAATCTTTCAGGCTGTGTACCGCCAGGTCGATGCGCCCAGCGTGCAGGGCGTGTTCGATTTCGGTCACGAAGACGCCATCGCCCCCAATTTGCGTCAAAGGCACATCGAGAATATGGTCGCCCCGGGTGCGAATCTGCTCAATGGTTATCTCTATGTCGGGCCAGTGCTTTTGCAGTCGCGTGATCACTTCGTGTGTCTGGATCATCGCCAGCTTGCTGGCCCGTGTCCCTATCGTTATGCGCTTCATCAATTTGTACTTCCAAATCAAACAAGTATCGTAAGGCTTCAGCATACACGTGCCCCTGGCCCGCCGCCGCCGCTTCCTTCAGGCGGAGGGTGGGTGTATGCAACAGTTTATTTACCAGCCGGGTAGTCAGTTCTTGAATGGCAGCGGCTTCGCGTTCGGAAAGCGTGGAAGTCAGTTGCCGCGTGGTACGCAACAGTTCCTGCTGCCGCAATGCTTCAACGCGCTGGCGCAGGTCGCTGATCGTATCGACGACGCTGAGAGAGCGTAACCAGCGCTCAAACGCGCTCAGCTCTTCGGCGATGATCGACTGCACGTGCTCGACTTCCTGCATGCGCATTTCGATGCCCTGGCTCACCCCAGCTTGCAGATCATGTAGAACTGAGTACCACGTCGGCCTCAACCAGGGCGTCGGCAAGTTCCCCAAAAGAGCGATGCTCCGCTCCGAAACGCTGCGCCAGGTCGATGGCGTGATCCTGCGTGCGATTCATGATGAGGAGCCGCCGCGCGCCATTATCACAGAGAATACGCGCCGCCAGTTCGCTCATCTGCCCGGACCCTATCAGCAAGACATTGGCCTCATTGAGCCTGGGAAAGAGCTGCCGCGCCAGTTGTACCGCGACGTGACTGACGGATGCCGCGCTGCGACTGATACCCGTCTCGCTGCGAGCGCGCTTGCCCGCCACCAGCGCGGCGCGAAACAACGCCGAGGTGATTGGTCCGGCAGTGTTGCCCCTATGGGCAAGTTCAAGCGCCTCTGCGACCTGACCCTGGATCTGTACCTCACCCAGCACGAGGGATTGCAGCCCACAGGCAACTTCAAAGAGATGCCTTTCTGCTTCTTCATGAGTAAAGTAGTAGGAATGGGCTTGCAGCTCTTCAAGCTCAATCTGGCTGGCCTCGCTCAACATAGCGAGCAGCGTCAGCCCGTCACATTCCGCCGAGCCGACAGCGTACCACTCCAGCCGGTTACATGTGGAGAGCAGGACGTTCTCATGCGCTACGCGTCGTGCCGCCTCGAGTACCTGCGGTATCTGAGAAGGTGAAAAGGCGAGCCGTTCACGCAGAGCAATCGGCGCGGTGGTGTGATCGATTCCAGCAACGACAATTTGCATACAATTCTCATTCCATCGTCTTTTGTACAACCGTCGCCAACGCTTTGATGAAGAGCGGCAAGGTGTTGAGCGACTCGGTACGGGCGAACTGCATGCCGACCGACTCCGCCTGTTCGCGAGCGGCGATCTCAATGTCGTAGAGAATCTCAAGATGGTCGGCCAGGAACTGCACGGGAGCAATCAAGACGTGGGTGTTTCCAGCCGCGCGCAGTTCGGGCATCACATCCGCGAAGTCCGGCTTGAGCCATTCCTCCGGCGTGTGGCCCGCGCTCTGGTAACAGAACATCCAGCGCTCAGGCGGACGTCCCACCAGCTCGGCCACAGCAGCAGCGGTCTCTTTCAGATTTTGAATGTAATCCGGCTCCTTCTCTACTACGCGCTTCGGCATGCTGTGCGCCGTCAACAACACGGGAACTTGCTCGCGCACATCAGCCGGGAAGCGCTCGAGCGCCTGCTGCACCCGTTCTGCCAATGCCTGTAAGAAGAGCGGCTCCAGGTGCCAATCGCCCGCAATCCGTAGTTCGAGATCATTTCGCTGCAGATCCTCAACGGCGTCCTCCAGGGTGCGGACGTAGCCGCTCATGATAATCGGGGAGTACTGCGGCGACATAATCACGCCGATCAACTGCTGCGCTCCAACAGCAGCTTCGGGCACACTATCAGCAATAAAAGGCGGCGCGAAACGCATACCGGCCACGACATGAAACTCCGGGCCACCAGGATGCTGCTGGTTCAATTCCTCTTGCAGCGCCGCGGCCTGCTCGCGCGTGATGTGCAGGAGCGGTGAGCCTCCGATCAGGCGATAGCGCCGTTGGAACTCGGTAATTAACGCATCGTCGGCAGGGCGCCCACCGCGCACATTTTTGAGATAGGTGGGAATATCATCAAGGGTAGCTGGCGAACCATAGGTCATTAAAATGACCCCTACATGGGAAGTGTTCGTTGTTCTGATATCCTTCATAACTCTGCTGTACCCCTATCTTCTTGCCGTTATTTCGTGAACAGCTTCAACCAGTCGGCGCAGCATGTCCGGGTCGGTGGGAGCCAGCACGCCATGTCCCAGGTTAAAGATATGTCCAGGGCGATTATTGGCGCGCCGCAGCACATCGAGCATGCCTTGCGCGATCGTATCCCAGGAGGTCAGCAGCAGTGTCGGGTCGAGGTTGCCCTGGATGCCCCGGTCGTAGCCGATACGCGCCCAGGCCTCGTCCAGGTCAACGCGCCAATCGACGCTGATTACATCGCCGCCAGCGTCGGCCATCAACTCTAACAGGCTGGCGGTACCCGTGCCAAAGTGAATAGAGGGAATATCAGCCTGTTTGATCGCCTCGAAGATGCGCTGCGAATAGGGCTGCACGAAGCGTTTGTAGGCGCTGGGGCCAAGCGAACCGACCCAGCTGTCGAAGAGCTGCACGGCGTCAACCCCCGCCTCGATCTGCGCCAGCAGGTAGCCAGTGACGACCTCGGTCAGCTTATGCATGAGAGCATCCCACACCTCCGGCTGCCCATACATGAGCGACTTGGCGATGCCATAATCGCGGGAGGGGCGGCCTTCGATCATATAGCAGGCGAGTGTGAACGGCGCGCCGGAAAATCCAATCACGGCCTGTTTCCCTTCCAGTTCACGGTGTACGAGCCGGATGGCTTCCATCACATAGGGGGTGGACTCCTCGGCGTCGAGAATGCGCAGGGCTTCCACGTCTCGCATCGAGCGCACCGGATTGTGGATGATGGGGCCGATCTCCGGCTCAATCTCAAATGAGATGCCCATACCCTCCAACGGCAGCATGATATCGGCGTAGAGCACGGCTGCATCTACCCCAAACTGCTCAACAGGCATCAGTGTCACCTGGGTGCAGAGATCGGGCGTCTTTGCCATAGTCAGGATGTCGTAGCGTTTGCGTAGCTCACGATACTGGGCGAGGCAGCGACCGGCCTGGCGCATGAACCAGATGGGAGTGGCGTCGGGCTGTCGGCGGTAGCAAGCAGCAAGAAAACGCGCTGCTCCAGTGTGCGGCGTCATTCTTTCGTTTCCTTCTTTATTTATTTGGTGTGATGTATGCGGATAAATCTCAAAATCTTATGATTATAAGATAATCTATAGAGATTTTAGCGTTTTTTTCCCAATAGTCAAGGGGAAGAAAAAAAGCCGCCGCTTGGTGTGGGGATTTCTGCCGGATGTGCTATGCTTCTTCTGCATCCGGCAGGGGCACATAATAGCCGACGCCCAGTTCGTTGCGCAGGAAGCGCGGCTGCGCCGGGTCTGGTTCGAGCTTGCGCCGCAGGTGGCGGATGAAGGTGCGCAGGTAGGTGTTCTCCCCGCTATAGTCCGGCCCCCAGACGCGCTGGAGGAGTTCCCGGTGGGTCAAGACCTTTCCGGGATTGTGGGTGAGTTCGCTGAGCAGATCGTATTCGGTGGGAGTCAGGTGCACCTCGTTGCCGCCGGAGCGTACCAGCCGGTGCGCGAAATCAACCACCAGGCCGTTGGGGCCACCGCAGCGATAGACGGGGCGTGAGTTATCTCCCCCCGCCGCGCCGCTGCGCAGGCGCGCTACTTCATCCGCGCGGCGCATGGCTGCTCGCACCCGCGCCAATAATTCGTTCAGGCTGAATGGTTTGGTCAGGTAATCGTCCGCGCCTGCGTCAAGCGCCTTAATCTTGACCGACTCCTCGTCTCGTGCCGAAAGCACGATCACAGGCGCCTTACTCCACTCGCGCAATCGTCGTAAAAAGGCTAACCCATCCAGTGTCGGCAAGGCAAGGTCGAGCAGCACCAGTTCTGGTTCAAAGATGGCCGCCTGGTCGATGGCCTGCGCGCCATCGCGCACGGCCTGCACCTGGTGCCCCCTCGCTCTCAACTGCGCCAGCAGAAAGGTGCGCATCTGTGGATCATCTTCTACGCAAAGAATGCGAACTTTGCGATCGGTCGTGGTCATACTCTTCCCCTTATAGTTCCGAGAACCCTAGCGTTTCATTGTACCGCTATCATTCTCGGTTTCGCAAGGGTCATCCTTGCTGGATGGACTACATAGGAAGTTATCCTGCCATCCTCTACACCCTCCGACCCGAAGGCATCAGGTGCTACTTTACGCACAATGTTGTACGCGCCGTTTACGTCGGCATTGATGTACCGATTCCCAGAAGCGCAGTATAACCCGCGCTTGACTCGTTTGCCGCTAAAGGTGTGCCTGGTGTCATCGTTTGGGTCACGGACAGGCAGCGGGTCACGATCAAGGAAGCTCGCCTTGCTCGTGTAGGACTCTTCTGTGATGAACACGGTGATGCCGACCAGTTCGGCCTTGTAGGTGAGCATCTGGATAAAACGGGCATGCGGGATTTGCACAAAGTTCTGGTTATTGCGCTTGCCCATCTCTATTTCCTGCTTCCAGCCATCGTTTTTGCCGATGACTAGCGTACCTATGCCCTCTTTCACCAGCAGGTCGATGACCTTGCGGCTAGCGGTATGCAGGTAGTGGTCAACGCGGCGGTTGCGCTTGGTGGTGATGCGTTCCATGCGCGCGGTGGTGCCGATGTGCCCAAACTTGTGCTGTAGCTCTGCTCTGCGCTTGTTGTAGAACTGGTTGGTGGACTTGACTGGACGCCCGTTAACGACTACAGGGGAGAACCCTGGTTTGTTTGAGGCTAGCGCTGCCAGGTTGTTCAGACCAATGTCTATGCCAGCGTAGTAGGCAGGGTTGACGGGGGCTTGCTTTGGGGCTTGCTCGTAGACCACTTCCACCACGTAGAAGCCTTTTCGGGGGACAATGCGCACTTGATCGATGCTCTCTGCATGCTTAGTCTTGACCTCAATGGCGAGCATGGAGGGCCGGATGAGGCCATGCTGTAAGCCGCGCTTGCCCAGTGCCTGCATGGTGTACACCAGGAGATTACGCCCCTCGCTCTTGTGCTTGTACCTGGGGAGTTGTGGGCGTCCCAGGAATTTGGAGGGGTCCCACCGGTAGCTCTCCCACGCCTCGCGGAAGGACTTCCAGTTGGTGACCAGTCCCTTGAGCACCCACTGCGCGACTTTGGCCGGAAGCGCCTGGTACGCCTCGTGGGACTGCATGAGCTTGTCCAGCTGGTTGTAGGAGAGGAAGCGCCCCTCGTGGATGAAGGCCTGCCGCAGCTCGTACAGTGCGGCGTTGTACAGGTTCTTGGAGGCAAAGGCGGCAGCATCAATGGCGGCGTAGCGCGGGTCACGCTTGTCGATGACGTGTTGCTCAACTAACTGCATGCGGCTCACCTCTTGCTTCTATTTCTCATACTGCTACTCATACATTCTTTTTCATCTGCTGTTGGACGGTAACGAGTCGGCGCTCTCTTTGGGCTAGGCGGTTTGCTCTCCCAAGAACGCTTTCCGAATTTCGCTGATGTGGGCGGGCGAAATGGTGATGCCCTGTTCGGCTGCCTTGCGCTGAATGTCGGTATTGCGCATGTTCGGTGTTTCGGTAAGACACTGCCGAACGAACGCCCCTTTATCGCTTTCGGTACTGTTGGCTCTGCGCGTTCGCTCTTTCGGTGTCTGGTGTTCGCTGTTTGCTTCCACGACCGAAAGTTTCGGTCTTTCGGTATGCGGTACCGACTTTCGGCGTGGGTCGGTGTTGGATTCCATTGCCGCTTTCATCTCTTGCTGCACGACTGTGTGTACCTGCGTTTGTATCGCTTGCTGTAGCCGCTCGAACAAGCCAGGAAGCGCTGCCAGTTCTGCAAGCGTTTGGGTATGTGCCTGCACGGTTTCGGTGAGATGCGCATGTTCGCTGTGGGTTGGATGTTCACCGAACTTGCGCTCAAGTTGTTCGGTGAAGTGCACTGAAAGTCTGGCCGCTGTTCGCTGTACCAGTTCGCTACACTGTTCGGTCACGCGCTGTTCGCTTTCGCTGATGCGCTGGGAAAGTTCGCTGAAGTGTTCGGTCAACGCGGCGTGCTCTCTCTGTGTCCCTACCCGACGCAGGCCGTGAATGACGTGGCCGTAGATGACCGTCATAATCACCCGTACCAGGATGAGGCCCTTTTCCGCCGTGCTCGTGTAACTTGTGGCAGCAGGCCACAGGAGGCCGATAGAGACCAAGAGGAGCGTCAGTATCATGATGCCGATGAGCAATGCGCCTGTGACGGAGGCGCGGCGGGCGGCTCGTTCGTCCCCCTGCTGGCGTGCCTGATCGCCCATGCTCGCTAAGCTGAAGCCGCCCACGTCCAGCATCACCACCTGGGTACCCAGCACGATATTGCTGACCGACGGCCAGAGCGCGACGCCAGGCAGGATCTGAATGATGTTCATAATCATGCAGCCGAACAAGACCCATTCCGCAATGCGACCAGCATAGGTCTTGGTGACTTCCCAGGCGTCCGTGATCATCTCCGATTTCGCCAGGGCGGTTTCTTTCCAACTGGCTGCCGATCGAGGCTGCGGTGGTGTGGTAGTTGTCATCGCTCCTACTCCTTTGTGTGCGCGTGCGTGCGCGGTGGTGTTCGCACTTTTGAGCGTGTCAGAGGCTCCCACATGCCACACACGCACGCACGCGCACACTATTTGATGCCTTTTGCCATCTTCACCTCTTCCAACACCTGCCGGACTTGCCAGGGGGTAATCCCCAATGCTGCCGCCAATTTCGGGCCGGTGGTGTATCCCTGGTCGTAGGCTTTGATGGCACGCTCTAGTAACGTTGGCTCCGCCTGGACAGCCTCCTGTCCAGGCTCCGGTGTGGCGGGCTGGACTGGCGGGGTCGTGACGCGCCTCATCGAGTGGTCGGCTGAGGGTACGGCCGCCCTCTCCGGTCGGTACATGGGCATGCTGGCATAGCGATAGGCCG
>WNGR01009583.1_pt1 | contig 10161 bp, 14 predicted proteins | sample 5407581 | NCBI WGS metagenome assembly WNGR01 (sample SAMN13153383, study PRJNA577476) | soil metagenome | isolation source: 80 cm soil or saprolite under Garry oak tree replicate 2 | place: USA:California | collected 2016-06-15
ATTATAATGGGAAATTATAATCAAATTGCCAAAAACAGTTGGCGGTTTAAGCACTTGCAATTCCAGTACCTGCTTACTGTGCTTTATGCAGTTACAAGCACTTATAAGCGCTTGTAATTTTTTAGCTTTTTTGCTGATGTGATAGACTGGCACGTGCCATAATAAACCGCCCACAAAGTGTCATTACTGGGTTACCATTTACAGCACGTCCTCACCTCTCCGCTGTCAGGTTGTCGACAATGGCAACTCCGTCTGTCTCGCAGCAGACTGACACACTCAATACCATATTTCTCGGTCTTAGGAACAAAAGTCCAGAGACCCGTCTCCAATCTGCTCTCGAATTACGCCGATATGTGCGTGCTTCTGCTACTGACGTACTGTCTGCGCTTAATGGAGACCATCCTTAGGTTGCCACAAAGGTGGTTGAAATGTCCTCAGATGCCGCGACAAAGCTATGGGAGGATTCCATAAATCAAAGACTGTTCGATCTCGTCCATAGCCCTCACAGTCATGATAAATTGGGGGGCATTCTCGCCATCGGTGTGCATCTTCTCTTATGATTTAACCTGCGAACTCTGATCGTCCCAGACCACCTTCTTGACGTGGATGGCGAAGAGACGATCGAGTTCAAGCACAATCTTTTCCGCTTCTACAACTATGTCAAGTCTCTTTTACCCAACGGAGACCTCAACATCACGCTTGCTGCCTCCAAGACACTCGGACAGATCGCAGAGATTGGTGGCGCGGCTTTTGGAGAGCATTTCATGGACTATGAAGTGCCTATTGCCATTGGCTTATTGCAAGGGGACAAACAAGAGCCCGGCCGGTACGCTGGTGTGCTCATCTTGAAAGAGCTCGCCCGAAACAGCCCTGTCTACTTTCATTCGCACATCGACCTCGTCTTTGACAAAATCCTTATCCCCATTCGAGACCCACGCGTGATTGTCAGAGAGGGTGCAGCTGAACTTCTCGCCGCTTGTCTCGAGATCATTGCTCAGAGGGAACGACAGGGAAGGACTGCTCATCTCTCCAAGATCCTAGCCGACGCGCAGGCTGGACTCAAAATGAGTCAGCCGGAGATCATTCACGGTGCATTGCTTACGTACCGGGAGCTTCTACTTCATGGCGGCATGGTGAGCTCATCCAACCTCTGAGATTGTTCCAATAACCCGGTCGTTGTAGTTCATGCGCGAGAACTTCATGGACACAGCAGAAAGTATATTGCGCTTCAGGACTTCTCGCGACCCCTTCGTACGGAAGATGGTCATCACACTTATTCCTACCCTCGCCGTGTACGACACTCAGACCTTCAGCGAACACTTCCTTCACAAGGCGATGGGCCATCTTCTGACCCTTCTCGGTAAATCGAACGATCGAGAGTTCGGTACGCTTGACCTGCCACTTCTCTCATTCCACTCTCACTCCTTCTGTTCAAGCATTCGTCGCTATTGGACACGTCGCAAAGGCTGTTGGTAGTGACATGAAGCCGTTCCTCGACTCCATCATGCAGCAAGTTAAGCTTGGCCTGCAGAACAGAGGGTAGGCTACATGGATTCACAGCCTCGTTAGTTCTTTCCTCATTTTATGTTTAGGAAGAAGGCGCCCCCTGAAGAACCTATGTTTCAATGCGTCGGCATGTTGGCTGCCGCCGTTGGTCCCAACTTGACAAAGCTCCTGCACGACCAGCTGGACTTGATGTTCGCGTGTGGACTGAGCGCACCTCTTCATCATGCTCTAATCGAAATCGCCAAGAATATTCCGCCTCTCTTGAAGACCATACAAGGCAAGTCTCTACTTGCTTTCTCGTGTTTGGAGACCTAATTTCGAGTTCCAGATCGCCTCTTGGACATGCTGTCGATGATCCTCAGCGACAAACCGTACAAGCCCCTTGGTGCACCACCAGCCCTCATGCGGGGCAATGTTTCCACTATTTCCCGGGACCTCAACTCGTCTCAGGTAGGGTGCATCTTTCCGAATTCGAATAACTGGTTCATCGGACTACCAGAGCGCCGGCACAACGAAAAGCCCCGAGCTGATCACTTTGGCACTCACCATCCTCGGCGAATTCGACTTTAGTGGTATGTCATTAGGCACTTGTTACCTTCCAGTGCGTTACCGAGGTGTTCATCTATTTTACAGGCCATGTACTCAACGAGTTCGTTCGCAACTGTGCACTCCCGTACCTCGAAGAAGACTTCCCAGAAGTGCGAAAGGCAGCAGCACTAACATGCTGCAGCGTCTTCAGGCGTGACCCTATCTGCTTCCAGGGAAGCAATAACTCTATCGAGGTCATCAGCGATGTCATCGATAAGCTCATCACAGTGGGTATTGCTGACCCGGGTTTGTTGTCTTCAGTTCAAAGTGGTTTCGCGAGCTTGGCTGATCTCTCATGTTCAGACGCAACAATCCGACAAGCTGTCCTAACAAACCTACACGAACAATTCGACAAGCACCTCGCACAGGCAGAGAACGTCCGCTCCCTTTTCATAGCACTCAACGATGAGATCTTTGAGAACCGTGAGACTGCGGTTGGCCTCATTGGACGCCTTGCCTTGCACAACCCGGCTTATGTCATGCCTTCTCTTCGCAAGTCCCTTATCCAACTGCTCACCGAGCTCGAATACTCGACTGTTACGTGAGCCTTGTCTTTTGAATGTGTCTTATCCTGTGATCGAGAAGACACTAGGCGCAATCGCGAAGACTGCACGAGGTTATTGACACTCCTCGTAAGCGCGACGCAGCGCCTAATCAAGCCCTATGCACTGCCGATGCTGCGCGTGCTCCTCCAGAAAGCCGGTGATCCCAATTCGACTGTTGCCGCCAACGTGTTGATGTGTCTTGGCGAGCTGACTTGTGTTGGTGGCGAAGACGTGACGCCACACGTTTCCGAGTTAATGGACATCATCCTCGCGAAGCTCGCAGACTCAAGCATTGTGAAGCGTGACGCTGCACTGCGCGCACTGGGGCAGGTTTGTTCGAGCACCGGATTTGTTATACAGCCGCTAGTAGAGTACCCCCAGCTGCTCCAGATCTTTGGTCGAATTCTGAAGAGCGAACCAAACCCATCGGTGCGACGGGAAGTCATAAAGGTCCTTGGGATCATAGGCGCGCTAGATCCCTATAGACGCAAGGTATTTTACGTCCCCTAGGACCGAGAGTAGACAGATGACCGCTGTTGCAGACAAGGCCCGACGAGGAATCGAACGAGTCCCAAGCGCCTACCGCAGCCGCGATTAATCTCACTCATACAACATCCTCGGCATCGGACGACTACTATCAGACAGTAGTCATCAACGCACTACTCAGTATTTTAAAGGACCAATCCCTCAGCAGCCAGCATCATACTGTAATTGAAGCCATAATGTCGATATTCAAGACCCAAGGCCTCAAATGTGTGACGTTCTTGCCACTGGTGCGCGCATTTCGTTACACGAAGAGACAAACCGACTTACAACCCACCTAGATCATTCCAGCCTTCGCCGCCGTGACTCGCAGTTCCGCTGCGCGCTTACAAGAGTTTCACTTACAACAGCTCGCTATCCTTATTGGCATCATCAAGCAGCACGTCCGCAAGTACATGCCCGACATCTTCGGACTCGTAACGGACCTTTGGGAAAACCAATCGCTGCAACTTCCTCTTGTCTCACTTATTGAATCGCTTGGGAAGGCCCTCGATGCGGAATTCAGACCCTTCCTTCCGACCATCTTACCGCTCATCTTGAAGGTCTTTGACGGAGAACTAAACGACAAACGCTCCGCAACGCAAATCAAGGTGTTTGACGCGTTTTTGACGTTCGGCTCAAATATCGAGGAGTACTTACACCTTGTCATTCCAATCATTGTGAAAACATATGAGCGCCTCGACGCCTCGACGCCGCTGCGCAAACGTGCGATCGTTACGATAGACGGGCTTTCAAGTCGCGTCAACTTCTCGGACCACGCATCACGAATTATCCACCCTCTTGTGCGCGTGCTGACCTCTTCAAATAACGAACTCAGGATGGCCGTGCTAGACACCTTGTGTTCTCTGCTTGTCCAACTGGGATCAGACTTTGCTATATTCGTTCCTACTATCAACAAAGCACGCTTTCCCCCCTTTGGATCCGTCCCGCATACGCTGACGATGTGTACAGGCACTACTGCGCCACAGAATACCACACCCCAAGTATGAGAATCTTGTCTCTAAGCTGCTTAATGGTGAGCGCTTGCCGCAAGAGCTAGGGACGCTAGAGTATATGTAGGCGACTTTTATTTTGAGACGGTATTTTTACTCATAAAGCCATTGCAGCATGAATGAGAGTAACAAGACGCCGGAATTCTCTGCCCCCGCGGAGGCGGCCAAGATGGCGGTTAATCAACAACACCTGAAGCAAGCATGGGACACATCACAGGTCTCTACCAGGGAAGACTGGCTGGAGTGGATGCATCGCCTTTCCGTTGAGTTTATGAAGGAATCACCATCGCATGCTCTACGTGCCTGTATGAGCTTGGTGGACGTCCATTCGCCTCTGGCGAAGGAGTTGTTCAACGCAGCATTTATTTCATGCTGGCGGGAGCTGTACGAACAATATCAGGTATGCTAATGCATTGTAGTTCGGGAAGTACAGATCTCAAAACGGTATCACAGGAAGATCTCGTTCGCGCTATCGACCGTGCCATCACGTCGCCGACCGCCCCATCAGAGCTTATACACAGGTTATTGAACTTGTGCGAGTTTATGGAACACGAAGATCAGCGGCTCCCGATCGAAAACAGCATTCTTGGAGAGTATGCGCTCAAGTACCACGCCTATGCCAAGGCTTTGCATTACAAGGAGCTTGAGTTCTTCACTGAGACATCACCGTCGATTATCGAAGCCCTGATCGGAATCAACACGAAGTTGCAGCAATCAGATGCAGCGTGGGGCACTCTCCTTGTCGCGCGTGAACAATACGATATTACAAAACACGATCAGTGGTACGAGAGACTTGGACGGTGGCAGGAAGCGCTCCGCACGTACGAGCGCAGGGAGCAAGAGGACCCAGGCAACCCCGACATCTCGATTGGCCGGATGAAGTGTCTGCAGGCACTTGGCGAGTGGGACCAGCTTGCGGTGCAGGTCGAGGAGTACTGGGCGAGCGCGACACACGAGGAACGCCGCGAAATCGCGCCGATGGCTGCCGCCGCCGCCTGGTCGTTGAATGACTGGGATTCCATGGACGACTACATTGCAACCATGAAGGCTGATTCGACAGATCGCGCGTTCTATCGTGCTATTCTGTCTGTGCACCAGAACCAGTTCTCGAAGGCGCTAACACACATTACAAAGGCGCGCGACCTGCTCGACCCTGAACTCACAGGACTTATCGGCGAGAGCTACGGGCGGTCGTACAAGTGCGTGCCGTAGATCTGATGCGTAGTTCTCGTACCTAACGTTTGCTTCAGTGTGATGGTTCGGGCTCAGATGCTCTCCGAGCTCGAGGAGATCATCGCTTATAAGCAATTCGCTGATCAGCCCGAACGCCAGCAAACTATCAGGAAGACTTGGGTCAAGAGGTATGCTTACTGTTGTCGGAAATTTGTCCATCTGCTCAAAGTCATTAGGCTACAAGGATGCCAGCCTGACGTAGAGGTTTGGCAGCGGATTCTGCAGGTCCGAACGCTGGTTCTCAGCCCAGATGACGACCCAGCTATGTGGATTAAATTTGCCAACCTCTGTCGAAAGTCCGAGCGCATGCTACTCGCCGAAAAGACAATCAATTCTCTGCTATCTCAAGAAAGGGTAGGCCTTTTCTTCAAGAAGTTTGTGACATGGCTGACTGGCTTTATATTTCCAGCACCAGAAAGCCCCTCCGAACGTGGTCTACGCCCAGCTCAAATATATGTGGGCATCTGGTCCTAAGGAAGAGAGCCTGAACTTCCTACGCACATTCGCAACGAGTTTATCGAGGGACTTAGAGACCGAAACAACTCAGAGAGGACAGCGGTCTGGTGTATCCAAGCAGAAACTTGACGAACTTGCACGGCTTCTGGCGCGCTGCTACTTCAAACAAGGCGAGTGGCAAATGGAACTTTCGGACAACTGGGCTACGGTTCGTGCAGTTCACCCTATCGCCTACACTAATTTCATAATACGGATGTTTGTAGCGGAACGTGAAAGACATTCTGCACTCGTACCTCCTTGCTACACATTTTGACCCTAACTGGTACAAGGCATGGCATACTTGGGCTTTAGCCAACTTCGAGGTCGTCAACCACCTTCTGAATCAGGCAGAAGTGAAAGCCTCAGATGTTATGGGTACCACTTTAGTTCCGCACATCATTCCTGCAGTCCAAGGTATTCGCACTTTTGCCAGATTATGTCTAACCAACCAAACCACGCGTTTCAGGCTTCTTCCGCTCTATCGCTCTACGCAGCGAAAACGCTCTCCAGGACACTCTCAGGCTTTTGACATTGTGGTTCAAGTTCGGAGCTCATGACGAAGTCAGTCATGCGATTGCCAGCGGGTTTAGCACAGTGGAGGTAGATACCTGGCTCGAAGTAATTCCTCAGGTAAGCTGTCCGCACCCGTCGTTCTCTACCCGTGGTCACCTATTCCATTCAGATCATTGCGCGCATCCAAACCCCGAATACGAATATTAGGAGGAACATTACGAGTCTGCTCACCGATGTTGGCAAACATCACCCGCAGGCACTGGTTTATCCTCTCACTGTGGCGTCAAAGTCCCCTAGTGCATTGCGAAAGGACGCTGCGCTCGCCATTATGGACCGAATGAAGCAGCACAGTCCCGCCATAGTGGAGCAGGTGCGTCTGTGTATCTGATAGGGAGCGCATCTTACCCCCCTTTTCAATAGGCCCTTGTCGTTAGCCACGAGCTCATACGCGTCGCCATCCTATGGCATGAGCAGTGGCACGAGAAGCTAGAAGAGGCTTCTCGCCAGTACTACACCGAACACAACCCAGAGGGTATGATTGCAGCACTCGAGCCGCTCCACGAAGAGCTAGAGAGGGTTAGTGCCCACCTAGATCCCTGTAATAACTGGCTGCTCACCATTACAACGCCAGGGACCTCAAACCGCGCGCGAAACATCTTTCATCCAAGCGTTCGGTCGCGAGCTTCAAGAAGCAAGAGAAGCGACGCGTCGATATCAGAAATATGGCGAAATAAAAGACCTGGACAACGCCTGGGACATCTATTTCGCGGTAAGGCAAACAGTTGTTCATCGTTGAGTGACTCGTTCATGTTTCTCTCAAGGTCTTCAAGAAGGTTGAGAAGCAGCTGCCACAATTGACGACACTCGATCTGCAATATGTTTCACCAGAACTATTGAAAGCACGCAATTTGGAGCTTGCGGTGCCGGGTAAGTGTCCTAGGATGAGACCCTCCTATGTACTCAATCCAGGTTGCAGGAACTTATCAGAGTGGAAAGCCCATCATCACGATTATGAACTTTGCCCCTAAACTATCAATCATCATATCCAAGCAGAGGCCGCGTCGACTCTATCTCAAAGGCAGCGACGGAAAGGAGTATCAGTACCTTCTGAAGGGTACGCACCTTTAGTGTGACTGCTTCCCACTCGCACCTGTGACATACTGCGTTCGTTCTCTAGGACACGAAGACCTTCGTCAAGACGAGCGGGTCATGCAATTGTTCAGTCTTGTGAATACACTCTTATCAGAAGATACCGACAGCTTCAAGCGTCGTCTCCACATTCAACGGTATCCTGTCATACCACTTGGACCACACGCCGGCCTTCTCGGATGGGTACATGACAGCGACACGTTACACGTCTTGGTTCGCGACTACCGCGAATCGCGCAAGGTCCTCTTGAACATTGAGTACCGACTGATGTTACAGGTAAGCCCACTTTTCCTCGTGGTAACGACCGTCCATCTAACCGCAGTGCGTAGATGGCGCCGGACTACGAAAACCTCATGCTTTTGCAAAAGATCGAGGTTTTCGAGTATGCTCTCGAGAATACAACTGGCCAAGATTTGTACCGAGTCTTGTGGCTGAAGAGCATCAACTCGGAACACTGGCTCGAGCGTCGTGCGACGTTTACTCGGTCTCTTGCAGTCAATAGCATGGTCGGCCACATACTCGGTCTTGGTGACCGCCACCCGTCCAATCTCATGCTGGAGCGCAAGACGGGCAAGGTTGTGCACATAGACTTCGGTGACTGTTTCGAGGTGGCAATGCATCGCGAGAAGTTCCCCGAAAAAATACCGTTCCGACTAACGCGTATGCTCACGCATGCGATGGAGGTAGGCCAGGCGTCCCTTCGGCCGTAGGCAGCGCGTAACCCTCCCTCCCCACAGGTCAGCGGAATAGAAGGCAGTTATAGAAACACCTGCGAAATTACCATGCGGGTCCTTCGCGACAACAAAGAATCTCTGATGGCCGTCTTGGAGGCCTTCGTCTATGACCCTCTGATCAACTGGCGGTTGATGCCAACCAAAGGCGATAGCAGGCGAGCACCTGGTAAGCATTTCCCAGCGCACTACAGATGTAGATCTTCTTACACAAGGACCAGCAGGAGAGTCGACACGGACATCTGACTTGTCTCGCGTCAACGCATATGTGCAGGAGCCCGTTCGCAAGTTGAAAGCGGACGAAAACACCATTCTCAATGGTAATGCCAACTACCTCTTCTTCACAGACGCTCAGCATCCTGCTAATACCCGAACCTTAATCGCAGAGACCCAAGAGCGCAACGACCGGGCGTTGGCAGTACTAAATCGCGTGCAGCACAAACTCACAGGTTTGCAGGCTTCTTGTTTCGCTTCGGGAGAATGGGCTGACGATATCTTTAGGTCGCGACTTCAATCCCAACGTTGTACTTACGGTGCAAGCGCAGGTCGACAAACTTATACTGCAAGCAACCTCATTGGAAAATCTATGCCAGTGTTTCTCTGGGTGGTACGAATCATGCTACAGTCTCGCTTTTTCATGCTCACTCCCGAGTGTTAGGTGTGCGTTCTGGTGATTTGTATTGGCGCCTTGGTCTCCAAAGGCCCACGCGTCTTAGTTTTCTGGCGGTCGGTTGTTATGATGTACACTGTATCTCTGTCCATCTGTTATTCGTTATCTACCTTGTTTTGCGGACTCGCTTTTCTCTGTGTCATTCCGATGTACGAGTTGTTATAAAGGATTCAAATTAGTTCACTAGCCTCCGGCATACTTTAGATGCGACAAATGTAAAATTTTATCTGTGCAGAAGGCGGGGCAGGATATAAAAAGCTGGGCCTGGCCGGGAATTGAACCCGGGACCTCCTCCAAATTCTGCCCGAAGAAGGAATCATGCTACTAGACCATCAGGCCTAAACATGGGCCTGACCGGGAATTGAACCCGGGACCTCCTCCAACTTGCATCCCTAAGAAGGAATCATACTACTAGACCACCAGGCCTTCGCACCAGGGGTAATTGCGAACGCTATATAACCCGTTTGGAATATCTTCGCCCCCCGATAAGGGAGCTGCCCTTGGAGCTGCCCTCAGGCAACTCGCTTTCGATCCCTCTTTTCGATCCTTCTTGCCATGTCTGGTTTAAGGGGTTGGTCGGGGTTGGTATTTTTCAGGGTACTGTAGGTGCAGGTCATGGACCCTGCACAACTTTCCAATTGTTTCATGTTGCGGTATAAAGAAGTACAGTTTTTTTTCAAAAAAAAAAAGTACTGTCGGGCTTGACGGTTCCTGTCCCCTAATCCCTGGCCTATTGTTTTACGATAAAGATCCTTTCCGATCGTCGACGAAGCCGAGCAACCTCCGGTGCCCTCGGTACTGTACACATACCCGTGTGTCACGCCAAAGTTCCTCGGGCTAATCCATTACCCTTGCCATTTCTGCGTCCCAGTCTCCATCCAGGAAAGGTGGGGAAATAAGCGCAGCCATTGGCAATGCACAACTCACGCAACCAGACGGCGCGCGTTATTATTTGATATCCACCCAAAAGGTGAGAAGGATTGATGGACCATGAGTTGTGCGAAGGCCCTCACTAAATTTTTCTTCACAAAGTCCCCGAGAGTGAAAACATTTTTTGTGAATTGTGTTCGTATTCGCGGAACGAGCATGGCATCGCCAGCATGCCGGTGGAGGGTCTTGCGGCGGCAGTGTTCACCTCACGCTGAACAACTCCCTGCACGCTACGTAAATACCGACCCACCGCGCGGATCTTGGGT
>WNGR01009588.1_pt1 | contig 10160 bp, 7 predicted proteins | sample 5407581 | NCBI WGS metagenome assembly WNGR01 (sample SAMN13153383, study PRJNA577476) | soil metagenome | isolation source: 80 cm soil or saprolite under Garry oak tree replicate 2 | place: USA:California | collected 2016-06-15
GTACCACCTGGCCGTCGTGGTCGGCGGGACGTCGGCGGAGTTCGCGCTCAAGACGGCCAAGTACGCCTCGGCGAAGTACCTGGACACGCTGCCGGAGGCCGGGTCGGCGGCCGGGCACGGGTTCCGCGACCGCGAACTCGAGGAGCAGGTGCTCGGCATCACCCGGCGGATCGGCATCGGCGCCCAGTTCGGCGGCAAGTACTTCTGCCACGACGTCCGGGTGATCCGGCTGCCCAGGCACGGGGCGTCGTGCCCGGTCGCGATCGCGGTGTCGTGTTCGGCCGACCGGCAGGCGCTGGGCAAGATCACCAGGGACGGGGTGTTCCTGGAGCAGCTCGAGACCGACCCGGCGCAGTACCTGCCGGATTTTGCGGCGGACGACGCCGACGGCGAGGTCGTGGCGATCGACCTGAACCGGCCGATGACCGAGATCCGCGCCGAGCTGACCAGGTACCCGGTCCGCACCCGCGTGTCGCTGACCGGGCCGCTGGTGGTGGCGCGGGACATCGCCCACGCCAAGATCGCCGAGCGGCTGGACGCGGGCGAGCCGATGCCCGCCTACCTGCGTGATCACCCGGTCTACTACGCCGGGCCGGCCAAGACGCCGGCGGGATACGCGTCCGGCTCATTCGGGCCGACCACCGCCGGGCGGATGGACTCCTACGTGGACCGGTTCCAGGCGGCGGGCGGGTCGCTGGTCATGCTGGCCAAGGGGAACCGCTCGGCCGCGGTCACCGCGGCGTGCAAGAAGTACGGCGGGTTCTACCTGGGCTCGATCGGCGGCGCCGCGGCCCGGCTGGCCCAGGACTGCATCACCCGCGTCGACGTCCTGGAGTACCCCGAGCTGGGCATGGAAGCGGTGTGGAAGATCGAGGTCCGCGACTTCCCCGCGTTCATCGTGGTCGACGACAAGGGCAACGACTTCTTCGCCGACCCGTCCGGCCCGGTGCTGCAGATATCGGCGCACCCATGACGAGTCCGGGCTTTCGCGTCGAGCACGACTCGATGGGCGAGGTGGAGGTGCCCGCCGGCGCGCTGTGGGGGGCGCAGACCCAGCGGGCGGTGGACAACTTCCCGGTGTCCGGGGAGCGGATCGGGCGGGACCTGATCGGCGCGCTGGGCGCTATCAAGGGGGTGGCCGCCCAGGTCAACGGCGAGCTGGGCGTGATCGACGCGGAGATGGCCGGCGCGATTCACGACGCGGCCGCCGCGGTGGCCCGGGGCGAGCACGACGAGGCGTTCCCGGTGGACGTGTTCCAGACCGGTTCCGGCACCTCGAGCAACATGAACGCCAACGAGGTCATCGCTTCGCTGGCGTCGGCCGCGCTGGGCCGGAAGGTGCACCCGAACGACCACGTGAACGCGTCCCAGTCGTCCAACGACGTGTTCCCGTCCGCCATTCACCTGGCCGCCGTGCGGCTATTCGTGCACGAGCTGATTCCTGCCCTGAAGCATCTGGCCTCGGTGCTGACGGTCAAGGCGGAGGAGTTCGCCGGGCTGGTCAAGGTCGGGCGGACGCACCTGATGGACGCGGTGCCGGTGACGCTGGGAGAGGAGTTCGGCGGGTACGCGGCACAGGTGCATTATGGGGCCGAACGGGCTGGGTCTATCCTGCCCCGGCTCGGTGAACTGCCTCTCGGCGGGACGGCCGTGGGGACCGGGCTCAACGCGCCGCCGGGGTTCGCCACCCGGGTGAACGACAAGCTGGCGGTCTCGATGAAGCTGCCGCTGACCGAGGCGCGGAACCACTTCGAGGCCCAGGGCTCCCGGGACGCGCTGGTCGAGGCCAGCGGGGTGCTCCGGGTGGTCGCGGTCAGCCTGTACAAGATCTGCAACGACCTGCGCTGGATGGGATCCGGGCCGCGGGCCGGCCTGGGCGAGATCGTCATCCCGGACCTGCAGCCCGGCTCGTCGATCATGCCCGGCAAGGTGAACCCGGTCGTCTGCGAGGCGGTCTGCCAGGTGTGCACGCAGGTGATCGGGAACGATGCGGCGGTGGCGTTCGGCGGGGCGGCGGGCAACTTCGAGCTGAACGTGATGATGCCGGTGATCGCGCGCAACCTGCTCGCCTCGGGGCGCCTGCTGGCGTCGGTCGCGCCCTTGCTGGCCGACCGCTGCGTGGCCGGGATCACGGCCCTTCCCGATCGCATGCGGCATCTGGTCGAGTCGTCGCCGGTCATCGTCACCGCGCTGAACCGTTACATCGGTTACGAGGCGGCGGCCCAGGTCGCCCACGAGGCGCTGGAGAGCGGCGAGACGATCCGCTCGATCGTGATCGCCCGGGGCTACGTGGAGCGCGGGGAGATAACATCGGAGCAGTTGGACGCCGCCCTGGACGTGCTGGCCATGACGCGGCCTGCCGAACGGGGGCTAGCAGAGAGAGGTTAAAATCCGGCCACGCTTCATCAATGCTTAACCCGCCCCCAGAGACCTTTCAGGCAACACCGTGTATGGTCCGGCTATGCACCCATCGGCGGACACCGGGCGTGTGATCGCCGGGCGTTACCGTCTGCAAGCCCCCATCGGCCGCGGTGCCATGGGTGTCGTCTGGCGTGCCCGTGATCAGCTGCTCGACCGCGACGTCGCGATCAAGGAAGTGCAGATCGCCGACTCTCTCACCGAGGAGGAGCGGGCCACCGCCTTCCAGCGGACGCTGCGCGAGGCCAAGACCGCCGCCCGGCTCAACCACCCGGCCGTGGTCACCGTCTACGACGTGGTCGAGGACGGCGGCCGTCCGTGGATCGTGATGCAGCTGGTCCACGCGCAGTCGCTCGACCAGATGCTCACGGCCTCGGGGCCGCTGTCGCCGCGGCGCGCCGCCGAAATGGCCAGGCAACTGCTCTCCGCCCTGAGCGTGGCGCACGCCGCCGGGGTGATGCACCGGGACGTCAAGCCGAGCAACGTGCTGCTCGGCAGCGACGACCGGGCCGTGCTGACCGACTTCGGCATCGCCACCTTCGCCGACGACCCCAAGCTCACCCAGACCGGCATGGTGATGGGCTCGCCGGGGTTCACCGCGCCCGAGCGGATCCGCGGCGAGGACGCGTCGCCAGCCTCCGACCTGTGGTCGCTCGGCGCGACCATCTACGCGGCGGTCGAGGGACACGGCCCGTTCGAGCAGCGCGGCGGGGCGATCACGACTATGTCCGCGATCATCAACGAGGACGCGCCCGAGGCGTCGACGGCGGGCGCGCTCGGCCCGGTCATCGCGGCGCTGCTCCGCCGTGAGCCCGGCGACCGGCCGGACGCCAGCGCGGCCGCGCGGATGATCGCCGACGTGCTGCCGCAGCTGGCCGACCGCGTCCCAGGTTCGGCACCCGGCTACGAGGCCACCGCGTTGTCGGCGTCGTCGCTTCCACCCTCATCTCAGGCGGGTCCGGCGCCCCCCGGATCGGCAGCGCCTGGATCGGCAGGGCCCGGATCGGTGTCGCCGCCTGGGGCGGCCTATCCGGGATATTCCGGGGCGGTCCGGCCGCGGACGCCGCAGCCGGGCGAGAACTCGATGGCCTACGAGCCGACGGTGATAAAGCCGCCAGACCCGCTGGCCGCGAGCACCGGCCCGCCGGCTGGCGCCCAGGCGTCAGCGGCGGAGACCGCACCGACGACGCCTCAGCCGTCGCAGCCGTTGCCGGGCGGCTGGGGGCAGGGAGCGGGCTCCGGGTACAGCCCGGCAGGCTCTGCGGGTCCGGCAGGCTCTGCGGGTCCGGCAGGCTCTGCGGGTCCGGCAGGCTCTGCGGCTCAGGCCGGGTCCGCGGCCAGGCCGGAGGGCCGGGAGCCCGATTTCTCCTCCTGGTACAACCAATCCCCCAGGTCCGGCGCGTCGTCTCCGCCGGGTTCCGGCTACCCGCCGCCGGCGGGCTATGCCCCGGCGGCCTGGTCGGGCCAGGCCTCGCAGCAGCAGCCGCCGCCCTGGTCCGGCGCCGAGTACGCGCCGTCCCGGCCGCGGCGGTCCGGCTTCGGGTGGAAGGCCGCCGTCGCGGCGCTGGCGATCATCGGCGCGGCGGCCGGGGCGGGCACGGTCGTGCTCCTGCACCAGGGTCATTCCGGCTCGCCGCAGGGTCAGGGTACGGGCACGGGGTCCGGCTCAGCGTCGGGGTCGTCCTCGGCGTCGCTCCCGCCCTCGACGCTGCAGATCGTCGACGCCATCAACAAGCCGGCCACCGGGCCGCTGCCCAGCGGGTTCACGATGATCTCGCAGCCGGCCGCGTCCAATGAGACGGCGGGCTTCACCATCGCCGCGCCGACCAACTGGCAGCAGTCCACGAGCGGCTACCAGACCTACCTGACCGACCCGACCGACGCGAACACGAACATCCTCATCGACCTCACCCCGCACACCTACCCGGACATGCTGCGGGAAGCGCAGTACATCGAGGCGCAGTCGATCCCGCACTTCCCCGGGTACAAGCGAGTGGGCATGCAGGCGTCGAACGTCCGGGGCACGACGGGATCCTGGTGGAAGTTCACCTGGAACAAGAAGGGGGTCCAGCAGGAGGCCCTCGACCTGCTCTTCGTGTTGCACACCTCCAAGGGCCCTCAGTCGTACGCCCTGTACGTGACCGCGCCGAAGTCGAAGTTCGACCAGATGCGGCCGATCTTCGACGAAGAGGTGGAGACCTTCGCCACGCTCGCAGGCTAGGGGCGGGCACCGCCGACATCAGGCTGACTCAGTACCAGCCGTCAGTAGTAGTGGTTGACCTGCCAGAAGGCCCAGGCTTTGCAGGGGTCCCCGTAGATGGCTTTGATGTAGCCTAGGCCCCACTTGATCTGGGTGGCCGGGTTGGTCTGCCAGTCCGCCCCCGCAGATGCCATCTTGCTGCCCGGCAGCGCCTGCGGGATGCCGTACGCGCCGCTCGCGTTCTCCGCGTCGTACCGCCACCCGCTCTCCCGGTCCCACATGTCCTTCAGGCAGCCGAAGAAGGTAGTCGGGTTGAAGCCGAAACTGGCCAGCATGTTGTAGGCGATGGACTGGGCCGAGCCAGGGTCGGGCGGCGTGGACGTGACGAAGACGACCCCGTCGCTGCCCGTGCCCCCGGTCGTACCCGGGTTGGCCGCGGCCACCTCGGCCGGCGAGGCCAGTTTGGGCTTGGCCACCACGGTCAGCGTGCGCGCGGCGGTCGTCATGGCGATCAGTTGCGCGCGTTCGGATTCGAGGGCGGCCATGGTGTGGCTCCCCGGCACCATCTCGATCGCCTGGACGGCGCCGAAAGCACTCGATCCGGGCGCCAGCAGCTTGCCGCCGACCGCGACCCCGATGACCGCGATCACGGCGAAAATGGCGACCGGGAAGACAAGACCGAAACGCCGGATCAGGCCCCGCTTGCGCCTACTGCTGCGAGCCCCCGTCCGGTGTCGCGACAAAGCAATCCTTTCGTCCGGCCATGCCCGCGAGATGCTAGCCGCCGTTTCGGCGAATCCCGGGTTTTCCGGCTGCGGGCGTTCGCGGCATTCCCGCCGCGCCACCGACCCCGCCGCACCTGACCTGGTGCGCCGCCTGGCCGCCGCGCGCAAGTACCGCTGGCGGACAACGATGCCAGAAAGATCGCCCATGCGCTCTGCACTTCGGCAAGAAAGCCCACGGCGGGTTTACCGAAACGGCTGTGACGGCGATCACAAGATGCTAAACGCTTAGTAACCAATGCAGATCAGAAAGTCATGCAATGGATACTTGGTGATGTGATCTGCGTCTCATTAGGTACGGTTATATAGGGGTGTTTTTCCATGACTGGGGCGTTTAGCCGGTTCTGCGCCGGGCATACGGGGCGGGTCGCGCAAGGCGGAACTGTTCGCCAGCGTCATCGACGCGGGCAACGTGTTCGGCGGCGGCCTGGATGCCGACGATATCCGCGGGCTGCTCGCCTAGCGTTGCGTCAGGGCCGCGGCCGGCTGTAACAATCGGATCATGGAAACGCCACTGTCGCCGCTGGACTTCGCCCGCCGTACCCGCAGGCTGCACGCAGACCGGGAGGCGGTCGTCGACGGCGATCTCCGGCTGACCTACCGGCAGTTCTTCGATCGGTGCGACCGCTGGTCCTCGGCGCTGCAGGAGATGGGCGTGGCGCAAGGCGGTGGCCTCCCGGTACCTCTGGACGCTGCCGATGTTCCACGCCAACGGCTGGACCTACACCTGGACGGTGACCGCGGCCGCGGGCACGCATGTCTGCCTGCGCAAGGTGGACCCGGCGGTCATCTTCGGGCTGATCAGGGACGAGCATGTCGACTCGCTGTGCGCGGCGCCGACGGTGCTGATCGCGCTGGCCAGCGCGCCCGCCTCGGTGCGCGGCGAAGTGCCGGCCGGGGTGCAGGTAGTCACGGCCGGGGCGGCGCCGGCGGCGGCCACCATCGAGCGGATGGAAGGGGAGTTCGGCTGGGAGGTCACGCAGGTCTACGGGCTGACCGAGACGGCGCCGTTCATCACCGTCTGCGCCCCGCTGCCCGAGCATGAGGAGCTGTCCCCGGCCGACCGGGCCGTGCTCAAGGCACGGCAGGGGGTCGAGCTGCTGACCTCGGGTGAGCTGAGGGTGGTGGACGGCGACGGACGCGAGGTGCCCGCCGACGGTCAGACGGTCGGCGAGATCGTGGTGCGCGGCAACGTGGTGATGGAGGGGTACTACAACGACCCCGAGGCCACGATGCGCGCCATGGGTGACGGCTGGTTCCACACCGGGGACGCCGCCGTGCTGCACCCCGACGGTTACGCCGAGATCCGCGACCGGCTCAAGGACGTGATCATCAGCGGCGGCGAGAACATCTCCTCGGTCGAGGTGGAGGGGGTGCTGCTCCGGCACCCCGCGGTCCAGGAGGTGGCGATCGTCGGCCTGCCGCACGAGAAGTGGGGCGAGACGCCGCATGCCTTCGTGGTGCTCCGCGACGGCGGCAGCACCACCGAGGAGGAGATCATCGCGTTCGCGCGCGGACGGCTGGCTCACTTCAAGGCCCCGCGCGGCGTCACCTTCAGCGGCGAGCTGCCGAAGACCGCGACCGGCAAGATTCAGAAGTACGTGCTGCGCAAGGGCGCGCCCAACCTCTCACGCCAGTAGGGCGGGAGAGGTTGGGCGCGGACGGCGGTTACCAGTCGAAGGCCTCGGCGAGGTTCTTGTACTCGAACAGTTCGGTCGGGTCGAACCAGAGCTTCACCTCATACTCCGCTTCCTCCCGGTTACCGGAGGCGTGCACGAGGTTGGCCACGGCGTTGCCGGTGGCGGCGGCGACCGCCTTGGACTGGTGCGCGAAGTCGCCGCGGATCGAGCCGGGCTGGGCCTCGTTCGGGTAGGTGGTGCCGACGATCTTGCGGACGGTGGCCACCGCGTCCTCGCCCTCGAGCACGAAGGCGATGACCGGGCCGCGCTGCATAAACGTCGCGGTCGCGTTGTAGACCGCCGCCCCGAGCCGTTCTTCCAGGTCGAAATAGTGCTTGCGGGCGAAGTCGGCGTCGATCTCGCGCATCTTCACGCCAATGATCTTCAGTGCCGCATCCTCGAACCGCTGGATGATGCGTCCGGCTAGGCCGCGGACCACGGCATCCGGCTTCAGCACGACAAGCGTGCGCTCCCGCAACTGCTGAGAGTCGGCCACGGTAATCCTTTCCCCATTCGTGAATGGAGACAGGGTAGCGGTCCGTACCCGGGATCAGGCCTGCCGGCGCGATGGTGCCACGTCTCGGTCTGATACAGGCGGACGGGCCTGTCGCCCCGCTGTTTGACACGGCCTGCGGCAGCGCCGAGACTGGGCCGTGGCCTGGCGAGGTTTTCGGCGGCTATCAGCCGCCGCAGTCGGCTTTCTCGTCCTACTGCTGGTCTCCTCGGCCCCGGCGACTGTCGACCCGCCTCTCTCCCGTCCGTCGCCCGCCGGAGCGTCCGGGGCGGTCCCCGGAATTGCGCGCCAGGCCGCGGCGCTGACAGGGTGTGAGCAGCGGCTTCAGCCGGGCCGGCGGCCCGGCGTGCCGACCGTCGCGATCGTGGGCGCCTCGTTCACCGCCGGGGTGGGGGCGGAAGATCCGGCCGGGTCCTGGGCCGTGCTGCTGGCCCGCCAGCTGCACTGGAACGCCTTCGTGTACGGGGTGCCCGGGGCCGGCTACGTACACCCCGGCCTCGGCCGGAAGGGACCGGTCGCCGCCGAGATCTCCCGGGCCCACCTGGGCGCGCTCCAGCCGTCGCTGGTCATCGTGCAAGCCGGCCACGACGACATGTCGGTGCCGCCGGACCTGGAGCGGCTCCGGGTCCAGCAGACGGTGGCCATGATCCAGGCCCAGGCGCCGCGGGCACGGATCGCGCTGATCACCGTTTTCGCCGGGCGCAAGCGTCCGCCTGCCATCTACCGGACCGACGCGGCGATCGTGGCCGGGGCCGAGGCCGCGGACCCCGACGTGATCATCATGGACCCGCTCGCATCGGGATGGCGGTTCCCGCGCTCGCGGGACGACCTACATCCCTCGCCCGAGGGCGACGCCTGGATCGCGGGCAAGGTGGCGGGGGTCTTGCGGCAGAACGGGGTACGTCCCGCCCCGGCCGGGCAGGACCCGGCCCTGTGCACCATCGCTATCCGGGCTCCGGCCGAGCCGATCGCGGCGCAGAACCGGCCAGGGCCGCGTCCGGCGCCGGATTCGCCCTGGGTGCCCTACCAGGTAGCCAGAATCGGATGAGCGTTCCCGCTCCGGGCGCGGCTTCGGCCCGGACCGTTCCGCCGTGGCGCTCGGCCACCTGGCGGACGATGGACAGCCCTAGGCCGGAGCCGGGGACGCCGCGGGCCGACGGCGCCCGGTAGAAACGGTCGAAGACAAGGGGCAGATCGGCCGGTGCGATGCCCGGGCCATGATCGCGCACGGTGAGCTCGCCCGCCCGCAGGCACACCTCGACATGCGCGCCGGGCGAGCCGAACTTCGCCGCGTTGTCGAGCAGGTTGCGCACCGCGACCTGAAGGCTGTCGGTGCTGCCCCCCGCAACCGGCCACGGCTCAAGCTCCGCCGTGAAGACGGCCTGGGGCCAGTCCCGGCGGGCTCCCGCCAGGCTGGCCTCGACGACCTTGTCCAGCTCCACCTCCCCGAGCGGGCCGGGCTGCGACTCGTCCCTGGCCAGCTCGGTGACGCTGGCGACCAGCTGGCCGAGCTCGGCGACCTGGGCGACCACCCGGTCGAGCACCTCCCGGCGCTCGGGTTCGGGCAGGCCGGGCTCGGCGGCCAGCATCTCGGCGTTGAGCCGCAGGCTGGTCAGCGGGGTCCGCAGCTCGTGGCTGGCGTCGCTCACCAGCTGCCGCTGGGCGGTCAGCGACCGCTGCAGCGCGCCGAGCATGGTGTTGAACGATGCGGCCAGCCGACCGAGCTCGTCGGCGCGGTGCACATCCACCCGGCGGCCAGGATCCCCGGTCGCGGTCACGTCCTCGGCGACCGCCGCCAGCCTGCCGACCGGCGCCAGTCCGGCGCGCGCCACCGCCCAGCCGGCCAGCGCGGCCAGCCCGACCCCGATCACGCTGAGCAGAGCCAGGGTGGTGCCGACGCTGGTCACCTCCTGGTCCACGGTGGCGAGCGGCACGGCCAGCTGCACAGCCAGACCCGGTGCCAGCGGCGTGGTGTACACCATGGCCCGGACCCCGTCCAGCTTGCTCACCGCGTAGTAGGGCCCGAGCCGGCCGGCCGCGACCTGCTTCGCGGCGGCGTCCGCCGTCAGCAAGCCGCGGTCACCCAGCGGCGCCCAGACGTCACCGCGGGCCGTCACGACCTGCCCGTACGGGCTGGATACCCCGAACCGGTCCGAGTGCGGCGGGACCCATCCATGCGGGATGTGGCCGTGGTAATGCCCCGCCACCCGGTGCACCACTTCGCTCTGCTGCAGCAACTGCTGCTGCACCTGGTCCTGCAGGTCGGAGCGGAGCACCAGGAACGCCACCGCGGTCACGGCCAGCGTGACCGCGGCGACCGCGCCCGCCGCGGCCAGGGTGAACCGGGTACGCAGCATCAGCGGACGGCGCGGGCGCAGCCACGCCCGCCACGCGGTCACGGGGCGGTCCTGATCACGTAGCCAACGCCGCGCACGTTGTGCAGCAACCGCGGGCCGCCCCCCTCCTCCAGCTTGCGCCGCAGGAAGCCGACGAACACCTGCAGCGCGTTGGACGCGGGCGCCTCGCCGTAGCCCCACACCCGCTCCCGGATCACGTCGTAGCTGATC
>WNGR01011008.1_pt1 | contig 10159 bp, 17 predicted proteins | sample 5407581 | NCBI WGS metagenome assembly WNGR01 (sample SAMN13153383, study PRJNA577476) | soil metagenome | isolation source: 80 cm soil or saprolite under Garry oak tree replicate 2 | place: USA:California | collected 2016-06-15
AAGGCCGCGGCAGGGCCAGTCAGGGCGCAGCCGCCACCGCAGCGCGGCGGCCGCACGGCGTCCCGCAGCGGGACGCTCACCGCAGGTGCCCCGCAAGCCGGCCCCCCGGTCTACCCGCCAGGCCGCCCCGTCCAGGTGAGGCGGCAGGCGGCCCTGGGCGGCCGGGTCATCCGCCGCGCCGGCACCTATGCGGGGACCGGGGCACCGGTCAGGCCACCGCAGCAGCCTGTCAGTGCGGCACGGCGCCCGCTGCCCCCGCGCGGCCGTACCGCATCGCTGCGCGGCCCCTACGCCCAGACGGGGCCGCCGGCCATCCCGCTGCGGCGTCCCGTGCGCGGGCAGCCGCAGCGGCCGGTGCTCACCGGCCGCGCCGCGCGGCGCGCCGGGGCCTACACCGCGCCGTTCGTCCCGCCGTTCACCGTCGGGACGCTCACAGCCGCGGACACGCCGGGCAGTGCCCTTACCGGGGGAACGGCCAGTAGCGCCCTGACGGCCAGCACGGCACCGCAGAGCACCCTCACAGCCGGAGATCAGCGGACAGGAGGCCCGGGTGGCTAGGTACCCGAGCGGGCAGCCCGTGCGCCTGAGTACCACCGTCCGCGACGTGACCGGCGCCCTGGTCGACGCCGGTGCCCTGACCCTGCTGGTGAAGCTCGCCACCGCCGACGGCACCCTGACCACCACCGGCACGTATGCCACCCCGGCGCATGATTCCACTGGTACCTACCATCAGGACGTCCCGGCCGCGGACCTGGCCAGCCCCGGCCACTACCAGTACACGTGGACCTCGACGGGCACCGGCGCCGGGGTCAGCTTCGGCGACTTCGACGTGTTCGACCCGTTCGAGACGGCGGTCCTGCCGCTGCAGGACGCCAAAGACATGATCAACGACCCGCAGCTAGTCACCATCGCCACCATCGAAACGTCCCTGGAGGGGTTCACCGGCGGCCCGCTGGTCAACCGGGTCATCACCGCCGAGCGGGCCGAGCTGATGGATTCCCAGACGGTGATCCTGGTGCGGCAGCGCCCCCTGGTGTCGGTGACCCAGGTTCTCGGCGCGGGCGGCACGGCGATCGACATCTCCGCCGGCCTGGACCTGGACCCGAATGCGGGGACGATCCGCCGCAAGCTCGGGTGGCCGTTCTACGGGCCGTTCTTCCAGTGGCTGCCGGTGGTGTACGTCACCTACGTGGCCGGGTGGGGCACGCAAGTTCCGGCGGCGTTCGGCCTGTTCGCCCGGATCGTTTTCAAGCACATGTGGGAGACCCAGCATGGGCCGTCGGCGCGGCCGTCGATGGGCGGCCAGGAGATGGTAACCCCGCCGGGATTCGCGTTCGCGATCCCGAACCGGGCCGCTGAACTGCTCGATGGCAGTTTGAACGGGATGCCATTCCGGAGCGAAGCCTTCATATGACCACGAAGGCGCCGGCGTTGATCGACTGGCTGATCGGCGCCTTTCAGGCTTCGACCGCCCTCGGCCAGGCCACCCCGCCGGTCACCGTCTACGACGGGCCGAACACCACCGGCCTCGACCCGTTCCTCAAGCTGTACGTCGGGCTCACCGACCCGGACAACGAGGACACCCCGCCGGCCGCGGCCACCCTGACCCAGACCCGGGATGACCTGGGCAACGCGGCCCGCACCGAGGTCAGCGAGATCCACTGCTGCGCGGAGGCGTGGTCCGGCGCCGATGACATCGCCGCGGTCCGCCACGCCGTGGCTGCGATCATCGCCGCCGCCGAGACGGTCATCCGCTCGGACACGACGCAGTTCGGCGGCCTCGGGCAGGCGACGCCGGGCCTGGCGGCGGCGGAGCTGCTGCAGAACAACACGACGGCGGGCGCGATTGCCCGCATCCCCTTCTCGATTTCGTTCACGTCGTTCACGTAAGGGAGCACGGATGACCACTTACTCGGTCCAGGCCCCGGTGCACCGCCCTGCGGCAGGGATCACCCTTGTGGCACCGGGCGGCACCACGGGGGACCTTGCCCCGACGGGCCAGGGCCTGGCGCTGCTGGTCGGCAACGGCGCCACCCCCACCACGGTCGCCCTGGCGCCGCTGGCGTTCGACGGGATGACGGTCACCTTCCCGGCGATCACCATCGCCGCGAACTCGATCAACCTGATCCCGCTGCCGCCGTCGGTGTACGGGGCCGGGACGGTCGCGGTCACCTACGGGAACGTGACCACGCTGACCGGCACGGGCCTGTCCGGTGTCGCGGTGGTGACGATCCCGTGAGCGACGACGTCGAGGTGTACCACCCCGGCACCGGGGCGACGGTGACGGTCCCGGAGTCGGCGGTGCCGCACCTGCGGGTGTCCGGGTGGCTGCTGCTGTCCGAGCACCAGGAGAACCAGGCCGCCGCCGCAGACCGTGAGGCCGCTGCCGCCAAGACCCCCGCGAAGGAGAAGTAACTGTGGCTGCCACACCGATCGGCGGGTCCACCAGGTACATCCCAGAAGGCAACACGCACTTCTACTGGGTGGTCAGCATCGCGAACTATCTCTCCCCGACCGCAGCGGAGCTGAACGCGGGCACTGACCTGACCCCGGAGATCGCGGCGACCGGCAACTGGGGGATCATCTCCGGGTCGATCGACGCTGCGGACCTGGCCTCGCTGTTCACGCCGCAGATCACCGGCAAGGTCACGGTGGACGGCCCCACGCTCGACATGTACGCCTCCATCAACAGCATCGACGTCCGGACGCTCGTGCCCCGCGGCACCGCCGGCTATGTGGTGAAGTTCCCGGAAGGCGTCATCGCCGGCCGCACCATGGACGTGTTCCCGTCGAAGACGCTCCAGCAGGCCAAGCCGACCAATCTAACCAATCCGAGCGTGATTCAGCTGGGCTGGGCCGTCACCAAGATCCCCGCCGAGAACGTGACCGTCCCGGCCGGCGTCTGAAGGAACGGCACATGCCGCGCGCTGACATCCGGGTGGGCCTGGGCGCCCGGGGCGCGTCCCTGCGGACGATCGCCCGTGAGCTGCGGGGCATGGACGACGCGCATGTGCGGGCGCTGTTCCGGCGGCGGATGGAGGACGCGGCGAAGCCGTTCCCCGCCGCAGTGCGGGCGTCGGTGCTGGCGATCCCCACCACCGGGAAGAAGCACACGGGGCTGCGGGCGCGGATCGCGGCGTGCGCGCAGACGGCGTCGTGGGAGTCGGCTGTGACCCGGTCGGCGAGTGTCGCGGTGGAGATGAACCCGAAGCGGATGCCGCCGGGGGAGCTGGGGCTGCCGCTGTACATGGAGGGCGTGGCGGGCGGCCGGATCAACCATGCCCGGTGGCGCCACCCCGTCTACGGTAAGTGGCTGGCCGGCCAGCCTAACCAGCCGTCACATCCCTACTTTGACAAGCCGGTTCAGCCGTTCGGCCGCGCCGCCGGGGAGGCACTGAAAGCGGCGCTAGAGGACATCACGAAGCAGATCAACGGCTGATCGGCGCGGGGTTGCCGTGCATGGCGCGGATGAACCACACCGGCGCCCACAGGCCGAACGTGAACACGGTCAGCAGCAGGTGCAGGATGTGCTGGCCAGCGGTCAGCGGCACCCGTTTCGGTGGCTGCGGCGGGTGGGCTTCCAGGTGATCCATGCGCCGGTCGGCTAGTGCGCGGTAACGGTCCACTGCCTTCATGACTCCTCCTTTGCCGCGGCGGCTTCGAGTGCGCTGCTGCGGATGAACTCTGAAATGTTGGGCTTGCCGCCCGGGCCGGTGGCCGGGGCGGCGGCGGCGAGGGTGGCGTATTCGCTGGGCAGCAGGCGCACGGCCACGAGCACCGTGCGCTGCCGCCGCTCGGAGTGCTTACTGAGCATCGCCTAGCTTCCTTGTCTTGGGAAGCGCCTGGATGGGGCCGTACGTGCGGCACGTGGGATACCCGGGTGGCCTACCCAGGAGCTAGCAACCTGTTGGTGTCTCTCCCCACCGTGAGCGAACGCTGGCCAGGGGGCCAGCCCGCCCGCACGCCCTCAACCGGGCGCTTCCCCTGTTCTCTTGTGGTTATACCGTCAGCTTATACGGTTATACCGTCCTGTCAACCGGAGGACCCGTGCGCTTGTCCAAGGAAGACATCCTCAAGGTCGAGGACCGCACCGCCGAAGAGGTCGAGGTGCCTGAGTGGGGCGGCTCGGTTCTCGTCCAGGGGATGACTGGCCGGGAACGGGACGCGTACGAGGTGTCACTGCGTGACCAGCGCACCGGCCAGCGGCGGCCAGGTGCACTGGACAACGTCCGCGCCAAGATCATCGCCCGCTGTGTCGTAGATGACGACGGGAAGCGGCTGTTCACCGACGCGGACATCGCCGCGCTGGGCGAGAAGTCCGGTGCGGCGATTGACCGGGTGTTCGACGTCGCGGCCCGCCTGTCGGGGCTGTCGGATGAGGACCAGGAGAAGATGACGCGGGATTTCGGGCCGGCGGATGGGAGCGATTCAAGTTCGAGCTCGCCGCCCGGCTCGGCATGACCGTCGAAGGGCTCCTGAGCGAGGTGTCCAGCCGGGAGCTGTCGCAGTGGCAGGCCCTGTACGAGGCGGAAGCGCAGGAACGCGCGGAGGCTAAGTCCCAGCAGCCGCAGCCCGGCCTGGGGTACTGATGGCGACCATCCAATACGTAGTGTCAGCAACGGATGCGGCCTCAGCGGTTTTCGCGCGCATCGCCGCGTCCGCCGACGGGCTGGACCGGCAACTCGCGGACCTCAGCAAGCGGATCGCCACCCCCGAGGTTGACCTGAAGGACGCGAAGTTCACCCTGGGCATGGTCAACGCGGCGAAGCGGCTGGACAAGCTGTCCGCGATGGTCGCCGACCCGTCGGTTGAGGTTGACGACGCGAAGGCGCAGACGGAGATCCTGCGGATCACCGCGATGCTGGACCGCCTCGACGCCAAGCGGGTCAACGTGAAGGTGAATGTGGACCGCAGCTTGCTGTCCCGGCTGGGCGGCCTGCTCGGCGCCGGCGGTGGCGCCGGGGGCGCCGCGGGAATCGCAGGCGGCGCGCTCGGAATCGGGGCCGCGATCGGGCCGCTTCTTGTCGGCCTGTCGCAGGTCGCCAGCGCGCTCGCCGCGGCCGGTGCCGGGGTGGCCGCGTTCGGAGCCCTGTCCATTCCCCAGTTCTCCGCCGTCAGCGGTGCCCTCAGCCAGATCAAAACGGACATGGACGCCTACGAGCGGGCCACCACGGCGGCGTCGAAGTCGCTGGCGCTGAAGCACATCCGCCAGGACTGGGCGGACCTGACCGGCCCGCAGCGCCAAGCGGTCCACGGAATCCAGTCCCTGCAAACGGAGTTCGGCAAGCTGTCCGCCAAGCTCGCGCCGATCACGTTCAAGGTGCTCAACGACGGGCTGAAGATCGCCGGCAAGCTGCTGCCGGACCTGCTGCCGTTCGCCCGGGCGGCGGGGAACGCGATCGACGGGCTGCTGAAAAGCTTCGGCAAGTTCGCCCAGACGGCCGGGTTCAAGGCGTTCCTTGCCCAGTTGCAGGCCCTGTCGGGCCCGGCGATCACCGCCCTCGGCCTGGGCCTGGGGAAGATCGCCGTGTCGGTCGGGAAGCTGATCCTCGTGTCGGCGTCGCCGAACTCGATCAAGGTGCTGTCCGGGCTGCTGACCGTCATGGCCGGCACCATCGACGTGATCACGTTCGTGATCGGCAGGGCCAGCGGCAAGATGGTGGAGTGGAAGAACGACTTCGGCGACATCGGCCGCGTGGTCGGGGGCTTCCTCAAGAATCTTGCCAACTGGCAGGTGGACGTCGCCCTCTGGGTGGTTAACGCCACCCGCGACTTCCGCAACTGGGCCCATGACGTCGCGCACACGTTCGACACCCTGCGGCATTCCGTCGCGGTCACCTGGAACGCGATGTGGGCGGCCACGATCGGGGCCCAGATCCACGCCCTCGGCACGATCGTGGGCTGGTTCAGGGGGCTGCCTGGCCGGATCCTCGGCTCGCTCCGGGGACTCGGGCACACTCTGGGCAGTTTTGCCTCCGCGGCGCTGACCGAGTTCTGGAACGGGTTCAAGAACGTCGCCGGGAACATCCTGCACTGGCTCGGCGGGTTCCTGAGCAGCCTTGTCGGGATCGCGAAAAAGATCCTCGGCGTGTTCTCCCCGTCATCGGTGTTCTTCGACATCGGCAAGAACCTGATGCTCGGCCTGGAAGGCGGCATCAAGGCGCACGCCCACAAGGCGGTCAACGCGGCCAAGGCCGCCGCGCAGGCCGCCGCCGGTGGCGGGGCGCACGGTGGCCCCACCAGTGCAAGCGCCGCGCAGGCGCAGGCGTACGCCCGGTCCCGGCTGTCCGCCTTCGGGTGGGGCGCGTCCCAGATGGCCTCGCTGATCGCCTTGTGGAATGGCGAATCAGGCTGGAACAGGCTGGCTAGAAATCCGACATCTGGGGCATATGGGATACCCCAGGCTTTGCCACCGGGGAAGATGGGCGCCGCGGCGAACCCGCCGACGTCCTCAGCCGCCGCGCAGATCAACTGGGGCATGGGTTACATCAGGTCGGTGTACGGCGACCCGGCGAACGCCTTCCGGCTGTGGCTGTCCCGCTCCCCGCACTGGTACGGCGGCGGCCTGTCCGGCGGCCTGTTCACGCGCCCCACACTCATCGGTGTCGGCGAGCGCGGCCCCGAGCGCGTCGACGTGACCCCGGCCGGCTCGCAGGCCGCCCGCAGTGTCCCGCTGGTGAATGTGGAGCAGATGGTCGTGCAGGACGCGACGGACATGGCCCTGGTGGTGTCCCGCCTCAACTTCGCCATTTACGCGGCCAGCCTGGGCTCCTGATGACGGTCCAATCGATCGTTCTCATTGACCCCGTGTCCGGCCTGTCCGTGACGATCATGCCGGCGGACGGCGTGTCCGCGCAGGTGCTCGACGTCGCCGCCCCCGCCAGGGCGGTGGAGGAGGATCGCGCCGGGGCGCACGGGTCCTATGACACCACGAGGTACCTGTCCGCGGCGGCGGTGTCCTTGTCGATGCTGCTGTACCCGGGGGTGACGCAGACGCCGGAGAAGTTCCTCGACGCCCTCGGCCCGCTGCTGACCCCGGCGCTGCGCCCGTACCTGATCGTCGCCAACGACCAGTGGCCATCGGGGCCGCGGCAGATGACTGTCCGGTACGACTCCGCGAGCAAGCCGCTGTCGGACCCGACGAACTGGCCGGTGCAGGTGTCGTGGAAGGCGCCGGCCGGGGTGTGGGAAGCGTCCAGCCTGGTCAATGCGGTGATCCAGGCGTTCATCGCCACCTCGACCGGGTTCGTGTTCGACGTGCCCGGCGCGGTGATCACCTCCGCCGGGTACGTGTTCCCGGCTACCAGCGCGCCGAGCCCGAGCCAGGTGGCCTCGGAGGGGAACGCGCCGTCGCAGTGGACGGCGTTCCTGTACGGGCCGGCCGTGGGGCCGAAGTTCGCCAACGACACGGTAGGGCTGACGCTGGAGTTCATGGGTGATTTGACGCTGGGCCCGGGGGACTACATCGCGCTCGACTCCCGCGCGCAGACCGCGTACCTGAACAGCGACCCGGGTTCGTCGGTGCTGCCGTTCCTCAACTTTTCCGCGAGCTCGTGGTGGCTGATCCAGCCGGGGCTCAATGTCCTGCGCTACTACCCGTCGTCGGCGTCGCCGGGGGCGCAGGCGAACCTCTCGTTCAGGCCCGCGTGGCTGACGTAGTAAGCCCGGCTTCCAGGCATTCATCGCAGCGCTGAACGAACGACCAGTCGTGCGGCACCGGGCGCACCTTGCACCAGCGACAGCGCAGGTGAAGGACACCGTCCACCAGCATGTGCGAGTCCAGCGCCGCGAACTCATACTGCCGCCGCATCTCGGCCAAGAGCGCCTCATCGTCCATGACCGCACCATACCTGTGACGTAAGGAAACCGCTGGTGGCCCTGCACACGCCGTCCTTCATGCAGCCCCTCGCCGGCGACGCGGCGATCAACGACTCCGCGCAGGAGTTCCGGCAGATGCTCCGCGCCGGGCTGACCGTGTCCGACGGGGCCGGCGGCACGCAGGGCGTCACCAGCGCGGCCTCCTACGCGGTGACGCAGCGGGGCGCCGGGGCGAACTTCAGCGTGGACGTGGCCAGCGGCCTGGCGTATGTGGTGGGCGATGACGTGACCAGCCAGGGCACGTATGTGTGCTGGAACGACGGCACGGTCAACGTGGCCACCCCCAGCGCGCCGGGGTCCGGCACGCAGATCCACCGGCTTGTGTTGCAGGTGCAGGACAAGCTGAACAACGGCGCGTGGACCGGGTACACGGCCGCCCTGACCGTGCTGGCGGACACCGGGTCCGGGACCCCGGGGGAGCCGAACAGCGCGATCACCCTGGCGCTGATCTCGATCGCCTCCGGTCAGGCGTCGGTCCTGAACGCGAACATTACGGATGCCCGGCAAAGGGTGGGCCCGGTGGCGGCGGTGAAGGCGGCGGACCTGGCCCGCACCCACGCCACCACCCCCGCCGACGACACGGAGTCCGGTGGCCTGGGCCTGCAGTTGCTGAACCTGGCCGCGGGCGCCACGTACGGCGTGGAGGGGATCGTCTTCTACAAGGGCGGGTCGGGCGCGGGTGAGGGTGACCTGGCGTTCACCTGGCGCACCTCGGCCGGCTCCGGCGGGAAGTATGACGCGCCGCGGACGGGCACGAACGGCAGCTTGCAGGCAGGGCAGTCCTACGCCTGGTCCGAGACGCACTCGGCGCAGACCACGGGGACGTCGAACCCGCTGTCGGTGCAGGTGCGCGGCACGTTCAAGACGGGGGGGACGGCGCCGCAGTTCCTGGTGCTGCAGTGGGCGCAGAACAGTGATACGGGGACGGCGACGACGGTGCAGGCGGACTCCTGGCTGCGCGCGGTGCGCCTCAGCTAAGGCTTCCACTCCTGCTGGTAGCCCGGGTGATCGCCGTGAACGGCGGCACTGATCCTGAGCGTCTTGCATGGCCAGGAGTCGGGCAGGCCGTGGTTCCGGCATTCCGGGCAGTCGCATGACGTCCTGTCATCGCCGTCAGCGTCGATGAACTCGGTGCTTCTCCTGCGGTGCAGTGCCAGGATCGCCCGCCCGGCCGCGGCCTCGCGGAGCATCTGCTGCCCCAGTGAGTGCCAGATCGCAGGCGGTTCCCAGTCGGCAATGAGCTTCCTGGCCCATGCCTCTTTCTCGCCCAGCCGCGCGGCCAGGAAACCTGCCAAGTCCATGACCTCACGATACTCACCTGAAGGACGGCGACGGCTGAGCGTGGTGCGCCTCAGCTAGCGGCGCACCCCGGGGAGGCTACTCCCAGGGCCGTGGCTGGTCACCGTAATAGGCGTTATCGATCGCTCTTGCGGCCACGTCGCGTGGCGTGGGCTGGCTGAGCACTGCGTCTAGCGCGGTGAGCAGGAACATCAGGTCGGACTTCGCCTCCCCGCTGGCCTCATCTTGCGGCTGCCACCGAGCGGTCCGCAGCCGGATCTCCTCCACGTAGGGGATACGTGCCTTTTCCGGTGGCCGGGTGTCACCCATGACCCTCACGATACTCACGTAAAGGACGGCGATGGCTGACCACATTTACAAGCTGGGGCTGCAGAAGGTCACCGGCGCCGCCGCCGGGCCGATCGTCACCATCGTCCCCGCCGCGCTCGCCGCCGGTGTGCCGATGGCGGAGATCCGCGAGATCGGCATCTTCAACGTCTCCGGCGTGGCCTGCGAGATCGGCACCGGCCTTCCTGCCGCGATCGGCACCGGGGCGATCACCGGCGGCACCGTCCAGCGGCTCAACCAGACCCACGCGGCAGGGAACACGCAGGTCGCCACGTCGTTCGCCACCACCCAGCCGACCGCCCCGGCGAACTTCTACGACAAGGCTGAACTGCAGGCTGTCGTCGGCGCGGGGGTGATCCTCACCTACGCACCCGGGGAGTGGCAGTTGTGGGCCGGGGCCACGATCCCGCAGATCGTGGTGTGGCAGCTGTCCGCCCTGGCGGTCACGCTGGACACCTGGGTCAAGGTCTGCGAATGACCGGAGCCGCTTAACCGGGAGGCTTCGTGTCGTTTGCCCCGGTCAGGCTGGACGGCGGCGGCTGCTGCAACGTGCACGCCCTGAACTCGGACCGGTCGAAGCTGATCGCCGGGTCGGACACGCAGGGCTACTACCTGACCTCGACGAGCCCACTGGGCAATAAGTGGACGGTGCAGA
>WNGR01027138.1_pt1 | contig 10159 bp, 9 predicted proteins | sample 5407581 | NCBI WGS metagenome assembly WNGR01 (sample SAMN13153383, study PRJNA577476) | soil metagenome | isolation source: 80 cm soil or saprolite under Garry oak tree replicate 2 | place: USA:California | collected 2016-06-15
GGGTCGACCGGCGCGATGTGCTGGGTGGCGTCCACCGGGGCGATGACAGTCTCGTCGTCGGTGGATGTGACGTTCTCGGGACGGTGTCGGCCACCGGCCGGGATGTCAGGCGGGGCCGGCGTCGGCACGGGCACCGGCACGCGGTGCAGGCCCAGCGAGTTGCGCAGCCGCACCAGCTCCTCCAAGAACGCCGCCGCGTCCGCGGGGCGCTGGGCCGGGTCGCGCCGAGTGGCGCGCAGCACCAGGTCGTCCAAGGCGGCGGGGATGCCGGGTGCGGCCTCGCTCGGCGGCGGCACGTCGTCGTTCACGTGCCGGTAGGCCACGGAGATGGGGGTGTCGCCGACGTAGGGCGGACGGCCGGTGAGCATCTCGTAGCAGACGATGCCGGCCGAGTAGACGTCACTGCGTGCGTCGGCCGCGCCCGTTGCCACCTGTTCGGGTGACAAATAAGCGACCGTGCCGAGGATCTTGTCGTCGCTCGTCGTGCTGGCCGTGGCGATGGCACGGACCAGGCCGAAGTCGGCGACCTTGACCACGCCGCCCTGCCCGATCAGCACGTTCTCCGGCTTCACGTCCCGGTGCACCAGGCCGGCCCGGTGCGCGGACGCCAGCGCGGACAGCATCGGGTCCAGCACGCTGATCACCAGCGGCACCGGCAGCACACCGCGCTCGCGCAGCAGGTCACGCAGGGTGCCGCCGGACACGAGCTCCATCACCAGGTAGACGTGCCCACCGTCGACCCCCTGGTCGTGCACGGCGACCACACCGGGGTGATGCAACTTGGCCGCGGCCCGCGCCTCCAGCTCGAACCGTTCGATGAACGAGCGGTCCTCCGCGAAGCTCGACTCCATCACCTTGATAGCGACCGGGCGGTCCAACCGGAGGTCGAGGCCCGCGTACACGCTGGACATGCCGCCACGGGCCAGCGGCGTGTCCACCCGGTACCGGCCTTCCAGCACCGCACCGAGGACCTCTACGCCATGCGTCTCCACGACTGCCGATGGTACGGAGCCCGGAAGGTAAAGCTGCGGAGCCTGCCGGATGAACATCGCTCGTCTGGCGCAGGGCGGATCGGGCCAGGTTGTGGCATCGTTGGCTCCCGTGAGTGCGATTCCCACCGCCGAGGACGTCCTCGAACGGTCGTACGAGGTACTGACCCTGCCCGAAGTGGCGCAGTCCGTTGGCCAACCGGTTACCAGGGTTCATCAGATGGTGCGCGACGGGCACCTGCTCGCGTTCCGCCGAGACGGGGTCATGGTCGTGCCGGCCTTGTTCCTCAACGGCGAGGGCGTGGTCAAGGGCCTGCCCGGCACGTTGACGGTGATGCGCGACGCAGGCTTCTCCCCGGAGGAGATGCTGCGCTGGCTGTTCACCGTGGACGATTCTCTACCCGGTTCCCCGATCGAGGCGTTGCGAACCAACCGGGGCCGGGAGGTGAAGCGAAGGGCGCAAGCTCTCGCGTTCTGACCAGCCCGTTCGCTGACCGAGCGAACCGACCAGCCCGACCGTAGCCAAGGCCGTACGTGCTAGCGCACGTACGGCGATACGGCGTTGTCCTGCCGGCGCAGGCGCAACGGGTCGGGCCGCAGCAGCGACACGGCCGCCACCCCGGCGGCCAGCATCGCCGTGGCCAGGTATGCCCAGTCGTAGAGCCCGGTCGTGCCGTCCGGGAAGGTCACGAGCACGATCCAAACCGAGCAGAACGCGCCGACGGCCAGCCGGCGACCGGACCAGGCCGGCCCGGCGGCCATGACCAGCGGCCAACTGAAGTACCAGGGCAGCGTGGCCGGCGAGAACACCGTGACCACCAGCAGCGCCATCGCGGCCCGCCGGATGACCTGCTCCGGTGTGGTCGCCAGCCTGGCCAGCCACCACTGCCGCCCCACCAGTCCCACCAGCACCAGCCACCCGATCGAGCGGGCCACGGACAGGAAGCCCTGCGAGTCCACGGTGCCGAACAAGCTCGCCACGGTGTGCGTCAGTTGACCGGCGGCTGTCGGCAGCGACAGCCACTCGACCACCGCAGACGTCGCGCGCAGCGCCGGAATCCAGCCGAGGCCGACGCCGGCCAGCACGGAGCACGCGCCGAACGTGGCCACGACCACCGCGACACCGTTGCCGGCCGCCGTGGCGAACCGCCGGCGCGGCGAGCCGTCCAGCCGGGACATCCAGATCCACACCAGGAACGGCAGCAGCACACCGGCGGTCGCCTTGACCGCGAACGCGAGCGTGACGACCAGGAAGCCGCGCCGGTACCGGCCGTCGAGCACCAGCACGGTGCCGGCCGCGAGCAGGCCGACCATCAGCAGGTCGTTGTGCCCGCCGCCGACCAGGTAGGCCAGTACCAGCGGGTTGGCCGCGCCGAACCACAGCGCCACGGCCGGCCGCCCGCCGAGGCGCGACGCCAGCCGGGGGAGTGCCCAGCACAGCAGCACCAGGCCGACGCACATGGTCATCCGCATGGCGACCACGCCGACGACGGTGCTCTGCCCGGTGATCAGCACGACCGCCTTGGCCACCAGGATGAACAGCGGGCCGTAGGGCGCCGGGGTGTTCTGCCAGGCCGGGTCGACGTTGGCGGACAGGTGGTCGTTGAGCACGGAAACGCCGTAGGTGTACGGGTCGTAGCCGTGCAGGGCCTCATCGCCCTGCGCCAGGTAGCTGAACAGGTCCCGGCTGAACAGCGGCGGCGCGAACAGCAGCGGCAGCGCCCATGCGCCGATCGCGATCAGCATGCCCCTGCGGTCCACCCGGCCGGCCAGCACGTCGCGGCCCAGCCGGATCCAGGCCAGCACCAGCAGGGTGATGCCGACGTAGAGGACCGCGGTGGCCATCTGCTTGCCGTGCCCGTAGCCCAGCCAGCTGAACGCGGTGCCGTTGAGTACCGGATCGGGTTCCAGGACGGCGGCCGCGCCGATGCCGGCCCCGGCGACCAGGAGCACGCCAGCAACGCCCATGACGATGGTCCGAGCGGGAACGGGCTTGTCGATCACCGCGGCGAGGATGCGCAGCTTGGCCAACCGGTCGCCGTTCTCGGCCGCCGGCTCGTCGCCAGCGCCCGGTCGGGAAGGTGACGGCACGGTGGTCATCGCGGGCGATCGTCGCACAGCGCCCAGGTCGCCCTGCGCTGACCGTCGTTTGGCGACCTCGCCGTTACCCTTCGGTGATCTTTTGGTCCAGCGAACGGCCGGCGGCGGCCTTGGCCAGCCCGTGGGCGCAGCGCTGGATGAACCGGGACAGCGACCACTGGTACAGCCAGCCGCTGCCGACCAGCTTCGGGCGGAACGACGAGTGCCAGTGGATCGTCGTGACGCCGTCGTGGGTGTGCAGGTCCACATCGGCCCGGTAGTGCCGGACGGCCAGCCCGGACACGAGCTCGTAGCTGAACCGCTTGTCCGGCACCAGTTCGGCGACCCGCTCGGTGCTGGTCACCCGGCCGGTGCGGAACACCCGGATCGCGCCGATACCTTCCGGCTCGTCGTCGGCCGGCTGCGCGAGCTCGAACGAGTCCAGCGGTGACCAGGTCGGCCAGGTGGCGCCGTCACGCAGCAGGTCGTAGATCGCGCCCGGCGCGGCCGTGGTCGTTACTCGCACGTCAACGTACTTCAACCCCATGTACCGGATGGTACATGTACCATCCGGTACATGGAAGCGCGCGACCGGCTGCTGGCGGCCGTCATCGACGAGCTGACCGGCAGTGACAATCAACGACGGGGGATCGGTGACCTGAGCCTGCGCGGGCTGGCCGCCGCCGTCGGCACCAGCCACCGCATGCTGATCTACCACTTCGGTTCCAAGGAAGGCCTGCTCATCGCGGTCGTCCGCACCATGGAGGAACGCCAGCGCGCCGCACTGGCTGACTTGGAACGCGAACTCGACGCCGACCGCGGCCTGAGCCCGGCTGACGCGTTCCGCCGTTTCTGGCAGCGGCTGGCCGACCCGGCGCTGTGGCCGGCGGAACGGCTGTTCTTCGAGCTGTACGGCCAGGCACTACAGGGCAGGCCGGGCACGACGCCGTTCCTGGACGGCATCGTGGACAACTGGCTCGACCCGCTGACCGAGTCGGCCGGGCGCTACGGCGTCCCACCCGAGCAGGCGCGCACCCACGCCCGACTGGGCCTTGCCGTGGCACGCGGACTCCTGCTGGACCTACTGGCCACCGGCAACCGAGCCGAGGTCGACGCCGCAATGGAACGGTTCATCGCGTTTCACCCCAGCCCTGAACGGTCATCGCCATTCCGCGCACGGCAGGGTGAGCACTGAGGGGTGCTCCGGATCGTGGAAGATCTCCTGATCCGCTGGCCGCAGTTCGGTGGCCGTGGCCAGTGGCTCGCCGGTGCCGGTGTTGCGGACCAGGCGCGGGTGGGCGCCGCTGCTGACCTGCAGGCGTAGCCGGTGGCCGGCACGGAAACAATGCGCGATCCCGATCAGGTCGATCACGACTGTACGGGTGCCGTCCGGGCCTGTCGCCGGGTCGAGCGGCCGCAGGCGCCGCACGCCGTCGCACAGGTTGACCGAGCGCCCGTCCGGATGCACGTCGCACACCCTGGCCAGCAGATCGGTGTGCGGCAAGGTGGACCGGAAAACGATCCTCGCGGTGACCGGGCCGATGACCGCCACGTCCTGCTCGAACGGGCGGCTGGTGTAGGTGAGGACGTCCGCGCGTTGTTCGAGCCGGCGGTTGTCCTTGGCGCCTGCGCCGCCGTCGAAGTTCTCCATCGCCCCGCCGACCGCCGGGGTCGGCTGCGCTGGGTCGTACCGGTATCGGTCCGGCGGCGAGTCGGGTGCCGGTTGGTCGGCCAGCGTGCCGTCCAGGTGCAGGTGCCAGCCGACCGATTCGTAGCCCGGTGGTGGCCAGTCGGACATGTCACGCCATTGGTGTGCTGGAAGTAGTCGACCCGGTGCCCGACCAGGCGTTGGTCGGCGGTACCCAGCGGCAGCCCGGCCAGCACCTTCTTGACCCGCCGGATGCCACGCACCGAGGCCAGCATCGTGCGCGCCAGCGACGCCCTCGGATGCCGTGCCTGCCATTGCACGTCGTGCACGTAGCCGAGCATGGTCTTGCCGGCGAACGCCCCGCCGGGGTAGATGATCGCGTCACGCAGTTCGGACTGGGCGTCCTGCAGGATCGCCAGCCGCCACTCCGGGACGTCCAGCCCGGCCAGCGCCCACGATGCGTAGCCCAGCGCGGACAGCCCCCAGGTCACGATCGTCCCGCCGAACCAGGGTTGGGCCCGCAACCACGTCACGACAGCGGCACCGTCCTGCGGGGCGAACGTGACGCCGTCGAACGTCCCGTCCGAGCCGTCGGTACCGCGCACTGCCTCGACGACCACATGCGCATCGGCCTTCGCGAACCGGTTCGCGATCGAGTCGATTCCCTTGCGGCCGTAAGGAGTCCGGATCCACACCACGACCCGTGAATCGGCGTGCGCGGGGGTGTAGTGGTCCAGTAGCAGTCTTGCGCCGTCTTCTGCGGTGACCGTGAGGTTTCGCGCCACGCTCAGCTCATCCTCGTGTCGGCGTAGGCGACCATCGCGTCACGCATGTAGTCGGCCAGCCGTGGATCCCGCGCGTCCAGGTGCGCCCGCAGTCCCGGCGCGGTGGCGAACGCCTTGCCCAGTCCCGCATAGCTTTCCCGATCGGGTGTCCACAGTTTGCGGGACGCGACGCCGTCGCGCAGCAGGGCCAGTAACCGGAGTTCGATCTCAGCGCCTTCCCGTTCGACCTGCCGGAACTGGTCGTCGGTCCAGTCCTCGGTGCGTCGCTTGATCTCCGCGAAGTGCGGCTGCTCGGTTTGGCCGGTTTGTTCGATCGTGCGCGCCTCGAGATCGGCGAGCACCTCCCGTGTGAAGCGGAAGCCTGCGAACAGTTCCTCGGCGGGCATGTCGGTTCCCCTTTCCAGATGGGCGATGGTGGCCGCGACGGTGCGGACGAGCCGGTCCAGCCAGGCCCCCTGCTCGACGAGACGGCGGTGATGGCCGCGCAGCGCCTCGATCGGATCGCGCGCACCGTCGACGACGGCGGCGATCGTGGGCAGGTCCACACCGAGCTCACGCAGCAGCAGTATCTGTTGCAGGCGCAGCAATTCGGCCTGTTCGTAGTAGCGGTAACCGTTGGCGCCGACGCGGGCCGGGCGCAACAGGCCGATGTCGTCGTAGTGCCGCAGCGTGCGCGCGGTCACTCCAGACAACCGCGCCACCTGCTGGATCGACCAACTCATCCGACCTGCCCTCCCGCGACCGCACCAACACCAGCGAGCGTAGAAGTTGCCGTAACGGCAAGGTCAAGCCGAGAACACGAACGGGTTCAGCTGGGGCTCGTCACCGGACAGTCCACCCACTGCCCCGGCGGGCAGCCCGCCTTCCCTGCGGCGGCGACCAGCGTACTGGCCAGCGCGTCCGCCGATGGCCGGTTGGCCGCCGTGGTCACCAGGTTCACCGAACACGACGTGTGGCTCGCCGACCGGCACGCGGTCAGCTCGCCGCCCGCGTAGTCCTGCCACGAGCGGCTGTCGGTCACGCCGTACTTCCACACCTGCGGATGTCCCGCGCTGTCCTGATAGTCGATCACGTACACAAAGGTCGGACCGGCGCCCTGCGCCTCCCGCGGCGCCGGGGTCGCGGCGGCGGTCGCCTCCGCGCCCAGCGCGGCCAGATCCGGTGGCGTGGCAAGGGCTTCCGCTGTCCAGTCCACTTCGTACGGATGCTGCCCCGTGGTCACGTGGGCGTGGTTGAAGAAAGTTGTCCACTGTGGAGTGTTGTTCGTGCACGTCGCCGTCGTCGTCGCGCCCGGCGCGACCGGGCCGACGACGGCCTGGCAGGTGCCGGTCGGCTGGCCGTCGCCGATCCACCTGCCCTGCACGATCACCTTCGTCGCGGTGGTCCCCGCGTTGCTGAACGTGACCACCACCGAGCACGCGGCGGCCGCGCACGCGCCCCAGGTCTGGCCGCCCTGCTGGACGTGCACAGCGGTGTCCACGACCGTCTGCAACTGCTGGGCCTGCTGGTCGATGCTCTGGTAGACCCCGGCCTCGCTCGCGGACACGTCGGCCACGTCCAGCGACACGTTCTTCGCGCCGCCAAGGTCGGCCGGCACGTCCACGTGCAGCACCCCGTGCGGCGCGGCGGCCGCGACGAGCACGGTGCCGTCGCGGATGGGGATCGCGATCGCCTTGGCGCCGTTGGCCTTCGTGGCCCTCACGTTGGCCAGCGGCGTGGTGTCGCCCGCGTCGACCTGCCTGGCCAGTACCGCGCCGAGCGCGTCGGGCCGCAGCACCATGCCCAGGTCGACACCGACGGCCACCGACGGCACCCGCACCCACCTGCTGTCCACCGCCTCGGCCTGGCTGCCCGGATCGCCGGCCAGCGCCGACCAGAACTGCGCCGGCGCGTCCACGTACAGCGTGCCGGCCAGCATCACCAGCGCGCCCTGCTGGCCGCCCGCCGTGATCGAACCGCCGGCTTCACCGGTCGCCGTGACGCTGATGTCCAGGTCGATCGTCTTGTGGTTCGGGTTCACCAGGGAGCCGTGATAATGCAGGACACCCGCCTCGGCCAGGTTCAGCAGGGACTGCTGGACGGTCTGCGCCGCGGACAGCACCGGCACCGGTGTGGCCGCCGGGTTGCCGCCGACGGTCAGGGCGCAGCCGGCACAGCCGAGCAGGACCGCGGCCAGCACGGCCCAGCCGCGCCACCGCCCAGCCCCGCTCGCACCGTTCATCCCCACCCCACCAGATACCTCACGGTGGACCCAGTCTGCCCGCGCCGACTCACAACCCGGTCACCACAAAGCCCCGGACCGGTCTCGACGCCGTCACCGGCAGTGGTCGGTCCCCGTTCCACGGTACCTATTCGCCGGGGTTCCACTCCGTGGATGACGGCTCCCGGTCGTCGGACGAGTTGACTACGCTGGGTACGTGACGACGGTCGTGCAGCGCCTGGGTTCAGGGCGCCCCGTGTTCTCGGTCGAGTTCTGCCCGCCGAGGGACGCGGAGGAAGAACGTGTCCTGTGGCGCTCGGCGCGCAAGCTCGAACCGCTCGACCCGGCGTTCGTGTCGATCACGTACGGCGCGGGCGGTTCAACTCGCGACCGCACGGTCCGCACCACCAGCCGGGTGGCCCAGGAGACCACGCTGGTACCGATGGCGCACCTCACGGCCGTGGACCACTCGATCGCCGAACTGCGCAACGTGATCGGCTGGTACGCCGCGATCGGCGTGCGCAACGTCCTCGCGGTGCGCGGCGACCCCCCCGGCGACCCCAACGGCGACTGGGTGCCCAGGCCGGACGGTTTCGCCTACGCGGAGGACCTGGTCCGCCTTGTCCGGGAGCTCGGCGACTTCTGCGTCGGCGTGGCCGCGTTCCCCTACGGCCACCCGCGTTCGGCCGATCTGGACACCGACACCCGCTACCTGGTCCGCAAACTGCGGGCCGGCGCCGACTTCGCGATTGCCCAGTTGTTCTTCGAGGCGGACGACTTCCTGCGGCTGCGGGACCGGGTCGCGGCTACCGGCTGTGAGACCATCCTGCTGCCCGGCCTGATGCCGCTGACCACGCCACGCACCCTGGCCAAGACCATCGAGCTGTCCGGCGCGAGCGCGCCGAGGGCGCTGCTGGACCGGCTGGAGCCGCTGTCCGGCGACGCGGCCGCGTTCCGGGCCGCCGGCATCGACGTGGTCACCGAACTGGGCCAGCGACTGCTCGACGAGGGCGTGCCGGACCTGCACTTCTACACGTTCAACCGGACGCAGGCGACCACCGAGGTCGTCGGCCGCCTCGGCCTGGCACCGGTTCGCGCGACGCAGTCCTAAACGGCTGCCAGATAGGCCCGTTCCTTCTTCAGGTTCCGTCGCCGTGCCCACAGCGCGAGCAGCACCACGAACACCGAGACGATCGCGCCGCCGCCACCCAGTGCCAGCGACCAGAACCGCCAGCCACGCGTGTTGCCCAGCGTGTACTGGTCGGCCGCGCTGAACGACGTGACCTGGCCCGGTTTCATGGTCCAGCTGACCGTGTCGCCAGCCAGCGTCCCGTCCTCGCGGACCGGCGGGTTCGGGAAGGTCACCTTGATCTGCACGTCGACGCCCGGGACCGACAACTGGGTCAGGTCAACCGAACCGTCCAGGTTGACCAGGTTGCCGGAGCGCACGAACGTGATCTTGTAGGTGCCGTTCTCGTTGCTGATCGCGGTGGCCAGCGCCGACACCTCGGTGAAGGTGAGGTTGGTGAAGCTCAGCTCGCTGCCGATGTAGCCGTCGGCCTTGTACGACTTGGTGGTGACCTGGCCGGCCATCGTGGTCGGGATCGTCAGCTGCGGTCCCTGGCCGTTCTGCGCAGATGGCAGCGCCGCGATCACCACGTCGCCGGACACGCGGTCGTCCGTGGACACGGCGATCGCCGCGTGCACCCGGACACACCCGCCCGCGAGCAGGCCGACGACGACGAGCACGAAGCTGAGACAGAGCACCCGGATGCCGCGACGACGCGGACTTGCCTTGGACACGCGGGTCATATTGCCAGTTCCACACCCACCGCGAACATAACCGGTGGCGGCCTGTCGACACCGAGGTAGCGTGCTGCCATGCCACCCTCCTCCCGGATCCACGAGATCAGCGACCGGTACGTCGACGACTACGCGCGACTCGACCCGATCGGCGCGACGTACCTCGGCGTGACCGAATACGACCACCTGTTGACCGACTACTCCCCGGACGGGGTGCAGGCCAGGTCGGACGCTGCCGCCGCCGCCGTACGGGAGATCCGGGCGCAGACCCCGGCCGACCAGTCGGACAAGGTCGCACAGGCGGTGTTCGCCGAACGGATCGACGCGGAACTCGCCGTCGACGATGCCGGACTGACGGTCGCCCAACTCAACGTGATCGCCAGCCCGCCGCAGCACACCAAGTCCATCTTCGACCTGATGCCAACGGAGACGGAAGAGGACTGGGCACGGATCGCGAAGCGGCTGGCCGCCGTGCCCGGCGCGGTCGCCGGCATGCAGGCGGCCCTGCGGTACGGCGCGGACCAGGGCCGGACGTCGGCCGTGCGTCAGGTGTCCAAGGTCGCCGACCAGTGCGCCACGTGGGCCGGCCGGTCCGAGGGCCCGTCGTACTTCACCGGCCTGATTGAGGGCGCGCGGGACGTACCCGACAGCCTGC
>WNGR01012508.1_pt1 | contig 10156 bp, 15 predicted proteins | sample 5407581 | NCBI WGS metagenome assembly WNGR01 (sample SAMN13153383, study PRJNA577476) | soil metagenome | isolation source: 80 cm soil or saprolite under Garry oak tree replicate 2 | place: USA:California | collected 2016-06-15
GAAGGAAGACTGAGAGAAGGAGCAAGGATCATGAGCCTTGAGAGTGCAGCGGAACAACGAGACCTCATGCACGTGGGCCCCTACCTGGTCACCTTTGACGAGGCAGGTGCGGATATTGAGCATGGGTCCCTGCGTGCTCACTACCGGGTGCAGGCGGCGACTGCGACCAATGCTGTTGACTTCATGAAGTATCACAAGCGGCTTATCTTTGCGATGATGGGCAACACTCCAGGAGATCTGCAAGCCTTCAGCGTCCAGCCGCACACCGAAGGGAGTACAGCATGAGTGACCAGCAACGCCATACTATGACGGAAGCCGAATTCGATGCGTTATGCAAGTGGCTGGAAAGCCCTAAAGGCTGCACCTTCCAGCAAGAGATCCCTGGCGAGAGCGAGTCCCTCACCTGGACCTGTGACAGCACGCTCAAACTCACGCGGCAATGGATGCGCGCCCATGGTGTAGACGAGGCGGCCACTATTCCTAAGCTTGAGGAGCGTGGCGGCTACTGTGACTGCGAAGTGCTCTTCAACGTAGCCGATGCTCCACGTGAGTGGCTCCGATCAGGCGACTGAAAGCAGAAGGAGTAGCGAGCAACAGCGAACGTAAACAAGAAGATATCGCTACACAGCAGGCGAGCACACGCCTGAGCAAGGGGATTATTACAGAGAGAGAAGCAGGAATGATGAACGAGATAGAACGAGAAACCACCATAGCCTCGCTCCAGAAGCTGAGTGCTCGGTTGGAGACCTTAGGTCACCTGGACATCGCTGATCTGCTGCTCCCAGGCCAGCAGAAGCACTATGAGCAAACACTCGAAGACGCCTATGCCACACTTGCCGAGGTGGAGACAGCGCTTGACAAACTCGGCCAGGAACTCGAGTTCCAACATCAACGCCTTGGCGGGACGGTAGAGCACTATGCGCAGGGAGAAGGGGCGACGTTGCTGTTGGAAACACGTCCGGAGGCACCTGGCAGCCGGAGGTATCCGCCTCTCCTCCGGTTGGACCATGCGAGCAAACAACTACCGCCTGGTCGATCCCGCTCGGGTCTGGTACAATGAGAGCAAGGTTGAGAGCCAGCGAGCCGAAAAGTGATGAACACGATGCACGAACCCCGGTACATCCTGCATATCGATCTCGATGCCTTCTACGCCAGTATCGAACAGCGTGACCGCCCGGAGCTGCGAGGAAAACCCGTGATCGTGGGAAGGGCACCTGATCGGCGCGGCGTGGTCTCGACCGCATCCTACGAAGCGCGTCGCTTTGGGGTACATTCCGCCATGCCCAGCCGCACGGCGCAGCGGCTCTGCCCCGAGGCGATCTTCCTGCCTGCACGCTTCGAGGTGTATCGAGCCGTCTCACTGCAAATTATGGCCATTTTCCAGGCGCATACGGCGTTCGTCGAGCCGCTCAGCCTGGACGAGGCCTACCTGGATGTGACGGCTGCTGTTCGAGACCTTGAGGAGGCAGCGCAGCTTGCGCGGGAGATCAAGCAGCAGATCCGATCGACTACAGGCCTCACGGCCTCGGCGGGCATCTCCTACTGCAAATTCCTGGCGAAACAGGCCTCGGATGCCCACAAACCCGATGGCCTCACAATAATCTCTCTCGAGCAAGCCCCGGCCTTTCTTGAGGCGCTGTCCATCGAGAAATTCTTTGGCGTGGGCAAGGTCACTGCCACAAAGCTCAGAGAGCTGGGGATAGAACACGGGGCCGATCTCAAACGCCTGGGCGAGGAGCGTCTGCGTGCTCTGCTTGGCAAGCACGGGAGCCAGCTGTATCGCTTTGTGCGCGGCGAGGATGACCGACCGGTCGAACCCATGCGGGAACGCAAGTCGGTCGGGAAGGAAGTCACCTTCGAGCGCGACCTGGTGGACCGCAACCGCATGGAAGGCGTCCTGGGGCACCTCGCCGGGCAGGTGGAACAGCGCCTGGTCGAATTGGATCTGGCAGGAAGGACGCTCACGCTCAAGGTCAGATGGAGCGATTTCCAGCTCATCACGCGCAGTGTCAGCCGCCCGCAAGGATTCCAGGACACACAGGCGATGCTGCCTGTGCTTCGCACGCTGCTGTCCCAACTCGCTGGCGGGAACAGGCCAGTGCGCCTGCTGGGCGTCTCGGTGTCCAACCTGCTGTCCAGGGACGAGATGCAGCGCACCGGGCGGGTCACTGCGCTTCCCCTCTGGGACAGGGAGTGATTTCATCACATGGATGGGGAGATCTCCTGGCAGGGCTCTGGGGCCTTGTGTGAGCGGACGATCACTACCACACCATCATGATGGAGGTAGCCGATGACATACCGTAGGGTGTCCCCAAACCTTCTCCTTGCAAGCTACTGGCCTTCACGCTTCCATCCGCAACACGCAGGCGGATCCCCATCCACTCCTGCTCTACTCCTCCTCGTCATCAAACGCCTCATCCTCCTCGTCGTCAGGCTCAATGAGAGGATAATCAGCTCCATAGGCAAAGGCGAAGCGATCAGTATCGCTGAAGTAGCCATAGACCGCCGACACCTCACGTTCCCCCTCGACGTCCGCCTCCTCGGTCACCTCAGCGTCATCGAGCAAGACATTCACCACAAACGCCCGATCGGGAGCGCCGCCCATTGTATCGGTCACCCACTCGGCCGGGTCAACCTCGACCATCTCAGTCACCTCGGCGGTCGTGCCCGTGGGTTCCTTATCCAATGCCCACGCTCGTGTCAACCGCTCAAGTTCATCGATCAGTTCTTCCTCAGTCATCTTGCTTCCTTTCTGTCAACGCTGGTGCTTGCCTCCTGCTAGCGCCCGGCCTCCCGCTCGTGGTTCCAACCTGTCAGGGGCTGCTCCCCCTCGTGATGACATGGGCCGGCCATGTGTGGGGCTGCTGTCATGTGGAAGACTCCCCAGCGAGCCTTGCCACCACCGGAGCAAACGCCTCCATATTCTTCTCAAAGACCGTCACATAGGAAATACCGTACCGCTCGCGACGTGCCAGCACCTCCTCGCACAGCTGCTCCACCGTCCCTATCAGCACATAGGGCACCTCCAGGACCTGCTCCGCCGTTATCCCCAACCCCGAAGCCATCGTCGTGGCAATGAACTGTGCTACTTGCTCACGCTCATCCGTCAGGACCACCTCAGCCACCAGCACCTGCAACTCCAGATCATCGAACCGCTCCCCTGCAGCCTGACGCACCCACTCGACCTTCTGTGCCAGCGCCTGGGCCGTCGCATCTGTCAGTTCCTGTCCACTCCCGTCAGGACGCACGATCGGACTGAAGCCGACCATCGTCGCCTCCCGTGCCGCCATCGAGAGCACACGCTTGCCGCCGCCACCAACCAGAATCGGCGGATGAGGTCGCTGCATCGGCTTGGGGAAGCCCTCTAAAGCCGAAACCTGATAGTACATGCCGGAGAAGGTCACACGCCCATCAGCAAATAACCCCTTGATGAGGTGCAACGCTTCTTCCATCCTGCTCACACGTACCCCAGGTGCATCAAACGGCATACCAGCCTGTACGTACTCTGAGCCTTCCCAACCGGCTCCCAATCCCAGTTCAAAGCGTCCACCAGAGAGCAGATCGAGTGTCGCCGCCTCCTTTGCCAGCAGCACCGGGTGCCTGAAGTCATTATCGAAGACCAGGCTCCCGATGCGCAGCGTCTGTGTCGCCTCTGCTGCTGCCTGTAACGCCGCGATCGGCGCAAGTTGCTGTCCTAAGTGATCCGGCATCAGCAGCGTCGAGTAGCCGAGGGACTCAATCTTGCGCGCTGTGGCGACCCACTCTGCTATCGATCTCGCCTGAGAAACTGAGACGCCGAAACGCAATGGTCGTAGCCTGGTCATCGACAGGTCTCCTCTCTGTTGCTCCCAGTAGAGATGATGGTTCACGCCTCGTAAGTACGTGAGCCTGAAGCGTACATCCTGTTCGTATTATAGCCTGTCGGCTGTGTTGTCTGCGACCCAGGTGCGACACGTGTGCGATCAGCCTGCGAGGTAGGTGCATACATGCCTCATCACAGGGAACGTACTGAAGCGTGGGAGCGATGAACGAGAAAGGAGGAGCAGCTACGCTCTGTGGCTGACCGTTTTGGCCTGCCTGGGGAAGAATAGGTCTGTACAGAAAGCAGAGAGAGCCATTCCGCATCCACCCGTTGAGAGAGGAGCCAGGACGTGTGCTGCGCCCGTCTGCTTGGACAACATGGCACCAGCACCTCTGGCAGCTCCTCTCCTGGAGCGCCTGCAGACGGACACACGAGCACGCTCAGAAAGGCGTGCTCGTCCTGCGGCCTCACAACGGCACAAGCGTGCCGAGAGCTAAGTACAGCCGGGCGCAAATTTGTTCCAGGCTATGTGCTCGCCGACTTCACGTCTTGTAGCAAGCGTGGTGCGAGCTTGTGTTCCAGTTGTTCAACCGTGTAGGACCACGTGAGGGGCTTGGCGGTCTGATTGTAGTGGGCAATAAAGTCCTGGATGGTCTGCTCAAGTTCATCGAGGCTGCAGAAATGGTTGGGCTGGAGAAGTTTACGTTGGAGCAGACTGAACCAGATCTCCAGTTGATCGAGCCAGGAGGCGTTGGTGGGCAACCAATAGAGCTGGATCGTCTGTTTCCCCTCCGATGTCGTCGCCAGTTCCTGGATCCAACCTGTGAGTTGCTTAGGTGCAGGGGTCGATCCATTATCCAAGACGAGAGCCACCGTCTGGATACGACGACGGTGGGCTTCTGCCATAATAACCTTCTCCACAAAGGAGCGGAAGTCGACAAAGCGCTTGCGCTGGTAGCACTGGCCATAGATCAACCCATCAGCAACACTCAACGCCGCCATCAGGTGCAGTGCGCCGTGCCGCCGATAGCGAGGTGACTGATACACTGACTGCTTTTGGATGGCTGGACGGGGAGCCTGTTCTGCTTGGCGAGCTTGAATCGACGTTTTCTCATCCATGCAGACGACCCAGATGCCCTGTTGGAGCAAGGAGGTGGCTTGTTCATATAACTGAAGCACAGGGCGAGCGCGTTGCAGGAAAGTCTCGGGATCCTGGATATGCTGCCAGGAGTGGAACCGCCAGGGACGGATCTGCTCGGCGGTAAGCCAGCGCCCAATAGTCCTCGCTGCAATAGTCGGCAAGGTTGGGATAGTGGCCACGTGGCGGGCCAGGTCGGCTCGACTCCAATGAGCCAGTGGGACTTCATGGGAGCGAGGTAGACTACAAGCGAGTGCTGTCACTTGCGCCCGCACCTGGGAGGAAAAGCGACGTGGAGCACCTGATCTGGGAAGGTCTGCCAGATCACGAGTGTCTTGCCAGCGTCGTCGCCATTTGCGCACCAGACGAGCATTGAGGTTCAACACCTGAGCAATGTGCTTCGAGCTCCAGGTGGGATGGGCATGAGCGAAGAGGACAATCCGTGCGCGTCGAGTCAGGGCCTGTGAAGTCCGATGCGCCTGGACGAGATGATGGAACTGCTTGATCTCATCGGCAGTCAGGTGAAGAGGAGACAATGAGAAGTGAGAGCGCAGAGAACACCTCCAAGTCTGGTGGGACATCATTCTGTCTTCGAGGACATCCCTGTGTACAACACGTCATCCCAAGGCTCTTATTCCTGAAGGCTCTCTCCCCTTCAAACCGAGTCCGCAACGCATGTGTGCCCGCCTGTACTGAGAACGCACGTTGGGATTAGACATTTCGGGCCGCCGTAGTATATACTCCTGGTATATGAAAAAGGCGGAGTTATTGGATTTCCTGCAAAAGCATCGGCTTGGCGTGTTGGCGACCGTGTCACCCAACGGTGATCCAGAAGCCGCGGTGGTTGGAATCGCCGTGACAGATCGACTGGAGGTGGTTTTCGACACGCTCGATACGACACGGAAGTGTCACAATCTCCGCAAACATGCGAACATTGCGTTGGTCATCGGATGGGATGATGAGATGACGGTGCAGTTGGAAGGCGTAGCGGACGAACCTGCGGGCCCGGAACTGGATCGGCTGAAGACCACCTACTTTGCCGTCTATCCTGATGGCGAGAGCCGCCAAAGTTGGTCAGGAATCACCTATTTCCGCGTTCGTCCAACATGGGCCAGATACAGCGACTTTCATGATGGGACGGTCGTTGAATTCACTGATGCTCAATTGAATGGGTAAGGGATCGCCCTATGGCGCGCCGGGTTGAGAGTCAGCCTGGCTCAGTCTCAACGGCAGGAATGAGTTCATCAAGCGCTCCAAGCAGAGCCAAGTCTTGTAGTAAGCGCAAGTTTTCTGATGCTGGCACAGGAAGACGCGAGCCACCACTCCCGGCTTGTGAGCAGCAAAAGGCTTGCACAGCTTCGAGGACTTCCTTGTATACAACGCATCGTCCCTTCTTCTCTCTTCAAACCCAAGGCTGGAATGAACTTGCGCCCGGCTGTACTAAGCCGGCGCGCAAGGCTGCAGGGAGGTGACCACCTCATAACATAATGGGCAAAGATGGGCAGTGAATATTGGCTAACCTGGCCCTGAATCCTTGTAAACGTTCGGGCTATTGGGTACGCTTGATGTGAGTATCGTTGTATCGGAAGGCAGGAGGAGATGCCTGGACCGAAACGATCCCGCCGAGAGCGCACGGATGAGTGGGCGAGTATCAAGCAGTGGACGCTCTGGCCCGAACAGACGCTCTACGAAGAAATTCGCCCGATTATTTTATTTGGCCAGACACCAGGGGAGCGGGCAAAGGAAATTGACGCTGCCCAGCGCACGCTGTCTCGGCCTCGCGGATGAGTTTGAAAAATATGGGATGCAAAGCCTCTTTGCCACCCAAGAACCGCGTAACCAAACAGAAACCTTCCGAAGCCTGCCAGAAGAGATTCGCCAACTCATCGTTGATCTCCACTGCGAAATGCCAGCGATGAGTTGGCGAGAGATCGCCGACATTTGCTTTATCCGCTTTGGCCGAAAACCCTCCCATCACAGCGTGAAGCACATTGCGACCTCAGGCACGCCTCCGCCTCTCCAGGCCCGCCGTTATCTACCCTGGCATCAGATCAACTCCCCGACAGAGCGGCGCCTGGCGGTGGTCCGGCTGCACAGTGAGGGGTGGTCCATTACGTCCATCGCAGCATACCTGCAAGTGAACCGCAAGACCGTCTACGCCACGCTCCAGCGCTGGGCGGAGGAAGAATTTGCAGGCTTGCCGGACAAGTCAAAGGCCAGGAAAGGGCCGCGCAAAGTCACGCTCACAGTGCGAAACGAGATTCGTAAACTCCAGGAGAACCCGAGGCTCGGGAGAATACCGTGTCCATGCGGCGCTGTTGCGCATAGGCATCGAGGTCAGCCCCGCGGCCTGTGGCCGGATCATGGCTGCGAACCGGCAACTCTACGGCCTGGAGAAGCCGCAGCGCCAACCTCGTGCGAAGCGGTGCGTTGCCATTTAAAGCTGAACGGCGTCATCAGTACTGGAGCGCCGATATACGCTACATTGAAGAGCACTTGCTGCCTGATCCGAAGCCGGTGTATGTGATCACGATCTTTGAAAATTTTTCCCGCATGGTCCTTTCCTCTGCTATTTCCGCGACGCAAACGCAATGGGATTTTCTCTCTGTTCTGGCCAATGCAATTCAGCGTTATGGAGCGCCTGAAGCTCTGGTGACAGACGGCGGCGGGCAGTTCTATTCAACGGTCGCTGTCCAACTCTATGACATGCTGGGTATCCGTAAGGAGCGCATTGATCCGGGCCAGCCCTGGGAAAATTACGCAGAGACCTTGTTTTCGATCCAGCGCAGGCTCGGAGACTATGCGTTCTCCAACGCACGCACCTGGCCGGAGACCACCAGGCCCATCAGACCTGGTGGCAGAACTACAATGTGGAGCACCATTACGCCCATCGGGAGCGCCAGGACGGGCGACACAGCCCGGAAGCGGTGTTACGTGGAATGTTGGGGCGCACCATCCCGCGATCTGGTGCTGTCGCGGGCTTTGTACGCGACTCAGTTCACCCGCCAGATTGATACATCTGGGTATGTCAAGTTCAAGCACTGGAAATTCTTTGGAGAGAATGGGCTACCCGCCGGAGAAGAAGTCTCGGTGTGGGTGTATGAGAATACGCGTGATCCGTAGAGTACCAGGCGACCACGCTGTCCCTGTACTCAATCCGCTTGGACGCGGGGCAGCAACAGATCACCGAGGTCAAAAACGCGCGTCGCATCGAGACCCATTTTCGCAGCCCACAGCTGGATCTTTGGCGCTTATCTGATACCGAGTGGCTTTTAGCTTTGAGGCGACCAGAACCCATCGCGCGCAAGAAACCAGGCAAGATCGTTCCTCTGGCGCAGCAACTCGTCTTGCCTGAGTTTGGCGCGACGGGCTAGAACCACCCTCCGAGCATCACGTATCGCTCCTCATGGCAGTTCGTTTGCACCAGAAGGCTGCATACGATTGGAGAATTGCATGGGAAGCACTGCGAATGCACAACACAGAGCAGGAAGAGCCATGACCCAGTTGATGCCCACAGCAGGAATGAGCAAGCCCATGGCTGTCGGAACAAGCATCGAGGTCACGTTGGTGCTACTGATCAGGAGACTGCTGACCGAGTCAATGGCGTGCTGAAAACGGCGGGAGGTCAGAGCCATGATGCTCGGTTCAAGTGGTCCCTGACAACAGCCGACCAGCACGCTTGCGGCGTAGGCGACCAGTACTTGGCCGGAAAAGATGGCGACGATGATGCCGCACAACACGCTCCCACAAAGAGCGGTAGAGAGCAAAAATGCCTCACGCATCCAGCCACGCTTGAGCACCTGCGCGCCACCGAACCGGCCAACCATCAAGCCAAGAAAGAATGCCGTCGCGACAGGGGCAATTAGGCCCGCCGACGAAATTTACAACGCTAAGCCCTCATACCGTCATCTTGTAACGTCCCGTTCCATCTCGGCTGGCCCCTCGGAGTGGTGGCGTCTGTCAGGCACATGCTCAGGAATCCAGCGGCTCCAATCAGCGAACCAACGATCATTGGAAAGCGCGGCCCCGTGTGAGCGGTGACACTCCCGGAAAGCCCGTCGGCCAGCCAGATGACACCGGTCTCTGGCAGCAAGGCCAGACCAGCCAGCAGTGGCGAGTAGCCCCTGATCTGCTAGAAGAACAGATTGATAAAGAAGAGTTGCCCGTAGAATCCAAAGTTCAACAGTAGACCAACCACATTTGCTGCCGAGAACGTGGACGATGAGAAGAGTTCGAGCGGGAGCATCGGGCTGCTTGTGCGCCGCTCGACAAGGATCAAGACTATCTCTGTCAGCCCAGCGGTGATCAGCGCGCCCCAGATCGGCCACATCTGCTGACAATCACACACGTCTTCAGGTGGGTCAGCTCTCTCACCGGTGACTCGACCTCCGATCCTGGTAGGAAAACCGACCAGTTGCACGTTGGAATTTACCTCGAACCAGTCAGGAAGCTGTCAACCAGGTTAGCAATTTCATCTGCTGCCGTATCCAGCGCGAAGTGACCTCCATCGACTCTCTGCACTTGCGCATTGGGCACATCGCGACGGAACGCTTCCGGTTCAGAATCATCAAACGAGAGTTCGTACATGCCCCAAAGAACGAGCAGGCGTGGCTGGGTTTGACGCATCCATTCCTGCCATTGTGGGTAGGCAGCGACGTTGGATTGGTAATCGTAAAACAAATCGCTCTGGATATCCGCCTGGCCCGGCTGGGAAAGGAAACGGAATTCATCGGTCCACAGATCAGGATCGTAGCGCTCGATCTGGGGATCGTTGCCACCACTCTCATGCGCCACAGCATCCTGAACGATCAGCGCTTGAACGCGCTCTGGGTGAGCAAGAGCCAGGCGAAAGCCAACTGGCCCACCATAGTCTTGCATGTAGAGGCTGTAATGTGTCAGGCCCAACGCTTCGGTCACATGCTCCGTCACGGTCGCGATGTGGTCGAAGGTGTACGCGAATTGGGTATGAGCAGGCCAATCGCTCTGGCCGAAACCCGGATAATCCGGAGCGATCAAGTGATAGCGGTCGGACAGGCGCTGCAAAAGCGGCTCATACATCCGCGAAGAGGATGGCAGACCGTGAAGCAACAGCAGGACAGGGGCATCTTGCGGCCCGGCCTCCCGGTAGAAAATGGAGAGGCCATCGACCTGCACGCTGCGATAAAACGTAGGATTGTTCATAAGATTCTCCTTTGGATTGTCTTGAGTGAGCCAGA
>WNGR01023269.1_pt1 | contig 10156 bp, 10 predicted proteins | sample 5407581 | NCBI WGS metagenome assembly WNGR01 (sample SAMN13153383, study PRJNA577476) | soil metagenome | isolation source: 80 cm soil or saprolite under Garry oak tree replicate 2 | place: USA:California | collected 2016-06-15
CAGCCCTTGTAGAAGGCGCGAACGGATTCCTGGATCAGCGTATTCGGCTGGCTGAACGACATATGGATGGCGGCGGCGAATCCGACCGGGCCGATACAATCGTGCGGCGCAAACGGACGGTGATAGGTTTCGGCCATCGCCGCGATCTTGCGCCCTTCGGTGAGGCCGCCGGTCCAGCACAGATCCGCCATCACGACATGCATCGCGTCACGGTCGAGCATGTCCTTGTAGGGATAGCGCGAACCGAGTGTCTCGCTGGCGCAGACCCAGACGTCGGTCGAGCGCGCATATTCGGCCAGCGCCTGCGGCGAATTCATGCGAATGGGATCTTCGTACCAGGTGGGCTTGTACGGCTCGAGCGCCTTGGCGATCTGCTTGGCGGTCGGCAGATTCCATAGCGAATGGAATTCGACCATGATTTCCATCTTGTCGCCGACGGCTTTGCGGATCTTCTCGAACGGCTCGATCGCCTTCTTCATCTGCTCCGCGCTGATGAAAAGTCCCTGGTTTTCCTGCGCCGCCGGATCGAACGGCCAGATTTTCATGGCACTAATTCCGCTCTCCAGCAGACTCTCGGCTACCGCATCGGCGCGATTCATGAAGCCGTCGAGGTCTTCATAGGGTCCATCGGAGACACCGAGGTTCCAGTTGGAAACCGGCTTGATGTTGGTAGAGCGGACGTATTGGTAGCCTGCGCAGGTGTTGTAGATGCGCTGCTTGTCGCGGCAGAGGCCGCCGAGCATCTGATGCACGGGCTGGTGGCAGACCTTGCCGAACAGATCCCACAGCGCGATATCGATCGCGGAAGCGGCGCGATATTCGACGCCGGTCGACGACTGCGCCATCGGCAGGTTCAGCATGTCGCGATGGATCGCCTCGATATGCAGTGGGTTGCGGCCGAGCAGCCGTCCCGCAAAGGTGTCGTGGATCTGGGCCTCGACCGCACCGGCACCATAGAAGGTTTCGCCGAGGCCGATGATGCCGGCGTCGGTGTGCACCCGGACCCACAGCACATTGGCGAATTCTTCCGTGCGCAGGGTCTCGATCGAGATGATCTTCACGGCAGGTTCCTCCCTTGGCGCTTGCCCTCCGCACCGCGGCCAGCCGAGGCAGGAGGACTTTTTGTACGTTGCGGCGGCCGGTTTGTCCGGTCGCGGTGAGCCACAGACTAACGTCTCTTGTAATATATCACAACATGTTTTAAGATCATCACAAAGGAAAGCGACCCGGCGACAATGCGGGGCGGAGGAAACGGGATGGCAAAGCGCAAAGGCGCTCTCGAACTGGTGCGTGCGGACGCAAGTGACGTCCCGAGCCGGCGCAACCGCATCAATTTCTTCGAACTGGCCTATCAGCGCATCGAGGGCCTTCTGGTCAGTTGCGAATTGAAGCCGGGCCGGTTCCTGACGGTGCAGGAACTGCAGACCGTGACGGGCTTTGGACGAACGCCGGTGCACAACGCGGTCAACCAGTTCGCCGCCGATACGCTGATCATCATCCGGCCGCGCCACGGCCTGCAGATCGCGCCGATCGATCTGGCACGCGAACGGTTGCTGCTGGGGCTGCGGCGCGACATCGAGCGCTTCGTAGTCAAGCTCGCGACCGAGCGCGCCAGCCTTTCCCACCGCAATCAGGCGCTCCACATCGAGCGCCTGCTGAAAGAGAAGCACGACAGCATCACGCTTGACGAATTCAACAAGCTCGACCGGCGCATCGACACGCTGCTGCTGGCAGCCTCCGGCGAGCCCTTCCTGACGCATACGCTGCGGCCGTTGCATACGATCTATCGCCGTATCGGCTTCATCCACCATCGCTACATGCCCGGCCAGACCGACCTTTCGGGCACCATCGATCGCCACATCGTGATCCTCAACGCATTCGCAAACCGGCACGTCGATCGCGCGGTGGCCGCGACCGACGCGCTGATCGACTTTATGGACGCCATGTTCGAGGGAATGGAATCCGGCATTGACCCGGACCTGCTCGATTGCAGTATCGAACCGCTGCTTGGCACCTGACTTTTCGATCCACAAAAACCACGGGGAATAACGACCATGACCACGGCAGCCCTTCCACAACGCGCGGCAATGGATAGTGCCGTCCGTTATCTCATCGGCAAATACACGCCCAAGGGCAACAAGGTCGGCTGGCTGATGATGGCCTCGATCCTGGTCGAAGCCTGGGATCTCTATTCGATCGCCTTCGTGCTGATCTTCATCCGCGAACAATATCAGCCGGATCCGCTGCTGCTTGGACTTGCGGCCGCCGGCACGCAAGGCGGCGCCTTGATCGGTGCCCTGATCGGCGGCTGGCTGTCCGACAAGATCGGCCGGCGCATCATGTTCCTGGTGACCATGATCCTGTTCATCATCCTGGCGCTGGCGCAGGCCTTCGTCACCAGTATCGGCGCGCTCATCGTCATCCGCTTTTTGCTCGGCGTCCCGCTCGGAAGCGACATCTCGACCGGCTACACCTACATCATGGAATCGATGGCCAAGGGCGAGCGCGAGGTGATGGGCAACCGCTGGCAGTTCATGTTCGCGGTCGGCGAAGTCCTGACACTGGGCGTGATCGCGATCTTCCTCGTTCTCAACCTCGACCACGAGATCGTCTGGCGCGTAACGCTCGGGCTCGGAGCGCTGCCGGCGCTGGTCATTCTCGTCATGCGCCACGACGTGCCGGAGACCGCGGTGTGGCTGGTGCAACAGGGCCGCTTCCGCGAGGCCAAGCAGGTCGCCCGCGAGATGTACAACGATCCGCTCGATATGCTCCCGAACGAGGACATCGTGGTGCCGAAACCGCATCCGACGGCCTTTCTCGCCGATCTGCGCAAGGATCCGATCCGGTGGCGCGCGACGCTTTACGGCTGGATTGCCTGCTTCGCGCAGGCGAGCGAGTTCTCGACCTTCGCCTTCTATTTGCCGGTGATGTTTGCGATGGTCGGCGTCTCCACGATCCTCGGCAACAATCTGGTCACGATGGCGCTGTTTGCGTTCGCGGCGGTATCCGGCTGGGTCGGACCGTTGCTGACGCCCAAAATCGGCCACCGCGGCATCGGCATCGCCGGCTTTTCGATCGTGCTGGTTTCGCTCCTGATCGCCGCCGCGGCACTCTATACGGACCACAAATACATCCTGCCGTTCGCCGCGGCCGGCATGTTGTGGGGGCATTACTGGGATGCATCGAACTGCATGACGATTCCGACCATGGTGGCGAAGCCCGAATATCGCGGCACCGCGAGCGGCTTTGCCTATATGTTCGTCAAGCTGCCGTCCTTTCTTGCGATCTTCCTGTTCCCGTCGGTGTTTGCGGCGATTGGCCAGGCCAATGCCACGTTGCTCGTCGCCATCTTCCCGCTGATCGGGCTGATGGCTGCGATCTTCATCTTGCCGGAGGTCTATGGCTACGAGCACGATTGAGGCAGACCACCCTGCGAACCGGCGGCTGCGGCCGGCGGTTTCGTATATTTGACCGACGCGGCGATGACGGCCGGCGGAATGCAGGTTACACTGCGGACGTTGCCTTGAGACGAGCCGTACCATGTTACGATGCATCGCCGCCGTCTTCGCCCTGTCGTGCCAGCTGATCGTATCGGCTGCGGCGGAGGAACCCCTGCGCAGCGAGTGCTTCGCGATGGCCAACGCGCCGCCGCGGGCAACACCCGTCAGCCTGACGCGCATCGCGGCCAAGGCCGACGAAGTCGCGATCACCTATGCCGGACATTCGACCTATTACATCGACACGCCGGGCGGATTGCGGATCGCGACCGATTATAACGGTGCCTACCGCACGGAACGGCTGCCCGACATCGTCACCATGAACCGGGCCCACAGCACGCATTACACGCTGTTCCCCGATCCGAAGATCGCGCATGTGCTGCACGGCTGGGGTGAGGATGGACAGCCCGCGCATTACGCGATGCGCGTCGGCGACGTCTATATCCGCAACGTGCCCACCGACATCCGTCGCTATTGGGGCGAGGGTTCCGGCGGCGAGATGATCAAGGACGGCAACTCGATCTTCATTTTCGAGATCGCCGGCCTCTGCATCGGCCATCTCGGCCATTTGCACACCAGGCTCGACGACAGCCAATTCGCGGCGATCGGCCGGCTGGACATCGTGATGGTACCGATCGACGGCACCTACACCATGTCGCTCGACGGCGTCTCGGAAATCACCAAGCGCCTGCGCGCATCGGTGGTACTGCCGATGCACCGCTTCGCCACACCGCTTGACGAATTCATGCGCCTGATCGGCCAGCAATTCGCGATCGACCAGCGCAGCGAGCGGACGCTGAAGATATCGCGGGACACATTGCCGAATACGCCGACCGTGATCATTCTGAGCGGGGTTTGAGACAGCATCGAAAGCGATCAGGGAGTGACGTTGATGGCCGCCAGTGTTGCATCGGCCTCCAGGACCGGGCTTTTTGCCGACAAACGCCTCGCCGCGCAGTATAATGAGTCGGAGAGGACCGCGCCGTTCTCGCGGACGGCGACGGATTTTTACCGGTTGAAACTCGTGTGATCGGTAGCCATGTGATTGATAGCCATGTGATCGGTAGCCATGGGTGACACCGTCGTCATACGACCGCTCCGCGAAATGGACGCGGAGGCGGTCGTCAGTCTTTACGCCGAGGCCGCGGCTGTCGAGCCGCGCCTCGGGCCGATCAGCCTGTCGCAATGGCAGCGCTTCACGAAACTGCCGCAGAACAACGGCTGCCGCGATTTTCGCCTTGCCGAACTGGGCGGTCGTCTGATCGGACTCGCCGAATCGTCGCTGCGGGTCCAGGGCGCGCTCGGCTTGCGTTTCATCAAGATCGTGGTGACGCCGACAGCACGACGGCAGCGAATTGGCTTGCGGCTGTTCGACGAAGTGCTGGCCCTCGACGATCCCGACAGCGACGTTTCGGTGAAGACGCTGGTGAGCCCGGAGTGGCATTCCGGCATGGAATTCGTCTCCGCGCTGGGATTTGCGCACCTCGAATCCGAGATCAGCATGCGCTGCACCGAGCCGATGGAACCGGTCCAGGCCGCCGGACGAGTGGCGGTCGAGCGGGCCGGCGATGCCGCGCCCTATGTCGCCGATGTCGCCCGGATTCATAACCTCGCCTACGCGGGCGATGCATCGTTCCGGCCGTATTCGCCGGAGGAGATGGCGCTCGTGCTCGACGATTACGAATTGTGGATCGTCTCCACCGACGGCCGGCTGGCTGGATTCTGCCTGGTCGAGCCGGAACACGATACGCTGTGGATCGAATCGATCGCGGTCGATCCAGAGTGGCAGGCGCGTGGGCTCGGCAAGACGCTGTTGTTTTACGTGCTCGATGCCCACGCCGTATCCGTCAACTATCCGTGCTGGCTGAGCGCTTCCAGCAAGAATCCGATGGCGCTGTCGATGTACCGGCACCTCGGCTTCAAGCCGCAGCATGAAACCTGCCGCTTCAGCGCCACACGGCGGGAGCTGATCGCGGCACGCGCGCGGCGGTTCGGCTAAGCCCACTCACCTTTCCGGAACACCGGCACGCGGCGGCCGTCGGTGTGAACGCCGTCGATATCGGTCTCGGCCGAGCCGATCATCCAGTCGATGTGGATCAGGCTCTTGTTTCCGCCCTGCTCGGCGATCTGCTGCGGCGTGAGCTTGCCGCCGTCGATGAAGCATTTCGAATAGCACTGGCCGAGCGCGATGTGGGAGGCGGCGTTCTCGTCGAACAGCGTGTTGAAGAACAACAGGCCGCTCTTGGAGATCGGCGAGGAATGCGGCACCAGCGCCACTTCGCCGAGCCTTCGCGCGCCCTCGTCGGTATCGAGCACCTTGTTCAGCACTTCCTCGCCCCGCGAAGCTTTGGCCTCGACGATCCGTCCCTCCTCGAACTTCACCGCGATGTTGTCGATCAGGGTGCCCTGATAGGACAGCGGCTTGGAGGAGATCACGTGACCGCTGACGCGACGGCAATGCGGCGTCGTGAAAACTTCCTCGGTTGGAATGTTGGCGTTGCAGACGATGCCGTTCTTGGCGGTGGAAGCGCCGCCTTCCCATTCATGGCCATCGGCCAGCCCGATCGTCAAGTCGGTGCCGGGCCCGGAATATTGCAGCGCGTGGAAGCGCTGGCCGTTCAGCCATTCGGTCCGCTCGCGCAGCACCGCGTTATGCTTTTCCCAATTGGCCACCGCGCCATCCTGATCGACGCGCGACGCCGCAAAGATCGCATCCGTACCTGCCTCGCCCATGACGGGCTCGGATAGGCGATGATGTTCCAGTTGGTTTCGAAATTGACGATCTTCTCCAGCGCCGGCTGGTAGGCGATCGAATTGGCCTTGCTGGCGCGCGCCACCTTGGTCGGTGGCGATAGCGCGACAGCGTGATCTCTTCGTCCGACAGGATCGGCGTCACCACGCCGGCGCCGGCCTTGTAGGCATGTTCAGCGATCCGCCGCACCAGCGGCAGCGCGACCGCGGGCGCGGTCAGCAGCAGATCCTGCCCCGGCTGCAGCTGCAACCCCACCTTGATCGCGACTTCGGCGAGACGGTCGAGTTTCGTGGGATCAATCGGCGTCGACAAATTGCGTGGGTGTGCGGTCATGCTGGGTCCTCGAATCATCAGTTACCACAGAGATAGGTGAAGCGGCCGGTCCGTTCAACGGCACGCTGACGCCGGAGAATGGCGCGCGCCTTCGTATTCTCGTCGCGCCGTGCGCCCGAGTTTTGCAATGACCTTGTCCCTCCAGAGAACAGAGGGCGCGGGGAAGACCGGGTGCGCGCTGCACCCGCGGTCTCGTGTGCAATTTGCACAAGAAAATGCGCACACGAGCATACAGGTTCAGCGGAAACACTCCGGCCTTCCCCGCGCAATGGTTTTACGGCTTATAGCGTGCTCTCCTTGGTGACCGGCTTTCTTGCCACCATCGCTCTGCGGGCCTTACCGCAAGACTTGACGCCAGCATCGGGGCGCCAGAACCACACGACTTCGCCGTACGCCTCAGTACCGTTCGTCAAAGGCACCTCCGCGTCCACCGCATCCCACCGCGCGTTCGTGACGTGCGCACGCCCCTCTTGTCGGGTGAGACGGGCGAAGTAATAGCGCTGATTTGCCCGACGCCTTAAGCGGAATATTTTTCGCGACATGACTGGACAGGGCAAATCAGCTTGATGCGTCAGGTGAATTTCGTTTCTATTGTAGGATCGGTAGAGCGCAGCGAAACCCATCGACGTGATCGCAAGCAACACAGATGATGGGTTTCGCTTCGCTCTACCCATCCTACCGACTACGCGTGAGGCGACCGATGCGTGTTCCAGTTCTTCGTGCCTCGAAGGCCACAGCCGCGCGATTAATCCGCGGCGTGCTGTTTGCCGCACTGGCGTCGTTTTGCTTGTGCCACCAGGTCTTCGCCAAGGATGACGACGACGAGGAAGCGGCAAAGCCCGCACCCATTTTCCCAAACCTCTATCTGGACATGCGCACCAATTATTCGACCGTACCGGCCGGCGCGCTGTCGATCGGGTTCGGAACAACCGGACTATTGCCGACATTGCAGGCGCTGCAGTCGCTCACCACCAATAGCAGCTTTCCGACGCTCCCCTCCGGCCTGGCGTCGCAGGCGAGCCGATCTCTCGGTGTCGACCTGCCGTTGACGGTCGACGTCACCGACCACATCTCGCTTTATGGCGGCATCAGCGCCAGCTCGACGCAAACAGGCACCGCCGACTGGTCGGCATTCGCAGTCAATAGCTGGAATCTCGGTTTCCAGGCCGACCTCTACCAGCAGAATGGCGGGCGGATCCCGACCATCACGCTGCAGATGACCGTGACGCGCGCCGTGCCGAACGGACCGCTGGCAACGACCTCGCTCAACAACATCCTCGAATTCGACTATGCCTTGAATGAGGATGAGACCCGCGGCCTGCTCGCCGGCGTCCAGTACACCAGGACCGATATCGAGACGTCGCTGGCGCGGATCGGTGCGGCCACCGTCGGCTATGTCGGCGGCTACTATCAATGGCCCAACAACTGGAAGGTTGCGGGGCGCATCGGCGTGCAATCGTTCGGCGGCGCCCAGCTTCTCAACCTGACGCCGTTTCAGTCGTTCACCCAGCCGATCGTGCGCCTCGACCTCGACCGGATGGACGACAATGACAACCGCCTGTTCGGCGTCACCGCCCAGATCTCATGGGTGTCGAAGCCGGCTTATTCACTGACGGTCAGGACGCCGCTTTACGCCGTCCGGAATTAGAGCGTTATCGAGCGAAGCGGAGGCGCCGCCGCGCGACCATGCATCCCCAAAATGCATCCCTCTATTGCATTCCTTGGAGACCAAGAACGCAGTAGCGGCGGACGCCGCAAGAGGCTAATGAGCTGCCGGCAAACAACAGGAGAACCCCATGACCATTCAGCGCCTCGAAGCCGGCCCGCGCATGAGCCAGATCGTCGTCCACGGCAACACCGTCTATCTCGCAGGCGTCGTCGCCAAGGCAGCCGCCGGCAAAAGCGTGACGGAGCAGACCCAGGACGTGCTCTCGATCATCGACGGCCTGCTCGAAAAAGCCGGCAGCGACAAATCGAAGCTGCTCTCGGCCACCATCTACCTCACCGACATAAAGACCTTCGCCGACATGAACGCGGTGTGGGACAAGTGGGTCTCGCCGGGCAACACGCCGGCCCGCGCCACCGTCGAGGCCGGCCTCGCCGCCGCGCCCTACAACGTCGAGATCATGGTGACGGCGGCTCGATAGGCGCAGTTTTCCGAGCGCTCGCGGCAAGGCCGCGGCGCTCGGCATCAACGATCATCATTCCGATTCTTCCAACGACGCTATCACCGTCCGAAGCATCGCGAGGAATGCCTTCTGATCGGCCTTCGACAGACCGCTCAGCGCTTCGGCATTCCCGGTGGCGACGGCGTCCTCGACGATCCCTGCTCTTTTCATCGCAAGCGGCGTCAATCTGAACAACGCGCTTCGGCCGTCGTCCGGATTGGGCGTCCGCTCGATCAGCCCGTCGCGCTCCATTCGCGACAGCGTCGCCGCCATCGTCGACTGCTCGATCGAGACGATTTCGACCAGCGCCTTTTGCGAGAGCGCCCGCCCGTCGCCGAGCGCAAAGAACAGCGGCAACTGCCCCGATGAGAGCCCGGCCTCCTTGAGACGGCGGTCCATCCCCTTGGCAAACAGCCGGGCCGCCCAATTGGTGAGGTAGCCGGCGGATTTTTCGCGTTCCATCGATTTATATCGCTTGCTATGTATTTATATCGTATGCTATATAACTGAGATCCGGCGGTAGCCGCAACGGCAAAGTGCGGCCTCACCACCATTTCTGAACGCAAAGGAGAATGCCATGAGCGCACGTCTTGCCTTCAATATCCTGGCAATCTGCGGCGCGGCGAGTTTTGCCGGCGTCATGCTCAATATCGGCCTGACACTGGGCGCTTATTGGAAGGGGCTCGCGCCGGCCGCCTTCCTCGACTGGTTCAGCGCCAACAGCCATCTGGTCGGACGCACCATTCCGTTCTTTGTCGTTCCGACCTTGATCGGGCTTGCGGCCTCGTTGTGGATCGACTGGAACGACACAGCCACACGGAACCTGTGGTTGGCGGCGCTGGCGTGTCTCGGTGGCATCATGGCCATCACCTTCGCCTATCATCTGCCGACCAACAGCGTCTTTGCCTCCCGCAGCATCTCGCTGGATCAGGTCGAACCCACGCTCAATACCTGGCTGTGGTTGCACGCGCTTCGGATTACGCTCGGCCTCGTCTCCGCAGTGCTCGGGGTCGCCGCCATCGCCCGATAGACCGCGAACGGCTGGCTTACGCGATCCGGTAGAGCCGCGCCGCGGTATCGTACAGGATCGCGGCCTGCTCGCGATCGTCGAAACCGGCGATCGCGGCGCGGAAGGCACGATAGAGCGTCGCGTAGTCGGTCCATAGTTTTTCGATCGGGAAATTGCTGCCGTAGCAGCAGCGGTCGGCGCCGAACAAGGCGACGGTTTCGGTGACGATCGATTTCATCAACTCCGCGCGCACGGCATGGACGAAGGTGCCGAGCCCCGAAAGCTTGACGTTGACGTTCGGGCAATCCGCCAGCGCCTTCATGCCCTCGCGCCACGCCTTCCAACCCTCCGGCGAAGTATCTTCCAGCATGCCGGCGTGTTCGAGCACGAAGACCGT
>WNGR01009596.1_pt1 | contig 10153 bp, 14 predicted proteins | sample 5407581 | NCBI WGS metagenome assembly WNGR01 (sample SAMN13153383, study PRJNA577476) | soil metagenome | isolation source: 80 cm soil or saprolite under Garry oak tree replicate 2 | place: USA:California | collected 2016-06-15
GCGGGCTTCGGAACTGACTCTGTAGATGTACTCAACAGAAAGAATGAATTACATGAGCACTTTACCTCCTTCTCCTCCCAGAACTCGAAGAGAGTCCTTCGCCGATGGCTTGACCGTGCGCATCGACGAGCGAGGGAGCGGTCGTCCCATGCTCGTCTTGCATGGTGGTGGCGGGCCGCAAAGCGTGTCTAGCTTCGCTGAGGCAGTAGCAGAGCGTGCGCACGTCCTGACGCCGGTACACCCTGGATTTGCGGGCGAGCCACGGCCTGAGTGGTTCAACAGCATCGACGATCTTGCCCTCACCTACCTCGAACTCCTTGAACGGCTCGATCTCCGCGATGTCATGATCGTCGGATTCTCGATTGGCGGCTGGATCGCATCTGAACTCGCGGTGCGAGACACCACGCACCTGGGCAGCATTGTCCTCGTCGATGCAGTCGGCATCCAGGTCGATGGTCACGATATCGCCGATGTATTCCCCCTGACTCCTGACGAGTTGTCAGCACACAGCTATCACAACCCGGCGGCCTTCCGCATCGACCCCGCCACCCTCAGCCCTGACCAGGTCGCTGCGAGGGCAGCGAACTTCCAGGCGCTTGGTGTCTACGGGCAAGAGCCGGGTATGCGCGATCCCAAGTTGCGCCGCCGACTTGGTCGCGTGAGGATTCCGGCACTTGTTGTCTGGGGAGAGAGTGATGGCGTCGTAGACGCTGACTATGGCCGTGCCTACGCCCAATCGTTGCCCAACGCTCGCTTCGCACTCATCCCCGAGGCAGGTCACGTCCCGCAAATCGAGCAGCCCGAGCGCCTGCTCGCACTCGTGTGGGAGTTCGCGGACAGCATCACGACGACGCCGGTCGCAGGATCGTTCGAGGAACGCTGACCGATATAAAGCTGATCGCGAGAAGGCGGCCCGTGGTGAGGCTTCCGACGGGGCGCCTGGTTTGCGCATGAAGCAAGCACTAAGATGAAAGGGATTATGATGGACGCTGTGCGTTGCTGGTAGTGTACGCGATCTCGGCAGAAATCGGAAGACCTCGACGCAAAAAGCGTCCATGGTGACTGATATCGTGGCCAGGTACTTCTGCGAGGAAGCGCCTTTCACATATCTGAGTCGGAATGCAAACAAGTCTGCACTTTGAGGCGTTTTATGTGTCGTGGATTTCCCTATGAGACAAGTACTACCTGCAAAAAGTAGGGCAAGATTTCTGTCAAAAGGCGGATTCTGCGGTCAACCGCTTTTTGTGTTAAACTTAGGGTAAATGAACGAAGTATTGAGTGAAGAGGGAGGGAGGGAGGCACGTCCCTGGCAGGGAAGCGAAAGAAATACTACCCCGTAGGTATGTGGTAGACTCGAAGACCGAAGGCGGGGGCTGGCGTCGGAAGTGTCGGTCGTTCGTTTCGGCAAGAGGCGTGAAGCCACATACCGGAGCGGGTGGAGATTTCTGAAGCGTGGGTGGTGGGGTATCAATTCGCGTCAGCGTTCTATATTGCTAGTGACGGGTTGGGATGGTTGTAAAATATGCGTATCCTTGCTATACCTTTCTTCAGATATGGCACAAGAGATTAACAAACCACTGGATACTGCCGAGTTACAACAAGCATATCCGCATGAGGCAACACCCACACACGAACGCTTTGGGGAGGGAGAGCGGTATACATTTGGCTCAACCCTGGCCGATGTCTACAGCAATCCTCCGGAACTGACGCCTGTTGTCTTCATGAGAATGGTGAAAGGATATCTGGCAGTCGGTGATGTGCTGCACGTTTTGCCAACCGAAGCAGGGGGATTGCATGTCGATCATGCTCATGGTGCGTGTGAAATTAGCAAAACAGGGGACGTGGCCTCTGTGTATACGCCGCCTTCTGCATTTCGTTTCTCTCAGGATGGAGGAACTCGAACAGAAGTTTTTGGGAGAAGTTACACGCAAACGAGTTTAGAAATAGAAGGAACACCGGAGGGAGTGCGCGTCATGATCTATGGCACACTTGAGACTGCTCCAAAGGCGGTCACTACAAAACGGGGAAGTCCGTTACAGTTCTTCCTTTTAGAATATGATCCTGAAAAACCACAGGAACCGATCAGACATGACGTGTGGGCAAGGAACAAGCCGAGAGACAGTGTGCATAGTCTGAAGCTGAAAAAAGGGGACAGCATTGAAGCGGTACTCTATCGCCATACCTGGGAAGTGGAGCTACAAGGCGGGGAAAAAGAAACGCACACGCGCCATAATCTGGCAACAATTACCAGAGTAGAACGGATCGGAAACGCGAAGCGCAAAACACCAGAACAATGAACACAAAAGGAAGAGGATACAAACCGCGAAGCGCTTTACTGTTATTGCGCTGATGCAGTGGAGTGTTTATGCTAATGATGACCCTGCCCGCTTTGCTACTCTTCATTCTGCCCACTAAGGATAGGAGCATGGCAAAATGCTCATGAGCACTCTACCCACCTGAATTCTCAAGCAGACTGCACCTAACAACAAAGAACTCGGCAGCATCACGCCACCGAGTTCCTCGTCTCTCAGACCGAGAAGCCGCCAGATCACGTTTGAGCGCACGGTCGTGGCTTTGGTTCTGGTCTCGTGCTGAGCGTTTACTCCTGAATAGCAACTTCGTAGGTTTCCCTGACTTGCGGTGCAGTCCAGTAGGGCGCGAATTTGGCGTACAGATCCTGATAGTATTGGCTTGGCTCATCGCTTGCCTGTAAGTCGGCTTCCGTCTCCCAGAAGGTCATCGAGATGCCCTTGCCGGCAGCGCGGTCAATGAGCACCATGGTGCCTTTGGAGCCAGGCTGCTTTCTGTGCTCAGTCACGACAGCCTCACGATAGCGTTGGATGATCTCGTCTGTCTGCTCAGGCCGAAACTGAGCAAAGATGACTCGTGCATACATGGGTGTTCTGCCTTTCTGAACCTATGCCAACAGGTTCGGTTGCTTCATAAAGAGCAGCATACGAAACGAAGCGAAACAACGGGAGTTGACAGAAAAACAAGCACATGGTTGAAAACAGAGGGTGCCAGGAGCTAGTGTACCTGAGAAAGACAAGAATTGCAATGAGCGAGCAGGCGAAGGGTGCGTTTCATTTTTTTGCGCCGTCTGCTTGCTTGAGCAGACGAGGGGAAAAAGTTTGTCTTCCCCAGCGATACTGACTCTCCGTGCGACCGGTCTTCTGGCGCGTTGGCTGTGGCGTCGACGGAACGGGTACGGGAGGCGGTTGCGCCTCCTGCTGTTTGGCCTGCTGTTCACGAAAACGCTGCTGCTGCTGGGTGCGACGTTTCAGGTGGTGCTGGCGCTGACGCAGGCGGTGTTGCTCCTGCCAGGACTCTTCCCAGCGCTCATTGAGCAACGCGAGCCGCAGTGCCAACATGGGATTGATGTGCTCGGGTTTCCAATGCATGCCTGGCCCTTTGAGCCGAGCTTGCACCACGAGCTTGTGGCTACTCTCCACACTGCCAGAGCCAATTGGCCAGCCCGCGGCACGGTAGGTCGGATAGTCCATCAGTTCGCGCCGCTTCTGCACGTAGGTCAGCTGCTCCTGGATCTGTGGATAGCGCCTGACCAGGCGCGTGATATGCAGGAGCACACGTGTTGGCCCCTCGTGTTTGAGTCGATGTAAGATGCCATCTACCCACTTGGCAGGCAGATGCCCTCCACCCTCGCGCACCTTGTCTGCCATCTCATAGACGTAGCTGGCTGCATGGGCAAAGTCGAGAATACGCAGTGCATCATGACGATGGCCTTGTACAAACCCCTGGATCCACTCTGCCCCATCCTGGATGGCACAGACTTCCTTGGCTCGCTCGATCCCGCGCCTGCGTAGTTCCGCACTGGCTTGATCAGCAAAGGTGGCGGCGTCGGCCAGGCGTGCAAAGTACGTGATCTGCGTTGTGACGATCTGTTCCTCGTTCTTGCGCGTGCGCCGTTCTACCGCGCCAATCGCCACCACTTTGACCTCGGCCCACACGCCTCCCACTAACGGCACCATGCTCCCGTCGCTGCTCATCGCCATGCGCTCGGAGGCGTGCTCCTCGGGGCACATGCTCAACGGCTGCGCTTGCTGGTTCTGTCCCTCGAGCATGCGCTGCCCCACTGCCAGCGTCTGCCGACGGGCTGTCGAGGCATGCACCACCACTCCCAACATCCTCTCCAGATGCGTGACGGCTCGTCCAAACGGCAGTTCGCTGCTCATGCTCACCAGGGTGTCCTGTGCATGCGGCAACAGATGCCCATCAGGCACCTGTAATTCCTGATCGAGGGGGAAAAAAACCGCCTCCACACTGCGGGCAGGTCACATACGTGCGTTCCACTTCCACCTCCTGGCCCCCATGCGTCTGCCACCTCCGTTTCGCTCGCCCCCGTGCTTGCAGCGCCTGTCCACACTGCTCACATACCAGTCCCTGGCTGGTTTCACTCTCGGCGGCGGCACTGGCTTGGGCTGCTTGTTCGATCATCCGCGCTCGCAGGCGATTCATCTGCTCATCGACAGCGTATTCAATCTCGGCCAGGGTCGCTCTGGGGTGCGCTGCTCTCCACTGCGCCACGGCGGCAAAGATGTCCTCTCCTTGTGCGTTCCAACGCGCTTGTAAGTCTTCGGGCTGCATCTTGGGCTTCTCTCTTCTTGACTCTTGGGACAACTCCTTTCCTCTTCTCCAGTCTACCATCTCTTGCCTCATCCCTACCACTCCTCATCAGCAAGCAAGCGGCGCAAAAAAATGAAACGCACCCGCAGGCGAATTTCGCAAGCTCTTTGATGTTTCTGCTCCTCAAGTACAAGGGTGCCTGAAAAGGCAGGCTTGGAGAGCGAAGCTACACCTTTGCGGGTTATTGCTCAGTTAGCAAACGGTAAGGATCAGAGTAGCATTTTTTCAAATGACTGGTAAGGGTCTTGTTAGCAGTTTTCGGGTAGGTGGGCAGTCTGTTCATTAGCGAAAACACAGTGGAGCATCTAAACGCACACAACGTGCTTTATATCCTGGTTGTAGGAACGCTGGTACTATCCCACGTTGGGGTTCCAAATAACCTCCCACAGATGACCATCTACATCTTGAAAGTACCCTGAGTAGATACCCCATGGGCGCTCATGTGCTTCGTCAGTCACAATTGCACCAGCAGCTTGTGCTCGTTTCATGAGTGCATCGACTTCTTGTTTGCTTTTCACGATATGACCAAGACTGAATTCTGTGGAACTTGCAACTCCAACAGACAGGTTGGCATCTTTCGCTAGCTCTGAGCGGGGATACAGGGCAAGAATGAGTCCATGTTGCAGTTCAAACATGACAACTGCTCCTGATGGATGCGTTTTATCACCTTTGAACTCAGTGCCTATAATCCCTTTCGTTGGCAAACCCAAGCCATCACGATAAAAGGCCAGTGATTTCTCTAAATCAGTGACTGCTAATGTAATAACAGAGATGTGTGCTTCCATGATTGTCACTATACACCATTCTTGATAAATAGGGAAGTCAGTTCTATACTCTTCCCATATGGGCTGGTATGAAGAGTTTCAAAAAACCATAGGGGAAGCTGTACAGCAAATCAAGGGGAATGGTCATCCGGTATATACAACTGCTCAACCTCGAAGTGGGGAAGTTTTCTTCACAAAAAACGCTCAGGCAAAAATGAAACAATGGGGATTATCAGAAAAAGATGCGCTTGACGTGTATCATCATGGCTCTGTGGTGAAAAACAATATGATGGTAAGAAAATACAATGGCTATGAGGTAGGCATCTGGTTTTTTGCAGATCGGGTAACGGGAAAGCCGATTATTAGTTCTGTCTGGAAGAAGGAAAGACGGTAGAGTGGATTATTGAGATTTTGTTGCCGGATGCACAATGCTAATGTGTATTTTTCCAGTCAGTCAGATATTGCTCTAGCGCAAAGATCAGTTCACTGTTAAAATTGCGATAGTGCTTTTTTCCTGCTTCTTTCAGGTCATTAATAATATGTTCGGGAATGCGAACGGTTGTTTTGACTAGTTTCTTATCAGTATCCATACGGGTATAATCTCAACAATGCCATTATATCGACGGGGAAGAGCACTTGCAAGAAGCAGATGCACATTGACGGCAGATTGCACGCACACAGCCATAGAGATGCTGGCACAATGTAGCTTCAAACTACACTTTTCTACGCTCAAAAGGGAGCGTTCTTCCAAAAAAGCTTCCTGCTACGCGGGGGAGTAGGAGACATGAGGTATGCCCTTACGTTACTTTTATAGCTAATTCTTATGTTTCCCCTTATAGAAAAAGCGGTTCAGTTCTGCAATAATACTATTGATGGGACTTTTTTCCTTCAACCAGCATGGAACAAGAAAACCTGCACGTCGGGAATTGACAAAAGAAGATGTGCTGTTAGCAGAGCGGATTAAGCGGCTTCGTCGGGAACGAGGATTAACACAAGCGGAATTATCTGATCTGCTCGGTATGAATACCTCATATATTACGCAGGTCGAGGCAAAACAACAGGGGTTGAGTTTACCGATGATGTATCGTCTCGCAAAAATTTTTCACCTATCCCTGCAAGAGTTCTTTTCATTATGAACGTCTGGTAGTCATTGAGAAATTGCAACCTCTGTAGCCAAGACAAAACACGCACTATAAGCCAGTTCTGAGATGGTACTTTTCTTGTGCCTGCCGATTTCTGCTATAGGATAGTTTTAGAGCGGATTTTTGATGATTTTAGGGTTCATTGAGGCTGGTGTCGGGATTTATGCATTCTGCGACGTGTTAGGGTAGTCAGAAAATAAGGTAAAGTATATAATATCTCATCATCTTGTGTAGGAGAGATAATATGAAAATCCTTGACATAGATACTAAAGTGGTAAGCGGACGTGGAGATATCATAACTTTTGAAGAGCATTGTCAAAGATTAGCCACATATATTGAAGAGATTAAAGAAAAAGCTCTTCCATTAACACAAAGCAATCCAGAACTAACCGAATATATTCGATCACTTAAACTGTTCAGGCCGCCAATGCTTTACATAGAAGACAATACTTGCTTCTATTGTGTATCCGTTGGAATCCCTCACATACTAGAACAGGAAGCGGCTGTAAACGACGGTACAATAGGCTTGTGGTTTACTTCTACAGGATTGGATGAAAATGGGCACCCTAAACTCTACCATGATTATATTTACATCCGTGATAAATTTCGTGAACAACTCGTAGCAAACTTTATCATGCCGCGTTTAGCAAACAATATAGAATTTTTTGTTACTTTTCTTAAAGATGTGATACTCATGCAAAACTTGATGCCATCTCGAATGCTGTGTAAAGGAAAATCAGAAAGCAAGCAGGCATGACTGAGGAACATGCACAAGCAATCCACATGCTCTGAAAGAACCTCCAGAGGCACCGCAGGATGGCAAAAGTTATCTCCAGAAAGGGCTCTGCTTCAGGAAAAGAGGCCTGAGTTGAGCGGGTATTCGCACAAAAAAACACCTCTTCCTGAACCACCCATTGCGGCTGGTTGCTTCCTTCACCAGAGATGCGTTTGAGAGCCTTACTCTAGCGTGATTTTGTGCAAGCGGATATCTTGAATGGTGGCCCAAACGATGGTGAGACAACTGGTCTCGGTGGTGAACACATCGATCTGATCGGTGCGCTGCCGCACATTGCTAAAGAGACTCTCAATAGCATTGGTGGTCTGAATGTGCCGGTGCATGCGCTGAGGAAAGGCATAAAACGTCAAGAGGTGCTCTTCATCCTCGGTCAGGCTGCGCACTGCTTCGGGATAGCGCACAGTGTACTTGGCTTTGAAGGCAGCCAGTTGGGTCAGTGCTTCCTGCTTGGTCGGTTGCTCCCAGATGCCCACGAGTTCGGCCTGCACGTCGCCACGCTCGCGTCTGGGGATGGCATTGAGCACGTTGCGTTGCTTGTGCACCAGACAGCGTTGACGAGGGGTAGCCGCAAACAGGTCCGAGGCAGCAGCGAGCAGTCCCTCATGCCCATCGGTCACGATGAGGTCGATCTGGGTGGCACCTCGTGAACGCAGGTCTTGCAGGAGGCAAGCCCATCCATCTTTGTCTTCTTCGGCGCAAGCTCGGAGTGCTAACACCTCTTTGTTTCCCGCCAGATCGACGCCTAAGGCGGTTAAAATGATCGTGGCATCGGCCTTGTCGCCATGACGAATGCTGTAATGCACCCCATCGAGGTACAGGATGCGCCAGTGTTCTTGAAGCGGGCGCTGGCGCCAGGTGTCAAATTGCTGGGTGAGCGTTTGGTTGAGGCGACTAATGGCGCTGCCGACTTCGAGCCACTCCCATGAGCGTTTGGGCGACTTCTCCGACCTTATGCGTGCTTGTCCCGGCTACGAACATGTGGGTCAATCCCTCAGCGATATGGGATCGGGTAGCCGGACGGGCATTACTGCCCGCCAGCCCCCTAAGAACTGTACGTGCACCTTTCGACGCATACAGCTCAAGCCATCTCAAGGCACCTTGTCGGCACCCGGCTTCGTTACGTTCAGTTTCTGGTAGCGCACCCGTTCGCGACAGTAGGGATGGAGCATGAGCAGGTTGGACATGCTATCCGTTCCACCATAGACACGAGGACGGATGTGATACAGACTCCACCCGCTTTCCTTCGTGATTTTCTGGTCACAGACCGGACACTTCCCTTCCTGTTCTCTCCAGAGTGCACTCAGCTTTCGCCGTTTGAGCCAGTGCTCCTGCCACTTCGCACCAACACGTTCGTCGAAGTAGCTTTCCCAGGCTGGATCATACGGATTTGCTTCCCCTTGAATGAGGCGATGCCGTCGGATAGGGATTTTTGCTGCTTCCATCAGGTGGATGACCAACACTTCTCCCTTCTTTCCTTCAATTTCGCCCGAGAAGGCCCATTTCCGGGAGCCGATTTCATGAAAGTATTTCTCCTTCACCCACCGTCGCCCTTTGGTTGGATGTCTCCTCTTTGCCCATCGCCAGAGCATCTCGAAAATGGCATGGTCCACGGTGCTGAAGGTCTTCTTGCTTGCCACATGTCGGTGGTACAGCGCCCATCCCCGCAGAATCGGGTTTAATTGGGCGATGAGCTTGCCCGCAGAGGTTTGCTTGTTGTCCTTGATGATCTTTCGGACTTTTTCCAGGAGAGCCTGTACGCTTTCTTTAGATGGCTTGATCAGCAGCGTCTCGCCATATTTGCGTACAGTTTGTCCGAGAAAATCAAATCCATCCTCAATGTGCGTGATGATGGTCTTCTCCTGTGACAGTTCTAAACCACGCTCCCGCATGAATTGTTCCACGAGCGGCTTGACTTCTTGTTCAAGGATCTCTTTGGATCTCCCTGAAATCAGAAAGTAGGATAGGCAGCAGGCGAGGTACTGCTTGCACAGCCCTTCTCCCCCTGCCCTCCTCCGAACGACGCTTGTAGGTTTCCGAACACGTCGCTCTCCAGTGTTTTCAATCCAGCGTTCGATGTCCATCGGCCCGTCCTGCGTGAATATCATGGTGACAGTGTTGGCAAACAATCAGCGTTTTGCGACGACGTGCCGCCATGATCGAGACCCATGTGGGCCGTTCCCCCTGTCCCTTTCGTTGAAGGTCTTTCAACGCTCGGATATGGTGGACCTGCACCTGTTCCTGTGAGCCGCACAGTTCACAGGTGTTTGCCAGGAGCCGCTTTTCCAATTCTGAGCGTTGGCTCCACCCAAAGGGTGGGACATCATGGAGAATTGCCTTCATGTTGCGAGCTAATGAAAGTCCTCCCCATCGGGCTACCAATGGTTTCTTTCCCTCTCCCCGCTCAACGGTGACCTGTAGGGCTTTTCGTGGCCCATCAGGAGTCTCAACAGTGGTTTCATACCGGTCATAGACTTCTGACATGCTGATACGCAATTTGTGTGCCAGCGTCGAAACCAGTGACCGCTCCATCACCCACTTGAGACGGTTGAGCTGGTAGCGGTTGACGGCCAATTGGTAGTACTCGACCAGACCCCGATATTCCTGTTGGAACTGCGCAATGATACTGTAGACCGTATCTTCTGTCCGCTCCGTTCGGTGTATCGGTTTCCCTTTTGAGAGGAAGGGCGAGCATTTCGCTCGGATGACTTTCATGGGCACCTTCAGACCAATTTGTCCATTGAGACTGCGGTGTCCACGCCAGTCATGTTTGTGATCGTTGTTGAAGACCACAATTTCATAGCCTAAGA
>WNGR01021692.1_pt1 | contig 10153 bp, 6 predicted proteins | sample 5407581 | NCBI WGS metagenome assembly WNGR01 (sample SAMN13153383, study PRJNA577476) | soil metagenome | isolation source: 80 cm soil or saprolite under Garry oak tree replicate 2 | place: USA:California | collected 2016-06-15
CGCGATGGGATGATCCGGATCGGCGCGGCCGCCACACACCGCACCATTGAGCGGTCCGCTCTGCTGAGAAGCCGGCTGCCGGTGTTCACCGACATGGAAAGCCTCGTGGCCAATGTTCGTGTCCGGAACACCGGCACGCTGGGCGGAAATCTCTGCTTCGCCGAGCCACACTCGGACCCCGCTACTCTGCTTCTCGTGTTGGGCGCAAGCGTGGCTGTCGAAGGCCCGCAACGACGCCGGGAGATTCCGATGCACGACTTCTTCATCGGGCCTTACGAAACGCGCCTCGCGCCGACTGAGGTGATGACCGGCATCCAGATTCCGGTGGCAGCCGGAGAGTGGCGGTCGGCTTATGTGAAGTTCCAGGTTCACGAGAGACCGATGCTGGGCTTGGCGCTGGCGCTGGAGACGACGGACAACGGAGAAACGTTTAGCCGGGCGCGAGTGGCCGTGGGCTGTGTGAGCCCTTGTCCGCGGCGATCAGCGGCCGCGGAAAACTTGTTGACCGGCCCCCGCTCCGAAATCGAGCGCAATCTGCCCCTGGCCGCTGAAGCACTCGCTGAGGCGGCCGACGTGATCGACGACCAGCAAGGCTCGGCGGAATACAAACGGCATCTGATCCAGGTATTTCTGCGGCGAGCGTTTGCGAGGGCGTTGGGGGCGTGATGCAGGTTATTGTAGCTTAGAATCATCTCGATGTCGGAAATCGACTTCGCCAAACACATCGACGCGGAAGAACTGGCAGTACTGGCACTGCGGTTGGCGAACACATTCAGCCCGGCCGGACATGAGCAGCCGCTCGCTGAAGTTGTGCATGGCTGGTTTGAGCAAAACGGAATTCCGGTTCGTTTGCAGCCCATCTTACCGGACCGCGCGAACGTGGTTGCGGCGCTCCGCGGCACCGGCGGCGGAGCGAGCCTCCTCTTCAATTCGCACTTGGATACGGAGGTGTCGGGGCCGGAGTACGACTGGGGTATGGCGCAACCCGACATCAATAAAACAGGAGCTCACCGCGAAGGCAACAAGCTTCTAGGCCATACCGTACTCAACGATCGCGGCTTGATGGCCACGACCATGATCACGCTCAAAGCCCTGCGCGATTCGGGAATCCGGCTTCGAGGCGATGTGATTTTCACGGCGGTTGCCGGGGAAACCGGCAGCGCTCCGGTAGACGAATACCAGGGAGCGAACTACGACGGAAAGGGGTTCGGCAGCCGCTTCCTGGTTTCTCACGGAGTGCGCGCCGATTATGCCCTGATTGCGGAAACGACGGATTTCGCTCTGTCCTGGATTGCCTGTGGCGCCTGTTACTTCAAAGTGGTCGTTCCCGGCCGCAACATATATACTCCCCGTTCGTTTCGCCCCGACGATATTCGCCAGCATCCGAATGCGATCGTCAAGATGATTCGCGTCATTGAAAAAGTCGAATCCTGGGCGCGTCAGTACGAGGCGTCGCAGGCGTTCGAGTCGGTGTGCGGACGCGTCGTTCCTAAAATCAGCATCGGCGCGATTCGCGGCGGCATTCCCTACCGGCCCAATCGCACCTCCCCCCACTGCGCCATCTATGTGGATGTCCGCATCGTGCCGGGCGAGGATCCGCTTCGCGTCGAGCGCGAACTGCAGTCCGTGGTCGATTCGGCACAAGTGGGCGCGCGCGTTGAGATGTTCCTGGCCCGCAACGGTGTCGAGGGAAAACAGGTTGAAAGCCTGGCGGAAGCAGTGCGGCGTTGTTACAAGCAGGTCACGGGCCAGGATCCGCCGGCCAAAGCGCCCGACGAGGTCGTCAGCATGTGGCGCGACAACAACGTTTTCAATGCTGCCGGCATACCGTCCTTGACCTTTGGCTGCGCGCGGAAGAAAGATGAAGCCGGACGGCTTTATCTCGACATCGAGGATTTGGTGGTGACCGCAACCGTTTACGCAAAGGTGGCGCAGAATATTTGCGGCTAACAATATCTGCCGAAAATGCACGACTTGTCAGATGTCAAATGTCTGTTGTGCGTTGTGTAATGTAGTTGTAAAAACACCAGATGACCTACTGGCCAGACGACCAAATCCTTGGAAGAACGATTTAGTTATCAGGCCATTTGGTCAGCGGGTCGTTTGACAAGTCCATGGGACATCGGACAACAGACATTCGACATTTGACAAGTTATGGCAGGCCGAACGGCTAATCTCGGAGGGTTTTATGGCAAAAGTCGCGGACGTGAAGATCGAACTCGCGGCTCCTTCCCAGGAGGAGATTCCCGAACAGCTTTCGCCGCGCATGATGGTGGGATCGGTATTGGGACCACTGGCTGGATTGGCGCTGTGGTTCGCCCCGATTTAGCTCGAGCCTGTGGCCCATCAGACTCTCGCGATCGTTGCTTTCATGATCGTTTACTGGATCACCGAGCCCATCGACCACGGCATAACGGCCATGATCGGGTGTTTCCTGTTCTGGGCCCTCCACATTGCGGACTTTGAAACCGCCTTCGCTGGTTTCGCCAACAGCTCGCCTTGGTTTCTATTCGGCGCCATGCTGATGGGGGAAGCTGCTTCGCAGTCGGGTTTGGCCAGGCGAATCGGTTTCCTGATCATGCGTTATCTCGGCACTTCATACTCCCGCCTGCTGCTCAGCGTTGTCGTCATTGTTTTCGTCCTCAATTTCCTCGTGCCTTCAGGGCTGGCGCAGCTTGCGATTGTCGCGCCCATGATCATCGGCGTCATCGCGGGATTCGGCGTGGGACCGGAAAGCAATATTGCCCGGGGCTTATTCGTCATCCTGGCTTACACCTGCGGGCTGTTCAACAAGATGATCCTGGCGGGAGGCGCCAGCATTCTCACGCGCGGCATTGTGGAGAAGCTCACCGGCGAGCCAATCTTCTGGAGCAAATATTTCATCGCGTATCTTCCAGCAGACCTCATCACTATCTTCGCGTGCTGGCTGACGATTCTGTGGCTTTACCCTCCGGAAAAGAAAGAACTGCCGGGCGGCCGCCAGTATCTTGAAGACCAGGTCCGGAGCATGGGCCCGTGGACCGTACCCGAGAAGAAGACATTGGCGTGGCTGCTGCTCGCCGTGGGTCTTTGGGCAACCGATCTCTGGCACAAGACCGATCCGGCAGTGATCGCGCTCGGCGTCGGTCTCATGGTGGCGCTGCCTAAAATCGGCCTGCTCAAGACCAAAGATATCCAGAGGGTCAATTTCCTGTTGATCATTTTTATGGCGGGCGCGCTAAGTATGGGCGAGGTTCTGGTCAAGACCAAGGCGCTGGATGCTCTCACCGGCGTGATGATGTCGTGGATGACGCCTTACCTTGGCGGTTCCTTCCATTCCGCCAGTGTGCTGTACTGGACAGCCTTCGCATACCATTTCGTACTAGCAAGCGAACTTTCCATGCTGAGTACTTCCCTGCCCATCCTTGTGAACTTCGCCGTCCAGCATGGCTTCAACCCCGTCGCTTTGGCGATGGTCTGGAACTTCGCCTCTGGCGGAAAAATGTTTGTCTACCAGTCGGCGGTGTTGATCCTGGGCTACTCCTACGGATATTTCCAAGGAAAGGACCTGATTCGTGTCGGCCTGGTATTGACGATCGTCGAAGGCCTGATTCTGGCTTTTTTGGTACCGTTCTACTGGCCTCTCATTGGCCTGCAATGGCTGAAATAAGGTTTATGTTAGGTTAATGGCACCAGCGAAAAGTAGACAGCGTCAGTTAACAAGTCTTATGTCACCCGAGAGCGAGTGGCAGGCCGGCACAAGACCGCGCATAGGTCTTGGATTTCAACTGTCCAAGGAGGAAACAAAATGCGTTCAACTGTCCAAGGAGGAAACAAAATGCGTGGAAGCACGGGTACATTCGGTAGGCGGGGATTAACAAGTTTGGCCGTGGTGACGCTGCTTGCGGGTTTTGCCGGCGGCGGCTTCGGGCAAACCGCAACGGGAACCATTACCGGCACCGTCAGCGACACGAAGAGTGGGGCGATGCCGGGCACCAACGTATTGGTCCGAAACACAGACACCGGTATCGATCAGCGGCCCGTTGTGACGAACGAAACCGGCGTCTACACGGTGCCACTGTTGCCGCCGGGCAACTATGACATCACGGCCAGTCAGCCGGGATTTGCTACTGTGCAGCGCAAGGGCGTAAGCCTGCAGGTCGGCCAGACCCTAAGAATCGACTTCGAAATGCCGGTGGCCGCGCAAGAGTCGCTGGTCACGGTAACCACCGAAGTGCCCTTGCTCGAGACCGAGAGAACCCAGCCGGCGCAGAACATCAACGAGAACATGGTTGGAAATCTCCCGGTGAGTTCGCGGCGCTGGGAGCAGTTCACGCTGCTGACGCCGGGAGTCAATCCTGACGGCACCTCGGGTGGCATCAGTTTCCATGGCATCAACAATCTCTACAACAACAACTCCGTGGACGGCGCGAACAATAATTACCATTATGACGGTGGGACCCGTGGCGGCAGCGCCAATGACGGTTACGTGTACAGCAGTGATTCCATCCGCGAGTTTCAGGTCTCCTCGAGCGGTTTTGGCGCCGATGTCGGGCAGACCGCGGGTGGTTCCGTCAATGCGGTAACCAAGTCGGGCACGAACGCGTGGCACGGCGACGCGTTTTATTACGGCCGCCAGCCGCGGTTCAACGCTTTGGATCCTACAAGTAAAGCGAGCGCCGATTCGCGTAATGTCGCGTTAGCGGCTTCGGGGAAACCGCTGGAAACAGCAACTCAATCGGTTAAGCAACAGCATCAGTATGGCGCAAGCGTTGGCGGGCCGCTGGTCAAGGACAAACTCTTTTTCTTCGCGACCTATGACGGCTATCGCAAGATCAATCCCGTCAGCGTGACGTCGAATCAATTGACCCCTGGGATCGGTGACGCATCTTTCGCCTGCCCGCTGCAAATCACTGCCAGGGAGTGTTCCGATACGAAGAATTACGTTCTTTCGCATTTCCTCGGTACCTACGCTTCAAACCTGCGGCAGGACATCGAGCTGATAAAGCTCGACTATCAACTCAATCAGTCGAACCATATCGATGTCGTATCGAATATCCGCGATTGGAAGAAACCCATAGAGACATCACTCCAGGGAGCACTCATGGCAGGTTCCGCAGCGCCTGTGACGACCTACCTGCAAAACCGGTTTGTCATTGCGCACTGGAACATGGTGATGGGCAGCAACAAGGTCAACGAAGTACGCTTCCAGTACGGAACGGACAACTCATTTAACGGGATCAACAGGTCCATCGGCATTCCGGGCGTCCAGCTCGCTAACCTGTTTGGTTACGGCTTTGCTCAGGGTGGCTCGAGCTGGACCAAGGAGCGCCGTAAGCAAATTTCCGATAATTTCTCCTGGACTAAAGGAACGCACTCGTTCAAGTTCGGCGGCGACATCAATACCATTCAAGATGATGCGAGGAGTTCGGTCAATTCCGGCGGACCGTATCAATACACCGGCCCCGTCTATACCGGGTCCGCTCAATCGACTTTCCTGAGCGCAACAGGTTGCCCCGATAACACGGCGAACATTATCTTCTGCAACTGGCTGCTCGACTTGTATGGCAGGACTTATTCCGGCGATACAAAACCTGGGCAACACTGGAACAGCTTCAATCAGTTTGTCGATCTGATCGAGCCGGGTTTCCCGAGCACGTTCCGGTACCTCTTCCCCAACAACGACTACGCTTTTTTCCTGAACGACACGTGGAAGCTGCGGCCCAATCTGACCCTGAACTGGGGCGTGCGGTACGACCTGCAGATTATCGCCGATCTCCCGAACACCGTTACGCGCGTCTGCGCTGAAAAACCCGCCGTGTGTGTTGCGCCGGCCGTTGGGCCGGGCGTTGGGCCGGTTGGGCCGGGCGGCACGGCGTCCGCCAATCTGCCGATTTACCAAAGGTACACGACAAACTATCCAAACGAGTACGACGCCATCCAGCCACGGCTAGGTGCAGCCTGGAACGTCAGCAAGAACATGGTGATCCGGGCCGGCGGCGGGATCTTCTTCGCCAAGACCGACGGCCATAACATCAAGAACGTCGTATCGGGCGCCGGTGAAACCACGACCAACTGCTCCAACAGCACCGCCGCTCTTCCGGCTGCCAGCATCACGTGTGTCGTTCCGGCTCTGAAGTTCCCTCAGTTGATCGCAAACCAACAAAATGGCGGATTGTTCACGCTGCCGCTACCGGGCACGATCGCACCCACGGTCCTGAATACACTCGTCACCATTCCGGATCCGAAATTCGGAATTCGTTCTGTCGATCCGAACCTGCGCCGGCCCCGCGTTTACTCATTTGACCTTGCCGTCGAGCGGCAACTGCCGTGGAATATGAATATCTCGGTTGCCTACAATCACACCCATGGGATCAAGCTGCCCCGGGGCCGGGACTTTAATATCGGACCCGATCTTCTCGATCCTTACTTCTGCGCCATGCCTGCGAGCGCCGGTGCTCAGACGTGCGGATTGAGGATCACAAAAAGCTACGACATCGTCGACGTGAACGGATTGACACAGCAAAGCATCACGCTGCCGTTTTACTCTTCGCGCGCAGCTATGCCGGGAGTGCCATCATTCAGCGCGCGCCTGGATCCCCGGACGGGCGTCATGAACGGGAACAGCAGCGATGTCAACTCGATGTATAACGGTCTGGTGCTCACCATCCGAAAACCGATGAGGAATGGCGTCGAAGTGCTCGCCAACTATACATTCAGCAGGGCTACGGACAATGGACAACAGAGCGGGGGAACTCCCATGACCGAAGGACAAGTGGGCCTCCCGGCGATCGACCCGTTCAACAACAGTCTGGAAAAGGGCTACTCGGGAACGGACATCCGGAACCGCTTCTCCGCCAGTGTCATTGTGGCACCGGCGTGGGGGAATAGTGCCGCTGGGGCGAAGCGTTTACTGGTTGGCAACTGGAGCTTGTCCTCGACGATAATCGCACAGGGTGGCCAAGCCTATACGGGGATGGTCCAGGGTGTCACTGCCCCGAGCGCGGTCTACAACGGGTATGCGCCCGGGGCATCCACGCCGGCGACGTTCACCTACATCCCGTTGGACGGAAGCATGGGAGGAGCGGGAATCACCAGCCCCGGAGCCAATCTTGCCGGAAGAATCGCTTGGGTCGCGCCCGGTGGGTTTAAGCTGCCCAGCCTTTACGACGTGGATCTGCGATTGTCCAAGCAGTTTGCAATCACTGAGCGCTACAACATCGAGTTGCGCGGTGAAGCATTCAATGTGTTTAACAGCACGCTCGTCCAACAGGTAAGTCAAAGCGCGTACAAGTACGTATCGCCTGGGTCATCCGGCTGCCCTGCCACGCACGCGAGCACTTGCATGGTTCCAGTAACTAGTTTTGGCCAGTACCAAACGACTAGCGGCAACCTGTTCGGCGCGCGCCAATTGCAGGCCGGCATCCGCTTCAGGTTCTAGGAGGGCGGCTGGAAACTGAGAATCGCGCAACTGTAGCGGCGTACTATGGGTTGTGAAAAAATTGCCTGCACAACTTGTCAAATGTCGAATGTCTGTTGTGCGATGTTTAATGTAGTTGTCAAAGCACCAGATGACCTACTGACCAGACCACCAAATCCTTAATGGGAACGATTTAGTCATCAGGTCATTTTGTCAGATGTCGTTTTACAAGTTCATCGGACATCGCACAACAGACATTCGACATTTGACAGTTTTGGCTGTCGTCAATTTTTTCACAGCTCCGTAGACCGCCGCTACAACGGCGTTCGCCCCTTTGAAAGGACGATGCGACGAAAGGATCAAGGGTATGGAGATGATGTCATCGAGGGAAATACGGTCGAACGGCCGAAGGGCAACACTGATTCTCTGCATAGCCGTAGGGTTGGCCGTGCATGTGGGCGCACAGGCACCACCCGAACTCATCATTCGAAACGGCCTCGTTGTGACGGCGGACGCACGCCTGGAAACCGATGTCCGCATCCGTAACGGAACCATTGCTGAAATCGGCCGGAATCTGGCTTCGGCGGCGGGGGCCCGGGAAATCGACGCGCGGGGCATGCTTGTCCTTCCCGGCGGCGTCGATCCTCACAGTCATCTGACTGCGGAAACGCCGGCGGACCTGCCGCCGGGAGGTATTGTGGAGAACTACACCAGCGGCTCTGCGGCGGCACTGGCGGGCGGCATCACCACGATCACGAACTTTGTCTCCAGGCTAGCAAATGAAAATGTGACCGCATTTCTCGATCGCAACATTGCCTTCGTCGAGAAGTTCGGGATAGCCGATTTTATGATCCACGTGAACGTCGGCGATGATCCCAGCTGGCTGACTCCACAAGTTCTCGCCACAATGGCTAACCGGGGCTTTACCAGCACCAAGACCTTCATGAGAGAAACGTACTTCGACACGCACGCCGCCGGCTTCGTCAAGTTGTTCCACACGTCGGGCGCGGCCGGCATTCTGAGCATGATTCATTGCGAGGACGCGTCGATTATTGCCGATCTCAGTGAACTGATGGTTGCCGAAGGTCGCGGCGGGCTGCACAATTTACCCGCAAGCCGGCCGGTCGTGGCGGAAGTATTGGCGGTCGAGCGGGCGGTCGCCATCGCTGAAGCGACCGCTGCGCCCATCTACATCGTTCATCTGTCGTCGGAACGGGCGCTTCGCGTCGCCGAAGAAGGCCAGGCTCGCGGCTTGCCGGTCTATGTCGAGACGCGTCCCATGTATCTCCATCTGACCCAGGAGCGTTTTCTCCAACCCGATGCCGGGCTCTATGCCGGTTCGCCGCCGCTCCGCGACAAGAAGGATCAGGACGCGCTTTGGGCTGGAATCGCAAAGGGGACCATCCAGACGGTAGGAACCGATCACGGTGCCCGTTCGCGTGAAGAGAAATTGGATCCGACACTCAATGTCATCACGAGACGGGAAGGGGTCAGCAACGTTCAAGTCTATCGTCCGATGTTGTACTCCGAGGGCGTCCGTACCGGCCGCATCACCGTCGAGCAGTTCGTCGCGGTCACGGCGACAAACCCGGCAAAAATATTTGGAATGTACCCTCGCAAGGGCACCATCCAGGTGGGTTCCGACGGGGACGTTGTCATCTGGGATCCGAATTTGAAGCGCACGATTCGCGACGAGGATCAGTTGTCGAACGCCAAGTGGTCCATTTACGCCGGCTGGGAAGTGACCGGCTGGCCTCGGACAACGATCCGCCGCGGCGAGATTGTCTATCAGGATGGAAAGGTGATCGGACGGCCAGGGACCGGAAAGGTGATACCTCAGGCACAGTTCAAGCGGCCCACTCTGCGCTAGCTACTTTCTGTCTCGAAACTACAAATTGGGCGGTCATAGACCGCCCCTACTGTAGCGGCATCAACACTGTAGGCGCGGTCTATGACCGCGCAACGTCCGTTCGAAAGTCACTGCCGTCGACTGTCTTACAAGCGTGTTACAATTCAGGAATGCAAAAGACGTTGACTGTCCGCCTGACCACAGATCAGGACCGGGCGCTTACGCGGCGGGCTAAGGCATTGGGAAAGACCCGATCCGAGATCGTCCGCGAACTGATTGAAAAAGGATTGGACGAAGAGCCTCTCGGCCGCAAGATTGCTCACCTCAAAGGCATTCTGACCGCCCTCGATCCGACCGATCCCGTCCGCCGCCGAATCAAACAACGCAACTGGCGATGAAGGCTTGGCTCGTCGATACGGGTCCATTCGTTTCTTACCTGGATCGCAAAGATCCCGCTCATACGAATATCGCTGACTTACTCGACAATTTTAAGGGCCGCCTCTTGACTACCGCCGCTGTGATTGGCGAGGTGATGTATTTCGTCTCGGAACTGCCTAGCGGCCCCTTGTCGTTCGCTGAATTCCTCATCGCCTCCGCCACACAAATCGTGCCACTAACTACTCCGCCGGAGGTGCTGGCTGCAGCAGAGTTGATGCACCAATACAGAGACACGCCGATGGATTTTGCCGACGCGACTCTTGTCCTGCTGGCAGACCAAACTGGAACAACGGACATCTTGACCTTGGATCGGCGGGGATTCTCCACCTACAGGAGTCGAAAAGGAAAAGCCTTCAAGTTGGCAGGTGCTTAGTTTTTGGTTAAGTTCGTGACGACGAATCCACTGTAGCGGCGATCTGCGAAGCTCTGAACGAATTGGAATCGCGCGTATTCCCCTCCTTGCATCA
>WNGR01009598.1_pt1 | contig 10152 bp, 9 predicted proteins | sample 5407581 | NCBI WGS metagenome assembly WNGR01 (sample SAMN13153383, study PRJNA577476) | soil metagenome | isolation source: 80 cm soil or saprolite under Garry oak tree replicate 2 | place: USA:California | collected 2016-06-15
TGAAAAGCCGCACGCCGTCGGCGCCTATTTTGAAGCGCATATCGAACAAGGCCCGGTGCTGGAAGCGCACGACAAGACGATCGGCGTGGTGCAAGGCGCGCTTGGTCAACGCTGGTACGACGTGACGGTGCATGGCATGGAAGCGCATGCAGGGCCTACGCCGATGGAGTTGCGCCGCGACGCGCTGCTCGTGGCGGCCGATCTGATTCACGCCGTCAATCGCATCGCGCTCGATCACGCGCCGCATGGACGCGGCACGGTTGGCTGGCTCGACGTGCATCCGAATTCGCGCAACGTCATTCCGGGCCGCGTGATCCTCACGGTCGATTTACGCGCAGCGGACGAGACCACGCTCACGGCGATGGACACTGCTTTGCGCGCCGCATGTTCGACTGCAGCCGAGAAAACCGGCATCACCGTGGATGTCGAGCAAGTGGTGTATTTCCCGCCTCAACCATTCGCCGCCGATCTCGTCGCAGCAGTGAAGCAGGGCGCGGACACGCTGGGCTTTTCATCGATGGACGTCATCAGCGGCGCGGGCCACGACGCCGTCTATCTCGCGCGAGTCGCGCCCGCGGCGATGATCTTCGTGCCTTGCAAAGACGGCATCAGTCACAACGAAATCGAAGACGCGCGCGCGGACCATCTGGAAGCCGGTTGTAACGTACTGTTGCAGGCGATGCTGAACGCCGCCGCACAAACGGCAGGGAGCGTTGAATCATGAAGATACTGATTGCAAGGATGAACCACGAGACGAACACGTTTTCGCCGGTGCCTACGCCGCTCGCGGCGTTCGGCCGCAACGGCCCGAGCTACGGCGAAGACGCATTCAACGAGAACAAGGGCATGCAGACGGCAATGGCCGCGTTCATCGACGCAGCCGAGCGGGAGCATGCAGAGATCGTGACGCCAATTTCCGCATCCGCGAATCCGAGCGGACCCGTCGACGCCGCAGCTTACGACGCCATCTGCGAAGCGATCGTTGCGGCTGCAACAGGCTGCGATGCGGTGATGCTGGATCTGCACGGCGCAATGGTCGCGGAGAATTCGAACGACGGCGAGGGCGATCTGCTCGAACGCGTGCGCGCCGCGCTGCCGGATGCACCCATCGCCGTCGCGCTCGATCTGCACGGTAACGTCACGCAAAAGATGATCGACAACGCCGACGTGATCGTCAGCTTCAAAACTTACCCGCACGTCGATATGTACGAGACCGGCGCGCACGCGGCGCGCCTGCTGTTCGACCTGGTCCACGGCAAGGCAAAGCCGGTGATCGCGTGGCTGCAGCCCCCGGTGCTCACGCACACGTTGCGCAGCGCAACCGCCGAGGGCGCGATGAAACGCGCCGTGGACGCCGCGCGCGCGGCCGAGGCCGACGGCATGCTCGCGGTGTCGGTGCTGTCCGGTTTCTCGCTCGCCGATATCGAGGCGCCGTGCATCAGCGTCGTCGTGGTGGGCAACGGCGAGCGCGCGCGAGCGGAAGCGGTCGCGGAGCGCATCGCGCGGCAGATCTGGAGCGAGCGTGAGGATTTCGTTTATCGCAGCGCGCCGCTGGCTGAATCGGTCGCGCAAGCGGCGGCGCTCGCGCAGGGCGTCGACAAACCCGTGCTGCTGCTCGATCACGGCGACAACTGCATGTCGGGCGGCACGTGCGACACGATGGACCTGCTCGAGGAAGCGTTGAAGCAGAAGCTCGAAGGAATCGTGAGCGGGCCGCTGTGCGATCCGCAGGCTGTGGCAGCGTTGATGGCGGCGGGCGTCGGCAGCACGGTGACGGTGACCATCGGCAACAAGGTTGCGAGCAGTGCGGTGACGCCGCGGCCGCCGGTTGCAGTGACCGGCGTCGTGCGCGCGCTAACCGACGGCGAGTACGTGATCAGCGGCCCGACCTATACCGGCCAGCGCGCCTTCATGGGACGCGCCGCCGTTCTCGACACCGGCACGGTGAAACTCGTGATGACCGAGCACACTCACGAGCCATGGGACCTTGGCGTGTTCGAGAGTGTCGGCATCGATCCGCGTCGCGCGCGTTTCCTGTTGCTCAAATCGCGCATGTACTGCCGGCCGGTTTTCGTGCCGATAGCCACGGGGCTGGTGGAATGCGACAGCCGCGGCGTAACGAGTTCCGATTACGGGCTATTCAAATTCGAGTATGTGAAGCGGCCGGTTTATCCGCTGGATACGCGGACCGAGTGGAGGTCCGCGAACTGAATGAAATGCGCTTGTGAATTCAGGTGCCGTCCAAGGCTTGTGCTACGCGTGCGGAGTCTTTATAATTCGCGCCTCTAAAGGCTCGTAGCTCAGTTGGTTAGAGCACCACCTTGACATGGTGGGGGTCGTTGGTTCGAATCCAATCGAGCCTACCAACGCAAAGTGACGTAGACGAAAGCGGCTCCGCTTTCGTCTACTGTCATGTTCTCGCATCACATCCCCGATCCGTCAATGCGCGGTACAGTTGAGCCATCTGCAATGGCCCGGAGAGAACCTGCGCTCATTACAAACAGCACTCGCCACCGAAATACGCCTTGCGCCAGCGGGTAATCGTCACGCGTTCGAACAAGCCGACGAGTGAAAACGGATCGGCCGCGATAAACTTCTCGGCTTCTTCGCGCGTTTCCAGATCGACAATGTACACGCCGCCGCCCGCACTGCTGCCGTCGTCGTTCAGCTTCGCGCCGCACGCAAGCAGCAATGCCTTGTTCTTCTCCAGATACGCCAGGTGCGTATCGCGTTCACGCGTGCGGACATCGGCGTGGCCAGGCTTGTCGAACGTTTCGATGATGTAGGGCATGCGCGCTCCTGTTCAGTTCGGTGCGATAGCGGAAGGGTGCTGCGCGAGCGGCGTGACGTTCACCACCATATACGGAAAGAGCGGCAGCGAGCTCAGCAGCGTATGCAGTTCGTCGTTCGACTCGACGTCGAATACGCTGTAATTCGCGTACTGTCCGGCCACGCGCCACAGGTGGCGCCATTTGCCTTCGTGTTGCAGCTTTTGCGAGAAGACCTTTTCTTCGGCCTTCAGGCGATCGGTTAGCGCCTTGTCGGCGTTGGCAGGAATCTGGACCTGCATATGAACGAGATACAGCATTCGAACACCTCCGTCGAAGGGACCACCATGCGGTGGCCGATGTTTGCTCAACCCCACGCGAGAATCGCGACCGTGTAGACGATGCCGATCCAGAACATCATGATGACCGTATAGCCCATGATGTCCTTCAGTTTCAACTTCGAGAGCGCGAGCGCCGGCAGGATCCAGAATGGCTGAACCAGATCGTTCCATGCATTGCCGAGCATCACAGCGGTCGCAGTGTGCGGCACCGAAGCGCCGATCGACTTGGCCGCCTCGATCATGAACGGCCCCTGAATCACCCAGTGGCCGCCGCCCGACGGCGCGAAGAAGTTGATCACGAACGAACTCACGAGACCCCAGAAGGGCAGCGAGGCAGGCGTGGCGATCTTCACGAAGAACTGCGAGAACGTGTTGACCAGACCCGACGACGCCATGATCGCCATAATGCCCGCATAAAACGGATACTGCAGAATGATGCCGCTGATCGTGCGGATGCCTTCGTTCAGCTTCTCGACATAGCGAATCGGCGTGCCGAGCAGAATGATGCCGAGGAAAAGAATGATGAAGTTGATCAGATTCAGATCCATCGAGCCGCCGCCGCGGAAATACAGCACCACGTAGATCACGCCGATCGCGCCGATCAGATAGCTCAACAGGCGGCTGTTGTTCATGCGATTGGCGATCGTGCTGGTCTCGTCGATATCGAGTGCCGGTGCAGCCGTTTTAGGCGCATCGTGCAACGTGCGGTCGATTTCCGTGACCGGCTGGCCCGCTTTCGGATGCAGCCACGCGTTGAGCAGCGGCAGCGTGACGATGACGACGAGGCTCGTGATCAGCATTGTCGGCGAGAAAATTGTTTCCGACAGCGGAATCACGCCCATTTGCGCTTCCATCGGATGGCCCTTCGTGGAGATCAGCACGGGAATACTCGCCGACAAACCGAGGCCATACATTGTGAAGCCGCTATACGCCGACGCGATGATCAACGGGTAGTGCACGCCCTTGATGCTCATCGCCAGCTTGCGCGCCACGATCCCGCCGATCACGAGACCGAAGCCCCAGTTCAGATAACTGCCGATGCCGCCGACCAGCGTCGCAACGATCACCGCCATGCGCGGATCGTGGACCCGAGCGACGAGCCGATCCAGAAAACGTTCGGTTAGCGGCGCGGTCGCGAGCACGTAGCCCATCGCGAGAATCACCGCCATTTGCGTCGTGAACGCGAGCAGCGCCCAGAAGCCCTTGCCCCAGCTCAGCGCGAGCGCGGTTACCGCCTGGCCCTGAACGAGCACGGCGAGAATCATGGAGAGCAGCGTGAGGCCGATGGCGAACACGAACGGATCGGGCAGATACTTGCGCATCAGTTCGGTGAAGAAAGCGGTGATTTTCTGCATGTGACTGTCTCTAGCTTTGGTCGAATAATATTTATCGGGTCATGCGGCGAGGTAAGACGGGTGTAGCCTACGAATCGTTTTGAGCGGACTCCTTGCGATAACGGGCGAGCATCATCAGTGCGCGGTCGCGCCATGCAACGCGCGCTTCCCATTGATCGAGCGGCAATGCGCCGCGGCGCGCGGCCTCGACATTCGCGACAAGTTCGGGCGTCCACGGGTCGTTCTGGCCGCGTTCGGCACCCATGCGCGCATACGAGGGACCCATCTTCTGCGCGTGCGAAGCGATGCCGCCGCGCGTATTCAGATCGACGGTTTCGAACGGTCCGATCACCGACCAGCGCAAACCCAGGCCTTCACGCACGACGGTATCGATGTCGTCGACTGAAGCAACGCCGTCGCGCACGAGGCAATACGCTTCGCGCAATACCGCGCCTTGCAGCCGGTTGAAGATGAAGCCTTCCACTTCTTTCGCGACGCGCACGGGCTTGAGGCCTGCGTCGGTGAAGAGACCGATGGCGCGCGTCACGGCATCGGCATCGGTGAAAGGCGCGGGCACGATTTCGATCACAGGAATCAGATAAGGCGGATTGCCCGGATGTGCGACGAGGCATCGGCCACGACCCGGCAGTGTTTCATCGACAAAGCGTGACGCCGCGAGAAACGACGACGCGCTCGCCAGAATCGCGTGTGCCGGTGCTGCGCGGTCGAGTTGAGCGAACAACTCACGCTTGATCTGCTCGCGCTCCGGTGCGCATTCCTGCACGAGGTCGGCATCCGCTGCCGCCGCTTCGAGCGTCGTGACGATTTCAACGCGAGCGGCCACGGAGTGAACCGCTTCATCGAGCAGGCCAAAGCGAGCCAATTCCGAAAGACGCTGCATGATCTCCTCCGGCGCGAGTTCGCGCCGCTCGGCTGCCGGATCGAACAGGCGCACCAGCCAGCCGGCCCGCGCGAACACCACGGCAAAGGCAATGCCGATGCTGCCGCCACCGATAATTCCTGCTCGCCGCGTCACTTGAGCCGTCATGCTCAGACTCCCGCGACGCCGACAGTCATGCCGCCGCACACATACAACACTTGACCCGTGACGAAGCCGCTGCGCGCGTCGAGCAGATACGACGCGGCATGCGCGACGTCGTCCGGCGTGCCGACGCGTTTGACCGGCACACTCTCGATGATCGCTCGCGTGCGCGGAGCGTCCGGCGGATTCGCGCGGTCGAACAGTTCGGTGCGAATCGGCCCGGGGCCGATCGCATTGGCCGTCACACCGAACTCGCCGAGTTCGAGCGCCCACACGCGCGTCATGCCGATCAACGCCGCTTTGGTCGCCGAATACGCAGTGCGCAGTTCCTTGCCGAGCGCCGCACGCGACGACATATTGACGATCCGTCCGAAGCCCGCTGCCTTCATGCCGGGCAACAGCGCCTGCATGCATTGCAACGAACAGCGCACGTTGAGCGCCCACGCGCGCTCGAGTTCTTCCAGCGATTGGGCTTCGGCGTTTGCCGGCACCACCACGCCGACGTTGTTGACGAGGCGCGTGATCGGACCATCCTCGAGCGCACGTTCGAGCGCGGCTGCTGCGGCTTGCGGGTCCGACAAGTCGGCGATCAAACCGTCGCCCACGCGATCGATCACGACCACGTCATAACCATCCGCCTTGCAACGTTCAGCGCATGCCGCTCCGATGCCGGCAGCGCCGCCGGTGATCAAAACTCGTTCTTTGGCCATGTTTCAGAGTCAGAAAAGAAAAGGGGAAACTCAGACGGTGGCGATCGGCGTGACGGGCGAACCCATCGCGCCCGGCAACCTGAGCGGCGGGGCGGTCAGCATGAAATGCGAGCGGCCGTTCGCGCGAAGCCACGTGGCGAGGTCGCGTAAATACCAGAGTTCGCCGAGCGGCAAGCCGAGCTTGAAAAGACAGTGGTGATGCAGCGGCAGCAACGGATGTTCGCCGGGCGTGACGGGCGGGCGCGCCGGAAAGCGTTCCACCGCGTAGTTGTCGGCGGCGAGCGCGGCGATGCCCGAATCGGTGAGCCATTGCAGCAGGCGTTCGTCGCGGCCGTCGAGTGCGCAGCAGTGGCTGTCGAGCACGGTTTCGTCAGGATGACGATCCATTTCCAGCACCATCTCGGCGAAGCCGGTGCGCAGCACCAGCATGTCGCCGCGTTCGATTTCGACACGATCGGCTTCGATCGCGAACATCAGATCGTCATAGCCGACCGTGCGATGTTCGCGAGCATAATGCGCGACCAGATCGACCAGCACGCCGCGGCCCTGCATGCCTTTTACCGCGAGATTCTCAATGCCGAGCACGTCAGCGTGGCTGTGTTCGCCGCCGCAGGCGTGCGGCGCAAAACCTTCATCCGCGCGATACTCGATCGGCCCGACGATATCGGCATGCGCGCGAAAACCGTTGTAGTAGACGCTCTCGGGCACACCGTCGCCGTCCGCGTCGAAGCGCGCGCCCACATGCGCGAGCGAGTCCCATTGCGTCGAATACTGCAGGCTCAGCAGCACCTGGTCGTCACTGACCACATCGGTCGCGCCTTCTTCATTGCGGGCGAACGGGAAATTCACGTAGGGCAGGCCGTCCTTGAATGTCGGCCTCAAGACGGGCGGATGACGGCGCACGTTCAGCTTGTTGTCGCCGGGAAAGTCGAGCGGCAACGACAGGCAGAAGCTCAAGCCCGCACGGATTTCGCGCGCGCCCTTGAGTACCTGTTCCGTGCCGATCAGATTCGGCCTGCCGAGTTGATCGTCGGCTCCGAAGTCTCCCCAGTTCGATCCTTCAGGTTTGTTCTTCCAGCGCATTTCAACAACTTCCTTTGCTGATTTGGTCCGCGCGCTCCGCTGTCCGCGCACGGCCCTGAACGGTGGAACACGCCGTCACGCGAGCAGTTCGGGCGGGATCTGGCCGTAAATTTCAAGTAGCGCTTCGATTGCGCGTTGTTCGTTTTTGAGCAGGCGCGCTTTCGGGCCGCCGATCACCAGCGCGAACGCCTCGCCGTGAATCAGGAAGCCGCGCGCGAGACCGGCGACATCCTCGACGTTTTCACCCGTCGAGCGATGCCAGCCGCTTTGCACGCCTCGCGCCACTTCGATTTCGAGCGTCTTGCGATCGATCACCGAACCGTCCGTCGACGCGGTCAACGGTTCGCAACTGTCGAGCAGCTTGCGGCGCGCATCCACGGAAAGGGCGCCGAGCAAGGCCTTGCCCGCCGCGCTCGCGTGCACGTACATGAAGCCGCCCGGCTCGTCGCTATAGCGGATCTTCTGGCGCGACTCCATTACGTCGAGATAGACGACGCGGTTGCCGGCCAGCGTGGCGAGCGCCGCGGTCTCGCCGGTGGCGTCGCGCAGCGAGCTGAGCAGCGGCTGGAACAGCAACGTCAACGGGTCTTCGCTGCAAATGTCGCGGGCGACGTGCAACAGCCGTTGCGTCGGGTAATAGCCGGCCTTCACGCCCGGCGCGTACAGGTAGCCCTTGGCCACCATCGTTTGCAAAAGCGCGTGACAACTCGACAGCGGGATCCCGGTTCGACGCGCGATCTCGCTGTAAATCATGGGTTGCCGCACTTCGGCAAAGAGGTTTATCACGTCGAAGACGCGTACCGCAGTTTTCACATCCATGAGAACATTATCGACAGTTCGATAACGAGATGGCAATAGGCGAGCGGGTATACACCTAGTCGAGCAAACCGCGTCATGCGGCGGTCGCAGGGTAATCCCTTAATTGACGCTCGTTGCAGGCGCTATCTATAGTCGCGCTTCGTGTTCGCTAACGGAAAACAAGTTCGTATTACGAACGCGAGCGGTGAGCGGGCGCCAAGTCCGCCCCGTGCATTCGCGACACAAAATGGAGACGTACCTCGATGGCGCTCACGCTTGAAACACAACACAGGAATGCCCGCAAAGCGGGTATCGCATCATTCGTCGGCACAACGATCGAATGGTACGACTTCTACGCGTACAGCACGGCAGCGGCGCTCGTGCTCGGCAAGATCTTCTTTCCGACCACGTCCGCGCTGGCCGGCACACTCGCTGCGTTCGCCACTTTCTGGGTGGGCTTTCTGGCGCGGCCGATCGGCGGCATCATCTTCGGCCACCTCGGCGATAAAGTCGGCCGCAAGAAAACACTGATCATCACGCTGATGTTGATGGGTTGCTGCACGACGGGCATGGGTCTGCTGCCTACGTACAACCAGGTTGGCCTGTTGGCGCCCGCGCTGCTGATCTTGTTCCGCTTGATGCAAGGCATTGCGATGGGCGGCGAATGGGGCGGCGCCGTGGTGCTGTCGTCCGAACATGCGCCGAAGGGCAAGGAGATTCTCTATTCCGCGTTCGCGCAGCAGGGTTCGCCCGCGGGCAATCTGCTGGCCACGGTCGCTTTCCTGCTGACTTCAATGCTCCCCGATCACCAGTTCATGACGTGGGGTTGGCGCATTCCGTTCCTGTTCTCCGCGCTGCTGGTGGTGGTCGGCATGTTCATCCGGATGAGCGTCGAGGAATCGCCGGCCATGCAGGAGTTGAAGGACCGCAACAAGGTCGCGAAGCTGCCGATCGGCGAAGTCATGCGCAACCACAAGGGCTTGGTGGCAATGGGCGTTGGGGCTTGCGTGATCGGTTTGTCGGCCACCTACTTCAAGACGACGTTCGCCCTGTCGTGGGCTGTGACGAGCATCGGCTTCGACCGCACGCAGTTTCTCACGGTGATTACTGGCGCGATCGTCGTGCAGTTGATCGTGCAACCGTTCGGCGCGGTGCTGGCGACGAAAATAGACCTGAAAAAAGCGGTGATTTACATGCTGGTGCCGGAAATCATCGCCTTGCCGTTGATGTTCTCGCTGATCGCAACCGGCTCGACCAAGCTCGCGATGCTGGGCATGGCGCTCGCGTCGATTCCGCACTCGCTGTATTACGCGGCGATGGCCGGCATTCTGGCAAAGTCGTTTCCGGTCCAGGTGCGTTATACGGGGATTTCGCTGTCCTACCAGATCTGCGGCATGGTGTTCGCGGGCACGACGCCGATTCTCGGGCAGTACCTGCTCGGCGCGACCGGCTCCATTCTTTCGGTCGTCGCGCTGGGTATTCTGCACGTGCTGATCACACTGTTTTGCGCGCTTGGTTTGATCACGCGCATGCATCAGGAAGGCGCGCGCGATGCGGCACGCGCGGCCGCGCTGGCGCAAAGCTGACAATCGCTCCACTGACAAGGCGGTTGTTATCGGTCTGAAGAAACAATCCGCCGACGCCGTCGCGGCGCGGCGGACTTTGGCTTGTTGCCCGCTTCGCTCAGGAAGCGCGCTGCAGCGCCGTCGTTACTGAAGGCGCGACTCGGTTGCCTGACTCCTCTTCGAATCCATAGAACGACTGCGCAGTCGTGCATAGCATTGCGTCAACCACCGCAGCGTCCAGACCGAGTTCCAGTAGCGTCGATAACGACTGGCCGTAGTCCGTCACCTGTTCATACTGAGTATGGGGCCAGTCGCTGCCCCACATCAGACGCTCGGCGCCGAAATGTTCGAGGAGCCGGCCAGTTGCCTCGCGAACAAAACTTGCACCGGGCGCCGCGCAACGATATGCGCCCGAGACCTTGACCCAAACGCGGCCGGTCTTGCCATAACCGAGCACAGTCTTGAAACCGGGGTCGTGAATGCCCTTGTCAGGGTCGGGTCTTCCCAAATG
>WNGR01009600.1_pt1 | contig 10151 bp, 10 predicted proteins | sample 5407581 | NCBI WGS metagenome assembly WNGR01 (sample SAMN13153383, study PRJNA577476) | soil metagenome | isolation source: 80 cm soil or saprolite under Garry oak tree replicate 2 | place: USA:California | collected 2016-06-15
CCTGAAATAGGGACCATGGACTGATCCGGACCGCCGTCCTTTCCGCACCAACGGTCTCCACGACCGCGTTGATCACCTCGAGAGGGAACCGCACACGGTTCTCCACAGATCCCCCATATTCATCCGTCCGTTCATTCGAAACCGTCTGCAAAAACTGGTCGAGGATGTAGCCATTGGCCGCGTGCATCTCCACACCGTCGAAGCCGGCATTGATAGCGTTGCTTGCTGCCTTGGAGTACAGTTGAACATATTCTTTGATCTCCGCAACCGTGAGTTCGCGCGGAACGTTGTTATTGAAGGAGATCGGGCTGGGTGCGACGAGATCGAAGCCACCTTCCTGCTTCAGGACCTCAGGATCGGCAGCGCGTCCAGGAGCCCAAAGCTGGAGGAATATGTAAGAGCCGTTGGCGTGGACTGCATCCGTAATCTTTGTGCGGTATATCAGTGTACACAGTAGTCGTGGGACGTGAGAAAACACAAACCGATTTCCAAGCAGCGATTTGGGGTTCGCTCCAGATACCGGGTACGTTCGGATATCCCGTTGCCTGAGGGGCGATGATAGCGGCCTCTGATATTATGAGCGTTCCTGGTACACTCGAACGCTGGGTGTAGTATGTCTTGGCAAGTTCGCCATGGATGTGGTCCTTATTCGCACGGAGGCGTGTCAATGGGGCCATGACGACGCGGTGTTGAAGGTCGATAGTGCCGACGCGGAGGGGCTGGAAAAGAGAAGACACGGAAGAGGACATGAATGAAATGAGGATGAGGCCGTGAGGAGTTGTTGCGGTGGTAAGATGAGGAAAGTTGTTGTTAGAACCATTTCTAGGAAAACAGTTAGGGCCATGCGCTGAGTCATGAGAGCGATTAAATCGTTCTTCGTGTGAATCACTGTGTTAACTTAGGTGGGAGCTTCTTGAGCGTCGGTGACCGAGCGCGCGAGCCCCTTCGTCAGCATGGAACGCGTGAGAAACTTTGAACTTGTGGAAGGCCTGAGTCGTGACGTGACTGTTGTCTCGTGACTGTGACTGTGATAGGACGTGACTTCCAGGCGCCAAACGCGAAGTGAGGTCGCTGTCTCACTGGCCAGGCCCTGGCAGACTCGCACAGTTCTCGTCGCTTTATCTCCAGACACAAATTCCGATATTTGGTTCGAAGACTGAATTACGGCTGTCCAGGGGTCAGTAGGTAGCATGAGCTCCCGTTACCTCAAATCACAGTTCGATTCCGAAAATCGCAATGAGGAGTCGGTCCTTCTGCGTTCTATTCGCTCTGCTCTTCGTGGATCAAATTTAGACCCCAATTTGCAACATGCTGCGTTCTACGATACCTCCTCGGAGATTCAGCAGGAGGATGGGGCAGAGGAACTGCTTTGGGACGAGAAACAGGTTGTACTGTGTGCGGGAGGTGTTATCCAGAAGCAATGGTCGTTCACCCACGAGGGACAGCCTGTTCAGTGGGCCTGCGCTGGCTGGATCCAACAGCCTGGCGCTGTTATTGCGTCACGGTCCTCAGGTCACTACACAAACGATACCCACTCTGGGTACTTTCGTGAACATGAACGCGACAGTCGCCCTCGAACCACTTTTGGACCATTTGATCAGGCGGAGCAAGAGCGTAGGCGTGAGGTTGAACCAGAGTCGCAAGTACGTGCTATCTTCGTCTTCCTTCGCAGCGTAGGGTGGATATACCTCAGCAATGGTATCGAGTACACATTTTCCCTACCCTTCATCGTGCGCAACGCATGGCCACTGTATCCACACGGAGTGATTATCCAACGAGTTTTGGAACCGACAGAAGTCCAAGAAGCTGAATTGACTGGCGACGAAACCCTTCCTACCGTCTTCTCTCTCATAAGTCCCCTGGCTGAAGCTACCGTCGTTGATCATGCAGCCAACATCGTTGGCGGATTTCATTCCGTCCCTCTCACCTTGGTCCATGACGACGACTACGACTCAGGTCATATTTCCGAGCCTCTTTCAGCTGGTGAAGTTATTATTTGGGTTTCCTGCCAAGGTCACGGAGAAGATAGCGACTTACTCGTCACTGCCCACCCTGAGCGGCGCCAGCTGACTATCTGGAGGTATGCCTACGTGAAGCTTGGGGACATCCCGTTTTCTCAGGCGCATTCTCGGTTTCGCAAAAAGCGCGCCTCCATGGCCGCTGGTGCCCCCGACAACCAACGGCAGACGGTTGCTAACAATAAGGAGTTCGGATGGCAGTCACAACCTCCTCCAGAGAACCACCCTTTGGGATCCTTTCCGGGCCCATATACACGCCACCATCCCCCCGTCCCTTCATTATCCAGCATACCCTCACTCTCAAACCCAACAGTTCTCGCAGCGGCATCGAGGACTCAACTGCCGCTTCTGGATGAGCAACGACCTCGCCACGAGCGAGATAGGATGGGCGTTGACATAAGCCGCATGGTTCTGGGTGGCAGAACCAGAACGGAAGGTGACGTTGCCATGGGCCCAACAGACTATACCCGCATGCGCTCTACCCACTGGATTACTAGATTGTACACCATGGACTTGACGGAAAACGAGTGAGTGAACCCGACGTTGCCACGCCTTATTCTTACTCACTGCTTGAGTTGCGTAGCTCAAGGGATTGGTCAAAAATAAGCATCTCAATTTTCGACCAACGTTTTGATGGTCAGGTCGACCGTGTCCTTCTTGGCGTCTGTCGTCCAGCCTCGGAAGCCATAACGATCCTTTCTGTTGCTAAAGATTCAGACACAACCTTGCGAGTGACACGAGTCGCAGAACGTCCTGCGGTGTCGGTAGCGCCGATGCGCATAATGAGATCTAACGTAGATGATCTTCTCGTCGCCGAACCCAATGGCGCGTTGACCGTACTGACCCACGGCTTGCGAGAATATAACGCATCCACAGTGGGCATAACCGGTATCGTTTCACACTTCCTCCCGCAGTCCCCCACCTTGCCGTCAGTAGGAGCGATGGAGGTGGATTGCACGAGTCCTTTCATGCTAACTAGCAGGGTGGTGGCTCTCAGAGACCCAATACGTTCGGCTGTCACCGTCGAGCTACTTGATGGTAGTCAATCTCGAGTTTCGATCGATTTTACCCCCAAGGACCTGCTCACGAAGCAGTGCTTGGAAGTACTCGCACTTACTCTCCCCGCGGACTGGTATTTCGGTTTACACTTAACCTTTGCGGATGCATGGAGGTCTCGTCGACTCAGTTGCGACCCCGAAGTCGAGTTTGACAGTTTCAAGAGCGCTTTGACTACAATACTCCAAGTCGAACCTTATCAAAAAGGTTTGGCCAGAAACAACCCGTGGGAGAGGCTCTCATGTTCCGCTTCCTACACCCGCCTTGAGGACGACCTTGTACTTTCAGGCTTACGGCTACCACCGCGCTCCCCTCCTAATCCCCCGTCTACGCCCAAGCAACCGCATGCTCTCCTCGCTCCCGTCCTCAATGCCCTGCACATGCTAGGCGAAGACCTCCGCTTGATGGTCCACCGGCACGATGATGTTCACCGCCTTGCAGAATTGATATGCCTTATCGCGAGTATCATCCGGCCGGAATGGGCAGACTATTGGAAACGCTTCTGCCCTGATGTGACTGCAGGATGGGTGTATCGTCTGTGTCCCGCAACTCCATCAGGCGAACTTTCTCACTTACATGCTCGTAGGTTCATCATTCGTCGATGACCGCCTACCTGTCTGGCCTCCGGACATGACGGCCATGTTTTACGGAAGGGTAAATAATCCAGACTGGAAACTTCCCTGGTATGATATCCGCAAGCTTGCATCACAATTCAAGCTTTCCCCTAGCTACGCATATGGGAGACTGGAACCACTCGCCTATCTGCGTCAGCTTACGCTGATCTATCGATGTCTCGCAGACAAGACGGTAGAAGATAGTCGAAAGCGGGCGGAGAACGCTATGCACTTGATGGTCAGCCACCAGATTGGCCTTGCGTTCTTCAACCTGCTGCCACTCGGACTCGCGGCTCCACTTCGAGAGGCTGCAAGGTCATGTCAGCTAGCGCCGGGCCAAGACTGGCCTGCCGCTGCGTACGAGTTCATCGGCCGTAATGACTTGGCAGAAGGTGCGGGTGCTAACCTCAGTGGCTTGAACGCGACCGGGTATCGACCCGTCAAAGAATTTCTTGTGAGCGACTTCGGCTAATATGCATTCCTAAACTCAGGAGCATTTTTTTTCAGGGTAACCGCAAGCGGTCGACCATTCGCTCGCTTGTCTACCAGGCGGCTTCTGCAGCCACCGGAGAAATCAATGCGGGCTCGGGTGTGGAGCTGAACATCGATGATTTCACTCGGATTCGATTTGGTCAAGATAAGCGGCTCGACGAGGTCGCACGAATGTTGCGCTCGTCTGAAGTACCGACGGTTAGAATGATTGAACGTCCTGAGCTCAGGTGCGCTTCCGAACGCTTACCTTTCGGCGATAGCGATACTAATGTGACATTTTCTCACAGTGAGCATGATCAAGCTAAGGAACAGCAGAACCACGTCCTCAGGATTGCGGAAAGGACACTTGCTCTACCCTTGGGCCGTGCTATGTTCACGTTTGGTTCAGTACCTACAGTGACCCGAGAAGCATATGCCATCCCGAAGATAGAATTTTCGATACACATTCAACCTCAGAATATCACTATTGCCCCAGAGCCGAACAAAATTCCTCTGGACAGTCTCAATTGGGGAGACTTCCACAACGGCGTTGCCGCAGCGCTGAGGATATCCCCTTCCTCAAATGTCATCGAAAGTTCGTGGATCAAGTTCAATCGGCCCTCCGAGTTGACCCCCGAACACGCCGGGTTCTTGTACGGACTGGGATTGACAGGCCATCTCCGGGAGATGTTGACTTGGCATACCTTTGGCTACTTGACCCCCAAGCACGACCTAACGTCCATCGGCATATTGCTTGGACTATCCGCAGCGAATGTTGGCAGTGGGAACAGGCATGTGACCAAGCTGATCGCTGTACACACCCCCGCTCTTCTCCCTACGCCTACAATAGATCTCAATGTCCCTTTAATAACCCAAGCTGCGGGCCTCGTCGGTCTCGGTCTCCTATACATGGGCTCGAAGAACAGACGGATGGCCGAAGTCTGTCTCAAACAAATCAGTCGCAACGATCTCACTCAGCCAGACCTCAGCAATGAACACCGCGAAGCATACGCCATGGCTGCAGCGCTTGCTTTCGGGATGGTCACATTAGGCGGCGGCTCTGTTGTACCGGTACCTGCTGATGAAGCATTAGTTTCGGAACTGCGAATCCTCATTCACGGGGAAGCCCCTTCACACATGCGTAGCAGGCGTACGCGTGCAGCATTCGACATCAACCTTACCTCTCCTGCGGCAACCATAGCACTCGGGCTGATGTATTTGAGAACAGAGAGTCAAGAAGTCGCCGACATACTCACCATCCCGGACACAATCATGGCCTTAAATCATATCCCACCGAACTTCTTGCTGCTGCGCATGTTAGCTCGGAACCTCATCCTCTGGGACCGGATCACACCTACCCGGGAGTGGGTCGATGCGCAACTTCCAACCTACATCGCCAAAGAGTTGGACGGACGGGCGCAAAGAAAGACAATAGACGATGCTGTTGACCTCGCTTTCTACAACATCGTTGCAGGATGTTGCTTCGCGATAGCCCTCAAGTACGCAGGCACAGCCCGGGAAGAACCGTACTTGCTGCTTATCAACTATTACGACACGTTCAGCCGTTTAGCGTACACAAATGGTAAGTCTGTAGATCATAGTCGGCCTTATCTCCGTTCACAAGGGTTATCACACAGGCCCAGCATACGATCATAAAATCAAGAGACATGCGATTCGCGACGGATTGAACCTGATATCAATATCTTTGAATGTTGTCATGGCAGGGACCGGTGAAATAAATTGCCTGCGGAGGCTTCGGTATTCGTTCGGCATGTACAACCAGGCTATGCGCTACGGCACACACATGGCTACCCACATGTCCCTTGGTCTCCTGTTCCTGGGTGGGGGCCGATACACGTTAGGAAGCTCAGATGCGGCCATCGCGTGTTTGGTAGCCGCCTTCTTTCCCCGGTTCGCCCCCGTTTCCTCGGATAACAAATCATATTTGCAAGCTCTTAGGCACTTGTGGGTCTTGGCTGTTGAACCGAGGTGTCTCATCTCGCGGGACGTCGACACGAAGGAAATCGTCTACCTCCCCATCAAGATAAAAGTCAAGGAAGGCACAGATGTCGAAATGGCCCAATTAATCTCCCCCACACTGATCCCCGACTTCGATAGAGTTCTTTCTATCCGTGTCGATACCCCTAGGTACTGGCCATTCTACCTCGATTTAGCGAATGTGCGGCGACACAAGGAGTCGCTTCTTCGCAGTCAAACCATTTACGTCAAGCGCCGAACAGCATTTTTGAGCTATCTGGAAGACCCCAAGGGGAGCCGCAGCCTGTTCGTACGCTCGGGGTCATCCTCAGGTGATGCCGCCACCCTTGACTTTCCGCGGCTCACAGACACGAAGGCGCATCCCGCCGGGGACCTGAACCAGTTTATCTCCTCCTTTTCCAACGACCCGTTTTTCCTAGCGTACGCCGACCACCTCTGCCGAAATGGATCCGAAATGGGCCCGGAACAGCTCTTCAACGCGTACTGCCGTGCAAGTCTACTCGATAGCATACTCCAAGACAAGCCACAGACGCTGCAGTCTCACCTCCTGTTATACCGGTATCGCACCATGAAGCCTTCCTCGCGCTACTTCCATCTGCGTTTGCAAGACCTACGTTTTGCGGTCGACTTCTACAGTAAGGTCTACGAGAGGCGATTCAGTGGAAGAGGCGAGAACAGCTCTCGTGCCCCGCTGATCCGCGAAGGGACGTTATCTGGCACGCTGTCTGCGCTCGATCTGCAGCTCGAAGCTGTCCGCACCGACCCCGCATTCTTGTCTGCTCTTGGGACATACGCACGTGGGGAGGCTATACCGACAACCGTGGTGGACGCTGTTGGAGCAGGCGCGATCGCTTGGTACCTGCTTCGGAATAACGTGCCGGTTTCCACGCTTCTCAGGGTACTCCAGGGCCTTGCGCAGCGCGCGCACGCCGCCTGCGTTGAATTGCCTCCTCCAGAAGGGTCGGGCGGAGACGCCGCGGCACTGGAACGTGGCGTACGCGAGGTGCTTCACGCCACAGGTACACAAATGACTACAACACTTGGTTCGGGGTGGGCTATGCGCTCTCTCGACGAAGTCTTGCACGTATGGCGAACCGGGTCGGCTGCAGATCAGACAAGCGGTAGTTAGGGTCCGCCTCCTACCGGCATCCATCGCGTTTCGTATATTTCAATGATTTCTGCACACTTCCCATCGTCACTATCTGTAGCCTCTTATTTCGACGTCATGATGCACCGTCCTCTTTCCCAAAACCACTGCTGTGGATGACATTTGTATTTGTGGCATAATGATACGACCTTTGCGACGGAGACGATCTAAAACACATGCATTCTGTTTATTTAAACTCCGTTCTTGTGAGCGGTTTTGTTCAAGCTCGCGTCGATAAGAACCGTCCTGCGTTCCTGCACAGCCTGTAGAGGGTTCGGCACAACGACGTTGCACAACAACAGAGCACGTACACTATTCAACCGATCGAGTATAGTGACCGTAGTTTGCCAGTCAATGCACGCATCGGTAATCGACACGCCGTATTTGAGGTTGACGGGTCCCTCTGCGGGAACATCTTGCTTGCCTTCGTTGATATGGGACTCGATCATCACCCCAGTGATGTTCCTATCGCCAAGACGTAGTTGCGTACAAATGTCGTCGAGTACCTTTGGCTGATTATTATGGTTTTTTTGCGAGTTGCCATCTGTCCTTTTCATCTCAGTATGTATCGTGCTTTATGGGATCTGCGGATGCGCACGGCTACAGTCAATCATGATCGAGGGGTGGTTTCGCGGGCGTGCCTTCCCAATTGCGCCCGCAGCCTCACGGACATGTTCGGCAGAAAAGTTTGGGCCTTTCGTACCGCCGCGCAGGATGACGTGTACATCCTGGTTTCCACGCGTTTTGACGATGGCAGCTATACCTTGTTCGGTGACACCCATGAACGCGTGGGGGTTGCTGCTCGAGCGCATCGCATCGACAGCAACCGTCACACTGCCATCAGTGCCATTCTTGAAGCCGATTGGGAATGACACGCCGGAAGCGAGTTCACGATGGAGCTGAGATTCTGTAGTGCGTGCGCCAATTGCACCCCACGAAATCAGGTCATTTAGATACTGTGGAGAAATAGTGTCTAGGAGCTCTGAGCCGACGGGAACTCCAAGATTGGTGAGATCACAGAGAAGTTGGCGAGCAAGACGGAGCCCCTTGTTGATTTGAAACGAACCGTCTATGGCGGGGTCGTTGATGAGGCCTTTCCAGCCAACTGTCGTGCGTGGTTTCTTAGATAAAAGGGAAGGGGAAATGTCAGGAAAAAAATTCCCGCTGAGAGAAAACTGACTCACCTCGCTAAGGGGTGCAAGTGTTGATCACTAAGCACAAACAGGACAGACTAGGATGAACGTACAAGTAAGCTCGCATGATGATAAGGAGATTCGGCCAGGTGGGTATCTTCTCCTTGAGAAGTTTTGCGTAAGCAAGTGCCTGCTCAACTGAATGAATCGAACAAGGGCCAACGATGACAAGTACTCGATCATCATGCCCAGCAACGATACGTGCGGCGTTGAAACGAGCAGAGGCAATGGTGCGGTGTGACTCTGAGGTGGATTGAATCTCATGCCGAAGGAGCGCAGGTTGGATGAGAGGGTCATACTGGGCGACTCGTGAGCGCAAAAACGAGTCGAGTGGGTAGTCACTGGCATACACCTATGACTCGGCGGTCTGAAATGTACTTTTGGGTGCTCAAGTCATCGTCGAGGTTTGGCATGGGCGTGCTCGCCTCTGTGGGCTTGCTCGAAACAACATTAAAGGCTTCAATGAGGGGCATGAATACGAGAAATTAGCAAAGGTTGAACGACTAACGCCTAAATCTCGACAGAGAGTGTTTTTGAGCCTGTTCGTCCATGATGACTCGACTCGGAAGTTAAGGTTAAAGTAAAGTGTTGACAAGTTGACTTTTTGCCTTATCGATTTATTTCCATGACCTCGGCTTGGATAAACGTCAACATTTCGCCTTCGCCCGGTTTCTGCATAAAATCAAAATTACTACACCCGGGACTCCTCAATCAAGTCGCACTTCCTCAAGGTCTTAAGGTTTTCGTTAACGTAGCATGGTCGAAAGATGTCCCTCCACCTCTTAACGGAGTAAAAAAAGCCCTCGGACTTGCCACGGCGACGCCAACTGGCGACCATCAAACACACACAGAGAACAGGGGCGACAGAACAATCTACGTCTTCGCCTCCGACGGACGCCTGGATACCGACAAAGGTGCAGTGCTAGTCGTGGCTAGGGGGCTTGTCTCGCTAACTCGCTATTTTGCCTAGCGGGAAACCCTGCTGTCGTCTTTGACTGTATCTATCACTCGTTGTTCAAAAGCCATGTGTTGAAGGATGCTGATGTTAAGAAGCTTTTTATCGGTAAGCGTCATCCCCATCCACAAGTTGTAACTGGACTGGACGTGCGTCGTTCGATCGAATAACGTTAACTCCGCTTTTGCAATACTCGTGCCTCCTGATCTACTGTATCGAGGCTCATCTCCTTCACCACGATCTAGAACGTGCCTTGCAACAGATTGAGGTACAGAACTCGTTTTCGCTCTCCCGCACACTTGGAACACCCAACCTCACCTCGAAAGGTGCCCTTGAGCAGCGAATAATCTCCGTCCCCGCTGCATTGTTCCCGCATGACCACCATCGGCATATATCTCCAGGTAACACCTCAGCAAAGGGGCTTGTTGAGGAAGTTCCTGGTGTCGACGGGTCGAGAAATCTCCATTTCCCTCACCCACCTAAAGGGATCTCGGAGCTTCACGGCGAAAGTACCCCCGAGTGTCCTTCCTGGACGTGGAGGAAAGAGGATCAGGACATTTTTATCACGGTCCAAGTTCCAAGACTCGTACGTCCTTGGCTTCCTCATTTCTACTCCGGCTACACCACAACATCTTCCAGACTCACGCCACCATTACGCCCGCAACTCTTGATATCGAACCCCGCCGACTCACCTTGGTC
>WNGR01009602.1_pt1 | contig 10151 bp, 7 predicted proteins | sample 5407581 | NCBI WGS metagenome assembly WNGR01 (sample SAMN13153383, study PRJNA577476) | soil metagenome | isolation source: 80 cm soil or saprolite under Garry oak tree replicate 2 | place: USA:California | collected 2016-06-15
GGAGGCGACGAGCCGCTGGGAGTAGGCATCTCGGGCCACGCGCACCACGTCGCCTGGGCGACCCCGATCCGCGCGTTCGAAGCGTCGGCGGCGCCATCGGTCGCGGGGACCGGGCCGCAGGACTGGAAGATCCGGAAGCCGTGTCCGGCGAACCAGCGGCCCCAGCCTCCGTCGCGCGGCGGCAGCAGCGCGGCGGCGTTCTCCCGCACGAACGCGACGGCGGCGTTCGCGGGCTCGAGCACGGCGGTGACCGGCCAGTCCGTGACCTGCACGCGGCCACCTCCGGCTCGCGCGATCGTCTCGATGGGAAACTGTATTTATGCGACGTGCGCGGCGAGCTCGTCGAGGATCGCGTCGATGCGGGTGAGGACGATCGAGATGTGCCCCTCGCCGGGCAGCAGGTGCGCGACGCTGCGGGGTATGCGGTCGGCGAGCCAGCGGCCGTGCTCGAACGGGACCATCAGGTCCTTGTCACCCTGCCACAGGTAGACCGGCACGGTGATCTCCTCGACCGCGAAGCCCCAGGGCTTGACGAACGCGAGGTCGTCATCGATCCAGCCGCTCGCGCCGAGCCGCACCCCCTCGGCGATCTGCGCGGTCAGCTCGTCGCCCGGCTCCCCGGCCAGGACGGCGCGGTCGACGTCGGGCAGCAGCGTGGACATCGACTCCACGACGTCCTCGGTTGCGGCGTCGCGCAACTGCGCCGCCTCCTCGTCGAGCGCCGCCGACAGTTCCTTCCCGCCCACGATGGCGGCCCCGAACTCCTCGATGTTGCCCTCGCCCATCCCCGCGAGGAAGTCCAGTCCGTCCGCGTCGTACGGTGCGACACTCGCGAGCGTCGTCGCCGCGAGGACCCGGCCAGGGAGCAGCGCGGCCGACGCGAGCGCGTGCGGGCCGCCGCCCGACCAGCCGAGAATCAGGCAGCTCTGGGCGCCGATGTGGTCGAGTACGGCCTCCAGGTCGGCGGCGTCGTCCGCGACCGAGCGGCCGGGCTTGCGGGTGGACGCCCCGTAACCCGCGCGGGAGTACGTCACCAGCCGCAGGCCTCTGCCATGCACGGCCTCCTCGATCACGCGGAAGCGGACCAGGCTGCCGGGCGTGCCGTGGTGCATCACGAGCGGAGTGCCGTCCGGCGGGCCGCTGACCTGGATGTCGAGCGAGCGGCCGTCGGCGAGTTCGATGAGCGTCACGGCGCAAAGTATGGTGGCGCATCGGCCGTGGTGTCTATACATCGATCGTCGTCACCGACCTCGTCCCGCACCTCGGACGACATCGAGCACGACTGGGCCGACGACAAGGTCGTGATCGGCGCGGTGCTCATCCAGAGGTCGGGAACTCGTACGTGCACCAGCGTTCCGCGCCCTGGTAGCCGTGGGCCCGGTTGATTCGGAGCATCGCGTCCGCCGAGTTCCCTGGCGAAGATCTCCGGGCCGATGGCGGAGGACAGTTGAGTGCTGATCCGGGTGCGTCCGTCAGCCGCGGCGTTCCGGCGGGCATGCGCCATCAGCGCGACGTCGGCACCCTGTTGTCGTGCCCGCTCGGGCACCCGCCGCGAGCGCCGCGAAGTCCTGGCTGAACTGACCGTCGCGGCCGAGGGCCCGGGTGCGCAGCCGTATCCGACCGGGCGCGGGAAAGCCGGGCTTGGCCTCGAGTGCCCCGGCGCGGAAGGCCGGATACGCCGCGGCCAGGTCGTCCGCGTCTCCGGCGAGGTCGAGCTGCGTGATCTGCATCCGGCCAGCACAGCACCGCGCCACCTCCGGCGCCACCGAATAATCCGGCTCAGGCCTTAGCTCGTCTATGTTCCTTGACCGCGCGGACGGCCGCGTCCGTGGCGCCGTCGGCCAGGTGGAGGAGCAGCTCGGCGTGACTGCGGTTCTGCTGGCGGATCGTGTCGGGTTCGGGGCCGGGGCGCAGCAGGCAGAGGCGTCCCAGCAGGTCGGCGGTCACCTCGCGCATGCCGCGACCGCCGAGAACCTCGGCGAGGTCCAGGTGGAAGCGCGTCTCCAGTTCGAGGAGCAGGTCCGATTCGACGGTGCTGTCGATGGCCTCGGCGACGGCGCGGAGCCCCTTGAGGTCCTCCTCGTCGATTTCGCCGGAGGCGTGCGCGACTAGGCCGCATTCGAGCAGTAGCAGGAATCCGGCGATTGACGCGGCGCCGTCCGGGTCGTGGTGTGCGGCGGCGACCTTGGCCCAGTCGGCCGAGACGAAGGTGCCACCGGTCCTGCCGCGGCGCCGGTCGAGCAGGCCGTCCTGGCACATGCCCTCCAGCGCCCGACGGACCGTCATCTCGCCGATGCCGAGCTGCTCGGCCAGCACGCCCACGTCGGGAAGCCGGTCGCCGGGGCGGACCGTGCCGAGCGCGACGTGCAGCGCGATCCGGGAACGGACGAGTTCGGCCCCGCTCTGCGCGCCGGGACCAGGCAGTGCGAGCGCGTGTCCCGTCGTGCTGTAGGGGCCGAACTTGCCCGCCTTGTTCAACGTCACCACGTCACCACTCTACGAATGATGGTCCGCGACGATCGAACCGACCCGTTCGCCGAGCGTCGGGTCTCGGCGCACCAGCACCGCCGCGTAGCCCAGCGAGACGACGAGGATGCCGAGTGCGAGGTACGGGAACCAGTCGTACGGATCGGCCTGGCCGGGCTTGACCAGGTAGTACAGCGGCACGAGGATCGCGGCGGCGCCGATCGCGGGCAGCAGCGCGTGGCGCAGCCAGTGGAACTCGCTCGGCCGGTAGCGCCGGTAGTAGAACGGCAGCGCGAGGTTCGAGGCGAGATAGACCAGCAGCACCAGGATCGTGCCCATCGTCGAGGACTCGGCGAAGAAGCTGATCGGGTCCATCCGGCCGCCCGCGTGCCCGCCGAGGATGTGGCCGAGGCCCCAACCGCCGATGATCAGCAGGGAGATTCCGACGAAGGTGATGATCGCCTTGGTGGGCGTGCGCCGAGTCGGGTGCACCTGGCCGATCGCGGAGGGCAGCAGGCCCTCGCGTCCGGCGTTGAACACGAGCCGGGCCTGCGAGTTCACGCCGGCGATCAGCGAGCCGACGGTCGAGGTCAGGCCGGCGAGGTAGGCGAAGAAGGCGAGTACGGCGAAGGTGCCCTGCGCGACGTCGATGAACGGCACGGCCGAGGTGCCGATCGCCGTGATGTTGTAGCCGAAGCTGGTGAGCGTCGCGTAGGAGAAGAGCAGGTAGCTGACGGACATGACGCCGATCGACAGGAATACCGCGCGGCCGACGTTGCGCCGCGGGTTGTCGGTCTCCTCGGCGAGCGCTGCCGAGTTCTCCCAGCCGATGAAGAGGTAGACGGCGAGCGGGAATCCGGCGGCCAGGCCGCTGAAGCCGTTCGTGATGTGGCTCGGCTCGAAGGGCGTGAACGACAGCTGCCCTGAGTGCTTGACCAGCGCGATCACGGAGACCGCGACCAGCACGATCATCTCGATGCCGAAGAAGAATCCGGCGACCTTGGTGGAGACCGCGACGCCGCGGACCATCAGCGCCACGGCCAGCGCGGTGAGCAGCAGCGTCCAGAGGATCCACGGGACGTTCCAGTGGAAGTAGTGATTGAGCGTGGTCTCCAGGAAGCCGCCGGAGACGGCGATGACCGAGGCCATCGCGATGATGTAGCCGAGACCGGCGAGCAGGGCCGTGGTCACGGCGCTGGTCGGGCCGAAGGTCTTGCCGACGAAGGTGATGAAGCTGCCCGCGGACGGGTGCGCCTTGGAGAACTGGGCGAGCGTGTTGCCGAGCAGGGCGACGGCGATGCCGGCCGCGAGGATCGTCAGCGGGGAGGCGACGCCCGCGGTCACGGCCAGGAAGCCGAAGCCGAAGAAGAAGCTCATCGCGGGGCCGATGTTGGCCATGGTCGCGGCGGCGATGTCGACCATGCCGAGCGTGCCGCCGCGGAGGCGTTGCTCGCTGGCGGAGCGGTCGGTGGTTATGGTCTCGGACACTGCGGGCTCCTCGGAGGCTGAGGGGTCGGAGTTCGTGCCCGGAAAAATAGTTCAAGGCGATCAGATATACAAGGGGGTACCGGCTGCCGGACTACGGACGGCCGGTCGGGATCACCTGAGGGAGCTCGCACGGCGTAGTCGGATCCGGGCAGACGGTCTGCGTCGAGGCCTGGTGCCGGGAGTCGATGACGTGCACGGCGATGGAGACCAAGGGGACGATCAGGCAGCAGATGATCAAGACGAGCAGCCCGACGCGGCGGATCACGACGACGACCCGGTCTCGGTCCAAGCGCGGAATGCTCATCAGACTGCCTCCGCTGCCAGAGTGCGCCCGGGACCCGGGCGCCGCGCATGCGACACCCGGATCCCGAGGACGGATTCACTCCGTCGGACCTACTGCTGTGCCGTCAGTTCCTGGATCGATGCGTTGCCGGCATAGAGATCGACCGGTCCGGCGTCCGCGGTGCGCACTTGGAGGTGCGTGCTCGCTGCGTCGGGGACCTGGCCTTGGACAGTGATCGTCTGCGGAGTGCTGCTCAGCTGGACGGTCTCGCTCACGAGGTCCTGCTGGCCGTTCCAGAAGTCGAGGTACACGGTGCCGGTGCCCTGGAGCGTGACTGAGCCCTGATAGTACTGACCGGCGGGCAGCTGGGATGCGGGATCGACCCAGATCCATGTGTTGGGATCGGCGTTCGTCTCGGTCCACTCGACGGCGCTCGCGCCCTGAGGCGTGGTCGTCGGGGAAAGCGTGCCGGGCACGGAGCCGACGCCGTTCTCCACCGGGCCCTGCCAGGCGAGTTGGCCGGTCGGGGTGCTGCCGAGCAGGTTCGCGCCCGTTGGAACGAGGATCGTCGGCTTGCGTCCGGGCGGGAACGTCAGCGTGCCCGAGGAGTACGAGGGTGGCGCGTCGGTCGCGGCGGTACCCCAGGACTGGTCGGCGGTGCTCGTCATGGTGTAGTCGAGCTCTGACGTGGATGAGAGGCCGGGTAGCCAGACCTCGGACGTGTCCTTTCGATTGACCTTGAGATCACTGATGTACGTGCTTGTCGAAGCTCCGGGCGCGTTCATTATGACTTGGCGGCCGCCCGCGAGGCTGATGACCGCCTTCGGGAAGATCGGCGCGCCGAGGGCGAGCACCGATGTGCCCGGAGTCGCGGGGTACATGCCGAGCGCGGACCAGACGTACCAGGAGCTCATCGCTCCGAGGTCGTCGTTCCCGGGCTCGCCGCCGGGGGTGTTCGAGTACACGCCGTCGAGCAGTTCGTGCACGATGGCCTCGGTCTTGTACGGCGTGCCCGCGTAGTCGTAGATCCACGGCGTGCCGAGCGAGGGCTCGTTGCCCGCCCAGTAGTACGGCGCGTTCGGACCGGCGTTGAACTGCTGGAAGAAGGTGTCCAGCCGCGAGACCGCCGCCGAGTCGCCACCCATCGACGTGATCAGGCCTCCGATGTTCTGCGGGACCATCCACGTGTACTGGGCCGCGTCGCCCTCCTGGAACCCGGACTGGCCGAAGCTGCCCATCCCGTCGGTGGTCGGGCCGAACTCAGGGAACTGGCCCGAGCCGTCGCGCGGCTGGATGTAGCCGGTGTCCGAGTTGAAGACGTTGGTCCAGTTCTGTGATCGGGCCAGGTACGTCTGCGCGGTCGAGGACTGTCCGAGGTCCTGCGCGAGCTCGGAGATCGCGAAGTCCGCGCTCGCGTATTCGAGCGTCTCGGAGGCGCCGTTGTCCTCCGGGGACAGGTCGCTCTCCTGAGTGTTGGGCACGTAGCCGAGCGCCAGATAGTCCGACAATTGCGGCCGCTCGACGTAGAAACCCTGGCCGAGCTCGCCGCTCGTCGGCGTGGTCGAGGCGCCCTTGACCAACGCGGCGAGTGCCGCGTCGGCATCGAAATCGCGGGCACCGAACGCGTAGGCCTCAGCGATGATCGGATCGGCCGCGTCCCCGTTCATGACCTGCGTGTAGTCGTTCGCGAAGCCCCACTTGGGCAGCCAACCGCCTTGCGCCTCGTCGTTGAGCAGCGAAGTGACCATTTGGCTGGTCTGTTCGGGCGCGATGACCGCGAGCAGCGGAATCTCGTCGCGGTACACGTCCCAGCCCGAGAAGTTCGCGTACTGAACCTGTCCATGCGAGGTCCGGTGGACGTTGCCATCGAAGCCGAGGTAGGTGCCGTTCGCGTCCGAGAAGATGCTCGGTTCGAGCAGCGCATGGTAGAGCGCTGTGTAGAACTCGGTCTGCTGCGCGCTGGTCCCGCCGCCGATCCGTATGCGGCTGAGCAGTTGGTCCCACTGCCTGTAGGTGCTCTGCGCCACTTGGTTCTCACTCCAGCCGCTGTCCTCCGCTTCAAGGTTGGCCTGCGCGTCGGCCTGGCTGACGTAGGAGATACCGACCTTCATCGTCACGCGGCTTCGGGTCGACGTATCGAAGCTGACGTACGCGCCCGACTGGAGGCCCGAGGTGCTCGCGGGCGTCGAGGTGCCGGCCGTGGTGACGACGGATTCCTGGCGCAGCGAGACGTCTGAAGCGACGAGATTGACCGCGCCCTCGGACGCCGTGCGCACCTGGAACTGCGGGGTGCCGATGCTCCCGGTCGGGACCGTCGAGGCGATGGTGAGCGTGACCGGCGTCGACGTGAGGCTGACGGCCTTGCTGTCGACGTCCTGCTGGCCGTTGTAGAAGTCCAGATAGACGTCGCCGCTGCCGGAGAGCGTGACGCTGGCTTCGTAGGCGTTTCCCTGTGTCAGGTTCGGTGGCGTCGCCTGGATCCAGCTGTTCGCGAGCGAGTCGGACTGCTGCCAGGAGACCGCGCTTGCGCCGGCCGACGTGGTCGTCGCGGCGATCGTCGGCGTGCTGCCGCCGCTGTTGATCGCGTGATACCCCCAGCTGAGGTCACCGGTCGGCACGGCGAAGACGTTGGCGCCGGTCGGCGCGTTCTGCCAGGTGCCGTAGCCGGAGAAGGAGCGGTCGAACTCGGCGACGAAGTAGACCGGGTACGTGGTCGGCGCTCCGCAGAACTGGCCCGCCGTCTCGGTGCCCGCGACCTGGTGGCTGTTCAGCACGGACACGTTCGCCGCGACGTTGCCCGACTGCGCGTCGCCCATCTTGAACAGGACGTTCGAGGACGTGCTCGCCGGATATTCGAGCTGCGCGATTCCGGTGCGTTCGGTCGCGGCGAGCTTGGCTTGGATGGCGGACGAGGTCGAGGGATTCAGCGTGACCGCATACGAGCCGGGGGTCGCGCTCTCGGAGCTGTGCGCGAAGGAGTCGGTCGTCGAGATCGGATCGCTCCCGATCGCGCCCACGGTCGGCAGGATCGGGAAGTCGCCGAACGCGCTGCATCCGGGTCCTGACATGTGGGTCTGGCTGAATCCAAGAGTCGACGAGTCGGCGTAGTCGTATCCGCCGCCGTCGGGCCGTGAGGGAGTGTCAGGGCTGAAGCTCAGCATGCCGAACGGCGCCGTCGCTCCGGGGTACGTGTCGACCTGGCCGACGGTCGCGCCGCCGGATCCGGTGCCGATCATCGGGTTGACCAGCGACGCCGGGTCGCTGACGAGGTTCGCGGTCTGCGTCGCCTCGGCCCGCGCGGGAGCCGCCGAGATACCCAGCAGGCTGATGCAGGTTGCCGCGATGAGTGCGCGGATGCGTGGACGTGCCGTGGGTGGGTGCATGGCCGCCTCCGGATGACTACGTTGTCATTGCCTTCTGGAGGGTTCTAGCTGACGAACGGTCAGGGCACAAGGCTCGGCTCACGAAGCGGACACCCGACCTCGCGGTGCCGCCCACTTTGAGTCATACTGTGCCAATAAGAAGCACGCGCGGAACAGCCGTATGAGCACGAGTGGAAGGCGGCAACGATCGATGGACACCGCAGCGACGGCACGGCGCGGCGGGCGGCCGCCGCTGACCGAGACGCGCAGGGACGAGATCCGCCTCGAGATCGCGATGGCGGCGGTGCGCCTGTTCACCGAGCACGGCCTGGACGGCACCTCGGTCGCGCAGATCGCCGAGGCCGCGGGCATCTCGACGCGCACTCTCTGGCGCTATTTCCCGAGCAAGGAGGCGTGCGCGGCGCCGCTGCTGTCCTTCGGGCTCAACCGGTTCACCGAGCTGGTGCGCGGCTGGCCCGCCGATCGTCCGTTGGCCGAGGTGGCGGACGATACGGGATGGTTCAGCGACACGTCCACGACGCGCGTCCTGCTCGTTCTCGATCTCCTCCGGCTGACCTGCACCGAACCGTCGCTCGACGCGGTGTGGAGCCGCTGCTACAGCGAGTCCGTCGAGCCGCTCGCCGCGGTGCTCGCCGAGCGCTTCGGGTATCCGCCGGAGGCGCTCGAGATGCGGGTCAAGGCCTCGATGATGCTCGCCTCGGTGCACCAGGCGCTGCGGCACTACATCAGCCGCGCGCCCGGCGAGCACGGTCCGTCACTCGAGGACACCATCCGGGCCGCCGCCCGGATCGGGCTCTCGGCCGTGGACGAGGAACGCCGGTAACTGTCACAGTGCGCCATTTACAGCTATAGTGATCACAGGACAGCGTCGTCCGCCTCCGACCCCCTCCCTGAACGATCTGGAGCCCCTGCACCATGCCCAGACGACCGGCGGACTCAGCGCGTCCGCATTACAACGTCATATTCGCGGTCCTACTCGTCGGCATCTCCGCGTACTCCGTCCTGCAGTCCCTCGTCGCCCCCGTACTCGCCACGCTGATCACGAACCTGCACACGACGCAGGACACGGCGACCTGGCTGATGACGGCCTATCTTCTCGCCGCCTCGGTCGCCACCCCGATCCTCGGCCGGATCGGCAACAAGGTCGGCAAGGAGCGGATGCTGGTCATCACGCTGCTCGCGCTCACCGCCGGCTCGGGACTCGCGGCGGTCGCGCACTCGGTCGGCCTGATGATCATCGCCCGCGCGATCCAGGGGCTCGGCGGCGGCCTGCTGCCGCTCTCGTTCGGCATCATCCGCGATGAGTTCCCGCGGGACAAGGTGAACACCGCGATCGGCCTCGGCTCGGCGACGATGGTTGTCGGCGCGGGGGTCGGCCTGCTGGTCGCCGGTCCGATCGTGACGCACCTGAACTACCACTGGCTGTTCTGGATCCCGATGATCCTGACCGCGATCGCCACCGTGGCCTGCTGGCTCTGGGTGCCGGAATCCCCGGTGCGCACGCCCGGAAAGATCAGCTGGGGCGCGGCCGGGCTGCTCTCGGCCTGGCTGGTGATGCTGCTGCTCGGCGTCAGCGAGGGCCCGACCTGGGGCTGGGGCTCGCCGAAGGTGCTCGCCCTGTTCGTCGGCGCGGCGATCTGCCTGCCGCTGTGGATCTGGACCGAGCTGCGCTCGAGCCAGCCGCTGATCGACATGCGGATGATGCGCGCCCCGGCCGTGTGGACCACGAACCTCGTCGCGCTACTGTTCGGCGTCGGCATGTACGCGATCATGACCTTCCTGCCGCAGCTCGTGCAGACCCCGAAGGCGATCGCGGGCTACGGCCTGAGCGCCAGCATCACCCAGTCCGGCGTCTACCTGCTGCCGATGACGATCGGCATGTTCATCTTCGGCATCGCCGCCGCGCCGCTCGCCAAGCGGATCGGGCTCAAGGCCGTCCTGCTGGTCGGCTGCGTCGTCAGCATTCCGGGCTTCGCCGCGCTCGCCCTCGGGCACTCGCACGGCTGGCAGATCTACGTGGCGTCCGGCCTGCTCGGGGCCGGAATCGGCCTCGCGTTCTCGTCCATGTCCACGATCGTCGTCCAGTCGGTCCCGGCCGCGCAGGTCGGCGTGGCCAGCGGCATGAACGCCAACATCCGCACGATCGGCGGCGCGATCGGCAGCAGCGTGGCCGCGAGCGTGCTGGCCTCGGGCGTGACGACCGCCCATCCGATCCCGAAGGACTCCGGCTACACGCACGTCTTCTGGCTGCTCGCCGGAGCATCCGTGTTCGCCGCACTGGCCGCGCTGCTGATCCCGACGGCGCGTCGCCACACGGAGTCTGACGCGGCGTCAGCTGCGACGTCCGAGACGGCCGCTGAACTGCCGTCGAGCCGGAATGCGACGGCGCAGGTCGCCGCCGAATAGTCGATCGAGCGGCGATCCTCGGGCCGGGCGCGGTATTCTGCGCGCCCGGCCCGAGGCGTATGCGGCCCGTGCTCCGCGATTCGCAAACTGGAATATATTGGGACGGGCGTTCGGACTTCCCGCCG
>WNGR01015035.1_pt1 | contig 10151 bp, 10 predicted proteins | sample 5407581 | NCBI WGS metagenome assembly WNGR01 (sample SAMN13153383, study PRJNA577476) | soil metagenome | isolation source: 80 cm soil or saprolite under Garry oak tree replicate 2 | place: USA:California | collected 2016-06-15
CCCAACAGGTTCCCCATAAGCCCAGAGAGGAACGCTCTCAAGCCTGCCGGGGTCACGGAACCTCTTCCCGGGGAAGTAGCGGTACTAGCTCGGCTTGCGCCTCCCGACACGGTCAAGAGGATTCTGACGCAGGAAGACGCGCTCAAATCGACCGCAAGGTTTCTCTCCCGGGAAACTAGCGCTGACGCGATCAGGCTATTGTTCCTGGCCTTTCGGGGAGGAGCGAACCTAAGCCAGGGCAAGGACCTCAAGACCTTTCTGGACCTCCAATTTCTCGCCGGCCTCGACATCATCACCGTCCAACACACTATGGACACGTCGCCAGAGGATTTCGACGCCAACCTCAAGTTCGCAGAGAAATGGGCCGAAGAACGAGGCGTGAACAAGCCACTAATGCCGGTCTTCCAGGCACCGGACAACAAGGAATCAGCCGTGCAGCTTCTCAAGATAGTTGAGAAGCATCAACCTAGCGCGCTGGGGTTCGACCTTCGGGGAGGCTTCTACTATCACTCCCTCCGCGAGATCGAGGAGTTCAAGAAACGCAAGCCAGAGGTCTGGGTTCACGCGTTCCAAGTCCCGCCAAAGGTAAGATTCGGAAGAGGACTCCTGACCTGCAGCGAAGGCATGATTCTCCCCATGTTTGGAATCGACAGCTTCTCACGGTGGATCGTACCCCCTCCTCCTACACCACTCACGAAAGAGGTGATCAATGTCTTCGACAGAAAGGGATGGGGCAGCCTCAAGAAAAAAGACTTCGAAACTCTCAGGGAAAACAATTCTAACTGCAACTGCCAGGTCTGCCAAGGAAAGGACCTGGAACCCTTCTACGAAGGCAAGGTGCTAGAAGTGCTCGCGAAGGCGAAAGTACATGACCATCTCGCCCAACGGGAAGAACTAAAAACTGCCCGCGAAGCCATCAAGAAAGGCGAATACCTCACCCTTCTCAAATCTAAGGAATACCCTAGAGAATTCCTCAAGCACTTACCGGGAGACAAAGAGGAGTCCTAAACGCAATATAGAGCAGTTTCAAGCTCGTTTCCTGCATGTTTCCACGCAGTTCAAACTGCTTGGAACAAGCTCCGATCAGCCGCAACAGCCTAAAACAAGCCCCAAACCCTTCCTCTCCAAGCCCCACCCCCCTCCAAAGGGGACCCCACCCAATCCGCCATCACCTCGTAGACCGGCTTCAACCGTCTCAAAGGACCCAAAAACGCGAAGCTCACAATTCTATAGCCAGCCATTAAATACCAAAACCAGCTCTGAATCACCCTCAGACAGAATTGACGAATGAGAAGGCAATGATAACAGTCTCCCCATGGATCAAAGACGTGTTCGAACACTACCTCTTCTCGCGGAAGATAGAGCACATGAAGAAAAACTCGAAGGTTTCCCTACTCTTTTCCAACCCAGAAGGGAGCGGGATCGGGAAGCACGCTGTATTAGTTCAGGGAATCGCAAAGTGCGAGGATGCGGACCTAGACCATGGCTGGGAACGGTTTCTCCCAGACTGGAGGAAAAAGGAGCCTTACATAGACGGTTTGCTCGCGGAACGGGAAAAGTTCGGCTGGTTCTGGAAGAGAATAGTGGTTCATGTTCAACCCTGGAAAGTCACGGCCTGGAAAGACGCTAACGTGGAAAAGACACCTGAGGTGTTCAAGTGATAATGACACCTCCAAGGCTCGACTTTGCCAGGCTCAGCCAGTTCAAGTATGCGATCATCAACCTAGTCGGGGATGACGGGTTTCCAATGAGCCTCCCCACCGATTTCGAACTCACACCACACAAGGAGATTCTCCTGAGAAAGCCTGCCGGCCACGTTTCTCTGAATGGCCGGCATGTTGGAGTCTTGTTCAACCACATTACGGCGATTCCGACCGGCGGGTACATGGACAGGCGCTATATGCTGCTGTGGGGAAAACTGGCCGAGCAGAACGGAAGGCTCAGACTTGACCCTGAGTCGGTGTCAGAATGGGATGAGAAGATTCTCCCCTTCGATCAGCTCTGTGCCAAAGCAGCTCCACAGGCCCAGAAATATCTCGAAACACTTCAGCATCAGATTGAAGCCTGATCGTCCTCCACCGGCTCCGGAGGTGCTTCGACCTCTGGTTTCGACTCGGCCACAAGCATCATCAAGCTTTGAAGGTCCAGCTCTGCCCTAGTGCGCCATCCCAGCTTTACCAATCCTTCTTCATCCTCCTCCAAATAACCCGTTCTCAGAAACGTGTCCATGAGAGTTAGCGCCCTCCAGCGGCCAGCTAAGGCGAGACAGGCCGCCAAGGCAGCCAAGTTGTCTATTCTCCAACCTGACATCCGCGCCTCCCTGGGCGTCAGTGTCCCCCTTAGCCTTACGAAATACCTGTAGTCTTCTTCACCCTCACCCTTTGACCCGGAATCTGTGAGGCTGTCCACCTCGACCTTCTTCACCTCCAAGTCCAAGTCCTTGAGGGACTCGTCGAGCTGGGAGAGGACGCTCTGGAATCCCTTCCCCAGCCCGGTTCGCAGTTCCCAGTTACGTGCCCCTGGGATCTTTCCCCGTTTGAAGAACAGCATATGAGCGGCTCTCTTGACCCTCTCATTGTAGTAGGTTTCTTCGCTCTTCACTTCGCTCATTGTGCAGATGCCTCCTGGGGAATGGGTATGGGAAAGCTCAGAGGAGAGCCCTCTTTCGGGGGCTGAGGCTTTTGCTTGGGGAGTAGGACAAGTTTACCGTCTCTCTCTTCAAGGCTCGCGTAGCCGTAGCTGACCAAGAAGCTGACAATCTGCGCCTTTGCAACGGTTTCCGGAAAACTGTGCCTTCTGACAAAATCCCAGTATCCAAGAACCCCATCCGGACCCGACTCTTGCTTTAGCTCATCCCAGGCCTCTTCAAGCTTCTTGGCGAAGGCCTTTTCCTCAATCAGCCCCGCGCCTTTGAGCTCTACCAACCCGGCAGCCTCCGGCATAGCCAGCGGCCCAAGCTGAAGCCTCTTCCGCCTTTCGAAGAAAGAGAGCATTCGACTCCAATAGTCAGTGGCCTCCTTGACAACAGGGGGTGTCAGCTGTTCTAATTCCACTATTGGATGCCAGGATAGCAAGAAAAACTCTGCAAGCTGCTGTCGTGACAAACCATCGAGCTTCTGCCTCGCCACTACGGGATCTACGAACAATGAGCTGGATTGGAACCTCAACTGAGCACTCTGTAAGCCTACGACCCTTGCGATACCTGTAAGGGCCCTCATGTCCAGGAGATGGTCCTGCAGCGACCCCAAGTGGATTGCGTGCCGCCGCAGAATACCAAGGGCTTCCGATACGTCCAGTAGAAACGGGTTGAACTGGCGGTTCTCGATTGAATTACAAGTCTGGATAATGTCTTCCAGATCCCGCTTGACTCCTGTTCTAGCGGTTGCCTTCGCCAGGCTATTTCAACTCCTTCACCAAGGATGATCCCTCAACGTTTTGGACCACGATAACGTGAACGTTCTCTTCATCGGGGAGGCTTACTTGTCCGGGGGTTATGGCGATGTACTGGCTCGCCTGGTTTGCTTTGGCGGCTAAATAGATGAGTCTGGAGACGGTTTCCCGGTTTCGCGGGTCCATGTGGACATCGAACTCGTCTATGGCTCGAAAGGGCGAGGAGATGTAATGTTGAAGGGAGAGGAGGAATGCGATGAGGGCGATGGTTCTCTCTCCGCCGCTAGGAGCGAGCCCGTCTAGGGAAACGGGCTCGTTTCCCTTAAACCCGGCGTGCAGCTCAAGCCCGGCCTTTTCAATATCCTTTGAGGCTCTAAGAATAATTCGTCCGGTTCCCCCCACTTCCGATAGCAGGTCATTGTAGCGTTGTGAGAGTTCTTCGAACATTTTTTCTATCACGGATCTCCACCGGTCGAAGCGTCCCCGAAGTTCGCCTAAGACATCTGCCCTGTTCTGCTCCACCACTCCTGCTTTTTTCCTCAGATCCTCGTACATGTCCCCATACGTCTTGTACATTTTCTCTACCTCTTCGGAAAGATGGGCGAGGGGTCGAAGCTTCTCTTGGACACTGGCCATGTCTAGGCTTATCACCTGAAGCTCCCGGGGGTTCTCGAATGGTGCTCCCAGATGGGAGGCTTGTGACCGTAGAGGCTCTAGTTCCTCGTTCCCGAGACGCACTTGGACTTCCAGATCTTCGATCTGCTGTGTCAGAAGCGAAAGTTTGAACGTGCTGACCTCCTGCTTAACCCTCGATTGGACCAGTAGGTCTGCGCTCTTGTTGAGCTTCTCCAACATCTCGGTTATGCTCTCGCGGACTTTCTCGGACTCATGGTCGCCTTGTTTGGCCTCACCTGCAATCTTCTCCTGATCTTGCTGGAGATGGGCGAGAGCTTTTTTCAACCCATCTCCCTCGCCGACGAGAGTATTTTCGACTGTTCCTCCAGCTTTCATCAGCGAGTCGATTAGCTTCTCTTGGGAGTGTAACAATTCCCCCAACTTCTCTATCCACTGCCTGGCTCCGGCGCGGAAACCTCGACCGTGCTCGAGCTTCAACTGTTCTTCTCTGAATTGCTCCAGCTCGCCTGTGAGGTTGGTAATGTCTCCTGAGACTTTTCGATTCTGTTTCTCGGACTCTTCGAAGTCCTTCTTCGTCTCAGCGGCCTCGGATTGTAGCGAGGATATTCGTTCCTTCAGCCTGTTCTGGGACGCCTCCTTTCGCAGTATCCTTCTCCAGACGAGCTCTCTCTGGAGGTCTCGGAGTTGTTCTTCCATCTTCCTCTTCATCTCATATTTCTCGTACTCCCGTTGCCAGTGCTGGTAGGTCTCCTTTGTTCCTTCCAGAACAGAGGACATTGCCTCCCGCTCAGTGGTAAGTTTTTGCAACCGATTCGACGCGTCCAAGACCTCTCTTCGGTAATCGCCGAACCCGATCGCATCTTCCAGCATCAGCAGCTTTTCCACTGGGCTGACAGACCCGAAGCGTCCCACCATGAGCTGGTGCATTATTACGAGCATGTTGTCCGGGTTTAGACCAAGACCGGAGAGCCCTTCGCCAAGCTCCATCTTGGAAACCGGCTTGTTGTTTAGAAGGTAGAGGTAGTCTCCATTCCTCTTCAACACCCTGGTGATGAGGACTTGGTCTGTTCTAGCTTGGGGGAACGGCCGTGTTCCCTTGGTGCTTTTGTTGTCAAGCTTTATGGAGATTCGCGCTTCTTGTTCTCCCCAGCGAATCAATTCGCTCAGCTTTCTGGACCTTTCGGTGTATGCTTGTCCCAGAACCACGGAGATTGCCAGAAGTATCGATGACTTTCCAGCGCCATTGGGACCCACGATAAGGTTGAGGCCCGGCTCAAGGGGTACACTAGCATTTTTGTACGACATGAAATTTGAGAGTTGGACCTCTCGAATCATTTTACTCTTGGCCGGCCTTCTACTTTCATGCTAGTAGGGCGTGATTGAAAATCTTTCCTCTTTCAACGTTTATATAGACGATTTCGACTTGTCCCGTTTGGTTAGAGTTGCCAGGTGCGGGATTGAGGCGGCTTGGCAAAGTGCTACACCTGTCCAAGAGTGGCAATCTGATTCTTCGACTTGAAAACTCTAACTCACCTCCGACGAGCGGGCCGGTCTGCGATTACAAGCTCGCACGAATAGGCATGATCAACAACGTTCTCGGCCCTGTGAAGAACCCGTACATATCAATTCAGCCATCGACAAGACCTGTTAGCAAGCTCACAGGCAGGGTCCTATACCTGGTTGAGAACGAACAGGAGCATCGCTAAATGGTCGAAAAACTCGAACAAGCCCAGGTCCAGCCGAGGCCAGAGATTCCGCGAAGGGTAAGGTCTTGCCCCGAGTGCGGAGGCTCCCGTCTCATGAGGGATTATGACGCTGCCGAAGTCGTTTGCATGACCTGCGGCTACGTCGTCACCGAGAAGATCGCTGATACGAGACCCGAGTGGCGGGCCTTTGACGACGATCAACGGGCCAAGAGAGCCCGGGTCGGAGCCCCTATGACCTATACCATCCACGATAAAGGCCTCTCCACAATAATCGACTGGCGGGACAGACCCCCTGGGACCCGTTCGGTAACGGCTGACCAGAGGATTGAACTGTATAAGCTGCGAAAATGGCAGAGAAGGGTCAGGGTCTCAGACGCCACGGAGAGGAACCTGGCTGTGGCCTTGTCGGAGCTGAGCAAGCTCTCAGCAGCTCTATCCCTTCCGAGGAATATTCTCGAGACCGCTTCGGTCGTCTACAGGCGGGCAATCAAGAGGAAACTGATCAGAGGAAGATCAATCCATAACGTTACTGCGGCTGCCATCTACATGTCCTGCAGGCAGTGTGGTGTTCCCCGGACGCTCGACGAGATCGCGTCTGTCTCCACTCTTAACAAGAAGGACATCGGAAGAAGCTACAGGTTCATGTTGAGAGAGCTTGGCCTCTTCGTCCCTCCCTCGGCTAATAGGAACTATGCGGCCAGGTTCTCGAACAAGCTTACGATTTCCGGCAAAGCGGAGGGGATTGCGATTCGGATCCTCGAGATCGCTCGACAGATGAAGTTGACCAGCGGTAGAGGCCCGGCGGGCATAGCCGCGGCCGCGACCTATATCGCCACCGTCTTAACAAATGAGCGGAAGACTCAACGGGAAATAGCTGAGATAGCGAGTGTTACAGAAGTCACGATTAGGAACAGGTACAAGGAGCTCTTGGAGAAGCTCATGATAGAAGTTCCCCTCTAAGCACCCATTCTATTCGCAAAAAGACATAAGATCCAACCCTTACTCCTGAAAACTGGAGTTTCCAGGAATGATCTCTGACTTAGACAGGGAGATGGAGAAGAGAGGGGTCCAATCCCTCATTGTCTTTGGCGACCAAAGCCTCGGCAACCCGGACCTTGTCTATGTCGTAGGTGCCTCGCTGGCCAGGGGAGGAATCTACGTCAAAAGGAGAGGAAACGCTCCGACCCTGATCGTCAGCAACATCGATGTGGGAAGCGCTGGGAAGGGTCGGGTTCGCCAGATCAAATCCTACTCAGACTATGGTTATGAGAAGATTTACAGCAAGTACGCCCGGGACGAAGCCCGAACTCATTTCTACCGCAAGATAATTCGAACCGAAGGACTCGCGGGCCCCGCGGTGGTAGCGGGAAGAAACGATTCCTCCAACACCCTCTACCTAATAGACTCGCTTCGGAGGACAGGCCTCAAGATTGTCGGCGAAAAATCCCCTACAATTCTGGAGAGCGCACGAGAGACGAAAGATGCAAAGGAGATTTATAGGTTGAGGGAAGTGGGCAAAAAGACCTGCTGGGTTGTAGCCGAGACAGTGAAGTTTCTCCGAACGGCCAGGGTGAAAGGGTTCAGAATCAGCTACAAGTCAAGGCCCCTGAAAGTTGGGGATGTGAAGCAGGTCATCGGCCGATTACTGGTCCAAAAGAATCTGGTGGCAACCGAGGAAACTATCTTCGCACCGGGAAGACGGTCCAGCGACCCCCACTACCATGGAGAAGACGAAGACGCCCTCCATCCCGGTGAGCCCATAGTTTTCGACATATTCCCCTCTGAACCTGATGGGTATTGGCACGACACAACCAGAACCTTCACTTTTGGATCACCCCCCCGGAAGGTCAGGGACATGTACCACGCTGTCCAAGAAGCTCAGACCCTAGCCCTGGACATGGTGAAGGAGGACGCCCCATGTCGGGAGCTGATGCTGAACGTCTGTAAACTCTTCGAGAGGCGGGGCTACCCTACGGCAAGGCAGCTGGTCAAAGGTAACAAGGAAGCAAGGACTCGGGGTTTCATACACAGCCTAGGCCATGGTGTAGGCTTGACCATTGGCGAAAGGCCTTACCTCGGCCTCTACGGAGAGGACCGGCTCGCAAAGGGAGCCGTTGTCACGATTGAACCAGGACTGTATGAGCCAAGGTATGGCGGGGTTAGGCTGGAGGATATTATGGTAGTGGGGTCTCCTTCTGAGAACCTAACATCTCTACCGAAAGACCTTGAACTATAATAGATCGCCATTAGGACTGGTTCTGTACTGACAATGTTCGATCGACGCAATCTGATTACGGTGATCTCCAATCTAAGATTGGGCCAATGCCGTATCTGGAATTTTCCCGGGACCCATGTCTCCTTTGCTTGGTGCTGTCGTCGGACAGCCTGCCCAGTTCTTGGGAAGTCTGTGTCTGTTCTAGCCGGTTATGGATCTCATTAGAAGGAAAATCGTTCTCTTCCTTTCCCGTAACCTTCGCTTGCTGTAGTTGAACCACTCTGGGCCATATGGTATGTAGCTGTTCACCTTGTAACCTTCTCCCGCCAGCTTCTCTTTGAGATCATCTCGGATGCCCCTCAACATTTGGAACTCGAAATCTGTTTCGTGCTCTTTGCCGAGGGCTTCGGCCTTTAGGACAAGCTTCTCATCGTGAGTTGCAATCGCGAACCGGTTCCCCTGCCCGAACAGTGTAGTCATGAGGGCGACATAGTTTTCATCGATCGCGCTTTTCTTCCTGTAGGCTATCTTCTTGTTTTCTGGGTAGGCGCCTTTCGTGAGCCGAATCTTTGCCCCTAAGCCCAGCAAACCTCTTAGGTCGTTCTCGGTCCGCTTGAGGTTTGCCTGTAGACATATGCCCAGTTCGTTGTGGCTGCCCAGAAGCTCTTGATAGACTTGCAGGGTCGCATCCGTGTATGGTGAGTTTTCCATGTCGATCCAAACGAACCGCCGTGCTTTCTCTGCCGTTTCCAGTATCCGGGACAAGTTCTCCCTGTAAACTTCAGGATTCGCAGCGAGCCCTATTTGGGATGGCTTGACGGAAATGCAGCCTCTGATTGCTTCTGCCTGCATCCGTTCTAGTAGCTTGAGATATTCTTCAGTGTATTCCTGAATGAGTTTAGGATCGGGGGTGTGTTCGCCGAGCCTGTTGATAATCGCATCGATTTTCCGCTCGTTTGCTTCCTGGGCTATCCGAAGCGCGTCGTCCATCTCACGACCTGCAATCCAACGCTTGGCGACCGGCCAAAACAGTCGTTCTGCAAGCCCTGGCATATGGCGTACCCGAAATGGTTCAGCGAAGAATGCTTATGTTAAAGACTTTCACCGAACCCTGTTGCAATAACTTTTCCTATCATAGGCCGGCACATTTGCTGACAGAGCTACTAATGGTGTCAAGCGGTTCTGCGTCTCTTCGCCTCGAACGTGGGGTAACTCAGATTGTTGGGGCTCAGTGAGCCCGATCCGGAGGTAAAGGTAATGAGTTTTCGGACATTTCGGCCACAGTAGGAGGATTCAGCCATGTCTGGTTCTTTGACCCTTTCTACGTGACCTTCCGAGCCAGGTACTTCCCGAGAGCCTGGTGGGCTAATCGCCGCGGATGATTATACCTTTGAACAGAAAGGTTAACTCCCTAAGGGAGGCCGCCGTAGGCGTCGAATGGGTAAGGTCAAAACTTCGACGGGGCACCGGCACACGACATCTCGATTGAGACTGCTGGGCACAGAGGTTCAAGCTACGACCTTTGTCTCTGAAAGGGTTTGGAAAAACGAGGGTCCAATGGAATTATAGATGAGAGCAGGTGTTTCTGTTTCGGGTGTAGGAGTTGCAGCCCAGACCGAGGATTAAGGTGGTTTCGGCCGGGGGAGTTGTTTACCGGTGGGACAAGGAACATGCTCTTTTCCTGCTGCTGGGAAGCAACAAGCGGGGCGTATGGTGTCTCCCGAAGGGTTTGATAGAACCGGACGAGGATGAGGTAACGACTGCCATGCGAGAGGTTAGAGAGGAAACTGGCGTGAGTAGGGTCAAGATAAAGGGGAAGGTTGGCGCGATCAAGTACCAGTTCGGCTTTCGGGCCAAGACCTACGATAAGACGGTTCACTTCTTTCTGTTTGAAACCGACCAAGCCGACTCGAAGGTAGGCACTGAGCATGATTTCATGGAATGGATGCCATATGATAGGGCCCTAGAGACTCTTTCCTACCCCAGTGAGAAGCAGATGCTGTCCAAGGCCTGGGGCATGATACAATCCCGAGGCGGTTCTCCCCCTGGAGTTCAGAATAGTTCAGCTTAGTGTTCCCAAGGACGTCAACACGATTCTGGGCCAGAGCCATTTTATCAAGACGGTGGAAGACCTACACGAGATGATTGTCGGGTCGGTGCCGGGAGCTAGCTTTGGCCTGGCCTTCTGCGAGGCTAGCGGGCCT